>Ga0068858_100004546_pt1 | contig 13590 bp, 6 predicted proteins | sample KBSSwiS12_FD_66589 | JGI IMG/M metagenome (GOLD analysis project Ga0068858, IMG submission 66589) | Switchgrass rhizosphere microbial communities from Kellogg Biological Station, Michigan, USA - KBS Switchgrass S1-2 | ecosystem: Host-associated > Plants > Roots > Rhizosphere > Soil ... | reverse complement strand
TCGATCGATTTCCACAACGGCACCAGTTTCTTCTGTAGCTGGTCAAATTCGGGCGATGAATCAGCAATGGATGAATTCATTTTCGAAGTCCGAAAGTATTCACGAACAAATGCCCCAAGCGCAAGGTGGAACGCATTGTCCCCTGGCTCGCCGTAGCCTTGGCGAAGGCGGCTCAACGCGTTGGAAATCGTGCGGCCTTGCCCCCTGATATTAGCGCCTCGGGCAACAGTTCACATCGTCTCGCCGCGGCGAGCCGATACCTCTGAGACATCTGTGTTACCTTCGTCGCCCGAATGAATACCCGCGATGAGTTCTGCCCCCGCCGATTCCGCGACGACTGCTCGTCCCGGATTCCGATTCAAACAACGCCGTGTATAAGTATGGAAAGTTTTCCAACTTCAATCGCGGAATCTTCTGGCCGATGAACCGTTCAATCGCCTGCAACGCGGGCAACTCCTGGCCGCTCAGAAGGGTGAAGGCGTCGCCAACATTTTGCGCCCGTCCCGTGCGCCCGATCCGATGGACATAATCTTCGGAATGCTCGGGCACATCGTAATTGATCACGTGACTCACGCCCGCGATGTCCAAGCCGCGCGATGCGATATCGGTCGCAACCATCACTTCGTATTTGCCGCTCTTGAAGCCTTCTAGCGCTTCGATCCGTTCGCGCTGTGTCCGATTAGAATGCAACACCGCCACCGCATGCTTACCCTGCTTTAATTGGTGCGCGATGCGATCGGCGCCGTACTTGGTTCTGCAGAAAATCAGCGCGCTGTCGAAATTTGTTCGCTCGAGCAACGCCATTAGGAGATCGAATTTTTGTTCAGCGGCAACGGGATAAACCGCGTGCGTAACTGTTTCCGCAGGCGAACGGCGCACGCCGATTTCGACTAATTCAGGATCGCGCAGCACCCATGCCGCCAGACGTTCGATCTCCGGAGGCAACGTAGCCGAAAACAGCAAAGTTTGTCGCTTTGTCGAGATTTTCTCAACGATCCGGCGCACGTCAGGCAGAAAACCCATGTCCAGCATCCGGTCCACTTCATCTAGCACGAGAATTTTTATCTCTTTGAGACTCATCGCGCGCTGCTCCAGCAAATCGAGCAGGCGTCCAGGTGTGGCGACAAGAATATCGATGCCGCGTTTGAGTTCTTCGCGTTGTTTCCCGTAACCGACACCCCCATGCACGAGACTCACTCGCAAATCTGTGAAACGGCCATAATCACGAAACGCCGTTTCCACTTGCGCAGCCAGTTCACGCGTGGGCTCGAGAACCAGACACCGGAACGCCCCGTGCTTGGCAAGCAGCGTCAGGATGGGCAGAGCAAATGCCGCCGTTTTGCCAGTGCCAGTCTGAGCTGTGCCAATTAAATCTTTTCCGGAGAGAACAATAGGAAACGCGCGAAGCTGGATCGGCGTCGGCTCGACAAACCCCATCGCCTGCGTTCCACGCACGACCTGGGGCAAAAGTCCAAAACGATTAAATGACACAGCCGCAATCTAGTCAGGAAACCACGAATTAACAGGAGCCGCCGGCTTCAGGCTTTGTGGGCAGATCGAGCGGAATTACAGGCGAATTTCTTTTTGTGGAACCCGCGTCCCGCGTGCTAACGCCAGTCCGGCTCGGACTGAGCGTGTCCTCGCAATCGCGAATTTTCTCGGTGCAATTCCATTCAAGGGCTGCTAACGAAATTCAAAGGAAAGATTGTTTCGGCGCAATGCCGAAAGAACAAGCGGCTCTCTTAGTCGGGCAAGCCAACTTTTTGAACGAGTTCTTGGAAGCGTTCGTCCGAGCGGAGCGAGTCGAACATCGGTACCGTCTTGAAATCAACCACATGCTGCGTGTGTTCTGCGTAAACCTGTTGCAATAGCGCGATTGCTTTGTCCTTATCTCCCAGCCCAGTGTAAATCCAGGCGAAATGGTAAGGCGGGACATACTGTTGCTTTGCCAGCCGCTGCAGTTCAGCCAGCGTGGTTAACGCTTCAGCGCGCCGGCCCGCAACGGCATAAAGGTAACCTAATCCCGCCAGATACTCCGGTCCGCGCCCACGCGCGTTTTGCATCTCGGCGATCGCCTTGTCGTGACGGGCCAGCGCGGAATAAGCCAGCGCCAGATCAAAATGGGCCAGCGTGAAGTTCGGATCGAGTTCCAATGCTTTCTGATATTGAGTTATAGCTTCCTCATAGCGACGGCCGAGATAGTAAACCCAACCAAAGTCCGTGGTGATAATCAGCGAGAGCGGATCGAGTTCACGAGCGCGCTGAATGTGTGTGAGCGCCTCTGCATTTCGCCCAATCAGCGCCAAGGCGAGCGCAATGTTGTGATGCCCGGCCCCATATCCGGGATTAAGCGTGATTGCGCGTTCGCTTTCGGCAAGGCTTTCTTTCCACCTCCATTGGAAAGAGTAGACCTCAGCAATCGCCCCATGAGCTTCAGCCAAGGAACTGTCAAGCCCGATAGCTTTAGTGGCGGCCGTCTGCAACTGAGGTACGGCCTCACTCGCTGGCATCGGAACATACCAGACCGCGAGCTTGTAAGACTCGGCCAGATCACAATAGGCTAAAGCATAGCGGGCATCGATCTCTGTGGCCTGCTGAAAAAACTGAATCGCTTTCATCAACCCTTCTGCAGTACGTTGGCTCATATAGTATCGGCCCTTCAGATAGGCGTCGTACGCGGCCACGTTCTCGGTTGAGCGACGGGCGGGTTTGCCGACGCAGAGAACCGGCCGTAGGTGCTGGGCGACATTGCAACTTATTTCATCTTGCACTTCGAAGATGTCGGTCGCGGCTCGTTCATACGAGTCCCCGCTCCAAATGATGTGGCCGTCGGCGGCCGCGACTAGTCTAAGCTGGACGTGAATGCGATCCCTGCTCTTGAGCAAGCTCCCCTCGACAATGCTACCCACGCCGAGCTGGCGGCCCGCTTCTCTAGGATCAATCTCCTTACCTTTGAAAACAAAAACTGACGCCCGAGAAATGACCCTCAGCTCCGGCATTTTTGAGAGTTCGCTGATAATGCTTTCGGTGATGCCATCGCTGAAGTACTCGGCGGTCGGATCACCTGTAAGATTTTTGAGTGGTAGCACCGCAACGGAACCGATGTTCGCAGGCGCACTGCTGCTGGATCTCACGAAACGGTACGCAATCGCCGCAACTGCGATTGCCAGGCAAAGAGCGAGCGCCACGATCAACCTTGGCTGCGTACGAAGAGGCGACCGTTGCTCGGGCAGATGCGAAATTTTCGCCTGCAATTCGGGCGGCGCAGCGGGGGCTCCGTTCGCTTCTGCGTTGCCAGCAATCGGCTGTAAGCGTGTGCGTTCTTTAGGAATCAACGGCTCGGCTTCCTCGATGACTTCGCAGATGTCGGCCACGAACCGGTAGCCGACGCGCGGAATGGTTAAGATGAACTCGGCGTTATCGCCATTCTGATTGAGCGCCTTGCGAAGTTGCGAAACTGCCACTGTCAGATTCGCGTCCTCAACAATTACGTGTGGCCATAGGGCGTCCATTAACCTTTCGCGCTCCAGAAGCTTGCCCCGATTTTCGACGAGCAGAATTAGCGTCTCAATTGCTTTGGGCGATAACGCCACGACCTCGTCGCCGCGAAAAAGTCTGCGTCGATTCGAATCGAGCCGGAACGGACCGAACTTGTAGAAACGCCGCGCGCCGTTGGTGACCGCCCCTGTTACTACTCTGCTTGATAGCGGTCCTTCCATTCTCTCAATTCCTTCTACGGAAACGGCAGCGCCAAGTTGCTACCTCTTTGGAACATTTTAGAAAAATTTAGTCAACCCTTAAGGATTTCGCACGCGGATGAGGTGAAAAGCTCGCCTCATGAAGAAGAACTCCGTTCCGCAATACGCCTTCTTTGGCTCACATGTCTTCTTCGGTCTGGCAATCGTCTTAACCGGGATTTCTTTGGCGCTGGTTGGATTTGGCCGTTCGGCGCTTGAGCCGCCGCAGTCGCGCGTCGCGCTCCATAGCCCACAGGAACAAACAAAATGAAAGAAAAACAAAATGAGTCCATGCGGCGTGTGCTCCGCATATGCCCGCGATGAAAGGTTATTTTCCGAAAACTTTTTGCATGTTTTTCCATAGAAGAAGGTGCTGTACCCGCACGTCGACTCCCCAAATCCTCCCCCGAAGAACACAATGAAACAGAATAACCCCGCCGCTGCATTTGCATTCCGAATAACATTGATCGTTACCTTCGTATCGATCTTTTCGATCGTACTAGTCTCGGCGTTCGCCAATGCGTCGCGAACAACGCGTTCCATCCGGCCAACACAAGTTCAAAGCACAAGAGAACCAACCGCCTCACTCGCGCACGAATCAGCGGAAGGCAATAACCCCACGACGCCCTTTGTTTTCACGGTCACAAACACCAACGACAGCGGCACGGGCTCGTTCCGTCAGGCAATCATGGACGCGAACAGCATGGGCGGAGGGATGATCACTTTTACCATTCCCGGCACTGGCGTTCACACAATCAGCCCGGGTACGGTTCTGCCAACCATCACCCAGACAGTGACCATCGATGGTTATACACAGCTGGGATCGAGTGCCAATACCAACCCCCCCACCATGGGTCTCAACACAATTTTACAGATCGAACTCAGTGGCGTGAATTCCGGCAGCAACTTCAGTGGCCTAATCATCAACGCGGACAACTGCATCGTGCGCGGGCTGGTCATCAACAGATTTGTGCACGACGCAATCGACGTTTTTTCCAATGGCAACGTGATCAAAGGAAATTTCATTGGGACGAATCCAGCCGGCACAGCGGCACTACCAAACGGCTCGGGTGGCCTCGGCGCCGTGATTCTCAGCTCATCTAACAACACCGTCGGCGGCACAACACCAGAGGCGCGCAATCTCATCTCGGGCAATATCGGTACGGCCGTCGATTTGAGCAACGGCACGGGAAACACGGTCCAAGGCAACCTCATCGGCACCGACGTCACCGGCACGGTTGCGCTGGGAAACACAGGCGTAGGCGTTAACGTTGGCGGCGGCTCAAATGATGTCGTCGGCGGCGCAACTACTGACGCCCGAAACGTTATATCGGCAAACAACCGCGGCGTTCAGCTCTTCGGTGGATCCAACCACACGGTCCAAGGCAACTTCATCGGTACGGATGTCACGGGCACACTAGCCCTCGGCAATCCGAACCTTGGCGTGAATCTCAATACTGGCGTCTCTGGTTGCCACCTAGGCGGACTGACAGCCACTCCCGGCACGCCGCCCGGCAATCTTATCTCTGGCAACAATGGCAACTCTGCCTTGACCCTCGGACAAGACACCTCGGGCAACCTCATCCAGGGTAACATCATCGGCGCCGATATCACAGGCACACAGCCGCTGGGCAACTCCCCCGGTGGGATCACCATTAACGGTCATGACAACGCCGTGGGCGGGACGGACCCTAACGCGCGCAACATCATCGCCTTCAATGGCGGGGGCACTCCGAACTGTAATGCCTTTTTCGCCGGGATCTGGGTGCACAACTCCGGCGCCATCAACAACGCCTTGCTCGGCAACTCCATTTTCTCTAACGCCGGCCTCGGGATCGATCTAGAATTTGACGGAGACCCCAACTGCGTCGAGCCCAATGACAATTGCGATGTCGATACCGGTCCGAATAATCTGCAAAATTATCCCGTGCTCACATCAGCCATCAGTGGTGGAGGCAGCACCAATATTCAGGGCAATTTGAACAGCGCACCGAGTACAACCTTCCGGGTAGAATTTTTTGATAACGCGCAGTGTGACCCATTTAATAATGGCGAGGGACAAACTTTCATCGGCTCGGCTAACATACCAACAGCCGCTAATTGTACTGGGCCGATCAATGTCACTTTGCCCGTCAACGTGCAGGCAGGGCATGTTATAACAGCGACTGCCACTGATCCAAACAATAACACTTCCGAATTTTCCGCTTGCCGGGTGGTGGTGCAGGTAACTCCTACACCCACTGCTACAGCCATGGCTTCACCAACAGCAACTTCAACTGCAACAGCCACTCCCACATCAACGCCCACAGCTACTCGTACTCCAACTGCAACACCCACAGCTACTCCAATCGCAACGGCAACTGCAACTGCTACGGCGACAGCTACGTTTACGCCTACCTCGACGCCTACAGCCACTCGCACCCCAACGCCAACACCGACGGCTACTACAACCGCGACAGCTACGGCCTCATTCACCCCTACTTCAACGCCTACAGGTACTCACACTCCAACTCCCACAGCCTCGGCGACGGCAACGCACACTCCGACAGCTACGCCTACCGCAACCGCGACTTCAACGCCGACCCCGACACCCACATCGACTCCTCCGCCGACCGGGTGTGTTGTAACAGAAGGCTTTTGGAGAAACCATGCGCAGTGGCCGGTGAACCAATTGCAGCTTGGCAACCGCATCTATGACCGGCAAGAATTGCAATCGATTCTGGAAAATCCAGTCCGCATCAATGGATTAGTTTTGCTGGCGAAACAGGAGATTGCCGCGAAACTGAACATTGCTAACGGCGCGGACGGAAGCTGTATCGAGCAAACATTGGCAGGGGCCGATGCGTTGATTGATGGTTTGGTTATTCCGCCAGTAGGCAATGGATTCCTGCCAATCGACGACGTCCTATTTTACATGAGCACTCTCGCCCGCTACAACGCAGGCGCGTTGTGCAGCCCACACTGCGGCCCGCCGCCTCCGCCGCGAACCCCGACTCCTACTCCACGGCCGCGACCGACTCCGCCGCCTCGCCCGTAGGCGCTGATTCCCGGATGATCCGCCTGCGCCGACCAGCCTTCGCGTAAAGCTACGGCGGGTCGGGAGGGTACGGCGCGACGAGCCGAGGCCGGCTACAGGAAAAAATTAGTGTCCATTCGTGTCCATTCGTGGTTACAAAGACGAAGGACGCGACGGCCGGAAGTCGTCGCTCCCTGGTCATGAACGAAACGCATCGCGAAGATCCACACGCCCCACTGAGTTATTATGGGGCGCGGCGCATCGTTTGGCTTGTCTTCTTCGTATTTGTCATCTGGCTGATCCTGCGCGCGCTGCAACCTGTAATTCTGCTGTTCGCGCTGGTTTTTCTTCTCGCGATGGTCCTGAACCCGATCGTCGTCTGGCTACAGAAACACCGCGTACCGCGTTTCGCGGGTGTCATTCTGGTGATGCTAGCGTTGATTGCTGTCACGACGACCATCATCCTGTTTGCCATTCCGCCTCTGAGCCGACAACTGCAGGAACTCATGCACAGCACGCCACGCATGTGGCAGGGGATTCGCACCCGGATCGAGTCGCTAACGAAAAATTATCCGGAAGTTCGCGAGGCTTTACCACGGACGGATGAAATGGCGAGCAAAATCGGGGCAGGTGCGGCAACAGTTGGAAACTTCCTGCTGCAATCGACTCTTGGCTTGGTGGGAGGTGTGGCCAGCGCCTTGTTAGCGATTCTCCTGCTTGTGTTTGTGCTGGCGAGCCCGCGTCCGCTTGTCGCTGCATACCTGGCGCTTGCGCCCGATCGTTATCGCGAGCAGGCGCGTCGTACTCTGGGACGAATGATGCGACAAATGATTGCCTGGGCGCGAGGCGTCGCGATCAACGGCCTGATTACCGGCGTGTCGATCGGTTCGCTACTTTGGTTGGTTGGCGTACAGCCGGCTCTCATATTCGGCGTGTTTGCCTTTTTCGGTGAGTTTTTGCCAAACATCGGCGCCTTTCTCGTTTCCATTCCCATTTTGCTGGTCGCGCTAAGCATGGGAGCAACAAAGTTCTGGCTCGCGCTTGGGGTGATCGTGCTGGTCTATCAGATTGAATTGAACGTCCTCGTGCCCGGCGTGCTCGGCAAAGAAATGCGGCTGCACCCGGTCAACATTCTGTTTTTTACTCTCGCAACCGCCGAATTGTTTGGCCTATTGGGATTGTTTCTTGCGGTTCCGGCTGCGGCGCTGGTGCAAATCGTCGTCGACGAATTTTATTTGCAACCCCGCAGGATAGATGCCGCCGCGCTTGATCGGGAGGCTGCCGCTCTGGTGGAAGGCAGGATATGACACGACCAGGGCCTCCGCGTCAGACGCCCGCTAGCCACAATGAAAACATCTGTCCCGCCGATGGTTAGACATCGGCGCTGCAAGTAGTTGAAGAGAAAAGTTTTGACATCGCCGCATCGACTTTAGTAAAACCGGGGGTAGGCAGAAATTCATTATATTATGTCAAAGCTCAAAATTGCCCTTACCGGTTTCATGTTCCTGTTGGTTCTGCTGTTTGCTTCGACGTACGCAGGGTCGCGTAATTCCGACACGAAGAACAACAGCAAACAGAGCGGAACACTTCAAAAGATGATTGTGGAAAACGCGAGTGTAACGATGCAAGTCGACCTGAACGGATTAAATGGAAGCAATTCTCTCGTGGCAAGGCCAGTCACTCTGCAATTTTCTGTGGCTGCCAATTCCTTCTTTCCCATTCTCGTTTTTAATGATCTGCTGCGTACAGTCCAGCCGGGCTCAATGGCCTTGATCCCGCAGGATCTTCCGACACTTCCGGTGCAATTAGCCACCTCTGCCAGGCAGCTCGTAGTCGAAAAACTTCCATCGAATCAATCCTCCGGTCTCGCCGTACGCGACAGCAAGACAGGTTTCACCTTTTTCAATATTGAAGGAGGGGATTACGATTACAACGCTAACGCACGGTCGCTTGGCATTGCGGGTGGCCAGCTTCTTATTTCGAAACAGTTTGCTAACGCGCTCGGCCGCCCTTCGGACGCCGGGTCAATTGTTGGAAAAATTTCAGTCGGCGCAGCGATGCAGCCGATCGAGATCACGCAAGTCGTAAACGGCAAGCGTAAGTCGGTGGTCGTGCCCCCGTTGAGCCAAGGTGCCAGTCCGGGAGCGCCTACTCTGGTGCCCGGACCCGATATCATCGTTGGGGATCTGCCCGATATGGTCCAGGTGGGGAGCGCGGGATCACAGGTCGGCCTGGGGATTGCGACGACTTCCTGCAACAATGGCGATCAGCCGGTCAACTTTCACGCATTCCCAAACACAGATCATCCTTTCTTTCCGCAAAATTTTTATCGGATGAGCGGCGGCGCAGATAACACCGAGCGGTTCGAACAAATCGGCCAAGCCTGGATTAAACACACGTTCGGCGCAAGCGAAGACGACTTATGCGACCTTGGTTGCAACACAAGTAATTGCACTCCGTTCCAACAGCTATGCCCAGGCTGTGCCGATCCGTATCTCGCCGACGAGAACGGATGGTACGACCTGCTTGGTTCACGCGCGTGGGTCAATCCTTTTACCGGCGCGTTTCCGAACACTGCGTCCAACCACAGCGGCCACGCACATGACGGCGCATCGCACCGGGTTCGCGTGGAGGTCAGTGATCTGAACACAACGCTCAATGAAGGCGCAACCTATTTCGCGGAAGCGCAGTACGACACGGCGCAGGAGTACGCTTGGTGTCAGGCCCATCCCGGGCAGTGCAACATGTATAACAACGCTTCCCATCGTAAGTTCCTTGTTAACGGCACAACGAACTTTACATTTTCTCCGCTCGGGCAAACCGTGAGAACGCACCCGGCCATCACGGCTTGGACAGGGGCGGCGGTAAATCAGGCTGAGCCTGATCCGGGAAACGATGGGATCTGGTTTATGGGCTACAAAGTGAGCAATCCCACGCCGGGCGTCTATCACTATGAGTACGCCCTGTTCAACCAAAATCTCGATCGCAGCATCCAATCCTTTACCGTGCCTTTGAGTGCTGGAGCCAATCTCAGTAACATCGGATTTCATGCGCCGCCTCAGGAACCTGGCTGGGCAAACGACGGCACGTTTAATAACCAGGGTTACAGCAGCACGCCCTGGGCTGTCACTCAGACGAGTAATTCCATAGCTTGGAACAGCGAAACCTTTGCTCAGAATCAGAACGCCAACGCGATTCGCTATGGCACGTTGTATAACTTCAGGTTCGACGCCGATCAACCGCCGCAAGCTGCCAGTGCCACGGTCGGGTTCTTCAAAACAGGTGCGCCGATGATGGTTGCAATCCAGGCGCCTGCAGGAGGAACGACGCCGACGCCAACGCCCACACCGACTGCGACACCGACTGCGACTGCGACTGCGACAGCAACTGCAACAGCAACCTCCACTCCGAGGCCCACTCCATCGCCAAGGTCCAGCGTGGCACCACGGCCACGCCCTACGCCGCCGCCGCGCCCCTAGGGTTGCTCCCGGGGTGCTAGATCGGGAAGCGAGGTTTTTCAAAAATCTTTTTTGCTTCCAACGCAGGCACGTGAGAGAAATTACCACTTAATCTCCGCCAGGCTCAGCCTAATCAGGAGAATTTACATCATGTCCAAGATAACCCTTACCGGCTTCGCGATGCTGTCAGTTCTGTTTCTGTTTTTCGCAAACAGCTCGGACAATTATGCAGCACAACCCAATCACAACGCCTCCGACGCATCCACCGGGATCCTTCAAAAAATGATCGTAGAAAACGGAACTGTCACCCTGAATCTCGATCTAAATGGGTTGAACGGAAGCAACGACCTGACGACGAGACCTGTAACGTTGAACTTCGCCACCGCAGTGAGCTCGTTTTTTTCGATTTTAGTTTTCAACGACCAGTTTCGCGGTCCCGAGCCGGGCTCGATTGCGCTGGTCCCACAAGTGCGGCCGGTTCCACTTCTTCCAGCCCAGTTAGCCGGATCTCTCAAGCAGCTTGTAATCGAGAAACTTCCGCCGGGCGCAGCGTTCGACCTTGCCGTGCGCGACGCCCGGACCGGTCTCACATTTTTCAATGTCCAGGAACACCAGTACGATTACGATCCTCACGCGCAATCACTGAATATTCATGACGGCCGGCTCTTGATCGCAGACCAATTTGCCAAAGTGTTGGGCCGGCCATCGGACGCCGGTGCAAACGTCGGCAAGCTCTCCATTGGCGCTGCGATGCAACCCGTCGAGATCACGCAGTTGGTCAACGGCAAGACCACATCGGTGACTATGCCGCCATTGCGCAGGGCGGCCGACGGAGACACGCCTGCGCTGGTTCCCGGGCCAGACGTCATTGTTGGCGACATGCCCAACATGTCGCAATTCGGCAACGCCGGAACACAGGTCGGTCTGGCGGTGGCTACGACTTCTTGCAATAATGGGACGGAACCGCTGCACTGGTTTGCGTTGCCACAGACGGATCATCCCGTTATTCCGCAGAATTTTTATCGTATGAGCGGCGGTGACACGAACCAGGAGCGGTTTGAACAAATTGGACAATCCTCGTGCAAACACGCATTTCTGGCATTGGAAAACAACGCTTGTGGTTTCGGCTGCGACACCAGCGGTTGCACCACCGGCTCGAATCTTTGTCCGGGATGCTCCGACCCTTATTCGGCCAGTCTTAATGCCGGGCCAAACCTGGGTTCGCGCGCCTGGATCAATCCCTTCACCGGTTCGTACCCTACGAATTCGAACCAACATAGCGGTCACGTGCACGATGGCGTGTCGCACCGGGTCATCGTTGAGGCCGATGATTTGAATCCCACGCTAAATAATGGCGCAACCTATTTCGCTGAAACGCAGTACGTCACCCCACACGAATACGCCTGGTGCCAAACGCACCCTGGGGAATGCAACATGTATAACAACGCTTCTTATCGCCAGTTCTCGGTTAGCGGCGGCCCAACCAATTACACATTTTCGGCTGTCGGTAACACGGTGCGGATGAAAGCTGCCATTTCGGCATGGGGAATGGCAGGTGCCACTGTGAACGAGGTCGAGCCCGACCCGGGTAAAGATGGTATTTGGGTAATGGGTTACAACGTGACTAACCCTAGCAAAGGAGTCTGGCACTACGAGTATGCACTCTACAACCAGAACCTCGATCGCGCTATTCAATCGTTTAGTGTGCCCTTACAACCTGGAGTGAACATCAGTAATATAGGATTCCACGCGCCGCCTCAACATCCGGGGTGGGCAAATGACGGCACCCAGGGAGATGGCGGGTATAGCAGTGCACCGTGGAATGTTACTCAGACTGCTAATTCCATAACTTGGAACGCCGAGACCTTTGCGCAGAATCAAAACGCAAATGCGATTCGCTGGGGCACACTTTATAATTTCCGGTTTGACGCCGATCAGCCGCCAGAAAAAGCAAATGCGATGGTCGGCTATTTCAAGACCGGATCGCCCACGACAGTTGCGGTCGACGGACCCTCCGGGAGCGGCTCACCAACTCCGACACCAACTGCAACTGCGACGGTAACTCCAACACCAACGCCGACCGCAACTGCGACAGCTACACCAACTGCCACGGCCACGCCAACCGCCACGGCCACGCCGACAGCAACTGCTACTCCCACTGCGACGGCTAACACAACACCGACTGCGACACCGCGGCCTACTCCAACACCAAGGTTTACTGCGGCACCCAGACCTCGCCCCACTCCTCTCCCTCGTCCCTAGCTGGTGGTGAATGACTGGCAGTGCGTTGTAAATCACAGAGTGGCGAAACGACCGGGCACGCCGGCTGCATGTTCCCGCAGGGCAATGAAAGTTTGCCCAGCCCGCGCTGGCCTTAGTTCGGGAAGCGGTAAACTTTTGGAAGAATCTTCTTTACTTTTGCCCTCAGGGTATGAGAAAAAATGACTTCTCTCAGGCTTAGCCAAACTCACCACAACCAGAGGAATCCATTACAATGTCAAAGTTAACGCTCACCGGTCTCGCGCTCCCGTTGTTCCTGCTCTTTGCCTCACCACCGGCGAGCGCCCCAAAGGCGTTCGGCGCAATGAAAGAGACTGCCGAAAGTCAGGGACAGGCCGGCACGCTTCAAAAGATGATTATCGAAACCGGAAGCGTCACAATGGATCTCGATCTCAACCGGCTAATTGGTATCAACTCAATGTCGCCGAGACCGGTCGCGCTGCATTTCACCGTGGCGGCTAATTCTTTCTTTCCGATTGTGGTTTTTAAGGATCTGCTGCGCGGCCCTGAGCCGGGGTCGATGGCACTGATTCCTCAGAGCCCTGTTTCGGCCGGGCTCAGCGCCTCCGGCTACAGTGCTCTTCCGATGTCCTTAACTGGATCGCTCAAGCAGCTCGTAATCGAAAAGCTTCTGTCGAGCGAAGCCTTCGATCTTGCCGTGCACGACAGCAAGAGCGGATTTGTCTTTTTCAATGTCGAGGGTTCCCAGTACTATTATGACGCGAATGCGCGGTTGCTCAGCATCAAGGGTGGACGACTTCTGATTTCAAAAGAGTTCGCCAACGCTCTGGGGCGACCTTCAGATGCCGGTGCGCTGGTTGGCAGCATTTCTGTTGGAGCGACCATGCAACCGGTCGACATCGCACAGCTCGATGCGAATGGCGATGTGAAATCCGCGAAACTGCCCGCGCTTGAGGTGCCGTTGCCCGGAACTGTGCCCGGCCCGGACGTGATTATTGGCGAGTTAATTGGCTTACAACAATTGGACAGCGGTGCAGTCAATGGCCGGGTCGGAATCTCTTTGGGAACCGATGCCTGTAACAAAGGGACGATTGACGTGGATTGGTTTGCCTTGCCGAGCGCCGACCATCCGTTTATT
>Ga0068858_100004540_pt1 | contig 13597 bp, 9 predicted proteins | sample KBSSwiS12_FD_66589 | JGI IMG/M metagenome (GOLD analysis project Ga0068858, IMG submission 66589) | Switchgrass rhizosphere microbial communities from Kellogg Biological Station, Michigan, USA - KBS Switchgrass S1-2 | ecosystem: Host-associated > Plants > Roots > Rhizosphere > Soil ... | reverse complement strand
TGATGTATCCAGTGTGCGTATCGTCCCGGTCAACACAGCTTCTTCAGGAATTATATTTTGCCGGTTGCCTGAATGGAATGAACCGACAGTAATGACTGCTGCTTCGGATGTGAGTTTGCTGTTGCGGCTGATGATCGTTTGCAATGCCATCACCATTTGCGAGGCCGTGACAATAGGATCAATGCCTAACCATGGTGATGCGCCATGACTTTGTTTTCCGTAAACAGTAATTTTAAATATATCATTTTCGGCAGCAACACTTCCGGGCTTGTAGGTAAATGTGCCGATCTTGTCGCCAGATGAAATATGTTGTCCGAAGATCACATCGACTTTCGGATTTTCAAGGGCGCCCTCTTTCACCATCAACCTGGCTCCTCCTTCTTCGCCAGCGGGGGGACCTTCTTCCGAAGGCTGAAAAATAAATTTCACCGTGCCACGCAAATCTTTTTTTATCGACGATAAAACCTGCGCCACTCCCATCAGCATTGCCGCATGTGAATCGTGGCCGCACGCATGCATCACTGCCGTCATTTGTCCATTATACATCGTGGAGTCAAGTGAACGGAAATCTAAGTTGTTTCTTTCGGCAACAGGCAACGCGTCAATGTCGGCACGCAATGCTACGACAGGGCCCGGTTTACCACCTTTAAGAATACCAATCACGCCAGTTTTCGCAACACCAGTTGTCACTTCCATTTCCAATGAACGGAGATATTGCGCAATAATGCCCGATGTCCTGAATTCCCTGTTACCTAATTCGGGGTGCTCATGAAAATCGCGTCTCCATGAAATGACCTGCGGAATTATTTTTTCGGAAAGGTTGTCGACCGTTATCAATAAAGGATCTTTCTTCTTCGTTTGCGAAGCCTGCGCCGAAACATTCAGGGAAAAACATAGCAGGAGAATAACATAACAAAGAAGCAGCTTTGCAGAACTCATGTGAACAGTTTTGGTTTGTGAGACTAAATAGCAAGAAGGTTCAAGGACGTTTTTGCTCTGAGGCAATATACAACAATAACGACGATCAAAGATGCGAACTGGTCATCATCAATTGACAACAGATTATGGAGCGCCACCATCGATGATTATAGCATGTATTACTTGGATAAAAGACGAAACTTAGTGTAATAAAACCAGCTTAAGTTAAGCTGTCGCTGATTAATGTTGTCTCCTGTTTGCGTGGACGACACGAAAAATTTTGCCTGGAGCCCGAGTCTGAAACGAAGTTGACAAAATATTTATAGAGCGTGTCTCAAGTTTTCAATTTACAATCAGCTCATCTACAAAAAACCATCCTCTCTTTCCTTTGCCCGAATGCCAGGAGGGAAGTTTCTCGACAGGATTAGCGATTAGTTTCAGGTAGCGGACGGTCGTCGCTTTGAAACCCAGGGTATACAATTTCAAATAAGCAGGCTGGCGTGGTAAAGATTCTCCCGGCTTTGCTGTTTTTGGGGGTCTCGGCGGTTTCGGTGGTTGTACTGGTGTGATGCGTTTTAAGAGTTTCAGGTGAGCGGAATCACTTCCTCCCCAAAGTTCCAACGACAGTGGCGGCATCACGTAACTAGCTGTATCAACCGTAGAGCTGACCATAACAGTTGACACTACCGAGGGCTGATTGAAGATCATCAATGCCTTCATACTATTATTCCTAAACCCGATCCATTTGCCTCCGCTTAGATTCACGTCTCCTTTCACACCATCGATCAATGTCTTTCCTTTTTCATCTTTGTAATAATTATCCGGCGGCAATAATTGTATCAGTGAATCGGGTCTGTACGTAGTCTTGTAAAAATCGGTTGTTGTGGTATCGCTGCTATACCAGCCGGGTTTATAGGCTATGGCTTTCAAACGTGCATTGCCTTCGATCGTAACATCGTTTGCATAAACAGGAGATCGCATGCTGTCGGGACTTGTTCCATCCAGTGTATATCGGATCGTAACACCATTTATATAGTGCTTCAGTCTTAAAGGCTGCGGTTGAAGAAGAACCTGTTGGGTATTTTCCAAAATGGGAGGAGTCAACCTTAATATCATTGTATCCGTGCGGAAACCCGTTTCAATATTAAGACTCTTATTTTTTAGAAACGCTACATCTTCTTTTTTCAAGCCGGTGTTCCAAATAAAAAGTTTCGTGAGTTGATCAAGTGAACTAAGCCCATTTAAGGATGAAGCAGTTATTTTTGTACCTGACAAAGACAATTGTTTTAATTCTTTCAGTCCTTTTAATTCATTGAGCGTGCTCCCCGTGATATTTGTAAAGGAAAGATTTAATCTTCTCAGGTTGATAAATTGACCAATCGTTTTAATGTCTTCATCAGTCACTGGCATCCTGGCGAGGTTTAGCGAAACCAATTGCCCTTTTATCGCCAGCAGATCTTTTAAACTATCCGATTTAAATTGCGCAGCGCTAAAGAATTCGGCGGCGAGAGCCGGGGAATTTTTAGCAAGTGGATAAACCACGCGATAATCATTGTTCAATGACTTTACTTTGCTTTCATCCGCTGCCGCAAAATCATATACATCTGTTTCAATAGTGGTGAAGATATTAGTGGCAAGTTTTCTGAGCTCACTGTTTGGATCAAGGTCCAACACCTTAACTTTAAAATCCGCCCCGCTCTTTATCCACTGACTGAGGATTGAAGTTTCTTCTTCAGTCAACTGGGGTTTCCCTTGTGGTGGCATGTGTTTTTTTGCTTCGAGAGGAAGATGGATCCTTTTCAATAACAAGCCAAAATCAGCTTCGGTGCTGTCCCACAATTTTCCTGTCTTCCCCCCTTTGAGCAGAAGTTCACGGGTTTCCATCACCAGTTCACCTTTTGCCTTTCTACTGTTGTGGCAACCCATGCATTTTGTTTCCAGGATGGGTCGAACCATATCCTTAAATACTTCAGCATCTTCCAGCAAAACCTGTTGTTGTTTTTTCTCTGGCAGGAGAGGGGCCAGCAAAAAATTCTGGCCATGAGTAATGCCTGCACCCTGGTGACCGGTAAAAACGATGGCGGCAAATGACACTGCTGCGGCGATGAAAGTTCCTGCCTTTGTCGTTGACAGCCGACTGCGCAAACTGTACCATAGCAATAGTGATAGAGAAACAACAACTCCGCCCCATTTATGCCACATCAGTGCTTCGGCATCATAGCCTTCTTCCCTGGATAAGAACAGTCCCATAATTGCTGTAACGGCGGCAGTAAACGCTGAAAAAAGCAAAAGCCACTCACCGATTTGCCTGGCAACCGCGGGTGGTGAAAGCTTATCCTGGAGGAACAAAAGATATAATAGATACAATATGCACAATGCAATTGGAAAATGAAGGATCATTGGGTGCATACGGCCGGCTACCTGTAGCCAACCTGGAAGTCGGATCCTGTCTTCAAACACCAGGAGAAATACCAACAGGCAGTTGATAGCAAAGCTGGTGTTGAATAGTATATTTTTTATTTTGTTCAGAAGCTAAATATAGGGATTCACCACATAGGCACAGTAGAAATATAGCGGCACATACCAAATTCTATGTGCCTATGATCCTTCTTTGCAAGTTCTCACAGATGCCACAGATTTTCACTGATATCCTTTAAAAATCCGTGTTCATCCGTGAAATCTGTGAGGCCCAAATTGTTGCTGGCGACACATCAGCCCAACTTATTAAGAGACTATTTGCCGAAATTTTATTTCGGGAACAGTTATGCTACGGGTTCAAGTTTATACGGATATTCTTTGCCCGAATTCCATTGCGCTACATACATGTTCTCTTCATCATCGATACAAACATCATGGGGATATTGGAAAATTTTATTCGTTTGAAACATCTCTTCGGGTTTGCCATCTTTATAGACCGGCTCACTGCCGGCAAGATTGGAAATACATTTATTATTCTTATCAAGAATTGTTATAAACCCTGATTGCTTCCATAAATTATTCTGGCTTTGTAATACCGCCGCATATAAATACTCGCCTCTAATGACAGGCCGGCAAACCCACGCACCGGGTAATGAAATCGTATCAATGAATTCACCAGTCATTGTATATCGTTTAAAAGCATTCTGTTCTCTTGAAGTAACGATCAGCACGGGCTCCTTTCCTTTTTCTCTTGTGTCGATACAAATACCATGAGCATTTTTCAGGAATTTTTCCTCCGCACCGCGTCCGCCAAAATGCCGGATGTATTCCCCTTTATGGTTATATTGAATAATAAAATCTTTCCCGTATCCGTCCGCCACATAAATATCCCCGTTGGCCGCAATAGCTGTTTCCGTAGGAATATATTCCTCGGGTTTTGTGTACTCTCCGGTTTCCTTGGGATAATCCAACTTCATTAATACTTTTCCATCGATAGTAGTTTTGATCACCTGGTGCAGGTTATTATCGCAGATGAATAAGATGTCTTCACCGTTCTCATTAAACAAAGTCAATCCATGCGCACCCGGGTATTCCGTTCCCCAATAGCTTAATAATTTTCCGGACCGGTCATAAATAAGAACATTGTTTTTTGTCTCATTCGTTAATAAAAGGATTCTTCCTTTTTTATCCTGTATCATCTCATGACAATCCTTCACCGGGTATTGCATGGCATCCACCTTACTCCATTTGGTATTGATGCGGTAGCGTTTATGGCCTTGACCCAAAATCATGTCGTCTTTTTTTGTTGATGATAAAAAAGAGGGAGAAAGGAGCATAGCTGTAGCAGCGAGTGATGATTGGCGGATAAAATGTTTTCTTTTCATACTTCATTTTTTATAGGCGTTGTGTGCTTTGTGCTTTGTAGGTTCCCTGCAGGTTAGTGACCCCATTGATTAATTTCAAGAGATGGTTTGCGGGATCACAGAGCCCACGAAGCATGGCAAAGAACACAAAGTTGATGATGCAGCAAATCATGTACTAGACCATTAATCCTTTTACCACCTCACCTGACACATCTGTCAACCTGTACCTGCGGCCGAGATGTTTGAAAGTTAGTTGCTCATGATTCAATCCCATCAGGTGAAGAATGGTTGCATGAAAATCGTGAACATGCACAGGATCTTTTGCAATGTTATAGCCAAACTCGTCGGTCTCACCATAAACACCCGGTCTTACTCCGCCTCCGGCCATCCAAACGGTAAAGCATCTCGGGTGATGATCCCTGCCATAGTTTTCTTTTTTCAAAACACCCTGGCAATAATTAGTACGACCAAACTCTCCGCCCCATATCACCAATGTTTCATCAAGTAATCCCCGTTGTTTGAGGTCCCTTATTAATCCGGCACTTGCACGATCGGTATCCATACACTGCCCGCGGATCTCTGCAGGCAAGTTGCCATGACCATCCCAACCCTGGTGATACAACTGGACAAAACGAACACCCTTCTCGGAAAGCTTGCGTGCGAGTAAACAGTTAGCCGCGTAAGTGCCAGGTATCAAACAATCAGGTCCATATAATTTAATCGTGTCTTCCGGCTCTTTACTAAGGTCTGTTATTTCCGGAATAGCTGTTTGCATGCGATAAGCCATTTCGTACTGTTGAATCTTTGTCTGGATATCAGGATCCCCAAATTCTTTATACGATTCTTCATTCAAGGCTGACAAGTTATCGAGCATCCTTCTCCGGTCGGTCTTGTCAATTCCGTCAGGATTATTTAAATAGAGCACGGGATTTTCTCCACTGCTGAATTGTACGCCCTGGTGAATAGAATCTAAAAACCCATTTGTCCATAATTTTGAATAAACGCCCTGCCCGTTTCCTTTGCCTTTTGATAGCAGTACACAAAATGCCGGCAAGTTTTTGTTTTCGCTTCCGAGGCCATAACTTAGCCATGCACCCATGCTGGGGCGATTACCTACCTGTGCGCCGGTTTGAAAAAAAGTCAATGCGGGATCATGATTGATAGCTTCAGTGTGTAATGTTTTAATCACGCATAGCTCATCGGCTATTGATGCGATGTTTGGCAACAGTTCACTGAACCACGTACGGTGCTCGCCATACTGATCGAATTTAAAATAGGAGCCGGCCAGCGGAAATTTCTTCTGATCGGCAGTCATGCCTGTAAGCCGTTGCCCCATCCTGATTGATGCTGGCAATTCTTCACCAAACATTTCATTGAGCTTGGGTTTGTAATCGAAGAGATCCAGTTGCGAAGGCGCTCCATTCTGGAATAGATAAATGATCCTTTTTGCTTTTGGAGGAAAATGTGGAAGTCCTGTCACCATCCCCTCTTCTTCGCCGATGCCGCCAAATAAATCCGGGATCAACAAGGAACCTAGTGCGGCACTTCCAATTCCTAAACTTAATCTGGACAAAAACCGTCGCCGGTTTATATTCAGACCATGTTCCAAGATTTCTTTTTCCATAGAAGTTATTTTATCGTGTCATTCAGCATGACGATTATCTTCGTTTCACTCACTACTAGTCCGTCCTGGAGCAAAGTTGACACTGTTTTACGGTACCATCGTAAACAATAATCTTGGTGACCTTTGTGATCCGATAGCTATCGGGACGTTGTGTCCTTTGTGACCAAAAGATCTCATTATTACAAGTAGATAGGGTCACTAAGAACACCAAGTATACACAAAGAACACGACGAGACACTCACGACTCACCCGCACGACCGTTACTTCACAATCGCCTCGTCCATATTGTAAATCATATTTACAGTTTTCATCAACGCGGCCAGAATATTTTGATCCAGCTTTCTATCCAGTGGATATTCACCCTCGTTCAATGTCACCGACGCCTCCAGTTTTCTTTGTTGAAACAACTGGAGCTGTTCAGCGTAATAGTTCTTCAAGATAAGCAACTCTTTGTCTGACCCTTTACGGCAAATGATCAGTCGGAATGCCTTATTGATCTTTTCATCGGCGGTGGAATGTTCACCGACCAGCTTTTGCGATAGTACTCTCGAAGCTTCCAATACAGTCGGATCGTTCATCATCATCAATGCCTGCAACGGTGTATTTGTTTTTAGCCGCTTTACCTCACATTGATCGCGATTGCTCGCATCGAATATCGCCATCGATGGCGGTGGCACAGTGAGCTTGATAAAGGTGTACATACCTCTCCTGTACAAGTCATCGCCCTCATCCTGTTTATAAGCTGCGAGGACGCCGCGACCGGATGTAGCCGCTTCCCATAAACCTTTCGGTTGGTAAGGCTTTACACTTGGACCACCTATTGTTTTGTTTAGCAAACCGCTGCTGCACAATACAAGATCACGAACCAATTCCGCCGCAAGCCTGACTCTCGGTGCATGCGATAAATAGACATTCTCAGGATCAACCTTCAATTTATCTCCCGTTATCTGCGCAGACTGGCGATAGGTGGCAGATAATAAAATCTTTTTCATCAATCGCTTAATATCCCATCCGTTTTCCATAAAATCCACGGCAAGCCAGTCGAGTAATTCAGGATGAGAAGGCAGTTCGCCCTGCATACCAAAATCTCCTGCAGTTTTTACAATGCCTCTTCCAAAGATCTCCTGCCAAAGTTGGTTCACAAATACCCTTGCCGTCAATGGATTTCTTTTGTCGACCGTCCATCGGGCAAGGCCTAACCGGTTTCGTGGAAATTTACTTTCATCAAACTTCATGACCGCAGGGATCGCGGCGGGTTGTACTTCAGTTGTCGGCATATTATATACACCACGGCTCAGAACAAAGGTTTTTCGCAAAGTGTCCTCGGCCATAACTGATACTGTTAAATCACCTGTATCTTTTTTGTTAAGGAATGGCAAGACCGCTTTTACATCCGAGTCACTGATATGGATCAACGGATTTTTGGCCGGCTTTGATACTGATACATCTCCTTCGTAACCTTTTTCTTTGGTATTATTAAAAAATGCCAGCAACGAATAATAATCTTTTTGCTTGAATGGATCATACTTGTGGTCGTGACACTGCGCACATTCAATGGTAAGCCCCAATATGCCTTTTCCGTATGTTTTGGTTTTGTCAATAAGGTATTCGATCCTGTATTCCTCGTCAATCACTCCGCCTTCTTCTGTGTATTTGTGATTACGGAAAAAGCCGGTCGCGAGCATTTGTTCCTTCGTTGCCTGGGGCAACATATCACCAGCGATCTGCCAGACGAGAAACTTATCATACGGAAGATTTTCATTAAACGCGTGAATTACCCAATCCCGCCACGGCCATTGAGTACGTATGTTGTCATCCTGGTATCCGTAGCTATCAGCATAGCGTGCCACATCCAGCCAATGCACCGCCATCTTCTCGCCATATTGCGGCATAGCCATTAACTCATCGATCATTTTTTCATAAGCGTTTGGCGATGCATCATGAAGAAATCTGTCCATCATATCCAGCGAAGGAGGCAATCCTGTAATATCCAATGATGCTCGTTTCAATAGTCTTTCTTTGTCAGCCTCGCTATTTGGAGACAGATTTTTTTCATCCAGTTTTTGTAATATGAAATAGTCGATCTCGTTCCTTACCCAATCTTTATCACTGATTTTTGGCAGCGGAGCTTTTTTGGGCGTTACGAATGCCCAGTGTGTTTCATAATGAGCACCCTGTTCAATCCATTTTTTGAACAATTTAATTTCATGCTCATTCAATGCACCCAAATGCGATTCGGGTTCGGGCATCATGTAAGAAGTATCATTAGAGGAGATACGTTTATAAAGTTCTGATTCGCCAGGTTTGCCTGGCACCAACGCAAAGGCTCCCTTTGTTTCCTTTAATGGGGCAAAAGCACTATCGGGTATGTCTAACCTTAACTGAGCTTGTCTTTTATTGGCGTCAGGACCATGACATTTAAAACATTTATCTGAAAGAATTGGACGAATGTCAAAGTTGAAACTGACTCTGTCGGGTAATTTATCCCCGCTGTTTTTGGTAAAACAGGAACTGATTACAACAACCGTTGTCGCGATGAAACACAGTATTGTGGTCAATTTCCACTTCATGCAGCGATGAAAGTTACAAAATGTTTCTCTACGTCGTGGCTTGCTTTTCTTTCTTTAGCCTGCGCAAGGTTGTTAAATGATGTCGCGAAAAGGAACAATGGTCCTCTCCTGGAGGTTGGCATACCAGGCGAGTTTGTGGTGGGCTGACGGGTGGCTTTCTTCACCTGGTTGAAGTTCGTCAACCTGGATCGCGCTGACGGCAATATCAAATACCGACACGTCGCCAGGAATTCCCGGAGTGCAGGTGAGCTCTGCTATTCCCCCAGCGAACTTTACGCCAATATTCAGGGCGATGATGCTTGAAGTAAGCCCATAACCCCATAGATTCAGTTTGACTTTGTCTACAACTGCCCCCGCTGCCAGTTTACATTCTATTGATTGATTAAGGTCAATGATCCCGTTCAACTTAGTTGGAGTTACGGAGACCTCACCAATTATAATATAATTCCCTGAAGGTAATGCTAAGCGCCCTATCACCTGGTCGATCTTGTCAATGGTTTGCCTGTCCGACCGTTTGTAATAAAATGCTTTGCTCATAATTCTTGTTTAGGGTTTGAAGGAAAATCTGTGAATTGACTGTAATCATAAAGACGATATCTACGGTTAGACTCCGTTGAATTAATTAGTCGGGATTTTTAGGAAAACAGAAACGGGAGGAAGAAGAATGTAGTCATGACGAATCGACATATCAACGGCAACCAGGATATGAATGTGTCTCACTTCTGTGCAACAACGACGTTATATAAAAGAAAAAGATCTCGAGCAAAACAAGGTTATAGCTCTCGGAGTCTTGGAGTAATTCGAGTCAATTCGTCTCAATTCGCGTAAGCTCCCTTTCTCACACGATCAAAAAACTCTTTCTGTAACATTAATGTTTTATCGTCGGCTTTAATGGCCTTGATCGCATCAATTAACTGGTTGATGGTATGATCCGCGACCAGTTTGCCAAGGGCTGTTGTGGCTTTATCGCCTTCTCCTGCATAATGATTTGGATAATCGGCATACCACCAGATGCCTGTGTATACATTCGGGATCGATAACCGGTTCTGGTTTTTGCCGGATTCATTTTTGGCGCTGTCTAATTGAACGAGTTCGGGGCGAAAATAGAATACCTCTGATGTTTCTCTTTCGCCGGCATGTTGATCACCTTGCGGATCCGAATGGCGCAGCGCAGCTACCTGTTTGTTGAACGCAGAATCTGAAGATGGCTGGAAAAAATAAACGGCATAGTTTCTTTCTTTTTCAAGTCTAGTTTGAATAAAATATTTTATCAGCTCAGGATTTCCGCCGTGTCCATTTACAATAATGATCTTAGTAAATCCATTTCTCGCAATTTCGTCGCATGTATTTTCCAATAGATCCCATACCACTCTTTCGGGTAATGCAAATACTCCCGGCTGGTGTTTAGCTTCGTTTATCTGCCCATAGAAATAATCAGGAAAAACCACAGCGTATTCTTTTTGAGTTGCACGCAGAGCATATTCACGTACACGTATCAGGTCACTGCCGATGGGGACGTGTGGGCCGTGTTTTTCCAATATACCAATAGGGAGAATACAGGTTTTATTGCTTTTGGTTAAAGCATTATGCCAATCACTTGCCGTTATTTCATCCCAACGTGTCGGTAATTTTTGAGCGATTGCTTGCAAGCAAATTAAATTGGTGAACCACAAGACGGTTAAGAGAGAAGTAATTCTTTTCATTTAGAATCGTTTTGACAAATATACCAAGGGGATAGGAATGATGCAGCTGCCGAAAATTTTTCCCTTTATAGATCAATTATCGGGGTTTGTTTTTTGCGAAGTCGTTAGCTAGTTCATTTACTTGTTTTGCGGAAATAGTTTCTTTGTCATCATGAATAATGATCCTGTAGTAAAACCGGACAGATTCTCCTGTTTTCAATCGTAGATTTTTTTCGCTTTTGCCATTGGTGAATATTTTTTCTCCGAGAGGGTTGGCAGCAAACAAACCATACCCCCGCGCATGCCAGAAAGTCGGATAGTTTGGATTAGCCGGGTGATCTATGATGACAATGCTTATCGAATCATTTCCCATTTTGCCATACATTTTACACCAGATAGCTCTCGTACTCCATGCATCATCCCCTTGTCTCCCTTCGCTCGTAAGATAGTTGCCACTTGCAACGTTGTCTGCACTTTTTTTGACAATCGTGACATTTCCTTTATTGTCTGTAAATTTTTGATCCGTCATCGATGGGATTTGCAATTCGTGCGCTACCCTTAGTCCCAGCATCCCGTCCTTTGCATCTGTAAATAGAATGTCGGTATTCGCTTTTAAAGTAGTTGATCGGTCAATAATGCGCCGGTGTGCAGTGCCGGTAAATTCGAACGTTGTGGTTTCTTCCAGCAAAACCTCATTTTTTTGATTGACCCAGTTGGCATGATACGACAATACCCCTTTGTCACCGTTTGATGTTTTGATGATTTTATCTGTCTTTATCCATCCGTACAAATGCTTTTTGTCGGCAGGGATGGCGTATGAATTATTCCAAAAGTCGAGTCCATTGACATTTTCGAAATTGAACCAAAGGCCGACATGATGGGGGTGATCGGTTGGATCGCCTGGTAATGGCTGCAGGGGAAATCCTCTTGTGACCATAGTTCCGCCGGATGCATTGATTGGCCAGAGGACAGGTTTTTCCAGGGTATCGGGATATAAGAAGCTGGTGAATAATCTTTGTCCTATGAAAACATTGATCTTGTTTTCATTTTGTTCTTTGACGATAGTCACCATTTTTTTTTGTCCAGTTGAAACAAAGAATAAAAGGATGCTTATTGTTACTGACGAAAAATATTTTCTCCGCTTAGCCATGGGTGATAATATTAGTCAATGTCCTTTATACCTCTGCGTTTTTAATATGTTCGATGAGTAAAAATTTACCACATAAGGAGTATAAGGCACAGGGGCTCACATGGATTTTATGTGTTGACACTCCTGCTCGGGGTTGGCTTAGTATTTAAAAGCTTTTCCGCCCGCCATCACTTCCTGCGTCTTTGAATCAAACGTTACTTTCAAGCCCGTATGAACGGCTGCGTTTGTCATAATCGTTGCGATCGAATGGCTATATCCCGCTTCAACAGGAGCATTTGGTTGTTTACGGCTTCGAACGCATTCCATCCAATTGCGTATATGATTTGACGTGAGTTGGTCGCCACCGGTATTTGCTGATGCAATCACTTGCTCGGTTTGTGTAAGACTTACTTCAGGTAATAAATTTGGCTGCATGTTCATTTCGTCGGCAAATCTTTTTGTAAGGCCCCCGGTCGGTGAAACTTTATTGGTGATAAGATTTAATTCACCGCCGTTGGAGTAATAAATTTCCGCCGGATGTTCATCTCCATTGTGCATTCGCGATGAAAATGTAACCTGGAATCCTGTTGTCAAATCATCTTCAGGACCATAATCAAATACTGCCGTGATCGTATCCCAGTTCTTTCTTCCATCCTTCCACATATAAATCCCGCCATTTGCCACAACACTGCGTGGATGCTGCAATCCACTAAACCAATGTACTGTGTCTATCTGGTGACTCATCCATTGACCAGGTTGCCCGGATGAATAAGGCCAAAATAAACGGAACTCTAAATATTTCCTTGGATCAAAAGACTCAAAAGGCCTGTTCAAAAGAAATCTTTTCCAGTCTGTATCCTCTTCTTTCAGCAGTGGCACTAATGCCGGTCTTCTCCAGCGACCAGGCTGATTGACATTCCACGTTAATTCAACCATTGTTATTGGTCCAAACTTTCCTGACTTGATAAAATTTTCTGCCGATTTGTAATTAGCTCCGCTTCTCCTTTGTGATCCGATCTGTACTATCTTACCCGAATCCTTTATTGCCTTCAACGCGGCGCGATTGTCTTCCATTGTTTCTGCAAATGGTTTTTCGCAATAGGCGTCGCAGCCTGCCTTCACTGCTTCAATTGCATGTAAGGCATGTTGAAAATCGGCGGTGCTGACAAACACCGCATCCACTAACTTTTTATCATACATTTCCTCGTTGTTACGGCAGGCCGTGATATCGTGCTGCATCTTGTCCTTCCAAACAACGGCACCTTCCTCCCTCCGTTTTTTCCAAATATCAGAAACGGCTACGATGTCAAAGTTCAATTCCTTGTAATGATTCATGAAACATGGAAGATGTGAGCTGCGATGACGATCAGAAAAACCAACTACGCCTACTCTTACCCTGTCATTTGATCCCAGGATTCGATTATAGCTTTGAGTAGTCCATGCAAGTTTTGAGGCGACAATGCCAGCCCCCGCAAATGCTGTTTGTCTGATAAAATGACGACGTGATTTTTTCATAATGCAATCTGGATTGAGTGTTTGTCGTAAGTGCAAGCAAAATTTTTTTTGAAATATGAGCTGAGAAGTTAAGAAGAAGTTTCCTGACGGCAAGCAATGTTAATTTTTCTGTCGTAGCGAACGGTTTAAACCGTCTGCTCAATTATATTTTCCAGTCTACGATCTCATTTTCCCATTCTGTTCTGTAGGGTGTCGTAACCTTAATGTAGTTGTCGGTGAATCCTTCCATCATTCCCTGTCCGGCTGAATCGTTCACGCGGGCGTTCTTATTGGCGGTTTCAAACAAAACTTTTCGAACCTGGCCAGTGTGCCGGCCGGTAAAATATTGCATCTTCATAAATGAGAGATTACGAAGACTTTTGTTTCTTTCATGGCGG
>Ga0068858_100004539_pt1 | contig 13603 bp, 11 predicted proteins | sample KBSSwiS12_FD_66589 | JGI IMG/M metagenome (GOLD analysis project Ga0068858, IMG submission 66589) | Switchgrass rhizosphere microbial communities from Kellogg Biological Station, Michigan, USA - KBS Switchgrass S1-2 | ecosystem: Host-associated > Plants > Roots > Rhizosphere > Soil ... | reverse complement strand
CTCAGAGGTTTCGTCTCAGAGGTTTCGTCTCAGAGGTTTCGTCTCAGAGGTTTCGTCTCAGAGGTTTCGTCTCAGAGGTTTCGTCTCAGAGGTTTCGTCTCAGAGGTTTCGTCTCGCCATGTCACGGGCGAATGCCCAAAACTAGCCGATCGATTCGCGGTGGATCTGCTGAATCGTCGCGATCGTGTCGGCCTCCGCGGCGGTCTTGTCGCTCCGATAGCGTTTGACCCGCGCGAAGCGGAGCGTCACGCCTCCCGGATACTGCGGGCTCGCTTGAACCTCGTTGAAGGCGATCTCGACGACCAGCTCGGGCCGCACGTAGACGACGTGATCGTCGCGGCCGATTTCCAGCTCCAGGAATTTCTGCGTCTGCCACGCGAGCAGCTCGTCGGTCAGCCCCTTGAACGTCTTTCCCAGCATGACGAACCCGCCGCGCTCGGCGTCGCGCGCGCCCAGATGAAGGTTGCTGAGCGTTCCGCGCCGGCGCCCGCTCCCCCACTCCGCCGCGAGCACGACGAGATCGAGCGTGCGCGCCTGCTTGACCTTCAGCCACGCCTGACCGCGGCGTCCTGCCGTGTACAACCCATCGACGGCCTTCGCCATCACGCCTTCGTGTCCCGTAGCCAGGGCTCGCCGCGCGAATGCCGCGGCAGCATCGCGATCCGATGTCACCAGCCGCGGGACGAGGTTCCCTGCAGTGGCCAGTCCGTTCAGAAGCGACACACGGCGCGTGAGCGGCTCGTCGACGAGCGCGTCGCCATCGAGATAGAGCGCGTCGAAGAACATCGGCGTGATCGGCAGCGTCTCCTTCAACCGATCGACCTCGAGCTTGCGTCCGAAACGGCGCATCGTTTCCTGAAATGGCAGCGGCGAACCATCGGGACGTAACACGATCGCTTCGCCGTCGAGGACGACCTGCCGTGCCGGCATCGCGCGAGTGACGGCGACGATCTCGGGCACGGCGATCGTGACGTCCCGCAAATTTCGCGAGTACACGCGCACATCGTCTTCGACCTTGTGGACCTGGATACGCGCGCCGTCCAGTTTGTACTCGAACGACGCTTCACTGAGCGCGTCGAGAGCGCCGCCGGTATCGGCAGCCGTATCCGCGAGCATCGGCTGCACCGGCTGGAATGGCCGCAACGAGAACGCCGCTAAACCGGCATCGCCTTCTGCCAGCGCCGCCCGCGCCACCGGCGCCAGATCGCCGGCGAGCATGGCAGCGCGGCGGATCGCCGCAGGCCCAACGCCCGCCGCGCGAGCGACCGCATCCATCAACACGCCTTCGAGCGCACCCTGACGCAACTCGCCGAAGAGCAGCCGGAACAGAAAATCCTGCTCGGCGTGGGTCGCGGCGCCCATGAGCTCTCGCAGCAGTTCCGCGCGTGCCGAAGCCGATCCTGAGCCGGACAACACCGACAGTCGCGCGAACAACGCGTCGACTTCACGCAGTTCGAGACGCGGTTCGGCCGATGCCGGCACACCCCGGACGCCGGAAAGAACCGCGGCGCCAATCTTCATCCGTCCCTGACGCGGTTCGCCGCTCAAGAACGCAATGACGATCGCCACTTCGTCCGGAGGGACACGGCGAAGCAGATCGGCCAGGTGCGCAACTTTCTCCAACCGTCCGGTGGTCCCGGCAACGGACAGCGACGCGTCGACGACCGCACTGAGGAGCACGAAACGATCGTATTGCGGATTGGAGACCGGGGATTAGGGATTAGGGATCAGGGCTTAGGGCTTTAGGGCTTAGGGCTTGGTTTTGTTTCGTGTGTTTCGTGATCTTCGTGGTTCGCGATCGCGCCGGAAGTTAGGCCCGCAACAGCGCGCGCAGGCGGCCGAACATCTGGCCGAACGCGGAAGGTTGCGTTGGCGCCTGGCCCGTCGACGCTGACGCGGCACCGCGCCGATCCACTTCACCGGCCTTTGGCGGAAGGTGATCGCGCCACTGCAGGTCGTTGTGGCCGACGATCTCGGCTTGCCCGCGAATCACGAACTCGGCGCGCCGGTCCCCTTGCGGAAAGCAGCGGCAGAATTCGTCGACCGTCGATTCGGGATCGACGCCGATTGCCTTCGCGTAGCCCCGGACGTACGCGCGCGCGTAAATCCCGGTCGGCCATTGTGACAAATCGTTGTTCTCGAGGCCTTCCCAGAAGCGGGAGCCGACGTTGGTGGCCGCCACGATCTGAGCGATCGTGACACCGCTCTGCACACGGATGCGCCGCAAGTTGGTTCCGAATGCGTGACGCTCGCTCATGGCGCGATCCTCGCTCGCAAGATCGCTACCAGCCAATCCAGTGCACTCAATGGCGCACGAGCGCAACATTGAAGGCGCGCCGCGTGCCGTTTTTCAACAGGCGATTACGATTTGGGAGCGGCCGGGCGCCCGCGCTCGAGGCTCAGTCGAATTCGCGCTTCGGCGGCGTCTGCTCCGACCCCACGCGGCCGGTGACGATGTCGGCCTTCGAGTAATTCTCGCTTTTCATTTTCGCGCCGCCCAACCGGCGGAGCATCGCGAGCTGTCCGATGTGTGCCAGCGAGTCCGCAATCGCCCCTTGAAAGAGCTTCTCGTGCGAAACGGCGAGCGGCGCATCGGATGCCAGATAGGCATCGAATTGTTGCAGCGTCGTAAAGAAACGATCGACTTCGCGATCCCAGTCGAGCGGCGTGGAATCGTGCCAGGCCTCGGCGCCCCTGGCCTGAGACAATGCCCAGTCGTAGAGGTCGCCGACGTGCGCCAGGATCTTCGCCGCGGTCCGGGTCGAGTTGTCGCCGCTGTACGACGCGAAGCTCGCCGGAACGCCGCGCACGGCCTTACCGCCCCGGTACGCCACGGTCGCCACCGTATGCCGCAACAACGCGCGCTTCTCGTCCATTGGAATGCCCTCAGCAGGTTTGTCGTCCGGCTATCGCGCGATCACGCGTCGAATTGCCGCAGATGATGATCCATGTGCCGGTAAATTAGTACGCCCCAGGCCCGACGGGACAGTGCGCCGAACGCCGGATGTTCCGGCCACTCCTCGGTCGTTGGCATCGCCGCGGCGCGGTCGAGCAGTCCTCGAAGATCGGCGATGTCCTTCGCCCACTCACGCGGCTCGCGCGTCAGCAACTCCGGCGCAGTCGGCGCGCTCTTCGGAAACGGCGCGACGTAGATGATCAGCTGCTTCAGCGGTGGATAGCGAATGGGCAGGTGTTTCGGCTTGACCGGAAGATCGCCCATCGCCATACGCAGGCTGTCGGCGAGATGGCAGACCATCTTCGGCGCCGTGAACTTTCCCCACTGCGCGCGACGATCCCACGCAAGGCCGCCCACGCGATCGTTGAGCTCCTTCCGCGACTCGTCCTGCCAGATTGATTTCATAATCGAAACCCCTACAACGTTCGACAACGAGTCACACCGCCGGCCCGCCCCGAGCCTGTCACCCCTCGACCGGGCTCGGAGCGAAGGGTCGAACGGGAACAATCAGGCTGCAACACGTGACCGCGCCCTCGGCTTTCGCGAGCTCGCTGGCATCGACGAGGTTCACCTGAAAGCCCTCGCCCGCGATGCGGTCCGCCGTTCTCGGAAACGCACGCGCGGCGACGATCCGATCGCGGAGACGAAGCACATTGGCGGCAGATGGTTCCTCAGGCGCAACGTCGACGAGCTTGAATGCCGCGAAGTTCTTCGTGTCGATCCACTCCCTGTTGACCAGCAGCACATCGTCCGCCAGCGCGGTGACCGCCGACTTCAGGTGAAGGCAGCCGCGAACCTCAGCGCCGAGCACCGTGTATCCGAACGGACCAAGGATACGGCGGATTTGTATTAGCGCGGCGTCGTTGCTGCGCGTCGAGCGTCCAACGTACACGAACCGGCCCGCGACAAGCACGTCGCCGCCGTCCACGGTTGCCGGCAGCTGAATCTGTTGCAACGGACGATGAGCGGCGAGCGCGGCCGCAATCGCCGGCACTTCGCGGCGCCGGGACGGCGCTCCCGGATTCGTGAGTATCGCAACCTCATCGAACACGACGGCCATGTCTTCCACGAAGACGGAATCGGGCATCGTCTCGTCCGCTTCGAGATGTTCGACACAGTAACCGGCGTCGCCCAGCGCCTGTTCGTACGCGCGATGCTGTTCGCGTGCAACGCCGACGTCGATGGGCACGCGCGGCATGCAGGTCAGCTCACAGTTCGCAAGCCCGGCACTAACCGCCCGGGTGATGGCAGTAGGCTTCGACATCCAGTTGAATCATAGTCGCTGCCCCGACATCGGCTTGTCGCGTGATGTCTGCGCGTTGACTTCTACGAAATGCGTCGTAGATAATGCCGGCCACCGGAGGCACCGTGCACGATCTTCGTCTCGCCGTCCGCGCGCTCCGCGCGACACCGGTTGTCTCACTCGTCGCCGCGCTCTCGCTTGCGCTCGGCATCGGCGCCAACACAGCGATTTTCTCGCTGGTCAACAGCCTCCTGCTCCGTGCGCTGCCGGTCAGGGAACCGTCGCGCCTGGCATTGATCACCGACGACAGCGGACGGGGCATCAACTCCTGGACCAATCCGATTTGGGAGCAGATTCGATCGCGTCCCGATCTCTACGACGGCGCCTTTGCGTGGAGCACCACGCGTTTCAACCTGTCGGCCGGCGGAGAGACGCAGTTCGTCGATGGGATCTGGGCCAGCGGCGGGATCTTCGACACGCTGGGCGTCCCGCTCATGCTCGGCCGGCCGTTCACCGCCGCCGACGATGTGCGAGGCGGCGGACCCGATGGCCCCGTCGCCGTCATCAGCCACGCGTTCTGGCAGCGCCGGTTCGGCGGCGCCGCCGACGCGATCGGCCAGCGCCTGCTCATCGAACGAGTCGCCGTCACGATCATCGGCGTGACTGGACCGGACTTCTTCGGGCCGGATGTCGGCCGCGCATTCGACGTGGCGGTGCCGATCGGCATCGAGCCTCTGTTCCGCGGAAAGGAATCCTGGCTCGACAGACGATCCTACTGGTGGCTGACTGTCATGGCGCGGCTGAAGCCCGGACAGTCAGTCGATGCCGGCACCGCGGCCATCCGCGCCATCCAGCCGCAAATTCGCGAAGCCACGATGCCGCCCGACTGGGGCGCCGACAGCGCGCAATATCTCAAAGAGGCGTTCACGCTGGTTCACGCCGGCACGGGCAATTCCGGTCTCCGCCGGCGCTACGAGCGTCCGCTGTTGACGCTGCTCGTCGTGGTCGGCCTCGTGCTGGTGATCGCGTGCGCGAACGTCGCGAACCTCCTGCTCGCTCGGGCGACCGCGAGGCGGCATGAGCTCGGCGTACGCGTTGCGCTCGGCGCGTCACGATGGCGCCTGGCGCGGCAGCTGCTCGCCGAGAGCCTCGTTCTGGCAGCGACCGGCGCCACAGCCGGGATGTTGATCGCGTTGTGGGCAGGTCCACTGCTGGTGCGTCAGCTCTCGACGCAGACCAACGCCGTCTTTCTCGACCTCTCGCTCGACTGGCGCGTGCTCGGCTTCACGATCGCGGTCACCGTTGCGACGGCGCTGATCTTCGGCACCGCGCCGGCGCTGCGGGCGTCCGGCGTGGCACCGATGGACGCGCTGAAAGAGCACGGCCGCGGGACCTCGAGCGATTCGCGCGCGAATCTGGCCAGCAGCCTGGTGATCGCGCAGGTCGCGCTCTCCCTCGTGCTCGTCGTCGCCGCCGGGCTCTTCATGCGCACGTTCAGTTCGCTCGCCGGCCTGCACCTCGGGTTCGATCGGGATCGCGTCCTGCTCGTGAGCATCGACGCACAGCGCACCGAGATTCCACCCGCCGACCGTCTCGCCACGTACGAGCGCATCCGCCAGAGCGTTCTCGCAGTGCCTGGCGTCGCGTCCGCCGCGGCGTCATTCGTGACGCCGGTCAGCGGCAACACGTGGAACAACCGGATCGAAGTGTCCGGCGGCATCGCGATGCCCGAGCGTCAGCGGCAATCGAACTTCAACGCGATCACTCCAGGATGGCTGACGACATTCGGCACGCCGCTGGTCGCCGGCCGCGACATCGGGACGGGGGATCGGAAAGGCGCACCTCCGGTCGTGCTCGTCAACGAGACGTTCGCAAAGAAATTCCTGAACGGCGCGAATCCGATCGGCCACACGCTGACGATCGGAGCCGGTGGCCCGTACGCGGAGCCTCCGCGCGAAATCGTCGGTGTGGTGGCCGACGCGGTCTATCGCTCGCTGCGCGAGCCGGTGCCGGCGACGATGTACGTGCCGCTCGCGCAGTTCAACGAGCGGCGCGATCCCGCTCCGCCGTCGATGGCGGTCAGCGTGCGATCGACCACCGGTTCGCCGGCCCTGCTGGCGCGCAGTGTCAGCGCCGCGATCACCGGCGTCAACCGTGACCTGGCTCTGACCTTCCGTCCGCTCGCCGATCAGGTGAACGCCTCGCTCACGCAGGAGCGCCTGGTGGCAATGCTGGCCGGCTTCTTCGGCGCCCTCGCGCTGCTGCTCGCGGGACTGGGCCTCTACGGCGTCACCTCGTATGCGGTCACCCGTCGCCGCACCGAGATCGGTATCCGCATGGCGCTGGGCGCCGCGCCGGGCGGCGTCGTGCGGCTGGTGCTTTCGCGCGTCACGCTTCTCGTCGGGATCGGCGTGGTCGTCGGCGGCGCCGTGAGTCTCTGGGCGTCGCGATTCGTCGAAACGCTCGTCTACGGTCTCGAGCCGCGCGATCCCGCCACATTCACAATCGCCGCCGTCGTGCTGGCCGTCGTCGGCGCAGTCGCCGGCTGGCTGCCTGCGCAGCGCGCCTCGCGCATTGATCCCGCTGAAGTCCTGAGGGACACTTAGCACTCCGTGCTGCAGGATCTGCGGCTCGCCTTTCGCACGCTTCGCGCGACGCCGATCGTCACGTTCGTCGCGGCGGTTTCGCTCGCCCTGGGCATCGGCGCGAATACGGCGATGTTCTCGCTCGTGAACAGCCTGCTGCTGCGTTCGCTGCCGGTCACGGATCCGGCGCGGCTGGTCCTGCTCCGAAGCCACGAGGCAGAGGGCTATCCCGAATGGAGCTATCCCGTCTGGAACGAGATCCGCCAGCGGGCGCAGTTGTTCAACGGCACTGCCGCGTGGTCGCCGATCGCGCGCGCGAATTTCACGGTGGAAGGACAGACCCTCAAGGCTGACGGATTTCTCGCCAGCGGATCCTTTTTCGACACGCTCGGAGTCAACGCCATCGTCGGCCGTACCTTCACTATCGCGGACGATCGACCCGATGGAGGACCAGACGGTCCGGTCGCGGTGATCAGCTACGGCTTCTGGCAACGGCATTTCGGCGGCTCGATGGCGGCCCTCGGCCGTACCGTCACGCTCGAAAACGTGGCATTCACCATCGTCGGCGTGACGCCGCCGGAATTCTTCGGCGCTGACGTCGGGCGCACGTTCGACGTGGTCGTGCCGCTCAACACGGAACCGCTCGTGAGCCGCTCGGAGAGCAGGCTGACGAACGCGGGTGCCAGCTGGCTGAACATCGTGGCGCGGCTGAAGCCGGATCAGACGATGGCGGCCGCGACCGCGGGAATACGCGGGGTTCGTCAACAGATCCTGGACGCAGCGCTCCCGATCGACTGGACGAAGGACGCTCTCGACCAGTATCGCGCGCGGGCCTTCTCGCTGGTGCCGGCGGCCACAGGCGACTCCAGCCTGCGCGGCACATATGAGCGGCCTCTCCTCACAATCATGGCGGTCGTCGTCCTGGTGCTGCTGATCGCCTGCGCCAACATCGCGAACCTGCTGCTCGCCCGCGCCATCACCCGTCGCCACGAGCTGAGCCTTCGGATTGCGCTTGGCGCAACGCGCTGGCGGCTGGTGCGGCAACTGCTCGCCGAAAGCGTCGTCCTCGCCTGCGCTGGCGCCGCGCTGGGGATCGTGATCGCGTCGTGGGGCAGCCGCTTCCTGGTGAGCCAGATCTCGACCGAGGTGCGCCCGGTCTTTCTCGATCTGTCGATCGATCGCCACGTGTTGGTGTTCGCGATCGGTATTGCGGCGGCCACGGCCCTGCTCTTCGGAGTCGCACCGGCCCTTCAGGCATCCGGGCTCGCGCCGCTGGAGGCGATGAAGGAACGGGACACACACCACGGTTCCGGCAACGGGCGCAGCGGCTGGACAGGCGGGCTGATCGTCGCGCAGGTGGCGCTATCGCTGCTGCTGCTCGTGGCCGCCGGCCTCTTCGTCCGCACGTTCACGTCGCTGACGACCCGGCCGCTCGGCTTCGAGCGCGATCGCGTCCTGGTCGTCAACGTGAATGCCCACAGCGCGGCCATCGATCCGACCGAGCGGATGTCGCTCTACCTGCGCGCGCGCGACGCGGTGCGCGCGCTACCCGGAGTGTCGGATGCGGCCGTGTCCTACACGACGCCTCCGGTCACGATGATGTCGATCATGCCCGTCGACGCGATCTCCGGCGGCACGGCATTTCAAGGCATGCAGCGCATGACCGCGGTCAACTTCGTGACGGCGAGCTGGTTCAACACGCTCGGCACACGGGTCGTGGCCGGGAGGGACATCAGCGATCGCGACCGGCAGGCGACACCGCGCGTCGCACTGGCCAACGTGACATTCGCCCGGAAGTTCCTCGAAGGCGCCAGCCCGATTGGCCATTCACTCGAAACGAAAGTCGGCGTACCGCCGCAGACGCGGTCGATCGAGATCGTCGGCCTCGTCGAAGACGCGGTGCATGGATCGCTTCGACAACCGGTGCCCCCGCTCCTCTACGTGCCGATGGCGCAGGCCGATTGGCTGCAGTCCGGATTTCTGGCGCAGGTCGATTTGAGCGTGCGATCGAGCGGTGCGCCGCCGGCGCAACTGGCGAAAAGCGTCGCCGCCGCGATCCACAGCGTGCATCCGGAACTGGTCGCAACATCGCGATCGCTGGCCGACCAGGTGAACGCCACGCTGACGCAAGAGCGGGTGGTCGCGTTGTTGTCGGGCTCGTTCGGTGCGCTCGCCCTGTTGCTCGCCGGCCTCGGCCTCTACGGGGTGACGTCCTACACGGTGGCGCAGCGCCGCACCGAGCTTGGCATTCGGATGGCGCTCGGCGCAGCACCTGGCGGCATCGTCCGGCTCGTGCTCTCACGCGTGACGCGACTTGTGGGGTTGGGCGTGTTGATTGGCGCCGGTCTCAGTGTGTGGGCGTCGCGATTCGTCGCCGCATTGCTCTACGGACTCGAACCGCGCGATCCGGCGACACTCGTCGGCGCCACGGTCGTGCTGGCCGCCGTCGGCGCGGCCGCCGGCTGGGTGCCGGCGTACCGCGCCTCGCGAATCGATCCCGCGGACGTACTCAGGGAGTCCTGACCTCTACCATCTTTCGTGCAGGTGCCGCCACCGCCAGTAGGCTATCTGGCGCTGCCGGCTTGCTCGCTGAAACGCGAGGTACCGCTCGTGCCGCTCGGCGAGATACGCGCGATACCGGCGATCCTCCTCGCGATTCCAGCGGTGGTAGTCGTGGTGATCGCGATCGTAGAAGCGAATCACCACCGACGACTCCGCGCTCGCCGGGGTGGGAACCAGCACTGATCCACCAATGGCTGCAGCCAGCGTGAGTGCACCAAATGTTCGGCGAATCATGATGTCAACCTCCTGATCGGAGGAGTGGCAAGAAGCTCGCCATGCCGAAAGTCGAAGGATTTCCGCGATGAGCGCAGCCGGGCTTTGCAGATGACCTCTAGAGAGGTCGCTCGACGATGGCGTCGGGCGGAAATACATGCGCGAACGTGAACGCGTATGGTGTCGGACCGCGATCGTCGAGCGATGCGAGCCGCTGCTTCGCATCGTCCACGGTCGGGATGTGACCGGCGGGAATCCACCACAACGCGAGCGACACGCGCTCGAACTTCTCGAACCATTCGCGTCGCTGACGCAGGACCTCGGCATGCGCGCCGCTGTAGGTGTACGCGCGCAGCTGCTCGATCGATTCCCACACCGACATGTTGACGATGATCCGGTCGTCGTCGAAGGGACGAAGGTAGGTGTTGCCGGCGCCCTCCCCGTCCTGCAGGCGCCAGACGAACCCGTCGCTGCCGTCGGCCAGGGCGTTCAGCTCTGCCAGCCGCGACATGAACCCGTGCATGGACGGATGGTCGAGCGGCGCGCGCATGCGACCGATGTTTACTTGCGCCAGATGCATCGTCACCACGTACGAAGAAGGAACCGCGTGTCACCCTCGGCCACGCAGCGCGTCGAGGCTGATCGGTCCTGGCCCGGCCACGCAGAAGAACAGCCAGAGGAAGCAGAAGAGCACGGCGAGCTCGCCGCCGTTGACGATCGGCCAGAAGCCGCGCGGGGCGTGCTGCGTGAAATAGGCGACTGCCATCTGTCCCGATATGACGAACGCCACCGGCCTCGTGAAGAGACCCAACAGCATCAAAGTGCCACCGATTGTCTCTATCACACCCGCCGCGCCGATCATCGTCGCGGCGAACACCGGCGCGTGAAACGGGTGGCCCGGAACGCCGAACATCTTCTGCGTGCCGTGCGCGAGGTAAACGAATGCGGCGGCGAGACGTAGAAGACTGAGAAGATATTGCGTCAGACTCGAAAGACCAGAGCTCTTCATGCGCGCGCCTCTTTGATAGACTGGCGGAATCCATTATGTACTCACGCGACGAGATCAAAGCGCTCACCGACAAGGTCCTCAACATGACGAAGGCCGATGCGGTCGAGGTGAGCTTCGACGGCGGCGAGCGATCGGCGACACGCTGGGCCAATTCTTCCATCACGGTGAACATGGTCCAGTACGATCAGCAGCTCACCATCAACATCCGGCATGGCGCCAAGCAGGGCAGCGCGTCGACACGCGAGTTCGATGACGAGTCGCTGAAAGCGATGGTCGACGAAGCAGAAGAGGCGGCGCAGAAGGCACGGGACAACACAAATCTTCCGCCGCTGGTGAAGGGACCGCAGGACTACGTTCCCGTCGACGCGGTGATGGCGAAAACCGCCGACTTCGGACCTGGCGAGCGCGCCGCGTGGGTCAAGCAGTCGGTCGACATCTGCGAGAAGAAGGGTGTCCTCGGTTCCGGCTACATCCCGAAGAACTATCAAACGACCTGCTTGTCCAATTCCGAAGGACTGTTTGCGTACTATCAGGCCGCTGAAACCGGTTTCGTCCTGACCTGCCGAATGGCGAGCGGCGGCGGGTCGGGATGGTCGGGCATCACGGGTGCGAAAGATCTGTCGCAGGTCAACGTCGCCGAGCTGACCGAGGTCGCCGCGAACAAAGCGCTCAAGAGCCAGAAGCCGCGCGCCATCGAGCCCGGCCGATACACGACGATCATCGAGCCGCGCCCCGCAGCCCGTTTGCTGTCGACCATGATGGGTGCGTTCAACGCCGGCGGCGGCGGTGGCGGATTCGGCGGCGGAGGCGGCGGCTTCAACTTCGGTGGCATCGGCCGTCCGTTCGTAGCGGCGGACGGAACGCCGAAGATCGGACAGAAGCTGTTCAGCGACAGCTTCACGCTGAAGAGCGATATCGGCAACCCGATCCTCCGTCAGACGCCGATCATGAACGATGGCCTCGCCGCCAAACCGGTGACCTGGATCGAGAAGGGTGTGCTCAAGAATCTGTACTACGATGCGGCCACCGCGCGCCGTCAGAAGGTCGCTCCCTCCCAGGCGAATCCGAACATGAGCCTCGTCATCGAAGGCACGAACCAGTCCATCGACGACATGGTCAAGACCACGAAGCGCGGGCTGCTGGTGACGTTCTTCTGGTATCTGCGGCCGGTGGACACGCTGACGCTGCTCAACACCGGCATGACGCGCGACGGGCTCTTCCTGATCGAGAACGGCGAAATCGCAGGGCCGGTCCAGAACTTCCGATGGAACATGTCGCCGCTGGTCGCCTTCGCGAATATCTCGGCGATCGGCAAGTCCGTGCCGATTCACACGGGCGAAGCCTACGACGGCCCCGGCACCGCGCTGGTCCCGCCGATTCGCGTCGAAGACTTTTACATGACGTCGGTATCTCCGGCCGTATAAGAAGAAACCGCGGAGACCGCCGAGATCGCCGAGACAGCGCAGAGCCAAAATGTTCTCTGCGTGCTTTGCGGTCTTTGCGGTTCCATCTTTTCGTTTACATGAGAGACCTATGAGTCCAACACGTCGCGACTTTCTGAAATACACCGGCGCCACGAGCCTGTTGCTCGCGTCGAGCGATCTGGTCGGTCAGCTGATCGCCCAGTCGCCGAAAGGCAACCCGCTCACGTCCTCCTTCAAGGGACTCGCTGACGTCGTGCTCGGCGAAGCGAAGAAGGCCGGCTGCTCCTATGCCGACGTCCGCTTCACGCGGAGCGTGAGCTCGGGCGTGAACGCCAGCGGCGGCAGCGATCGGAATGCCGATGGCGGTGGCGGCTTCGGCGGCGGCCGCGGAGGCCGTGGCGGCGCGGGCAGAGGCGGCGGCGCTCGCGCCGGCGGACGTCCCGGCGCGGCCGGCTTCGGCGTCCGTGTGATTCACTCCGGTGTCTGGGGATTCGCGAGCAGCCCGATCGTCACCGAAGACGAGCTCCGGCGCATTACGCGCATCGCGGCGGAAGTCGCAAAGGCCAGCGCGGTCGCAAAGAAGACCGACATCAAGCTCGCACCGGTGCCGGCCTATACCGAGTACTGGGCGTCGCCGATGACGAAGGACCCGACGAAGGTCTCCACCGAGGACAAGCAGGCGTTCGTTCAGAAGGTCGTCGATCTCGCCGCGGCGAACAAGAGCGTCAGCAGCGTCACGGCCGCGGTCGGCATCACCAACGAATGGCGGTACTTCGCGTCGACCGAGGGCTCCTACATCGAGCAGGAGACCTTCGAGATCACGCCGACGTTCAACGTGTCCGCGAAGATCGGCGACGTCACGAAGACGCGCAGCTTTGTGGGCGTGCCGAAGACCGGCGGGTGGGAAGTTGCCGAAGCGTCCGAGATGATCGAAAGCGCCGAGCGGATCGCCGCCGAAGCGGTGGAGATGACCACCGCGAAGCCGCTCGGAATGGGATTGAAGGATCTCGTGCTGACGCCATCGCACGCGATGCTCACCATCCACGAGATCGTCGCGCACGCCACCGAGCTCGATCGCATCCTCGGCTACGAGGCGAACTACGCCGGCACGAGCTTCGTGAAGCTCTCCGACGTCGGCAAGCTCAAATACGGCTCGAAGCTGATGAACATCACCGCCGACCGCACGATGCCCGGCGGCATGGCGACCATTGGCTACGACGACGACGGCGTGAAGACGATGGAGTTTCCGATCATCCGCGACGGCATCCTCGTGGGATTGCAGACCAATCGCGAGACGGCGCCGCAGATCGGCGACAAGGCCAGCAAGGGCTGCACGTCAGCGTCTTCGTGGCGCGACTACCCGTTCCTCCGGATGCCGAACGTGCGGCTCGAGGCCGGGCCCAAGGGATCGCCCAACGTCGCGCAGATGATCGCCGACACGAAGGACGGCGTGCTCATCGATGGTCGCGGCAGTTACTCCATCGACCAGCAGCGCTACAACGGCCAGTTCGGCGGCAACTGCTTCTGGGAGATCAAGAACGGCAAGGTCACGCGGATGGTGACCGACGTCACCTACAACGCGATCACGACCGACTTCTGGGCCAACCTGGA
>Ga0068858_100004537_pt1 | contig 13606 bp, 12 predicted proteins | sample KBSSwiS12_FD_66589 | JGI IMG/M metagenome (GOLD analysis project Ga0068858, IMG submission 66589) | Switchgrass rhizosphere microbial communities from Kellogg Biological Station, Michigan, USA - KBS Switchgrass S1-2 | ecosystem: Host-associated > Plants > Roots > Rhizosphere > Soil ... | reverse complement strand
TGCTCTTCGGCTTCCTCGCCGCGGTGTGCTCCCTGGAGCTGTCGACCTGCGTGCTCGTCCTCCCGCAACGCCAGACGGTGCTCGTGGCCAAGCAGGCCGCCGAGGTCGACGTCCTGAGCGGCGGTCGGCTGCGGCTCGGTGTCGGGGTGGGCTGGAACGACGTGGAGTACGACGCGCTGGGCGTGCCGTTCAGGCATCGGGGCGAGCGCCTCGAGCAGCAGATCGCGCTGCTGCGCGCGCTGTGGACGGAGCGGCAGGTCGACGGCGTGGTCGGCGGATCGTGCGGCGAGCGGGTGGTCGCCGCCGGCTTGGCGCCGCTCCCGGTGCAGCGTCCGATCCCCGTGTGGTTGGGGGGCAGCACCGAGCGGGCGTGGCACCGCGTCGGGCGACTCGCCGACGGGTACCTGCCACCCCCCGGCATCCACCCCGGCCGCGGGCTCGATGCGGCGATGACCGTCATCCGCACCGCAGCCGACGCGGCGGGGCGCGACCCCGACTCGATCGGCCTCGAGGGCATCCTCCCGGTGCGCGACGGGGACGTCGCCGGGCTCCGCGCTCGCCTGGCCCGCTGGGAGGACGCCGGCGCCGACGGCGTGGCGCTCTCGGTCGACTCCCCCGACCTCCTCGGTGCGTCCAACATCGACGCCATCCGCCGCCTCGCCGACGACCTGCTCGGCTAGCGCGGCTCCTTCGGGAGTCCGAGCACGCGCTCGGCGATGGTGGTGCGCTGGATCTCGTCGGTGCCGCCGCCGATCTTGATCGCCCACTGGTCGAGGAAGGTGCTGACCCACGGCGCCGCGGCCGGATCGTCCGCAAGCGTGCCCGCCGCCCCGTTGATCGCCATCGCCACGTCGCCGAGGCGGCCGACGTGACCGCTCATGGCCAGCTTGCCGATCGAGCTCTCTGGGCCGAGCAAGCGCCCGCGGTCGATCGCGGTCTGCGCCCGCCAGGCCGTCAGCTTCATCACCTCGACCTCGGTGTGGAGCGCCGCCAGCTGCTGGCGAACGAGCGCGTCCCCCGTCTTGCCGCGACGGGCCGCCAGCTCGAAGAGCTCATCGAGCAGCGCGCGCCCGGCGCCGGCGATGCCGGACCGCTCGTTGGTGAGGGTGGCCATGGTCGGGCCCCAACCGCCGTTGAACTCGCCGACGATGTTCTCCGCCGGGACCCGCACGTCGGTGAGGAACACCTCGTTGAAGTGGGCGGCACCGGTGATCTGGCGCAGCGCCCGCGCCTCGATGCCGGGCGTCGACATGTCGACGAGGAAGTAGGTGATCCCCCGATGTCGCGGCTCGGTCGCATCCGTGCGCGCCAGCAGCATCCCCCAGTCGCTGTAGTGGGCGTTGGAGGTCCACACCTTCTGGCCGTTGACGACGTACACGTCACCGTCTCGGACGGCGCTCGTCTTGAGGCTCGCGAGATCCGAGCCGGCGTCCGGTTCGGAGAAGAGCTGGCAGAAGACGAGCTCGCCCCGCAGAATGCGATCCAGGAAGCGAGCCTTCTGCGCCTCGCTCCCGTGCTCGATGAGGGTCGGGCCGACCATGCCGATGGCTTGGGCGAAGATCGTCGACGGCACGTCGAAGGCGGCCTCCTCCTCGTCGAAGATCCGCTGCTGCGTCGAGGTCCCGCCCCGTCCGCCGTGGTCCTTCGGCCACGTGATCCCCGCCCATCCGCCGTCGTAGCGCGTCCGCTGCCAGGCTCGGGACTCCTCGATGTGCACCGCCTCCTCGGGCGAGAACGCGTCGGTGAGCATCGGGCGGTGAGCACCACCCACCGGGCGCGGCCGCGCATGAGCGGTGAGCCAGCGCCGCACCTCGGCCCGGAAGGTGGCGTCCTCGGGCGTGTCGTCGAAGTCCATCGGGCCGAGGTTAATATTGATGTCGTCGTCGAAATCAATTACCGTGGGCCCGGATGACGAGCATCCCCGAGCTCCTGGCGGACCGGGCGGCGAGGTGGGGAGATGTCGACGCCGTCGTCGATGGCGCGACGCGACTCACGTTCGCCCAGCTGGCGGCCCAGGCGTCGAAGGTGGCGGCCTGCTTCATCGAGCGCGGGATCGAGCCCGGCGACCGCGTCGCCATCTGGGCGCCCAACCGCCACGAGTGGATCCTCACCGCCCTGGGCCTGCAGCTCGCGGGTGCCGCGCTCGTACCGCTGAACACGCGCTTCAAGGGCACGGAGGTCGCCGGCGTGCTGGCGCGGACGCGGGCGCGCGCGCTCGTGACCGTGGGGTCGTTCCTCGGCGCGGACTACCCGGGCATGCTCGAGCCCCACCGCGCCGCGCTTCCCGACCTCGCCGACGTCTTCGTCCTCGACGGCTCCCCGCATGCATGGGTGCGGCCGTGGGAGGAGCTCGCGGTCGACCTCTCCGCCGGCGACGGGCTCGTGTGGGACCGGGCGCGGGACATCCGCGACGACGACGTCTGCGACATCCTGTTCACCTCCGGCACGACCGGCGTGCCCAAGGGCGCCATGTGCACGCACGGCGTGACGGTGCGCGCGTTCGAGACGTTCTGCGAGGTCGTCGGTCTTCGCCCCGGCGACCGGTACCTGATCGTCAACCCGTTCTTCCACGCCTTCGGCTACAAGGCGGGGTGGCTCTCGTGCCTCATCGCCGGGGCGACCGCGTACCCCCTGCCGGTGTTCGACGTCGACGACGCGCTGGCGACGATCGCGAGCGAGGGCATCACGGTGTTCCCCGGTCCCCCCACCGTGTACTGGTCGATCATGGAGTCGGGGCGCGCCCGTCGCGACGACCTGGCGAGCCTGCGGCTCTCGATCACCGGATCGACGACCGTTCCCACCGAGCTCATCCGCCGCATGCAGGACGAGCTGACGTTCGAGCACATCCTGGTCGGGTTCGGCCTCACCGAAGCCAACGGGCTCGGGACGATGTGCCGGCCCGACGACCCGCCCCGCGTCGTCGCCGAGACGAGCGGCCGCGCCATCCCGGGCATGGAGCTCCAGATCGCCGACGACGGCGAGATCCTGCTTCGTGGCCACCTCATGAAGGGCTACTTCGAGGACCCGGAGGCCACCGCCGAGGCGATCGACGCCGACGGCTGGTTGCACACCGGCGACATCGGCTGGCTCGACGACGACGCCAACCTGCACGTCACCGACCGCAAGAAGGACATGTTCATCGTCGGCGGCTTCAACGTCTATCCGGCGGAGGTCGAGGCCACGCTGCTCGGCCATCCTGCGGTCGCCCAGTCCGCGGTCGTCGGCGCGCCGGATGACCGTCTCGGCGAGGTGGGCCACGCCTTCGTGATCCCCCGGCACGACGCGGCGATCGACGCCGACGAGCTGCTCGCCTGGTGCCGGACGCGCATGGCGAACTTCAAGGTCCCGCGGTGGATCACCATCTGCGACGAGCTGCCGATGACGGCCAACGGCAAGGTGCAGAAGACCGTCCTCCGCGATCGGTCGCACCAGTGACGTTCCGGGCGGAGCTGCGATCGTGGCTCGACGCCAACACGGAGGAGCTCGAGCCGTGCCGCGCACCGCTCCGCACCTTCGACGAGCGGCTCACCGCGCTCCGCCGCCTGCAGGCGCATCTGTGGGATGCCGGGTGGGCGAGTCAGGGATGGCCGACGGCGGTCGGCGGCCTCGGCGGCACCGCGGTCGACCGGGCCGTGCTCTACGACGAGCTCACCCGCCATCGCCTCCCCGTCGGCGGCCCGCTCGAGCACGTCGAGATCCTCGCCCCGCCCATGGTCGTCCACGGCGATCCGGACGTCGTGCGAGGGCCGCTGCGGTCGTTGCTCGACGGCACGGGGCTCTGGTGCCAGGGCTTCTCCGAACCCGACGCCGGCTCCGACCTCGCGGCGTTGCGCACGCGTGCCGAACCCCTCGGCGACGGCTTCCGGGTCAACGGCGCCAAGATCTGGACGAGCTGGGCGGGGGTGGCGAAGTGGTGCGTGCTCCTCGCCCGGACCGGCACGCTCGAGGAGCGCCACCGCGGTCTGTCGGTGTTCTTCGTCGACCTCGACACGCCCGGCGTCACGGTGATGCCCATCCGCCAGGCCAACGGCACCGACGAGCTGGCCGAGGTGCACTTCGACGACGTGCTGCTCGACCGCGGCGCGCTCGTCGGGAGGATCGGAGGTGGATGGCAGATCGCCATGGACATCCTGGCCTGCGAGCGGACGTCGTTCGCCTGGCTCCGTCACCTCCACCTCCGCGAGCGGTTCGCCTCGCTGTCGGCGCATGTCGATCGGGCGGGAGAGACCGCGGTCGATCTGTTCGCGCTCGGCTGCACCACGGCGGCATCGGTGCGCCGGTTGGCGACGGGCACGTTCGCCGGGCCGGAGGCGGCCATCTGCAAGGTCGCGCTCACCACCACCGAGCAGCGGCTCTTCGACCTCGCGCTCGAGACCGCCGGACCCGAGCTCCTCCTCGACGATCGCGGTGACCTGGCCCGCTGGCGGGAGGACTACCTGTTCTCGAGGATCGTGAGCGTGTACGGCGGCACCCGCCAGATGCAGCTCTCCACGCTCAGCCGCTTCGTGCTGGGCTTCGGGCCCGAGCCGGTGTCGTGACGTTCCCGGACGAGGTGTTCCTCGCCGCCGCGACCGCCGCGCTCGACCTCGACCCGCCGGGTTGGGACTGGGACGTCTTGGACAGCCTGGAGCTCTGGTCCTGCACCGGGCTCGGGGACGAGGACGAGCGAGCCGGGTTCGCCGCGCTGTTCGTGGCCCAGGGCGAGACGCTCCGGTCGACCGCGGGGCTCAGCGCGCTCATGGCGCAGGCGGTGCTCACCCACCCGGGCCGCGCCGCCGCGACGTACGGCGCGCGATCCGACGGTCACGACATCGTCGTCCACGCCGCTCCCGAGGTCGTCCACGCCGACCTGGCGGTGATCCTCCTGCCCGACTCGGTGGGCACGGCCGATCCCGCCGCGCTCCGCCCGGCCGGGGGCGCGTCGATCGACCCTGCGGTCGTGTCGACCTGGCGGATCGACCGATGCGACGTGACGCCGATCGAGGCACCATCGCCTGACGACGCCGCGCTCACGCTCCCCCGTCTTGCCGCCGCCCTCGAGATGCTCGGCGCCGCTCGTCGTGGCTTCGAGCTGGCGTGCACCTACGCGGCCGACCGCCGGCAGTTCGGACGGCCGATCAGCGACTTCCAAGCGGTGCGGCACCTGCTCGCCGAGGGTCTCGTGCACGTGCGGCTCCTCGCCGACGCGTGCGCGCTCACGCTCGAGCAACCGACGACGGATCGGGCGATCCTGCTCAAGGCGCTCGCCGGACGCAACGGCCGCGCCGCGCTGCAGGTCGCCCAACAGGTCTTCGGCGGCATCGGCTTCACGACGGAGCACGTGTTGCACCGCCACCAGGCACGCGTGCTCGCCCTCGACGCGGTGCTGGGTACCAGCGCGCAGCTCACTCGCCAGCTCGGCCTCGCCGGCGCCGTTCCCAGCACGCCACGTCTCGATTGACGAGCGGTCGGGCCGACCTCAGCGCGCCCGTCGGAGCCGCTTCTTGACGCCATCCCGTTGCGCGGGACCGTCGGCGGCATCGGTGGGGATGCCGAGCGCGTTCGTCCAGAGCCGCGTGAGCTGGTCGACCGCGGTCTCCATCTCGAAGGTGCCACCCTGGCCGAACCACATCTCGGCGAACTTGGCGACCATGCACCCGAGCGCCTCGGCGGCGTAGCGCGGCTCGATCAGCTTGTCGGCGACGCCTTCGTCCTGCAGCTTGACGATCGACAGCTCGAGCTTGTGCGAGAACACGCGCCAGCGGCGCACCCGCACGGCGCGGAGGTCCTCGTCGTAGCCCGACACCTCTTCGATGACCCGCATGATCTTGGCGTCGCGGCGATACGCCTCGAGGTAGTGGCGGTTGCCGGAGCGGATGCGCTCGATCGGCGACTCGTCGGCCGGCGCCGTCTCTCCCGGCTCGTGCATCGTCGTCACGCTCACCTCGAGCGCCTCGGCGAGCTCGCGGAAGATCTGCTCCTTGGAATCGAAGTAGTGGTAAAAGCTCCCGTGCGAGAGGCCGGCCGTCTCGGAGATGTCACCGATCCGCGCGTTGAGGAAGCCGTCGCGCTCGAACACCGTCTTCGCCGCCTCCAAGAGGCGCGTGCGGGTCCGGCGTCCCTTCTGGGAGCGCGGTTCGCCGGCGGCCGGACGGATCGGAGCGCTCGTCATCCGGGCGCGATCGTAGATGCCCGCGGGGCGCGGATCGGGTCCATCAGTGCCGCACCGGCAAGGCGTAGCTGGCGCGGTCGTCGACCGATGGCTGGCGGCCGAGGCGCAGCGGGGACAGAGGCGCCTCGACGAGGAGCACGCGCTCCCAGTCGACGACCAGGTCCGACGTGCGCTTGCGCCACGCCTGCATCCCGGGATCGTCGAGCTGGTCGCGCTCGAAGCCGGTCCAGTCGTCGAACCGATCGGCCGACCACAGCACCAGGCACTCGGTACCGCCGACGAGCGCGTTCTCGAAGCCGCCGACGACGTCGAGGCCGAGCGCCTGGTGGACGTCGGCGCCGTCCTCACGGAGCAGTTGGAGGTACTCCGCGGCGCAGCCGGGCCGCAGCTTCACCATCTCGTGCACGTAGCACTCGCCCCGCACGCCGGACGCGATGAGCTCGTCGATGGTCGGTGTCCATGGAGCGGGACGGAGGATGCGGTCGACCCCACCGCTGCGGAAGCTCGCCGCCTCCGCCCACCACGCGGCGAGCTCGGGGTCCTGGTGGGTGGTGGCCGAGGACGACGTGTACTCGACCCGCAGCGACTGGGCCAGGCCGTCCCAGCCCTGGTCCTCCCAGAGGTTGATCACCTGGGGCCACCGCGACGTGATGCCGACCGTGCTCCACACGCCGTAGGCGAGGTGCTCGCGCGTCTCCCGCGCGATCGGGCCCCAGTTGGCGGTGATGTGGTGCAGGTAGTGCGACCGGTTGTGCCCGATGATGTCGACGTACTCGTGGATGTAGATCTTGTCGTTCACCAGCGGCTCCCAAAATTGACGTCGACCTCAAAACTATCGTACGGTGGCCGTCGATGACAGGCGACGTGGCACTCGACATCCTCGCCATCCAGGATCTCTGCGCCCGGTACGCGCTGTACCTGGACGAGGAGGACATGGAGCCGTGGACGCAGCTCTGGACCGACGACGCAGAGATGCACGCCTTCCGCCAGGTGTGGAGGGGCCCGGCCGAGATCGCCGAGAAGATCGGCCAGGCCGACCCGGGGTTGCACATGGCCGGCGTGCCGTCGATCGTCGTCGACGGCGACCGCGCGTCGAGCCGGCAGAACTTCCTCTTCGTCGAGAAGCACGGGCATGGCCTGCGGCTCGGCATGTACGTCGACGAGTTCCGCCGATGCCCCGACGGCTGGCGCTACACGCTCCGCAAGATCGTGCTCATGAAGTCGACGCCGCCGTCGTGAGCTCGCTCTTCGACGTCAGCGGCAAGGTCCTCGTCGTCACTGGTGGGGCGCGCGGCATCGGCCGGATGATCGCCGACGGCTTCGCCGAGTCGGGGGCCACGGTCTTCATCGCGGCCCGGAAGGCCGACGTGGTGGAAGCGGCCGCCGCCGAGATCGGCGCCCATGGGATCGCCGCCGACCTGTCGACGCCCGAAGGGGCCGACGCCGTCGTGCGCGCCGTGACCGACGCCGGCGGCCGCCTCGACGTCCTCGTCAACAACGCCGGCGCCACGTGGGGCGCGCCGCTCGAGTCCTATCCCGACGACGCGTTCGACAAGGTGTTCGGCCTCAACGTGAAGGGCGCCTTCCGGCTCGTCTCTCGCTTGGCTCCGTTGTTGAAGGCGACGGGCACACCCGAGTCGCCCGCTCGGGTCCTCAACATCGGCTCGGCCGACGGCACCCGCGTGGCCGACTACGAGGCCTACGCGTACGGCGCCAGCAAGGCCGCGCTGCACATGCTCACGCGGCAGCTCGCGCACACGCTCGCCCCGCTCGTCACGGTGAACACGATCGCGCCCGGCCCGTTCCCGACGAAGATGATCCAGCACCTGCTCGGCGACCCCGAGACGAAGGCGGCCGTCGAGCAACTGGTCCCGATGCACCGGCTCGGCACCCCCGAGGACATCGCCGGCGCCGCCATCTTCCTCGCGTCCCGCGCGGGCTCCTACGTCACCGGCGCCCTCGTGCCGGTCGACGGCGGCATCACCTCCAAGTGATCTGACGCCGCCGAACCTGCGACGGTTCGCTCAGCGGCTGGCGAGCAGGGCGCGCAGCTCGGAGGGGCGGCGCACGGCGGGGATGCCCGCGCTCACCCAGGAGGGGACGTACTCCTTGTCGGCCTGGGTCCACTCGGGACCGTCGCCGAGGTGCTTGCGCGTCATGCGCTGCTCCACCGTGGCGCCGCTGCGCCTGACCGCCTCGTCGTACGCGGCCGACGCCACACGGGCGCCGCTCACCGACCAGAACGCCTCCTCGCGCGACCACAGGCCATCGCCCGCGTACCAGAGGCCCGTCATCTGCGGGAAGTCGAAGTAGGGCGGTCCTTCGCTGTCGGGGTTGTCCCGGCGGTTCTGCACGTACAGCGCCACGCGGTCGTCGCCGATGACGTACCACTCGAGCGCGGTGTACATCTCCGGCACGCCTTGCATCACCGACTGCACGAAGAGGTTGATCTCGTCGCGGCCGTGCATGGTGCCCCAGAAGTGCTCCACGTACTCGGCGTCGGGCGTGTAGAGGTTGGCCCACGCACCCCAGTCCTCCTGCACGTTGCCCGTCCGCCACCACAGCTGCAGCGCCTCTTCGATCTCACGCCGGTCGTACTTCATGTCGCTCCTAGGATCAGATCGGCCACCTGCATGGCCGCGTTCGCATCGATGTCTTGCACGACGCCGTCGACGTCGGCCGCCGCACTGACGTGGAACACGCCGTCGACTCCTGGCACGCGCAGTGGCAGCCGGGGCGCCATGCCGAACTTCCAGCTGTCGAGGCTGGGGGGCTGGCGGACCACCATCACACTGGTCTCGGTCACCTCGTCGAGGTCGACGTAGAACGCGCGCAGGTGGTCGATCACCGTGTCGAGCACGCCGCGCGCTTCGGCCGCGTCGCGGAAGGGTCGCAGCTCGCGCCGCCCGCTCGAGTGGCCGATCTCCATCACGACCTTGCCATCGGGCGCGAGGCCCGGCGACGTCATCGACGGGAACCACCAGCCGCCGCCGTACTCGCGATCGGCGCCCCGAAGGATGCGCGACCACCCGCGGAAGTCCTCGGGCTGTCCGTCGTCGCGACGGACCGGCAGCCGCGAGAGCACGCGCACGTCGAGGGCGATGTCGTTGTCGAAGCGGCGCAACGCCGTCGCGTCGTCTGCGAACGCGCCGAGCCGGTCACGCCCCAGCAACGGGATGAGCTGGTCGGGCAGCCGGGCGAACACGACCGTGCGCGAACGCACGGTGGTGATGCGCGAGAGGTCGTCCTGCAGGACGACCCCGGTCACCGCGCCCCACTCGTCGAGCGTCAGCTCCAGGACCTCGGTGCCGAGCGCGAGCTCACCGCCGCACTCGCGGATGACCCGTCCATAGGCCTCGGCGAAGCCGGACATGCCCGGCGCGTCGGGATCGTCGGCGTAGTACAGCTCGATCGGCGTCTGCATGCCCTTGGCGAACCAGCCGGTGGAGATCTGCTCGACGGGGAGCGTGTCGAAGCAGTTGGCGACCGCGGCGAACGCGTCGCGCAGGGCCACGGTCGGCAGATCGCCCATCCACTGCGAGAGCGGCACGTCGAACCAGTCGTGCGGGTCGAGCGAGAGGAGCTTGCCCCACCACACGCGCAGGTCGTCGACGAGCTCGGCGGGCACCCCGAACACGCGCTGGGCGTACTCGCGGAAGCCGCCGCCGAGACCGCAGACGTCGCCGGTGGCGAGCACGTGCACCCGCATCACGGGCTCGATGGGGCCGACCCACGCCACCTTGGCGCCGGCCCGCTCGGCGGCTCGCATCCCGAACCGGTCGTTCCGCGACTGGAACATGAAGATGTCGGACGTGTCGCCCGAGCCGGCGTGCCCGAACGGCGTGTACACGTCGCCGGCGAGCACCGAGCGGCACGTGCCGCCGATCTCCGGCACGCGATCGACGACGAGGACCCGCTTGCCGGCGCGCCCGAGCAGCGCGGCGGTGATCAGGCCGCCGTACCCGCTGCCGATGACGACGACGTCGACCTCGACGGTCAAGCCACCACACCCCGCAGCTTGAGGTCGATCACCGCGTCCCAGTCGAAGCCGAGCTGCTCGGTGAGGATGACGTCGCCGTGCTCGTGGAAGGTCGGGGCGCGGCGAGCCACCGCCGGCTCGCCGTCGAACTGCACGGGCGTGGTCACGAGCGTGAAGGACTCGCCGTCGGCGGTCTCCAGCTCCTGGAGGTAGCCGTTGGCCAGCACCTGCGGATCGGTGGCCACCTCGACCGTGTCCTGGACCACCGACCACTGGCCCGGCATGCCGGTGAAGACGTCGACCCAGTGGCGCACCGGTGCGGCGGCGATGGCGTCGGCCACGAGCGCGGCCGCCTTCTGGGCGTGGATGCGCAGCAGCTCGACGGTGGTGAAGCGGGAATCGTCGACGGCGTGGTCGATGCCCAGCCGCCGGCACATGTCCGGCCAGTAGTGGAAGCCCTGCAGCATCGACAGGGCGATGACCTTGCCGTCGGCGGCCCGGTACATGCCCGAGAGCGGGTTGCTGGGCGTGCCCCGCGTGCCGGGCGGGAACTGCGTCCACGGCTCCTTGGTCTGCTGGGCCACGGCGATGCCGCCCCCCATGGCCCACATGCCGGTGCCGAGCAGCGAGACGTCGACGACGTGGGCCTGCCCGGTGCGCTCGCGGTGGAGCAGCGCCGCGGCGATGCCGCCGGCGATGGTCATCGCGCCGATCGAGTCGCCGTAGGCCGGTGCCGGTGGCATCGGCGGCAGCTCGTCGTCGAGCGGCCGCACCCCGGCGGCGACGCCGGCGCGGGCCCAGTAGCCGAGGAAGTCGTAGCCGCCGGCGTCGGCGTCGGGCCCCTCGGGGCCGTAGCCGGTGCCCCGCACGTAGACGATGTCCGGGTTGTGGGCCCGGATGTCGTCGACATCGATGTGCAGGCGCCGCAGCACGGCCGGCAGCTTGTTGGTGAGGAACACGTCCGAGCGCTCGACGAGCCGGTGCAGGATGGCGAGGCCGTCGGGGTCGGCGAGGTTGAGGCCGATGCTCTGCTTGCCGCGGTTGGAGTGCTCGAGGAGGACCGGCACCCCGTCGCCGAAGCCGATGGTGCCCACCTGCGAGAGGCCCCGCATGGCGTCGCCCCGCTCGGCGTGCTCGACCTTGATCACCTCAGCGCCCCAGTCCGACAGGATCGCGGCGGCGGCGGGCACGAAGGTGTGCTCGGCGACCTCGAGGATGCGGATGCCCTCCATCACGTTCGTCATCGTCACTCCCCCGGTCGGCCGCCCAAGTCTGCCACGGCCTGCCGCCAATGTCGACATCGACGTCAATAATGATATTCGGCCCGGGCCGGGCGCCGGCTCGGACCGGCGAGACTGTGCCCATCATGCGCCGATCCGTTTCCTGCACGCTCGAGGCCGCGGTGGCGCACCCCACCGACGTCGCGCTCTCCGTCGCGGTGGCGTTGGGGCCGACCGTCGCCGAGGAACGGTTGACGGTGATGCTCGACGGCGAGCCGCTCGTGGCGCGGGAGGTCGTCGACGACCACGGCACGCGGGTGCATCTCGTCGACGCCATCGGTCCGGGCCGGCTGACGGTCGAGTACGGGGCGACGGTGCTCGGGCACACGGCGTCGGTGCCCGTGCAGGCGATCGACGCCACGCGGTACCGCCGGGCGAGCCGCTACTGCGAGTCCGACCGCATCGGCGCGTTCGCCCGGGCCGAGTTCCGCGAGCTGGAGGGCCTCGGCCTGCTCGAAGGCGTGTCCAGCTGGGTGGGCCAGCGGGTCGCCTACGTCGCCGGGTCGAGCCGCCCGACCGATGGCGCCGTCTCCACGCTGCTGTCCCGTGAAGGCGTGTGCCGAGACTTCGCCCATCTGGTCGTCGCGCTCCTGCGGGCGTGCGACGTGCCGGCGCGCGTGGCGTCCGTGTATGCCCCCGGCCTGCAACCGATGGACTTCCACGCGGTCGCCGAGGCGTTGATCGACGATCGCTGGCTCGTCACCGACGCAACCTGCCTCGCGCCCCGTGGCGCGCTGGTGCGCATCGCCACCGGACGCGACGCCGCCGACACCGCGTTCCTCACGACGACGGGCTCATCGGTCGAGCTCACCGCGCTCGAGGTGTCCGCCACCACCGATCTCGACCTCCCCGCCGACGACCTCACCCAGCCGGCGCAACTGCGCTGACGACCCCCCGCACTCGAGGAGGTCAGTGGAGATCGGTGGCCGCTTGCTTCTCGGGGTTGGCGGCGACCGTCACGAGGTTGGTGGCGTCGCAGTCGAGCGTGCCGCGCTTGGTGGGCCACACCCGGACGAACTTGCCGCCGCGCACCTGGACCAGTGCGTAGCAAGGCGAGTACGCCGTCAGCGACCGTGGGCCCGAGATGCCGGCGGCATCGAAGTGCGTCATCGCCTTCAGCGCCGGGAGCAACGCCGCGCGCGTGATGGCGTTCGGTCCCTTGTCGGCGACGATGCGGTTGATCGCCTGCTGGAAGGCGATCGCCGCCTGCCACGACACGATGCCCCACGTGTCGACCTTGGCGCGCCCGATGGTCGACACGTAGGCGTCGAGCGCCGGGTTCGTGTCGGTCTCCTCGAGCGGCACGAACGGGACCCACACGTAGGCGCCCTCGACCGCGGCTGCGCCGTTCGAGAGGAACGTGCGCGTGTAGCAGGCGACGTTGCACTCCCAGGCGACCTTGCTGGGATCGACGCCCTGGGCGATCGCCTCCTTCATGAACGCCACCATCGCGGTGTCGGAAGTGCCGCCGTACACGTAGTTCGCGCCGGCCCGCAGGAAGCCGACGCGTGGCACGTACGCCGCCTGCGGCTCCCGCGCCGAGTTCAGCAACTTGGCGTCGAACGTGATGCCCATCTTCTCCTGGGCGGCGATGTCCGGGATCGCCGAGACCTTGGTCGACGGCAGGTCGCCGTTGCCGAGGTACACCCCGTGCAGGCCGGGGTGCAGCTCGAGGAGCTTCTTCATGGGTCCGGCCACCCGCACGAAGTCCCGGGTGGTGTTCGGCGCCACCGGGCACTTCTCGGTCCGGGTGTTCACGCCGATCGTGACGGGCGAGCACATCTCGTTGGTGTCCACCGCGAAGGCGGCGACGTCCGGTAGCCCGGTCGCGCTGCCGGCGTGGTCGCGGCACTGCTCCATCGCCGACGGATCGGGATCGAAGACCGAGTTGTCGCCGACGAGCGCCAGTGCGTTCTGGCACGCGTCGAGCTGGCCGTTCTTCACCTCGGTCGGATCGAACTTGCTGTCCCAGGTGCGCACGACGAGCTTGCGGCAGCCGAGTCCGCCGTGCGCGTTGATGTAGCGGGCGAAGCCGGTGATCGCATCGACGTCGCCCTGGAAGATGCCGGGCGCGAGCGGTGAACCGGTGTCGGCCATGACCTCGATCGTGATGTCGGTCGCCGTCACCCCCGTCTCGGTGGCGGCCAGGGGCGCCGACTTGCACGCCTTGCTGATGTCGGCGGCGCCGAGGACACC
>Ga0068858_100004535_pt1 | contig 13611 bp, 8 predicted proteins | sample KBSSwiS12_FD_66589 | JGI IMG/M metagenome (GOLD analysis project Ga0068858, IMG submission 66589) | Switchgrass rhizosphere microbial communities from Kellogg Biological Station, Michigan, USA - KBS Switchgrass S1-2 | ecosystem: Host-associated > Plants > Roots > Rhizosphere > Soil ... | reverse complement strand
GACCCGTGCCCTTGGCCAGTTCCTTGGTCGTGAAAAAGGGATCGAAAATCTTTTCCATGTTTTCCGGCGGAATGCCGCATCCGGTGTCCGCCATCTCGATACAAACATACTTCCCCGGAAGTACGCCGGGATGTGTCTTTTCATTGTCGCTGTCAATGGCTACTGCCGCTACCGAGATCGTGATACGCCCGCCCTGTGGCATCGCATCACGCGCATTCACGCACAGATTCAACAGGACCTGGTCGAGCTGCGTTGGATCTACATTGATGACCAGCGTATCATCCGCAATTTTCGTCACCAATTCTATGTCCTTCGGAAAGGTGTTGTGGATGATCGATTCCAGCTCCCTGATAATGTCCGTCACTTTCAGGTTCTGCCGGGAGCCTTCAACCCCCCGGGCGAATGCGAGCACTTTCTTCACCAGGCTCGATCCCCGCTTGGCACTACGTTCAATGTCGTCAACCACCCGCTGGCTGGCCCCCTCCAGGCCAAAATGCTTGAGAAGGTCGACCCCCATGATAATCGGGGCCAGCAAATTATTCAGGTCATGCGCGATGCCCCCTGCCAGGGTCCCGATGCTCTCCATCCTCTGCGCGCGAAGAAGGTGGTACTCGATTTTCTTGCGTTCCGTGATGTCGCTGTTGATACAGAGCACCGACTTCGGCTCATCCTTTAAATTCTTCAGGAGAGTCCATCGTGTTTCGACCACAATGGGTTTGCCTGCCTTGGTGATGTGCTCAAACTCACCACTCCAAGCTCCCTTCTCGGACACGATCTTCATCGCGGCGGAAAATTTTTCGATCCCTGGATAAAAAAGCTCGGTTGCCCTCCGGCCAATCGCTTCGTCCCTCGTCCACCCGTAAAGCCTCTCCGCACCCTTGTTCCAGAATAGGATTTTCTCGCCCATGTCGCGGACGATGATCGCATCTCGCGCCTGGTCCAGCAAAGCAGCCTGCTCCGCCATTTTCTGCTCGGAAATCTTGCGCTCGGTGATATCCAGGATCTGCGAGACAAAATAGAGCGGAACGTTTTGATCATCCCGCACCAGCGAGACACTCAAGAGAACCCAAACAGTATGTCCCAGTTTGTGAAAATACCGCTTCTCCATCTGGTAATACTGGATCTCACCGGCCAATAATTCGTGCACATGCCCCATGTCTTCATCAAGGTCCTCCGGATGTGTGATGTCCTGAAAGGTCTTCCCCATCAATTCATCCCACGAATATCCGACCAGGTTACACAACGCCCGATTGACCTTGAGCCAATGTCCGTCCGGGGCCACCAGGGCCATGCCGATGGGCGCATAATCAAATGCCCGGACAAAGCGCTCTTCGCTAATCCGCAATGCCTCTTCTCTCTCCTTTCGCTCGGTGATGTCCTGAACTATTCCTACCATCTTGAGCGGCTTTCCCGTTTGCGAATCCAGAAGAATATGGGCTTCTTCGTGCACAAAACGCGTTACACCATCCGGGCGAATAATCCGGTGATCGATCTCGTACTTCGCCTTCTGTTCAATCGCCTTACGCGCACTTTCCCGAACCATTTGGCGATCATCGGGGTGGACTCCACGAAAAAAATTCTCCGAGCTGACCGCAATCTCCCCCCGCTGATAACCGAAAATCCGAAAAACCTCATCCGACCAATGCAACGGATTCGAATCGATATTATCCAAATTTACCAGCTCAAGTTCCCAGCTTCCGAAACGAGCTATCCGCTGGGCCTCCTTCAACATCGCCTCGCTGCGGCGGGCCTCCGCCTCACTCTTCATCAATTTTTCCTGGGCTTCCCTCAACAAAAATGTCTGACCACCTGAACCCAAAACCGCATCAATCCGATCACCCAGCAATTCCCGTAACCGCGCCTCCGCTTCCTGGAGTTGCCGCACCCATCGCGAAATTTCCAGTTCCGCCGGATCAGGCAGGTATTTAGTGGGATCCTTGCTCACACTGCCCTCCATGGGCTCATGGTAGGGTGCGCAAGGGCAAAGCGCGGATTTTTCAGGTGACGGGCGATCACCTCTCGGATTTCTCCGCTACAGTTGTGAAAAAAAGCTTTCATGGCACCCGGGGAAATCTGAACCCCTCCTACTATTTAAGACCAACCGCTTAAATAAGGTTATCCTTCCATGGCATAATTTAAATGGAATTCGTTGTAAATTTAATCATGCAAAAATGGATCGTCCTCTCATCATTTTCGGATGAATTCTCTTACATTGTTAGTTATTTCTAATTTTTGTTGATACCGCAAATAACCGTTATCACCTTTACACCTGTTATGAGGCTCCATAACATTTTTGTGATGTCCAAGCTGGCCACCAAATCTGCCACGGAGCAGGAAAGTCCCCGCAAACGAAGCGCTCATGACCGTTCCGCGATCACGGAAAGCATGGAGGACTACCTCGAGTGCATCTTCGATCTCGAAAACACCAAGGGCTATGCCTGTGTCTCCGACGTTGCGGAAGCCCTCCGCCTCAACCGCGCCAGCACCTCCATCATGGTCAAGCGCCTCGGCAAGCTGGGTTTCCTCCGCTACGAACCCTACCGTGGTTTCGCCCTCACTCCCGAAGGCAGTCGCGTCGCGGAAAAGATTCGTAAGCGTCATGCCATGCTGGCCGATCTCTTTCAGCTGATGGGCCTCGATCACCGCGATCATCTTTCCGACATCGAGGGCATCGAACATCACTTGAGTGAACGCGCCTTCCGCCGATTCGCCGAACTTGCCGCGCATCTGCGCAAGCATCCCCTTCCCCGCACGTCGTCACGATAGCTTCTTTATGCCCGCCAAATTTATACCGCTCACCGATGCGCTGTACGAATATGTCATCGCCCAACGCTCCAACGCCAACGACCCGGTGCTCGAAGCCCTTCGGACCGAAACAGAAACTCTCGGTGATGTCAGCATGATGTCCATCAGCCCGGAACAGGTCAGCCTCATGACCCTGCTTGTCGGCCTCATCGGCGCCAAGTGGGCCGTCGAAGTTGGCACCTTCACCGGCACCAGCTCCATTGCCATTGCCCGTGGTCTCGTTCCCGGCGGAAAATTGACCTGCTTCGATAAGGATTTTAAATGGACTACCATCGCCCGCCGCTACTGGTCCAAGGCCGGTGTCCAGGATCGTGTCGAACTAAAGCTCGGAGCTGCCCGCGAACTGCTCACTCGTTATCGTCCGCAGAACGAACTCGACTTCGTCTTCATCGACGCCGACAAGGAATCCTACGATTCCTACTATGAGCTCCTCCTCCCGCATGTCCGCGTCGGCGGTCTTATCATGTTTGACAACATGCTCCGAGGCGGACAAGTCATTGATCCCAACGCCAAGTACACACCTGCCAACCGCGCTATCGACGAGCTCAACCGCAAGCTCGCCATCGATAATCGCGTCCAAACCGTCCTCCTTCCTGTCGCCGATGGCCTGACCCTCTGCCGGAAGTGGTAAGCCTACGCTAAAACCGTAAGCCCCACCTTGAGCAGATCCGCCGGACGTGAAGAACCCCCCGCGTAAACTTGGAAGCCCCCCGGTTCCACCACACGCTCGCTCGCGGCGTTCACCATCGAAAACGCCTCAAACGGCAATTCAAACGACACGGTTTTCGTTTCGCCCGCCTTCAAGTGAATTCGGCGAAACTCCTTCAATTCCTTCTGCACCCAAGTCGCGGAAGTGATCTCATCTTCAACATAGACCTGCACGATTTCGTCTCCATCTCGTGAACCCGTATTGGTAACGTCAACCGTCACCGTGGCTGACTCACCTGCTTTTAATTCGGCGGAAGCCACCTTGAGATTGGCGTAGGCATATTGCGTATAGCTCAAACCATAACCAAACGCGAAAAGCGGCGCCTGCGTCATGTCCGCGTACTTGTTCCCATGCTGGCCACGCACCTGGCTGTAATAAATCGGCTGCTGACCCACATGATAAGGGAAGGAAACGGCAAGCTTCCCCGAGGGATTGGTATCGCCGAACAAAATCTCCGCGATCGCCTGTCCTCCCTGCATGCCGGGATTAAACGCCTCCAGTACCGCCGCCGCATTCTGGACCAGCGGCGGCAAGACCATGGGCTTACTGTTAATCAGCACAAAAATCAGCGGCTTGCCGAGTTTACTCAGCGCTTCCAACAGAGCAAGCTGACCGCCCTGAAGCTCCAACGTGGCGGTCGAATTCAATTCGCCAACCAGCGTCAGTTGATCGCCAATGACCACTACGGCCACATCCGCTGTTTTCACTTTCTCCACCGCTTCCGCAATACCATCGGTCTCGTTATTCCGAATGGCGCAACCGGGTGCATAAACCACCTCGCAACCTTTCGGCGCGCGGTTACGAATCCCATCGAGCATAGTCACCGTGCATTCCCGCGGATGCTTCCCCATCTCCGCCTTGTGCTGGTACGAGCCCAGCGACCAGTCACCCAGTTGCTCCAGATCGTTGTCCGCATTGGGTCCAACCACCGCGATCTTTCGGATTTTTCCCGGCTCCAAAGGCAATATTCCTTCGTTGCGCAAAAGCACCACCGATTGCCGTGCGACTTCGAGATTCACTTCACGATGCGCTGCCGAGCCGACAACCTTCTTCGCCAATTCCAAATCAGCGCGGCGCGGATTTTCAAACAGCCCCATCTTGAATTTTAGCTCCAGCACATGACGGCATGGCTCATTCAAGTCCTCTTCCGTCAAAAGCCCTACCTTGATGGCTTCAACTGCCCCCTCAAAGAAACCGGGCGTCTGCATCATCAAATCATTACCACTCTTCACCGCCAGGGCAGCGGCATCCTTGAGCGTTGCACAAATTTTCTGCTCCCAATTTAATCGGCCCACATTGTCCCAATCGGTCACAAGAATGCCCTTGAAGCCCCATTCTCCCCGCAGCACATCCTTGAGCAGCCATTTGTTCGCCGTCATCGGCACGCCTTCCATCGACTGATAACCGGTCATGAATGTCATCGCCCCGGCCTGCACCGCTTTTTCAAATGCGTGGAAGAAATACGAGCGCAGTTTCCGTCGCGAAACATCTGCTTCCGAGGCATCGCGGCCGCCCTGAGTCTCCGAATAAGCCGTGTAATGCTTGGCGGTCGAAAGAATCGCCTCATCATCATTAAGACCCTTGCCCTGATATCCACGAATCATCGCCGCCCCCAGCTCCCCGATCAGAAAAGGATCCTCACCAAACGTTTCGCCGACCCGTCCCCAGCGCAAATCCCGGGTCAGGCAAAGCACGGGCGAAAACGTCCATTGAATGCCAGTGGGACGCACTTCCCGCGCCGTGACCTGCCCGACCTTGAAAAGCAGATCCGGATTCCATGAACTCGCCATGCTGAGCTGTGTCGGAAAAATCGTCGCGCCCTTCCAGAATGAATGTCCGTGAATACAATCCTCCGCGATCAGCAGCGGAATCCCCAGTCGCGTCTTGGCCGCCAAGTCAATCGCCCGGTTAACGTCCTCCCCCAGGATATGGAGGAACGAGCCCGCATGCTGCTCCGCAATCGCCTTATCGTACCCATCGCGCCCATCCCGCATGATCAACTGCCCGATTTTCTCTTCCACCGTCATCCGCGAAAGCAAATCGTTCGTCCGCGTTTGAACATCCTTCGTGCTGTCCTGATAGGGCAATGACATAGAAAATCATTCAAGCAAAGCGCGACGGATTTGCAATGCACCCCGCTGTTGCCACTCGTGTGTTATCAAACCGTAACATTCCCTCTGCTTCTGAAGATGGCCTCCCAAAAGAATCAATGTTATCGTGCAACCCGTGTCCACACCCACCGCTCCCAAATCCCTCATCGTCTCGCTGCATGACGCCCACCCCGGCTCGCAGTCCCAGATTGCGGAGCAGGTCGCCTTTCTCGCGACCTACGGGATCAACTGCAGTAGCATCCTCGTCGTGCCGGAGTTCCATCACACTGGTTCAAGCGCGGAAAATAAAAGCTATTGCGAGACCGTCTCGGAATGGCAGACCAAGGGACACGAACTCGTCCTTCACGGCTATTTTCACGATCGCCTCGAATCTCCCCACGAAACACTCTCCACGCTTTTCTGGACGCGCCTCTACACCAATCGCGAAGCCGAATTCCTCGATCTTCCCCTCGAAACCGCCCGCCAACGCCTGGAAAAAGGACGTGCCCTCTTCGAATCTCAAGGCTGGCGCACGACCGGCTTTGTCGCTCCTGCCTGGTTGATGTTCAGCGGTCTCCCCAATCTTCTGGCCGAGATGAATTTTTCTTACACCACCAGTGTCGGCGAAATCATTCCGCTCCTGCCCGGCCTGAACAAAGTCAAAGCTTCCCGCTCCCTTTGCTACAGTTCACGCGCGGCCTGGCGCCGTTTTGCTTCGGCGCTTTGGAACAAAAATCTCTACAGTCGCCTCCGCGATACCGACCTCATCCGCCTCAGCCTCCATCCGCGCGACCTTGAATTTCCCCTGATGCGACGCCAGATTGATCAAATCCTGCGTGCCTCCCTCAAGCGCGGCTTCCAACCCACCACCTACGGCGACTATGTTGCGCGTTGACCTCCAACTCCACTCCCGCTTCTCGGACCGCCCAAGCGAATGGATTTTGCGCCGTCTCGGCATGCCGCAAAGTTACAGCGAACCGGAGGATCTTTACCGCAAGCTCCACGCCGCCGGGATGACCTACAAGACCATCACCGATCACAATCGCCTCGACGGCGCCAAGGCGATCGCCCATCACGCGGACGCCTTTCTCAGCGAGGAGGTCACCACCTACTTTCCCGATGGTTGTAAAATTCATCTCCTCGTCTGGATGCTTAACGAGGCACAGCACGAAGAAATCCAGGCTCTCCGGCCCAATATCTACGAACTGGCCGCCTATCTTCGCCAGGAAAATCTGCCCCATGGCGTCGCCCATCCTCTCGCCAACATCAATCAGCTCTTAACTGTCGAGAATTTCGAGCGCCTCGTTCTCCTCTTTCGCTGCTTTGAATCTCGCAACGGTAACCGTGAACCGCTCGCGCAGGACGTCTCGAATCGCTGCCTCGCTTCTCTCACCCCGGAGAAAATCACCGAACTCGCTAATCGACACAATCTCGAGCCGACCCACGCCGACGCTCATCGCAAAAGTTTCTTCGGTTCCTCAGACGATCACAGCAGCCTCCATCCCGGCAAAACCTGTACGCAATCGGAAACGGGCAAGACGCTGCACGATTTCTTCGCCGCTCTCGATCGGGGAGACATCTCCGTCCATGGTCCGATGGGCGATGCTCTCACCTTCTCCAGCAGCCTCTACACCACCGTCTTCAGCTTTGCCCGCGATAAGATCAAGCGCAGTGCCCCCACCAGTGCAGGCCTCCTCGGCAAGATGGCCGAGCGCTTCCTCGCCGGGCAAAACCCCACCGCCTTCTCCTTCGCGGAGCGCTTCGGCCACATCACCGAGGCTATCCGCACCGGCCAGGCGCTCGATTTCGTCAAGCCAGGCGAAACCACCATGGCTCGCGAAGTCAGCGCGTTCGTCTCCGATCCCAAGCTGAAGCGCGCGCTCGACCAAATCATTGCCGAAGAACCCAACGCCCAGCGCCGCTCGTTCCGCATGGCGTCCCACATCACCAACGAGCTTTCCTACCGCCTCATCACCCAATTTCAGAACCGCGTCAGCAAAGGCAACCTCATCGACGCCTTCCAGTCTTTCACCGGCCTTCTTCCCGTTGGGATGAGCATTCTCCCTTACGTGGTCGCGTTCGGTCAGCAGGCACCCGATCGATCACTGCTCACCAACGTCGCCCGCAGATTCACCGGTACCGTACCCCAGCCCTTGCGCAACGAGAAGCGCGCCTGGTTCACTGACACGCTGGAAGACGTCAACGGCGTCGCGCGCACCATCCGCTCCATGGTCCAGGCCGCACAGGAAGCCGGCGCCGATCTCACCGTCGTCACCTCCCGGTCGAAGCTCTCGATCACCGATATCCCCATCAAGAATTTTCCGCCCGTAGGCGAATTCGAGATCCCCGAGTACGAATTGCAGAAGCTCAGCTTCCCGCCGTTCCTCGACATGCTCGACTACATCCAGCGCGAGCGTTTCACCGAGCTGATCATCAGCACGCCCGGGCCCATCGGTCTCTGCGCCCTCGGCTGCGCCAAGCTCCTCGGTCTGCGCACCTCCGGCATCTACCATACCGACTTCCCCCAGTACGCCCGCTTCCTCAGCGACGATGCCTTCATGGAATCGCTCGTCTGGAATTACATGCAGTGGTTCTACGGCCAGACCGATCTCGTCTACGTCAACTCCGAGTTCTATCGTCGCTGCTGGATCGATCGCGGCATTCAGCCCGACAAGCTGCGCATCTTCCCGCGCGGCCTCGACACCGAGCTCTTCAATCCCGCACTCCGCGATCCCACTTATTGGACCAAACGCGGCGCCAAGGGTCCCGTCTTACTTTATGTCGGACGGGTCTCCAAGGAAAAGGACCTCGGTCTCTTCGCCGAAATTCTCCCGGCACTCCGCAAGAAAGCCGGCCCATTCACCCTCGCCATCGTCGGTGAAGGTCCCTATCGCGCCGAGCTGCAAAAACTCCTCCCCGACGCAATCTTCACCGGCATCCTCAGCGGTCGCGAACTCGGCATCGCTTACGCCTCCGCCGATTTCTTCGTCTTCCCCAGCACCACCGATACCTACGGCAACGTCGTCGTCGAGGCCATGGCCGCCGGATTACCCGCCGCCGTTTCTGATATCGGTGGCCCGCGCGAGTTGATCAAGAACGGCCAAATGGGTCGCGTCCTTCCCGCCCGCGACGCCGCCGCCTGGGTCGCCGGTCTCGCCGAAATGTTGGCCAATCCGCTCACCCCGGAAGATCGCAAAGCCCTCGCTGCCCAAGCCGGCACCGATCGCCGCTGGAACAGCGCCTTCGCCCGCCTCTGGGCCGGCAACACTTAGCCGTAAGGACACAATGGTCTCTTTTTGCTCCGTCATCCAATCTTGCTCGTTGGAAACGAGCAAGATGAATCGCCACGGGCGATCCCAAAGGGCGAGGGTTCGCGTAGGCGAACCGAGTCAAAGCGGAGGCGAGGTGCTATCCTATAATCGCAAGAGCCTCCCGAGCCGCAGTCAAAGGACCTACCCGCTCTCCTTATCGACTTGAATGCGCCAAGTGCTTCCTCTCCTCAAAGCCAGTCCGCCGCTGCTCGCCTTAACAAGTTTCTTTGCGCTCTTTCGCGGCTAATCTTTTGCCCCTTACGAACAATCCGCTCCCTCTGCCACCGCAACGAATCATCCCACTCCAACGGACGGACTGTTCACCCGGGAATTTCGCGCCCAAATAAAAATCCGCCCCCGAATGACCAGGGGCGGATTTTCAAGAACAGGCGCAAAAAGCGCGTTCTATTTCAATTACTTCGCTGCAGGAGCAGCCCCATCCGCAGGAGCAGAAGCCGCTGCGCCATTGGTTCCGCCGGCATCACCCGTGGGGGGTTGCACGCGAAGCAGTCCAGCAGCCGTCGCTTCCTTGACGATCTGGGCAGCCTGCTGATCCTTCGCCGCCGTATCAATCAAGTCCTTCATCAACGCGATGTAGCGGTCCTTGATGTTCTGGGCCTGGGCGATCGTCGGCATCGCCTGCTGGATTTGCGCTGCACTCGCGCTGCGCTGGCTGTTCGCCCCATAAACTTGGTAGCCCGTCGTTCCAATCAAGCCAATCAGCACAATGAGGATCGGAATGAAGGGTGAAAATGCAGTGGATTCGTTATCGTATTCTTCAGACATGGTCGTAATTAATTTTTAAAGTATTACTTAGTGAGCGGCAGGAGCGGGAGCAGAAGCTCCGTTGGTATCGGCACCCTGAGGAGTAAACGTGATTTGCTGACGGGCGAGAATGTCTTTCAGGCCCTGGTCATTCGTCTGCTGGCTCACCTGAACAATACGCATGGCCAGCTGCTTCAGGTTGCCCTGAAAAGCCTGCCCTTGCTGAAGGGCCTGCTGGGCCAGCGCCACTTGGTTTTGCTCATATATGGCCGAGCGCACCAGAACGATCTGGAGGATAAACAGTACGATAAGAAGGCCAGCGAGGCCGTTGAGTATCCAAAATTGAATTCGATTCATGGAATGAAAAAATGAATTATAGTAGGGTAAATGGTTAGGGGTTAGTCTTTCATACATAGCGGGACTTTTTTTCATCACAAGCATGAAATTACAATTGCGTGTATGTCCGCTTAATTCTCAGATGCTTTGGGACAATCGTCCGGCGAAGTCCTTTTCTCTTGCCGCAATCCCCTCCGCTTTCTAGTTTTGGAGTTCACGCTTCGCGACATTTCTCTCGCTCGGCGTAATCCCGAAAGTCGTTAGAATCCCTCTCATTTTATGCCTGATAATCTCTTTGCCCCCGGCGAACGCATCGAACGCATCAACGTCGCCGAGGAAATCGGCCGTTCCTTCCTCGATTACTCTATGTCCGTCATCATCTCCCGAGCCTTGCCCGATGTCCGCGACGGCCTCAAGCCCTCCCAGCGCCGCATCCTCTACGCGATGCACGAACTCGGCCTCCTCCCCGGACGCGCCACCTCCAAGTGCGCCGGTATCGTCGGTGAAACAATGAAGAAATTTCACCCGCACGGTGACCAGGCCATCTACCCCACCCTCGTCCACATGGCCGAGCCGTGGTCCATGCGCGAGCGCCTCATCGAAGGTAAGGGAAACTTCGGCTCCGTCGAAGGCGACGCCCCCGCCGCCATGCGTTACACCGAGGCACGCCTGACCCACCTCGGCTCCATCCTCATGGAGGACATCGACAAGGACACCGTCAATTTCGTCCCTTCCTACGACGAGAAAAACATGGAGCCCGTCGTGCTCCCCGCCGCCTTTCCCAATCTCCTCGTCAACGGCGGCACCGGCATCGCCGTCGGCATGGCCACCAATCTCGCCCCGCATAACCTGACCGAAGTCATCGACGGCATCTGCGCCCAGATCGACAAACCTGATATCACCCTTGCCCAACTCGGCAAGATCATCAAAGGCCCCGACTTCCCCACCGGCTGTTCCATCCTCGGCATCGAAGGCATCAAGAATTACCAGGAGACCGGCCGCGGCAGCATCCGCATGCGCGCCAAGCTCCACACCGAGACCCCCAAGGGCGGCAAGGAACAGATCATCGTCACCGAGATTCCCTTTAACGTAAACCGCTCGGAACTTGTTTCCCGCATCGCCGCGCTCGTGAACGAAAAGGAAATCACCGACATCACCGATATCCGCGATGAGTCGGACGAAAACACCCGCGTCGTCATCGACCTCAAGCGCGACGCCGTCGCCAAGGTCGTCATCAATAAGCTCTATAAGATGACCGCGCTGGAAACCTCCTTCGCCGTCAACCAGCTCGCCATTGATGGTGGACGCCCCAAGACGCTCAATCTTAAAGAAATCATCAACTGCTACATTGAGCATCGCCGCGAAGTGATCATGCGCCGCACGCGCTATCAGTTGAAGGAAGCCCAGCGCCGTTCCGAAGTCTTGGAAGGCTACCTCATCGCCCTCGCGAACCTCGACGAGATCATCAAAATCATCCGCAAGGCCGCCGACCGCGAGGAAGCCCGCGTCAAGATCGCCGCTTACAATTTCACCAAGCGCGAAGTCGAAGGCTTCGGTCTCCGCATCCATAACGAAGCCCGCCTGACCAACGGTCGCTACATCATCAGCGCCGAGCAGGTCACCGCCATCCTCGAACTACGCCTTTATCAACTCACCGGTCTCGAGCGCGACAAGATCATCGGCGAGTATCAGGATCTCCTCAAGGTCATCAGCGATCTCATGGACATTCTCGCCAAGGAAGTCCGCGTCCTCACCATCATTAAGAAGGAACTCACCGTCATCCGCGACAAGCACGGCAACGAGCGCCGCACCCAGATCGTTCCCGACGAGGGCGAGATGGCCATTGAAGACCTCATCGCCAACGAGGGCGTGATCATCACCATCACTCATAATTCCCTGATCAAGCGCACCAACATCAGCAGCTACCGCGCCCAACGCCGCGGCGGTCGAGGTGTCATCGGCATGACCACGAAGGAAGGCGACAAGCCCGAGGACGACGATTTCGTCGAGCATCTCTTCACCGCCTCCACCCACGATTACCTGATGTTCTTCACGAACACGGGTCGTGTTTACGTGGAACGCGTCCATGAAATCCCCGACATGAGCCGCGCCTCCAAGGGCAAGTCCATCGCCAACGTCCTCGAGATGAAGTCGGGCGAGAAAGTCGCCGCGCTCATCCGTGTCGAATCCAAGCGCGATCCCCAGGGCAACGACACCACCTGGAAATCCGGCGGCTTCGTCCTCTTCGCCACGCAGCAGGGCACCGTAAAGAAAACCTCGCTGGAAGACTTCGCCAATTGCCGCAAGGGCGGGATCATCGCCATCGGCATCGAGCCCACCGACAATCTGATTGAAGCGCGCCTCACCAGCGGTACCAGTGAAGCCGTTCTCATCACTCGCGAAGGCATGAGCATCCGCTTCGAGGAATCCGACGTCCGCTCCATGGGCCGTCCTGCCACCGGCGTCCGCGGCATCAGCCTCGACAAGGACGATGTCGTCGTCGCCCTCGCCGTGGTCGATACCAACGCCACGCTTCTCGTCGCCGGCGAAAACGGCATCGGCAAGCGCACCGCCTTCGACGAATACCGCGTCCAGTCCCGCGGCGGCAAAGGCATCATCACGATGAAGACCAACGAGAAAACCGGTCGCGTGGTCGGCGCCCTCACGGTCATCGATGCCGACGAAATCATGCTCCTCACCCAGCAGGGCCAGATGGTCCGCACCCCGGTGAAGGACATCCGCGAAGCAGGCCGCAACACGCAAGGCGTCAAGTTGATCAACCTGACTGCCAACGACAAGTTGACCGCCATCGCCCGCGTCGTCTCCGAATCCGACGAGCCCGAAGCCCCCGAAGGCGGCCTCACCGTCTAGTTGGATTGGTGGCCCGGGCTACTTGTTGCCCGGGTCGCTGCAGGCGACAGGAAGCGCTGCCTTCTTTCCTCGTTCCCAAATTTCATTTGGGAACGCCTTGCTCATCGCGAAATTTCATTTCGCGCTAATTATGCCTTAAGGTAGCCCGGACAATTCATTGTCCGGGTTCGCGTAGCGAACAAGAAGCAACTCAGCGTTCTTCTCCTTTGCTTTCTCTGCGTTCTTTTGTGGCCAAACTTTCGCCCATATATGACAATTCCCCATCGGTAGGTTAGGCTTCTTTAACCCCCAACGACTCTCCATGAAATTTCTCCTCACCGCTCTCGTAGGAATCTTCTGCTTCGTTTCCATCCTTAACGCCACCGCAGCGGACGCCGTCACCAAAGCCCAGGCCCTGAAAGCCATCGACACCTTCCAAAAAGATCCCACCAGCAAGGACGGCTTCGCTGCCGCAACCACTTTCATGGCCTTTGCGGATAAAAGTCCCGCCGTTCACATCTCCATCTCCAAGGCCGTCGCTCCCTGGATGAAGGACAAGGACGCCTCCGACGCCGACACCCGCAAAATTCTCCTCGCCGCCTACGTCGCTGGCAACCTCGAATCTCAACTCAAAAGCGGCCACCCCATCGACGACGTCTATTCCGGCTGGGAACAAGTCCTCACCACCTACGCACAGCTCCTCCACATCAATTCCGCCGCCAAGATCGAGGAGGTCGAAGACTTG
>Ga0068858_100004532_pt1 | contig 13613 bp, 11 predicted proteins | sample KBSSwiS12_FD_66589 | JGI IMG/M metagenome (GOLD analysis project Ga0068858, IMG submission 66589) | Switchgrass rhizosphere microbial communities from Kellogg Biological Station, Michigan, USA - KBS Switchgrass S1-2 | ecosystem: Host-associated > Plants > Roots > Rhizosphere > Soil ... | reverse complement strand
GCGGCGGCCGCCGATTCGGCGTACGCGTGGCTCACGCCCGCGAATACCAGCGCGACGGCGAGGGCGACGAGGAGGAACCAGCGGAGTTGGGAAAAACTGTCGACGCGGACAGCGACCTGCGACGCTGCACGGCGAGAAACTGCAGAAAGTTGTTGCATGAAAGCACTCCGTAAAACCTGCGCGATGTCTTCCCAACAGGCCTACGAAGCGATTGCCCGAGACCATCCCTGCGCCGAGATACCATCCGGCGCCGGACGCTATCTACGAACCAGTACACGCCACTGCACTTAGGTATGCAGCCGCGAGCCAGTCCGGCAATCCCGCTGTCGTAGAGCCCCAAGGGCCCCTTAGACCGGTGACTTTGCGACCCCGGCTTTCGCCGGGTGTGCCATGAAACAGACCGGTACAACCCCCATATGACGATTGCATTATAAGCGTCCTGCTGCAACCGGCGCAAGAGGGAAATGCGATGAAAATGTGCCGTTAATCCGCGTCTCAACATAAATGCCGAAACGAAACGCTCACCACAACATCGGCAGCATTCGCGGGAAATATAGGGCCATCGGCCCAGCTACCATTGCTCGTGGGCAGCACCAACGCGTACACCATAGGTAGCGCAAATGCCCAATCGATACGCGGTCCGGTCGCCAGACAGATTCGGCCTGTGGGCGCGCGACCGGCATAGGGGATCACGCCGCGGTTGATCACAAATACTCATTTAAAGTCAATGCGTTGTCGGAATTCTACAAAAGGAATCCGTTAGGACGTTGGCGTAACTTTGTCTGCGGTCCGCCTGGGGCGTCCGCGCGATGTGGCGCTGACGCAAACAAATTGTCGTGTACAGATGGCCTGTCAGCGAGGGGCCATCAACGTCCGCTCCCACGGCAGGTCGCGTGAAAGCAATACGTTGAGCAGGTTGTCTTGGAAGGACGGATTGGACGTCAGGCGATCGTGCCGCTCGCACAGGAAGAACCAGTAGGCGACGGGCAGGAAGCTCTCTTCGTGCTGCGGGACGGACGGGTCGAGTGTGTCGCGCGCAAGAACCGACGGCTTGGTCACGCGACCGTCCCCGGGCTCCTCCATCAGTTCCTCGTAGCGCACGCCAGGTTTGCGTCCGCGCACCGCTTCGGGCCCCATGCGGGCGACAGGGTGGCCGGCCTCGTCCTCGAGCAGCAGACGCGACGGCGTCAGTGCGCAGTCGCCGCCGAAGAGGACATAGCGGATCGGCGTCGCCGGTTCCTGTGTCGACAGCATCCACGCGAAGCGGCGAGCTCGCTCCAGCCGGAAGTCGAAATAGCGGTGTAGCGCGTCGATGTAGCGCCCGCCTTCCGCGCCGCTCAATCCTTGCGCGCGCGCGGCGGCACGCGGGTCGAACACCGACCATTCGTAACGCCGCCAGGTCGCGCCGTCGAAAAGGCTGTCGGCAAGCGGGTTGCCGTCGGCGTCGATCAGCCAACTGACCAGCGGGTGGGGAAAGAGCTGATAGCCGCTGGGCATCGTCGCGAGGATCTCGGGCGCGATGCGGCCCAAACCGATCGGCTCGCCGCCGATGAATGCGTGCAACGACGCGACGGAACCGAAGTTGGGCGTGCCGAGCAGCACAAGCTTGCGCACGCGCGTCGTGCCGTACAGCGTGACGAGCTGCTCGCTGCCGTCGAGCGCATCGACGGTGCCGTAGCGCAGGTAGTAGCGTGCGATGAGCCCGCCCATGCTGTGCGCGACGATGTCGACGCGAAGTTCCGGATCGTCGTAGTCGCGTCGAATCGCGTCGATCAGCCGTTCGAGCGCCTCCGCGTGGACGATGTTGTCCTGGCGCCAGTCATAGGGAAGCACGTAGTAGCGCCGCTCCCCCTTGGGCACCGGCGTTCCGGGCACGCCGCGAACGTAGCCAGCGTACCGCCGCAGCGTGTCGATGAGCGGGCCGTAGAAGTCCTGGCCGAGAACGCGCTCGGCGATGTCGAACGCTTCGAGATCGTCGGGACGAACGGCGAGCGTCGCCGGATCGAACGTGAGCGCCAGCTCGTGATAGTCACCGAAAACGACGGCGCTCCAGGGTCCGGGCCAGACCTCGACTCCCGTGCTGCGATGACGCAGCTTCGATCCGAACAGGCCGGGAATCACGATGACGGGCGTCGTGTCGGCGGTGGCGCTCATCGCGCGATACATCCGCTCGAGGTCGGGCCGTACCTCCGTCGCGCAGCCCGGCAGGGCAGCGGCGGCCAGCAACATCGCCATCGTCCCCAACCGGCGCCAGGCGGCGCTTCGAGCGGTTGCGAGGGTTGTTCCGACTTCGCTTCGGGTCATGGACCGCCTCCCGGCGAGCCCCTGCGATGCGCGGGAGGCGCGCAGGACTCGATCGGAGGTCGCGGCGCGGCCGCCTCACCTTACGTCGGCGCGGCTTTGGCGGCGCGATTCAGCGGGCGGCCCGCGGGGAGTCACTTCCGCACGATCTGGACGACGCCGGTGCCGACGCGCCCCGCCGCGTCCGTCACGATGAGCGAGAGCGTGTGGCGGCCCGGCGCGGCGCCGCGGGCATTCCAGACGAAGTCGAGCACGGGCCCCGTCGACGTGCGGCGCAACTTGCCGTCGATATAGAGCGACTGTACGAGCGCGCCCGGGTCGCCGGCGGTGGCCACGAGGGTCGAGATCGGCACCGTGGCGCTGACGAATGCTTCGGCGCCGGGCGTGAGAAACAAGACAACAGGCGCCGTGTTGGCAGGTGCGTTGGAATCTGTCACCGGGGCGGCGGGCGGGGCCGGGGGCACCTGAGGGGCAGGGCCCGCCGGCGGGGGCGTGGGCGAGGGCGCCGTCACGGGTTGCGGCGGTCCGGTGGCAGCGGGCGGCGGCGGAGGCGGATTCGAGACCCCGATCTGGACCGGCGTCGAGCTCCCTTCGTTTCCCGCGGCGTCGAACGCGACGGCGACGAGGGTGACCACACTGTCCGGCACGGTGGTGGTGGACCAGCGGAACTGATACGGCGCGGCGTTCGTCGTCGCAACCGTGGTGCCGTTGACGTGGAAGTCCACCCGGGCGACGCCGACGTTGTCGCCTGCACTGGCCGCGACGATCACATCGCCGGTGAGCGGCCCCAAACCCAGGTTGTGGATCGTCGCCCAGGGTGGCGAAGTGTCGGGCGGCGGCGCGTTCGTCACGACGACGCCGACGGCCGCTGACGTCGTGCTGTTGCCCGACGCGTCGCGAGCGACCGCGGTCAGCGTCACGCTGCCGTTGGCGACGCCCCTCGAGTCCCACGCGAACTGGAAGGGCGCGACGGTGCTCGTGGCGACGGTGACGCCGTCGGCGCGCAGATCCACGCGCGCGACGCCGACGTTGTCGCTGGCTGCGATCGTCACTGCAACGATGCCGCCAACGATGCCGCCGGCAGGCGTCGTGATGCCCACGGCCGGCGGTGTCGTGTCGGGAACGCCCGATCCTGCCGCGAACGCCAGGGCCGCGCCGACGTCGAGGCGACCCGCGCCGAAGCGCGCATCGGGACCAGGATCGCCGAGGTCGACGGCCGTTGCCTTCAGCAGCGCCTCGACCTGCGCCGGGGTGAATTCCGGCCGCTGCGCAAGCACGAGCGCGGCGGCGCCGGCGACGATGGGGGTGGCGAACGAGGTGCCCCACCAGTAGACATAGTTGCCGCCGCGCAGTGTCGACAGGATGTTGTTGCCGGGCGCCGCGAGGCTGACGAAGTCACCGTAGGTCGAGAAGCTCGCGAGCTGGTCGGCCTCGTCGGTCGCCGATACGACGAGCATGAGGTCGGTCGGCGCGGTCCGGTCGATGGCGCCCGTGTTGCCGGCCGCGACGATCAGGACGCCGCCTTTGCTGCGCAGGTATTGCGCAGCCGCCTGCACGGATGCGCTTCCGACTGCACCTTCGTAGCTCAGGTTGACGACGCGCGCGCCGTGATCCGCGGCGTAGACGATACCCTGCGCCGCAGCACTCCAGTAGGCGTACGAACTGGGACTCGCAATGCGCACCGGCATGAGCTTCGCGCCGCCGGCGACACCCGCGACGCCGACGCCGTTGTTCGTTGCCGCCGCGGCCGCGCCGGCGACCGCCGTGCCGTGGTTGGCGACATCCGAGGTATCCGCATTGTTGTCGTAGAAGTTCCAGCCGGGAACGATCTGCGCCGCGAGATCGGGATGCGCCGCGTCCACACCCGTGTCGAGAATGGCGATGACGACGCCGCTGCCCATCGTGTGGTCCCACGCGGCAGGTGCGTGAATGCGCTGCAGGTGCCACTCGCTCCCGTACGAGGGATCGTTGACGGTGGCCGCAGCCGGCATCAGGTGATCGACTTCGGCAAATTCGACGTTCGGATCCTGGCGCAGTTTCGCAACCGTCGCCTGTTCGGCGCCCGGGGCCACGGCCGCGACGTCGATGCCGAGGCCGGGCAATGTGCCGAGGCTCCGCGCCCCCGCCTTGGAGAGCGCTTTCGCGAAGTCGGGCCGCGCGCCATGCTTGCGCATCGCGACGAGCACGTGGCCCTCGGCAAACGCCGCTTCCACGCGCGTCGGGGCGGACGCCTCGAGCGCGGGACGCAATGCCTGCGCCGCCAGCGTCGGCACCGAGACAAACACCGACAGTAGCAGCCACAACGTACGCATGAATGCGAACCCGCTTGAATTTCCGGAGGACTTGCGTCCTTATCGGTCGGGTCCGCGCATTACTTGAATCGACGTCGTTCGTGGCGACGTTGCAATTCCTACAAACGGCAGTGCACAGGCGCACCAGCGCCCGCGCGCGTTGCACATGGATGACTGTGCGGTCCTGTGCCCCGTCCCGTTTTCCGAACGGGCGCATCGGTGTATGCTCGATCGAGCCAACACGCCGTCCGCAAGATGTCCTTCGCGGGCGTTCCGCGCGACGCGCGATCAATTTGAAACGGGAGTTGCGATGGGACTGATGGACTTCGTTAAGGAAGCCGGAGAAAAGCTGTTCGGACGCGGGCAGGCGCAGGCGGCGATGACCGAGGCCAAGGCGGCTCCGAACGACCCGGCCAAGGTCGACGCGGCCAACGCCGCGGCGGGCGATGCGATCCTCGATTACATCAAGGCGCAAAATCTCTCGGCGACGGGACTCACGGTGACCTACGACGGCGCCACGTCGACGGTCTCGGTGTTCGGCGTTGCGCCGGATCAGGCGACGAAGGAGAAAATTGCGCTCTGCTGCGGCAACGTCGCCGGCGTCGCGAAGGTCAACAACATGATGTCGGTCGACCAGAGCGCGCCCGAGGCCACGTACTACACCGTCGTGTCAGGCGACACGCTGTCCAAGATCTCCAAGACCAACTACGGTGATCCGAACAAGTACATGGTGATCTTCGAAGCGAACAAGCCGATGCTCTCGGATCCGAACAAGATCTATCCGGGACAGGTGCTTCGCATTCCGCCGCTCTGATCGGCCCATGAGCGGCGCGCGCGTAGCGCAGACACCCATCGGCGATCCTGACGACGACGACTGGGAAGACGACGACGACCTGGACGAGTCGCCCGACGACGACGACGAGGAGGACGAGGAGCCGATGCAGGTGTGAGCGGGGCGGGCGGCCGGCGTCTGCGCGTTGCACGCCCCCGTGGAACCGGCGTCAGTTGCCGGCGATCTCTTTCGCGCCGACGGCGCCGTTCGCAGTCATCGACAGCCGGATGAGGTCCGGCAGCCGTTCGACCTGCAGCTTGTCCATCATGCGCGCCTTGTAGACCTCGACGGTGCGCGGGCTGATCGCGAGCGTCGCGGCGATCTCGCGGTTATGCCGCCCGGTGACGACCATGTCGAAGACCTGGCGCTCGCGCGGCGTGAGGCGCTGCATCCGCCGCTCCACCTGCGCCCGCTCCGTCAGCGCCGCGTGCGACTCGGCTTCGATGCGCGTGGCGGCCTCGATCATCCCGATCAGCAGGCCATCATCGACGGGCTTTTCCAGGAAATCGTAAGCGCCCCCCTTGAGCGCCGCGCGCGCGTTCGCCGCGTCGCCGTGGGCGGTGAGGATGATGACGGGCAACCGGATCCCGCGTTCGCGGAGCGCCGCCTGCAGCCCGAGTCCATCCATTCCGGGCATGCGCAGATCGACCAGCAGGCAGCCGCGCCACTCGGGCTGCACGGCTTCCAGCAGTGCCTCGCCCGAGGCGAACGTCCGCACTGCGTAACCGTGGAGGCCCAGCAGCAGCGCGAGCGAGTCGCGAACGCCGGCATCGTCGTCGACGATCGTCACTTCCGGCCGCGACGTCATGACGCCACCGCGACGGTGAAGACGAACGTGCTGCCGTCGCTGCCAGGTTCGTACCACAGGCGCCCCCCGTGGGCCTCGACGATCGACCGGCTGATGGCGAGGCCGAGGCCGGTGCCATCCGGCTTGGAGGTCGCGAAGGGAAGAAAGAGCGTTGGTTCCATGTCGGGATTCACTCCGGGCCCGTTGTCCTGCACCGCAAGACGGACGAGCCCCTTGTCGTCGAGGGCGCCGGAGATGCGTACCGTGCGCACCGGTTTCGCGGATTCCTTGAGCGCATCTATCGCGTTGTTGACGAGATTATGCAACACGGAACCGATCTGCACCCGGTCGGCCGAAACGTCGGGCATGCCGGGCGCCACGTGACCCGCCAGCACGATGCCGTAACGCGACGCGCGCTCCCCCGCGGTGGCAACGACGCCGTCGATGAGCGCACCGACCGGAACGCGCTCGAGCTGGGCGGAGCCGGTACGGAAGAATTCGCGCAGCCGCCGCACCACGGTGCCGGCGCGGTTCACCTCGGCCACCACCTTGTCCATCGTGCCGGCCATGATGTCGTTTTGCACGACCGGTTGCGCCAGCATGATCTGGCATGCGCGCACGTAGGCGGTAATCGCCGACAGCGGCTGGTTGAGCTCGTGCGCCAGCGCCGACGCGAGCTCGCTGGCGGCAGCAAGCCGCAGGCTGCGCTCGAGCTCGGACTGCTTGTCGCGCAGTGCGCGCTCGATGGTCGTGCGCTCGGTGACTGCAACGCTCAGCAGCAGACCGGTGCCGGCCAGCGCCAGCATCAGGAACTGGAACTCGAGCACCGCGCCGTCCCGCCGCGGCGACATCTCGACGGCGACGATCAGCGCGACCTGGATCACGAAGATGGCGATCACCGTGCCGACGATGCCGTGCCGCGTCGCGATCCAGATGAGCGGCAGGAACAGGATGAAGAACAGCTTGAGCTCATGGCCGATGCCCCAGCCGAAGATCAGCCACAGCGTCGCCAGCACCGCGACTGCCTGAACCACCGTCTCACGCGTGACGCGCACCGAGGCGAGCGCACCGGGTCGCGAGAGCACGAGGAGGAAAGGCGTCGTGACGATGATGCCGATCAGGTCGCCGATCCAGAACTGCGCGACGCTGCGGCCGTACTCGTCGTTCGTCACGAGGCCGTTGCCGGCCGACAGCGCGACGAATGCGATGGCGATGATGCCCGTCGCCGCGACGACGGTGACGATGAAGACCACCGCGTCGCGCAGGCGCGCGAAGTCGGGTCGGAAGCGCAACGGCCCGAGCAAGAGCGCGGCGACGCCCGTGTAGGCAACAGCCAGCAGCAGCGCGGCGGCGGCGATCACCGGCAGCGACGGCGGTGCGCCGCCGACCAGCACGTCCGAGACGAACTCCGCGACGAACAGCCACGGCGCGCGGCGCAGACCGTAGCGCAGGAGGAGCGCGAGCGAGAGTCCCGGCGGCGGATTCCACGGCGTGATCGCGAACGCGCCGACGGGATCGATGAAGCTGACCCAGTCGAGCGCCACGTACGCTGCGATGTAGCCGCAGAACAGCATCCACGCGCGCGGCGCGGGAAGCTCGGGCTGGCGTTCGGTGAGGGCGTCGGCGACGTTCATGGCGGCGGGCTCGGGCATCCATTGTCGCCTACGCCGCCGGCACGCCGGTCGCGGTGTCGACATCGGCGCGGCGCCGCGTTGTTGCGCCGCATCATCCCGGCGGGACGACACATTGCCTTACCCGGAAGTCGCAATCGCGTCATACTCTTCGTTCATCATCGCTGGCCAGGTGCCGTTCCCGGATGTCGCCCTATCTTTCCATCGAAGCGCTCAACGTCGCCTACGGCGATACGCGCGTGCTCGACGACGTTAACCTCGATGTTGCGCGCGGCGAGCTCGTCGCGCTCCTCGGCAGCTCCGGCTGCGGCAAGACCACGCTTCTGCGCTCGATCGCCGGGTTCGTCCGGCCGCAGTCGGGCGCGATCCGCGTCGACGGCCGCGACATCCTGCCGCTGCCGCCGGAAAAGCGGGGCACGGCGATGATGTTCCAGTCGTACGCGCTGTGGCCGCACATGAGCGTCGCCGACAACATCGGCTACGGCCTCAAGATGCGCGCCTGGACGAAGGACGCGATCGCCGCGCGGGTGAAGGAGATGCTCGCGCTGCTGCAGCTCGAGGGCTTCGGGCCGCGTCCGGTGACGCAGCTCTCCGGCGGCCAACGCCAGCGGGTCGCGCTCGGGCGTGCACTGGCCGTCGATCCGCATTTGCTGCTGCTCGACGAGCCGATGTCGAATCTCGACTACAAAGTGCGGATCGAGCTGCGCCACGAGCTCCGTGCGCTGCAGCGGCGCATCGGCATCACCGCTGTCTACGTTACCCATGATCGCGAGGAGGCGCTGACGCTGGCCGACCGTATCGCTGTGATCGACGCCGGGCGCGTCGTGCAGTACGGCACGCCGGAGGAGATCTTCCATCGCCCGGCGTCGGCGTTCGTCGCCGGTTTCATGGGCGCGGACAACGCAATCGAGCTGACACGCCGCCCGGACGGCTCGTTCGCCGCCGCGCGCGAGGCCGGCGAGCGACTGCGCGTGCATTTCCGCAGCGATTCCGCTCGCGTGGCGCCGAACGGCGCCGGCGCGGCGGCGGAGGATCTCTGTCTCCCCGGTACGGTCGTCCAGTCGCTGTACGTCGGGCAGGGTTATCGCTATCGCGTGCGCGCCGACGGTGCGGACGTATGGGCGCACGCCGCCGAACGGATGCCGGAGGGCGCGCACGTCGCGGTGCTCGTACCGCACTCGGCACTCCTCGTCTTTTCCGCAGCAACACCCATCCACTAGGAGGAAACGATGCAATTCCGTCAACTGATCGTCGCGGCGGCCTTGATGGCCGCGGGATTCGCGGCTGCGCCGGCCGGAAGCCAGACGCTCAACGTCGTCACGGCGGGCGACCAGAACATGGTCGACTACGTCAACAACTACCTCGGCCCGAAGTTCGAGGCGATGAACCCCGGCGTCAAGGTCAAGGCCGTCGGCACCGGGCCGGGCGATTCCGGCTCGCAGAAGATCCTGGAAAAGCTGTCGGCGCAGCAGAAGGCCGGCTCGGCATCGTGGGACATCGACGTCGCGGTCGTCCACCAGCGTGGCGCCGCGTCGATGGTCGGCGACAAGCTGTTGATGCCGTATCGCAACGACATCGCCGCCGGGAAGCTCGTCTCGCGCGATTCGGCCAAGAACGCCCTCGGCGCCAACGTCGACGGCTACGTGCTGCCGATGTTCCACAGCCAGATCGCGTTCGCCTACAACCCGGACGTGGTGAAGGCGCCGCCGAAGTCTTTCGCCGAGCTGCCCGAATGGGCGAAGAGGAATCCCAAGCAATTCGGCTACAACGGCGTCAAGGGCGGCATGTCGGGGGTCGGGTTCGTGATGGGCTGGGTATCGGCGAACAGCGGCCTCGGCGACAAGCTGGAGAAGGGCCCGTACGACCCGGCTGGGAAGGCGGCGATCGACAAGTCGCTCGTCAGTCTCAAGGAGTTCAACCAGTACGTCGTGATGACACCCGGCAACGCCGGCACGCTCGACATGTTGAACCGTGGCGAGATCGGGATCGGTCCGGTGTGGGTCGACATGTTCTACACGTGGCAGGCCGACGGCAAGCTCAACCCCAAGATCAAGCTGTCGCTGCCGTCGCCGGGCCTGCCCGGCCAGCCGATGTACTACGTCATTCCGGCGAAGGCCGCGAACGCTGCGATCGCGAAGAAGTTCATCGACTTCGCCGAGAGCCCCGAGGTGCAGGCTGAAGGCATTGTCAAGCAGTTCAACTGGTACCCGGGCATCGACCCGCAGTTCGTGCAAGCGAAGCTCGACAAGGCGTCGTGGAACAAGCTCTTCACCGACATCTCGCCCGCCGAGCTGTCGAAGAACGGTCGCCCGTTCCCGCTCTCCGAGTACTTCACCGACATCGTCGAGGGGTACGAGCGCGTCGTGCTGAAGTAATCGACATTTCCCGCTGACCCGCCGAAGCGCGGGTGCGGGCTCCGGGCGGGCGCCTGAACACTGAAGCCCGCGCGGAGCCCGCACCCGCGCTTCGGCGGTGACGTGATGCCCACGCGATGAATTCGAACGAGACGACGAGCGCCGGCTGGCGCGGCTACCTGCTGGTCGCGCCGGCGCTCGCCGTGATCGTGCTCTTCTTCGTGCTGCCGCTCGCGCTGTCGGCCGTGCTGGCGTTTCGCGCCAAGGACGGCGGCCTCACGTTGGAGCATTTCGCCAAGAGCTGGGACCTCTATCGCACCGACCTCTGGTTCACGATCGCGATCGTGCTGCTGTCGACGCTGCTGATCGGAGTCGTGGCCATCCTGATCGCGGGGTACCTCACGCTGGGCGAGAACCCGCGCGCGGTCGCCATCCTGCGCTGGCTCTATCGCTGGCCGCTGTTCATTCCGTTCATCGTCACCGGGCAGGTGATGCGGACGTTCCTCGCCAAGAACGGCATGCTGAACCACGTGTTGATCGGAACGGGGCTGATCGAGCCGCTCGCTGCGCAGAGCGTGCTCGACTGGCGCGGCATCGTCGTTGCATTCGTGTGGAAGCAGGCGCCGTTCGTGACGCTGCTGCTCGCGGGCGCGATGGCAGCGCTCGAGAGCCAGCACGTCGAGGCGGCGCGCAACCTCGGCGCGCCGCGGTGGCGCGTGCTGGTCGACATCATCCTTCCGCAGGTTCGCGGCACGCTGCTGGTCGGGCTCGTCCTTTCGTTCGTGACGATGCTCTCCGTGCTCTCGGTGCCGCTGATGATCAATCCAAACTCCCCGACGATGATCACCGTCGACGTCGCCTACCGCATCAACACGCATGGCGACTATGCGGTCGCGAACGCGCTGTGCCTGATGTCGCTTATCGTCGCGGCAATGGGCGCGTGGTTCTACCTTCGCCATTCTTCCCGGACGCTGTCGCGATGATGCGGGCCGACCGGCTGCCGCGGTTCGCCCGTGCGCTCGGCATCGGCGTGCTGCTGGCGCTGCTCGCCTTCGCCATTTTCGGCCCGCTCGCCAATCTGTTCCTGTGGGCGTTCGCCGAAAAGTGGTATTTCCCCAACAAGCTGCCGCAGGAATTCGGCTTCACGTTCTGGGGCCGCGTGTTCGCGCCGCGCGGCAATGCGCTCGGGTCGCTGGGCACGAGCGTCTGGATCGCGCTGCTGACCGTCGCGGTGAGCCTCGCCGTCGCGGTGCCGGCGGGTTACGCACTCGCACGCCTCAAACTGCGCTGGCGCGGCCTCATCCTGCTCGCGTTCCTGCTGCCGCAGGCCGTGCCGAACCTCCCCGTCTACGTGAACATTGCGCGCGTTTTCTACGAGATCGGTCTCGCGGGCACAGTGACCGGCGTCGTGCTCGTCCATGCGTCGCACGGCCTCGTGCTCGCCGTGTGGATCGCGTCGGCGGCGTTCGCGTCGATCGACATTGCGCTCGAGGAGGCGGCGCGCAACATCGGTGCGTCGGCGTGGACCTGCTTTCGCACCGTGACGCTCCCGCTGGCGGCACCGGGCCTGATCGCGAGCGCGATTTTCGTCTTCCTGGAGTCGCTCGACGAGTTCACCGGCACCTATTTCGTCGGCGTGCCGGACGTCACGACGCTGCCGCTGCTCATGTTCAATGCAAGCATGGGCGGCAACTACCAGATCGCGTCGATCACTGCGCTACTCCTGCTCGTGCCGTCGATCGCGTTCATGCTGGTCGTCGAGCGCTTTTTGAAGGCCGACGTTCTGGCAATGGTTGGCCGCTAGGCCGGCAGGGCAAGCGCCGATGACGCAGCGCTACGCGCGCCATGTTCCCGCGGCGCTGTACGTCCTGAGCGGCGCGCTGGTGTTGCTTGGCGGCTATTTCCTGGCCAGCTACCTGCGGATCGATCGCTGCGTCGGCCACGATCTCGGCTACACGAGCTGGCTCTCGAACTGGGACGGCCAGTGGTATCAGTACATCGCCGACCGCGGTTACCTCTACGTAGGCGCCGGCGGTTACGGGCCGCAAGTGTTCTTCCCGCTCTATCCGCTGCTCGGCAGGCTCGTCGCCACGGTCTCCCCCGCGCGCGGGCAGCTGCCGCTGATCATCGTCTCCTGGCTCGCCGCCTGGGGATTCTGCGTGGCGTGGATGCGCTACGCCGCGCTGCGCCTCGCGCCGGCGCAGGACGGGGCGGTGTGGGGCCTTGCGCTGATCCTGTTCTGGCCGCTCAGCTACTTCCTGCGGGTCGCCTACACGGAGTCGCTCTATCTCTTCCTCCTGACGCTGTTCTTCTACGGGTGCGCAAAGCGCTGGCATCCGCTCCAATTGGTTGCGCTGACCGGGGTGCTGTCGGCCACGCGGCCCACCGCGGTCGTCGCCTGCGCGGTGCTGGCGCTGCACGTCTTCGAGCGCTATCGGGACTGGCCCATCGGCAAGCGGCTGATGATCAGCGCCGCGATCGGCGGCGTCTCGGCGTGGGGGCTCTACGGATACATGGCGTACCTGCAGGTCGAGTTCGGCGACGCCTTCCTGTTTGCGAAAAGGCAGCTGGCGTGGAACTACCACATGCCGGCGGACGTGTTCTTCGCCAACTGGCAGGAGATGCTGAGCTTCCGCCCGGCCTGGGGCTTTCTCGTCGACGATTCGCTCCAGGATCCGTCGGCGTACGCATGGAATGTGCAGAACCGCGTGTCGTGGCTCGGCGCAGTGCTCCTTGTCGTCGTCGGGCGCGTGAAACGGTGGTTGAATGCCGAAGAATTCGTGTTTTGCGTCCTGAGCATGGCACTGATCTACGTAGCCAGCGCGCCAAAGAACATGGAGTCCGTCGGGCGCTACCTCTTTGCCCTCGTGCCGCTCTATCTGGTGATGACGCGCCTGCTGCTCGCGCTTCCGGTGGCGCTGCGCGTGGGCCTGCTTGCCTTTTCGGCGGTGGTGCTGACCGTTCAAAGCGCGCATTTTCGAATGTGGGCATGCGTGTTCTAGCGGTTTGCTGCCAGGGCCGCGCCGTGCGGAGGCGGGACCCGCAGCCGCGCTGCCAGGGCCGCGGGTGCTGCGACGCAGCAATTGGGGCGAATCGTGTTAAGATCCGTGCTGCGGCGACCTGCGAACGACGATTTGCCACGTTCCGTGTTGCCCGCCGCATGCAGTGCGTTGTACCAAGGCAACCGAATCATCGATTTCTAATCTTCCGGGCGCGGCTCTCTTCGCGTCCGCTGCTCCTGGCCTCGCGGCCAATCGCGGCACCCGGTTAGCGACGATGGCTTTGCAGTAACGTCGACCCGGCCGCGGAGCGCGCGCATTCCAGCGCGACATTCCCATTCCGGATTTTTTCGTCGCCGTCGCCCTTGCGGGCGGCTGCGCCGCTTCATGTGCGTCTGCCCGCGATCGAATGGTCGCT
>Ga0068858_100004524_pt1 | contig 13637 bp, 1 predicted proteins | sample KBSSwiS12_FD_66589 | JGI IMG/M metagenome (GOLD analysis project Ga0068858, IMG submission 66589) | Switchgrass rhizosphere microbial communities from Kellogg Biological Station, Michigan, USA - KBS Switchgrass S1-2 | ecosystem: Host-associated > Plants > Roots > Rhizosphere > Soil ... | reverse complement strand
CCACCGATCCCGAAATTCTTCCAGGCCAGTTGCAGCCAGCGAATGAGCGCCATCGCGAGCCAGAGCGCCCACACCAGCATGAAGAAGCGGTACCACCAGATGGAAATCGAAATGCATTCGCAGCGTGGCAGCAGGCTGTCGCTGCGCGCCTTGAACCAGCGCAGCGCAGTCTGCGTGGATTCGTTGCCGGTGATGAACATCTCGGGACGGCCGAGCAGCCCTTCGCCTACCGCGGTCAGCAGGATGCCGAGCGCCGAGACGGTCAGCAGGATGAGCACGATTTGCAGCAGGTTGTAGCTCGCCCTGCCGAGCTCCTGTTGAAAGGAATCGCTTCCTCGCCAGGCAATGAAGAACAGCCAGCCGACGACGGCGAGCGCCGCGGGCAGGGGCACTTGGGTGAGGCCGATCACGAGCAGCATCCACTCTCCCGAGGCCAGCGGCGACCGTGCCATCCGGCCCAGCGCGAGGGCGGCGAGCAGCGAGCAGATGAGAATGCCCCAGAAGCGCACCGCCGGCCCGCGCTGCGGCCCGCTGGCCCACAGCACCCAGCGATCTTCGGGCACCGTGATGGTGCTTTGGATATTGGCGCTCTCCACTGGCAGGCGCACTTCGTCGGTGGCGGCGCGCACGCCCAGAGACACGTTGCGTTTCCAGCCGATGGCGATCTTCTGCTCACCGGGATGCACGGGAATGATCAGTTTGCTCGCCTCCTTGCGCACCGGGATCGTGCTGCCGTCGTGCGTCAGCGAAGTGACCTCCGCATCGGCCGGCAACTCGACGAGGAAATCTTCGCCGAGGCTGCACCGCAGCGCGAGGTCCAGTTGGGAGGTGCGCTGACGCTTGCCAAGCGTCAGTTCGTGGGTGGCGCGATTCACGGTGACCGTCGCCCCGGCCATGGCTTCGGGCCGGCTGATCGCCAGCGTGATCGATTCGCCGGGCCACGGATTCCACACCGGCACGAGATTGGCCTCGGCTGGTTCGAAGATCGGCGCCAGACCGGAGAGCGTGACATTCCACACTGGCGAGGCCACCAGACGCCAGCGTTCCACCCAGGTGTCGTCCGCGCGCGTGGCTAGCTGGAGTTCCTTGGTCACCGCGAGTTCGCTCTCCCAGGTGAAGGATTGCTCCTGCGCGCCGAGCCGCACTTCGATGAAGCCGTCTTTCACGATGGCCCCGGAAGTCAGCACGTTCTCGCCGGGCACGAGCGGAATCCGCAGCACCGTGGCTTTGCCTCGCGGCGAGAGCCGACTCAGGGTCGTGTGCACCTGCCAGACCAGCCCCAGCTCAAGAGTGCGATCCACGACCGAGATCGACTGCACCGTTTGCTGCTCGTAGCTGGATTGCTGCGCCGTTGCCTTTTGCTTCCGCGTGAGAATGACCTGCGTTTCCGGGACGCCATCCGGCTTCACCCCGCTGACATTCCACTCCGGCGCATCGATCTTCACCTGGCGCGGCATGAGCACATAGGTCCACTCCCATTCGGTCACGTTGGCCAGCGAGCCCTCGATGTGCACGCGATGCACGCCGGGCTCGATCAACACCCACAGGTAGCCATCGTCGCGCCGCAGGGAAACCTCGGGCTTGTCATCGATCAGCACGGTCACGGGCGACCACCCGGGCAACCGGCCCGGCAGTGGCACAGCGGTGCGGATGGCGGCATGGATCTCGGCATCGAGAATGACTTTCTGTTCGTGGAGGGTCAGCGTCGCAACCGGGATGTCTGCCGCGTGTGGGTACGCGTCGGAGACTTCAAGCAAGCGCTTGCGCAAGGTTTCGAGCGTGTTCGTATCGGGGATCGTCGTCTGCGCCGAAGCATTCGAAAGGAGGAGCGCGAAAACGAGCAGCGCGGCCGCCTTGCCACTCGTGCGGAAAACCGCGCCGCCGATCTGGCGGACGCCCAGCAGCATCGCGGCGAGCAGGAGCAGGAGCGCAATGCGCAACGCCGTGAGCACGCGCTCGAGGCCCAGGGAGATCAGTACGGGTCGGACCTGTTGCGTGGCCGAGACCGGGCCATTCCACCCGAAGCTCACCGCCCGCCACTTCCACTCCGGCACGCCCGGCCCGGTCTGGATGCGGGCTTTCGCGTCGTAGCTTAAGTTGCCCGAAGAAATGGAGCTCCCCGTCCAGGAGAGACTCGACGAAAATTTCGCGGTTCTGCCTTCTTCGGGTGCGGGAGTGGCCCGGGCCATCGCCCGGGCGTCGGCCGCCGGCGCTGCCTCCGTGGTTACGGGGGGAGCGGCTGGGCTGGGGACGGCGGGAGCGAAATCCCGCGTGTCGTCCAGGGTCCTCAGTTGCGCGTCACCATAGACGGCGTTCGGCTCCAATTGTGGGTAGAGCGCCTCCACGACCTGTCCGGCGATGAACGGGACGAAGACGAGCACAAACACGGAGATGGCGATCCATTTCCCGATGTTCACCACCCGCCGGCCCCAGCCCTCCGGCACCACGCGCTGCAGGGCCAGCGGTACGAGCAGGATGAGCCAGAGATAACGCGGCGCATCGGGTTCGTGATACGACAGGCCGAAGGCCACGAAGGCCAGCAGGGCTGCGCGGACGCCCCACATCCGGAAGACCGCGAGCGTAAAGACGAGCAGCAGAAAAAGGTCGAGCAGCGTCCACGCCGTGAGCCAATCGCCGCGCACCCAATCCGCGCCGAAGAGCGCGAACAGCCGCCATCCGGGCGGGAGATTGAGCGTCGTTTGCAGCGAGTCGGCATCGGCCTGCCAGCCCGTGGCGGAGAGCGAGGTCGCTCGCGCCATCCGGCCCGTGGCCTCCAGGTTTAGATTGCGTGTCCGGATCTCCACCCCAGCCGCGCCGCTTTGCGGATTGCGGGTGATCAACTGGCCCTGCCCGCCGCTGCGCACCGAGCCGAGGTCCTGGCCTGCGGCGGCATCGAGCCGCCAGGTCTGCTGCATGTGCCCGGAGATCCCGTCGCGGAACGTCAGCTCGCGTCCGTTTTCGTCGAGCCACAACTCGCGAGCGATGCGCAGCCCTTCGAGCTTTTGCTGCCCCATGCCGCGCATCCGTTCCTGGATCTGGAATGGCGTCCCCGTGTCCCAGCGATAGACGGGGAGACTGCGCCACTGCTCCGGAAAAGTCGTCTGCGACACATCGACCGATGGCATCCCGGTGATCTCGACCGTGCGGAAATCCGGCTTCGCCCGGAACCCGACGAATTCCTCCGCCATCGCCGCCTTCGTTCCCGGCGCGTAACGGATCTCCTTCGGTTGATCCAGCCGGAATGCATCGGCCCGCAGTGTCCAGCGGCCAGTCCGCACTTGCGCCTTCATCCGTCCCGTGTCGTCCACGGTCACGGGGATCTGTCCCGAGACAGACGCGAGTTTCCAGCCTTCCGGCAAAACGACGCCGAGATCCTCCTCCCGGCTCTTCCCCGACACAATGAGTTCCACTTCCGTGTGCAGCCATTGTGGGATGCCATCCTCGACCAGGGCATAGAGCTTCATCGAGAGGGAGTTCTTGTCCACTTCCTCGGTCGAGGCGCCGCGCTTCAGCCAGAGATCGCCATTGGCGTCCCAGGAGGGCGACTCCACTGGCTGTCCATCGATGATCAGCGCAAGGATGCCGATTTCACGCGGAATGGTGATGCGCTGTGGCACCGCATTCCATTGATAGGCGCCTTCGAGGTGATAAGTGCCGGCGCCAAGATGGACCGCTGGACTGGCGTTGTGTTCGATGACCACGATGGGCGCATTGTTCGCTTTCACTCCGGTCGGCCACGTGCCGGGCCCACCCGGCAACGGCACCCAGGTTTCGCTGAAAACGGTCACCACCATGTCAAATTGCGCGCCCGTCTGGTTCGCCTGCAGGCCCATGCGGGAAGGCCAGAAGCACAGGTGCTTGTTCGCGTCGGAAAAGGGCGTCGGGCAGGAGTGCTGGATGTCGTCCCAAGTTGCCCACGTTTCCCAAGCCTTCAGCGGCTCGGGGATCTGTTTGCCGGTGTCTGTGGCGGGCGAAGCGGCGTGGCCGAATGAGGTGAACGCAATACCCGCTGCGAGTACTGCCCGAGCAAAGAAACGGGACCGGATGTTTTTCATAACGGGGAACAAGAGCCACCTGTAACAGCCGGGTGCAACTTTGAGCGAGACGATAAACATTTACCTTCTCCGCCCGATGTCTCGTCTTGGCTTCGGGTTCGGCGTTCGCTATGGATCCACTTACCTCGGCACATGGTGTCCCCTTTATCTTACGAAATCGACGAGAACCGCCGGGAGGTACGCGTTACTTACCTGAATCAGCCCTCGTTTGAAGAATGGGCGCGCACCATGGAGGCGATTCTTTCCGACCACCGGTATTGCGCCGGTTTCGGTTTTCTCATGGATCGCCGGAATATCACGAACCCCGCCAGCATCGCCTACATGCAGCGCCTCGTGCAGTTCGTTGGCGCACATCAGTCGCAAAGTGGAGCCGCCCGCTGGGCGCTGGTGGTCAGTGGCGTTGCCTCCTTTGGCATGGCGCGCATGGCCGAGGGGCTCGACGAGTCTGAATCCATCCGTGCATTTCGCGAGATCGAATCGGCCCGGAGCTGGCTGGCCTCCACCGGCGGTCAGGACTTGAACTAACGCCCGCCTCCACTCCGCCATCCGGGTACCCCGCTAAATCTGGCAGCGCACACGGGATTTGACCTGTGTACCAGCCTCTGTCGATTGCGGCTAGGCAGACGGTCGGCGAAGGCTCCCGCGCCGGCGGAAACGCGGCACGCCGAGGGCGAGGCCGAAGCTGCCCGCGAGCATGGAGAGTGAACCCGGCTCCGGAATCGCCATGATGGCCACGTCATTGCCACCGCTAAACGAGCTCGTCGCATACGAGCCGGTCCAGTTGGCGTTGTAACTGATCGCCCAGAGCTGGCCTCCCACGGTAAATCCGGCCGGATCGAAGCTAGCCCCATTCATGGTCGCAAAGGAGCCGACCACGTCGGCGCCGCCACTGTTGATCGCGATGAATAAGATGTCGTTGCCCACGACCCCAGTAGCGCTGTCGATGGTGAATGCCAGGTCGCCATTGAGCTGCGAATTGCCGTTCACGTTGACCTGGTCGTAGTGGGTGCCCGCCACGGGTGTCACCGCGGTGGGTAGATTCACCTCGATCGACAGTTTCGAGGTGCTGTCCAGCAGGTTGAAGGCCCCGGTATTGAGGATGCCGGTGCCGGCGGTGCCGGGCGATACTTCGCCGCCGGTCGCGACGTTGACCTGACCGACGGTGCCGGAGCCGCGGAGGAGACCGTTGACGGTGACTGTCGCAGCGTTATTGATGGAGCCCGAACCGGTGAGCGTGACAGTCGCGCCCGTCGTCACGCTCACCGCCGCGGTGCCGGAGAGCGTGCCGCTGACCACGACCTCACCCTGAGTCACGGCGGTCGCGCCCGTGTAGGTGTTGTTGCCGGCGAGCGTCTGGACTCCAGTCCCGACCTTGGTCACTGCGAGTGTGCCTACGACCGCCTGGGCGGTGACTGCTCCCGGAACCACCGTATAGCCGTTTAGGATCACGCCATTGAAACTGGCGCTGGCGTTGCCGTTGCCGAGGGTGAGCGTATTGGTCGATGCGGCGGCCACCCAGGCAGAACCGTTCCAACTCAAGGTCGGGTTGTTGACGACATAGCCTCCGGTCGAGGAATTCAGGCCATTGATCGCCTGGTCGAAACCGCCCATGTCGAGCGTGCCCGCAGAGGTCACCTTGTCCGCAGCGCCGATGGAAGTGCCGCCATTGATCGTGGCGGCCCCGTAGCCATTGCCCACGATGTTAACATCTCCCTTGTTGGCTCCGCTGGGCAGGGCATTGGCAACGCCGAGCTCCAAGGTGCCAGCATTGATCGTGGTGGCGCCAGAATAGGTATTTTGACCGCTCAGGATCTGCGTACCGCTACCGGTCTTGGTGAGCGCCACCAGATCAGTCGCGCTGCCATCCGAAATGATGCCGCTGAAGCTGTTCAAGCCGGTGGCGTTGACGCCGGCACTCGCCGCCGCCAGCGAGTAAGCGGAAATATTCACATCGTTACCCGCGCCGAGGGTCAGGGTGAAAGTGCCTGCCAGACCGGTATTGGTGACGCTCCCGGCGCCTGCCAACCCATCGAAGGATTCAGCCGTGGCAATTCCGCCGCCGAGATTGAGGAGACCATTCAGGGCGACCACAATGCTGCTCTGGTCGTGAATCTGATCTCCTCCCGAGCCGGTGATGTTCACGGTGGCGCCGCCGTCGATGATCAAGGCTGCGCCCATGTTTGTGGCCGCCGTCGAACCCGACGACACGCCGACGGAGTGAACGGTCGCACTGGAATTCTTACCCAGGTTTGCCGTTCCACCAACCACTTCGAGACTGAGCGAAGGATTGTCCGTCGAGCCACTGAAGGTCAGGGTTCCGGCGCCGGTCTTTTGGAGAATCCCCGTCACGCCGGCCTTTCCGGTGATGCCTTGCGCGGTCTGGGACAGCGTGACGCCGTTCGGCACGTCGAGTTTGCTGTAGCCGTTGACCGTCATGCCGAAGATGAGATTGCTCGTCGCGGTCTGACGGAGAGTGCCACCGTTCAGGATGATGTTGCCCGCGCCCGCCGTGGGGCTGCCGAGGTTCTGGCCGGTGGCGCTGCCGTTGCCGTATTCCACCACGCCGGCGTTGATGATGAGCGCGCCGGTGTAGGTGTTGGCACCTGCCAGGACCAGCGTACCGGAACCGGACTTGCTGACCGCCGTGGAAGTGCCGCGGAGCACTCCGGAGAGAGTCAGTTTATTCGTGGTGATGTCTCCCGTGCCGTTGGTGGTGACCTCCACTTCCGTGCCTGCCGCACCGATCTGGCCCGTGCCGCTGGTGGTAATGATGCCGGGACCATTCGTGTTATCGAACAGCACGCCGGCAGAGGTATTGCTGATGATGACACCCGTATTGATGGTGATGGTCTGGGTTCCGCCGGTCGGGGCAAATTTGAGGGAACCGATGGTTTCGCTGGTGGTCACCGCCGAGGGAGAAGTGGTCACCAGATAGTTCGTCGTGCTGGAGGAACCGCTGGCAGGCAGGCCGGGGATGTAGCTGTTATACGCCACGATGAAGCCACCAGACTGCGTTGCCCAGTCGAGACCATTGAAAGTGGCGTAGCCGCCGATGATACCGGCTGTGTTGTTGGCCACCGCCGAGCCGATCGTCACGGCGCCGCCTGCAGTCGATGTCTGGAAATCTACAATTCCGCCGAGCAGGGCGGTGCGGGTGAAGGAGCCGAGGTTCAAGACCAGCCCCTGGGTGACGGAGTTGTTGGTCAGCTTGACGACGTTGGCCCCCGTATTGAAGGTGACGGCCCCGAACCCTTGCGTGAGCGTGAACGCATTGCTGCTGGCTTGGATGATCTCCAAGGTTCCGCCGCCGGCAAACGTGCCGGTAGCCGCACTGAAGGCCAGGGGCAGGGGATTGGTGGCATCCGGGAAGAAGCGGTCCGTGGCCGAAGTGAAGTTGCCGGAGGAGGAATCGAGCTGCACCTTGCCACCACGAATGGCCAGTCCCGGGCTGAAAGTAGCCGCGCCGGTATAGTTGTTCTTGTTGGTGAAGACCAACGTGCCGGTGTCGGTCTTGCTGAAGTTGCGTGCGGCAGTGTTAGTCCCCTGGGCGGCGAGGATCCCGGCGAGGGTCAAGAAATCTGCGGCTCCCACGCGCACTTCAAAGGTGCGGTCAGCAGTCAAGGCGATCGAACGGCTGGCGACCAGGGTAATGGAGCCCGAACCCGGCTGCACCTGAAGCGTGGCGGTGTTGCCGGTCGTTCCACCGCCGCCGAGAGAGATGGTGCCGCCGTTGCCGAGCGAACTATCGGAGTCAATGACGAGAGTCATGGTGGCATTGATGATCGAGGTGCCATTGTAGGTCTTCGCCACCCCGCCGTTCACGGCCGTCGCCAGGGAGCTGATCAGGCCGGTCGTGGTGTCGCTGTAAGTCAGGCCACTGGTCAAAATGCCGTTGTTGACGTTGCCCAGCAGCAGCACCTGGTGGGAGGTGCGCGAGAGGATGGTGGGCGCGGTGGCGGTGTCGGAGATGGTGATCGTGCCCACGTAGCTGATGCCGCCGCCATTGGTGGTATTCAACGCGCCGTCGTTGGTGGCGTCGCCCGCGGCCACGAAACTCGTCGCACTGCCTCCCCACAGAATATTGTTGGCGAGCAGGCGGTCCCCGCCAACGGCGGCCAGCGTCTTGGTTTGATTGCCGGTTAGGGAGAGGTTCCCGAATCCGAGCGCGGCGTTGCTTCCAATCGAGAGATCGGCGCTGCCGACCGCGTTACCGTCCAATGTAGTGCCGCCAGTGAAGTCGTTCTTGTCCAATAGCACGACGTTGCCATAGCTGACATTCAAAGCGTTGGCGCCCGTGAGTTGGTTGATTCCCTTCATCACCAGCGTGGTCGCCAGGGTATTCGCAGGGTCACTCGCAAACGGAGTTCCGCCGAGCATGTAGGTCGCGTTCGCCGGGGTGATCGTGCCGGTGTAAGTGATGGCCTTGAGCGGAAGCATCACCGCGTAAGCCGCGAGACGCATATTTGGATAGGCCGTGAAGTCGAAGTTCACGCTGCTGTCCGCGCCCAAGCCAAAAGCCGCGTTAATCGTCGGGTTGGCAATGCGGCCGCCCAAGTCGGAGATGGGGTCCGTGCTCCCGGCCAGGCCAATGAAGGTGTTTGCGCCGAGCGTGATGTTTTGGCCGCTGCCGGGAATGGCGCTGGCGCCGGAAAACGCCATGCCGCCAGCGGCGACGTTGACGGTGAGAGGAGCCGTGTTGTTCACGCCCTTGAGGATCATGACGCCCGCACCGGTCTTGTTAATCCCGCCGCCCGTGGTGCCGGTGAGATTGCCACTGAGAATTGCGTCGTAGGGCGTACTTCCCACCTTGTCGTTGGCGGAAGCGGACTCAATGGTCCGGACCTGATTGCCGAGATCAATCGCATTCTTGAAGTCCACCGCCCCCAGGTTCGTGACGGAATTGGTGACGCTGGCGACGCCAAACTGCAGGGTGCTGCCCGTGGGCACGAACCCTCCCAAGCCCCATACCAGTTGCGCTCCAGCGCCTCCGAGATTGATGTTCCAGACCGAATTCGCAACGTTATTGGAGAAGCCGCCGTTGCCCTCCCAATGCACCTGCCCATCTCCGTAGCCGAGGGATCGAGTGAAATCGGTGGGTGTGGCGACGCTGCTTTGGAGGATGGATCGATTGGCACCGCTGAAAATGATGTTGCCCACCGTCGCGGCACTGGTGATGCCGCCCGGAATGGCCGTCGTCGCCGTGAAATCGAGATCCCCGCGGGTGATCGTAATCGTGCCCGTGAAAGTATTGGTGCCGCTGAGGCGGAGATTGGTCGTGTCGCCGCCGGCGGAGAGCACCAGGCTGGTGGGGCCGCCACTGCCATCAATCAAGTTCGATTGAAAAATGACGCGGCGATTAGCGCCGGTGGGGACGACGGTCAGTGTCCGCGGCCCCACCCCGGTCGTGCCGATGTTGCCTGTCGTGCCAAACGTCCGATCACCGTTGACAATGCCGCTCAAAGTAAGCGTTCCACCCCCAGCCCCGAGGGTTAGCGCCATCGTCGTCAAGCCGGCATCGGCTGTAAACGTCAAGGCGCCGCCATTGAGCGTTACCGCGCCGGGAACCTGAGCCGCCAAACTGGACGTCACAGTGCCCTGATTGATAATGAGACTGCCGGTGAAAGCATTCGTCGTCGCCGCCAGCGTGACTCCTCCCGATCCGGATTTCACCACCGTGACGACACCGGTGCCATTGTTATTGATGGCGGAATTGATCGTCAGGGCATTGCTGCTCCAGTTGATCAGGTCGAGTTCGCCGGCTGTGTTTGCCGCGCCGCCGGCGGTGAGAATGCCATTCCCCGCCGCCGAACCGATGGAGGTAGCCGCGGTACCCGTGGGCATGAGGATGGCGCCCACCGCACCGAGCCGCAGAATGTTGGTGCCGGCGGCAAAGCTGGGCGCCGCGGTTCCAATCTTGATGGTATTGTAATCGACGGTGGCGGCGCTGACGCTGTTGCTGGTGTTGAAGAGAGCATTCTGGGTCGGATCACCGGCGCCGGTGACGCCCGCCACGGCGGTGTAGCCGCTGTAGGCGACGATGTTGCCGGCGCTCACGGTGGCGAAGTCCGCGCTGTTGACCACCGCCCATGAACCAAGGATGCCGGTGGTATCGTTGCTGTTGCTCGTGGTCACCACCCCTGGCGAAACGAGGGTGACGTTGATCGTGGCACCCGTGCCCGCGGCGCGAGTGATTGCTCCCAGATTGACGGTTAGTGCCGGCGTGGTGCCGGACAAGGTCACACGTCCTCCGCCAGAAAAGGTAGTTCCGTTGAAGGTCTGGCTGTTGGCAATCGTCGAGCCGTTTACCGTGAGAGTGGCGCTCCCCAGTTTTAGCGCCGATGCGCTGTTGATGATATTCGAGAGCGGGGCGCCGACCACGGTGAAGTCCAGGGTGATGCCGCCCAGGTTGATCGTCGTCGCGCCGTCGTAAGTATTGGCGCCGCTGAGAGTCAGCGTGCCGGTGCCGATCTTGGTCAAGGCAAACCCGCCCGCCACGCCGGTGTTCTTGAGCACGCCGGAGAAGGAGGAAGTGGCGTTGGTATTGCCTTCGAAAAGAGTGACCGGCGTGGCCGAAGAATTGTTCACGGTCCCACCGCCTGCCAGGCCATTGATGGTTTCCGCAAAGCCATTCAAATCCAGCGTGGCCGACGCGGCGATGGTGACGGCGCCGGGTTGCGCCGCGCCATCGGGCAATACTTCGGAAGCGCCGAGCCGGAGTGTGCCATTCGAGATATTGGTGCCTGCGGTATACGCGTTGTTGGTCGAGGAGAGAACGAGCGTGCCGTTGCCGTATTTATTGAGCGCGGTTCCGGTGGGCGTCGCCGTAGCGTAACTGAGGCCGGAGGCGTTGTTGACGATGGCGGTGCTGATGGTCAGCGGACTCGCGCTATGCTGGAAGATGCCAAGTTCGCCAACGACCGGGGAGGCCACTGTGCCTGCGGCGGCACTGCCGGCGAGGGTGCCCGCGCCGCTCGCGGTCACGGCACCGGCACCGCTGCCCACGAGCAAGCCGCCGGCGGCGAGCGCATTGCTGCCGCTGAGGGTCAGCGTGGGCGTGCCGGTATTGAAACGCACGGTGTTCACCGTGGTCCCGCTCCAGGCGCCGGAAATCGTCACGTTCACATTATTTGTGGAGCCCGAGAAATCGTCATTTTGGTAGCTCAAGACGGCGATCGGGCTGCCACCGGAAATTGTGCCCCAATCGGTTGCGTTGATCGTCAGGAAGGCCGCTCCGGTGGAACCGACGGCGAGCCCATTGGCGGTCGAGACACCGGCCAGGGTAATGAGGGGACTGTTGGTCAGGTTCAAATTCAGCCCCGCGTTGAAGTTCCGCGTCAGCGTCCCCAGGTTCAGAGTCAGCCCACCCACCGCGCCATCCGCGGTCACTGCGCTGTAAGATGCCGCCGTCATCGTCGAAGATGCGAAGGTCTGGCTGGCTGGCGCGACCGCATCGCCCAGCACATTCAGGGTGCCACCACCCAGCACGAGCGCGCTGCTGCCCGAAATGATGTTGGTCGAGATGCTCGCGGCGTTGAAGTCGACAGTCAGGGTGCCGTTATTGACCGTGGTTGAACCGGTGTAGAGATTTTGGCCGCTCAGGGTCAGCGTCCCGCTCCCTGCTTTCACCAAGGCCGCCGTTGAGGCGCTGAAAGCGCCGCTAAAGCTCGAACTCAGGTTGTTCGTACTCCCCACGGTCAACGTGATACCGGCGGTGGCGGTGACCGTGCCGGCGCCATTGAGGGCACCCACGGTCTGCGACACAGTGGGTCCGAAAATCGCGCCGGAAGCCACGGTGACATTGGCAAAACTGCGCAAGGAATTCGCCGAACCCGTGTTCAGGCGCCCGACGCTGATATTCACCGCCGTGCCGTCCACCAGGCTTTGCGAGGCCCCGATTGACAGTGTCCCCGCACCAGTCTTGGTAATCGTCCGGGCAACGCCGCCATCATTGAAACCACCGGCCAGGCTGAAAGTGCCTCCGCTGACCTCATCCACCGTGACGTCGTCATTCAAGATGATCGTGCCGCTGATCGTGTTGGTGCTGCTCGTATTGGTGGCCGCAAGCGTCTTGGTCCCACTGCTCCCGCCACGGACGATCACCTGGGTGGTCGCCGCCAGGGTCAGCGAGGACGCGGTCCCGATTTGCAAAGTGGCGCTATTCGAACCGGTGGTATCCCCGAGGTAGAGAGTCTTCGCGCCCGCGCCGAGGCCGGCGCTTGCGCCTAAGCGCAGAATGCCGTTGTTCACATACACGTTGGCGCCGGAATAGGTTTGCGTGTTGCTCACGAACAACGTGCCCAAGCCGGTTTTCGTCAGATCTCCGGAGCCAAAGAACTGGCCGGCATCGTCGAGAGTCATCGTGACCCCGCTGGCGGTATCAATCGTCGCGCCGCCCGTTCCAATCTGCACCAGATCGTAACTGGTGGTGGTAGTGGCGCCGGGGTTGACCGATGCGGTGGCCGCCAGTTTGGCCCCGTTGGTCAGCGTAATCGTATGCGAAGTGGAACTCGCGACCGTCGGGCCGCCCCAGTCGGTCAGATTGGAGACATTCAGTGTGGCGCCATTGACGACAATATCGCCGGTGAAAGTGTTGGCCGTTCCGATCATCGCCACTGAGCCCGCGCCAGTGATCGTCAGGGAAACATTCACCCCGGGTGATGCCTGGGTGGAATTGGCGAGGCCACCGCTGACCACGCCGCTCACGCTGAGCGTCCGGTCAGACTGAGCCACCGACCACGTCTGTGCGGTCCCGAGGATGATCGGTGCGGAGATGGTGGTGGTCGCCGGCGCGCCGGACCTGACCTCGATGCCGTCCGCGCCGATGGTCAAAGACCCACCGCTGCCAGCGGCAATGGTGACCGCACCGGTGCCGGAATTGATGAACTTCAAGCCCAGGACAGAAACGGCGTTGTCGAGGGTGGTGAGGATGGGAAAAGCCGAGGCATTGGTCGCGCTGAACCAGACGTCATTGGTGGGGCCCGGCGTATACCCGGGATCGGACGAACCGTCCGCCTGCGTGGACCAGTTCGTATTGGTGCCTGCCTGGGTCCAACTGCCATTGACATCGCCCCTCCAATAGAGATCGCCCGCCGCGGCGACCCCGAGCACCGTTATCGTCACCGTGCTGCTGCCGGTGCTCAGACTGTAGGAATAACCCGACGGCAATGAGCCCAGTTGCAAACTCCCCCCGCCGGTGATGCTCGCCGCTCCGGTGATCACGATGTAGGGACCAACACCAAAGCCGCTGATGGCCGAGCCATTGATGAAACCGCCACCGGCATTGATTGTCAGCCCGCCGGTGCCGCTCAGCACGATGCTATCGGAGGCCGTGCCTAACTGGAACCCGAGGGCGCCGCTCGTGGTGGCGCTGCCCAGAATGACGTTGGCATTTGCCGCCATGTTCCAGGCGGCGCCCACTCCATCCTGATTGAGGTCAAAAGTAGCGGAGCCCGTTTTGCCCACCCACAGGCTGGAAGTGGATGGCAGCGCCGTGGGAGCGATCGAAAGGGTGCCGCCATTGACGACGGTCGCTCCGGTAAAAGTATTCGTGCCGGTGAGGGTCAGCGTGCCGGCGCCGACTTT
>Ga0068858_100004522_pt1 | contig 13638 bp, 10 predicted proteins | sample KBSSwiS12_FD_66589 | JGI IMG/M metagenome (GOLD analysis project Ga0068858, IMG submission 66589) | Switchgrass rhizosphere microbial communities from Kellogg Biological Station, Michigan, USA - KBS Switchgrass S1-2 | ecosystem: Host-associated > Plants > Roots > Rhizosphere > Soil ... | reverse complement strand
CGACTGGCTCGGCGACCAGGACGCGATCGAGTTCATGTGCCGCGAGGCGCCGAACGTCGTCTACGAGCTCGAGCACTTCGGCATGCCGTTCGACCGCAACCCGGACGGCACCATCTATCAGCGGCCGTTCGGCGGCCACACCGCCAACTATGGCGAAAAGCCGGTGCAGCGCGCCTGCGCCGCGGCCGACCGCACCGGCCACGCGATGCTGCACACGCTCTACCAGCAGAACGTCAAGGCGCGGACCCACTTCTTCGTCGAGTGGATGGCGCTCGACCTGATCCGCGACGCCGAGGGCGCGGTGGTCGGCGTCACCGCGCTCGAGATGGAGACCGGCGAGCTGCACATCCTGCAGGCCAAGGCGGTGATGCTCGCCACCGGCGGCGCCGGGCGGATCTTCGCCGCCTCGACCAACGCCTTCATCAACACCGGCGACGGCCTGGGCATGGCGGCGCGGGCCGCGATCCCGCTCGAGGACATGGAGTTCTGGCAGTTCCACCCCACCGGCGTCTACGGCGCCGGGGTGCTGCTCACCGAGGGCTGCCGCGGCGAGGGCGCGATCCTGCGCAACAGCGCCGGCGAGCGCTTCATGGAGCGCTACGCACCGACCCTCAAGGACCTGGCGCCGCGCGACTTCGTCTCGCGCTGCATGGACCAGGAGATCAAGGAAGGGCGGGGCTGCGGCCCGCTGAAGGACCACATCGTCCTCGACATGACCCATCTCGGCGGCGACACGATCCGAAAGCGCCTGCCGAGCGTGCTCGAGATCGGCCACAACTTCGCCAACGTCGACATCACCCGCGAGCCGATCCCGGTGGTGCCGACCATCCACTACCAGATGGGCGGGGTACCGACCAACGTCCATGGCCAGGTCGTGGCGCCCAAGGGCGGCGATCCGAACGCGGTCGTCGAGGGCCTCTACGCGGTCGGCGAATGCTCGTGCGTCAGCGTCCACGGCGCCAACCGGCTGGGCACGAACTCGCTGCTCGACCTGCTGGTGTTCGGCCGCGCCGCGGGCAACCACCTCGTGGCCAGCGGGCTCGGGCCGCAGGCGCACCGCCCGCTGCCGGCGCAGGCCGCCGACTTCACCCAGGCGCGCCTCGCCCGGCTCGAAGCGAGCACCGGTGGCGAGTACTGCCAGGACGTCGCCAACGACCTGCGCAAGTCGATGCAGCAGCATGCCGGCGTGTTCCGCACCCAGGCGGCGATGGACGAGGGCGTGGTCCAGGTCAAGGCCATCGCCGAGCGCGCCAAGGCGATCCACCTCGCCGACAAGTCGAAGATCTTCAACACCGCCCGGGTCGAGGCGCTCGAGGTCGACAACCTGATGCAGTCGGCGCTCGCGACCATGATCTCGGCCGCGGCACGGCATGAATGCCGCGGCGCGCACAGCGTCGCCGACTACGAGCGGCCGATCGACGACCCGGAATTCCCGAACGGCCGCAACGACGTCCAGTGGCTGAAGCACACGCTCTGGTACAGCGAGGGCAACCGCCTCGACTACAAGCCGGTCAACCTGACGCCGCAGACGGTCGAGTCGATCCCGCCCAAGGTGCGCTCGTTCTGACGCGAAAGACCTCGATGACCAAACGCACCTTCAAGATCTATCGCTACGACCCCGAGAACGGCGCCGCGCCCTCGATGCAGAGCTACGAGGTCGAACTCGACGGCAGCGAGCGGATGCTGCTCGACGCCCTGATGAAGCTGAAGGCGCTCGACCCGAGCCTGAGCTTTCGCCGTTCCTGCCGCGAGGGCGTGTGCGGCTCGGACGCGATGAACATCAACGGCAAGAACGGCCTGGCCTGCCTCACCAACATGCGGACGCTGAAGGACCCGATCGTCCTGAAGCCCTTGCCCGGCCTGCCGGTGGTGCGCGACCTGATCGTCGACATGACGCAGTTCTTCAAGCAGTACGACTCGATCAAGCCGTACCTCGTCAACGACAGCGTGCCGCCGGAGAAGGAGCGGCTGCAGTCGCCGGAAGAGCGCGAGGAGCTCAACGGCCTGTACGAGTGCATCCTGTGCGCGAGCTGCTCGACCTCCTGCCCGAGCTTCTGGTGGAACCCGGACAAGTTCGTCGGCCCGGCCGGCCTGCTGCAGGCCTACCGCTTCATCTCCGACAGCCGCGACCAGGCGACCGGCGAGCGCCTCGACAACCTCGAGGACCCGTACCGGCTGTTCCGCTGCCACACGATCATGAACTGCGTCGACGTCTGCCCGAAGGGGCTGAATCCGACCCGGGCCATCGGCAAGATCAAGGAGCTGATGGTGAGGCGCGCCGTCTGATGGGACCCGCTCTCGCCGTCGGCGTGCAATCGGCCGGTTCCGGCCGGGCGATCGACGCTGCCGCCTTCAGCAAGCTGCGCTGGCGCTGCCGGCGCGGCCTGCTGGAGAACGACCTCCTGCTCGAGCGGCTGTTCTCCCGGCCGGCGCCGCCTACCCAGGCGGAGGCCAACGGCCTCTACCTGCTGATGGAACTCGCCGACAACGACCTGCTCGATCTCTTTCTCGGCCGCCAGAAGCCGACCGCGAACCTCGACCGGCCCGAGGTTCACCAGGTTCTCGAGGCCGTCAGGGCGCAGGGGACAAGGCCCGATCCCAGTTTGTCTTCAGCCACTTCTTCGAGGACCTCGTCATGACCCCGTCGGACGTCAAAGCCACTCTCTCGTTCTCGGACGGAAGCCCCGACATGGAGCTGCCGATCTACAAGGGCTCGATCGGCCCCGATGTGATCGACATCCGCAAGCTCTACGGCCAGACCGGCAAGTTCACCTACGACCCGGGCTTCCTCTCGACCGCCTCCTGCAACTCGACCATCACCTACATCGACGGCGACAAGGGCGAACTGCTCTACCGCGGCTATCCGATCGAGGAGCTCGCGACCCAGTGCGACTACCTCGAGACCTGCTACCTGCTGCTCAACGGCGAGCTGCCGAGCGCGACCGAGAAGGCCGACTTCACGCATCTCGTCACGCACCACACGATGGTCAACGAGCAGATGCAGTTCTTCCTCCGGGGCTTCCGCCGCGATGCCCATCCGATGGCGATCCTCACCGGGCTGGTGGGCGGGCTCTCGGCCTTCTATCACGACTCCACCGACATCCATAACCCCGAGCACCGGGCGATCTCGGCGATCCGCCTGATCGCCAAGATGCCGACGCTGGTGGCGATGGCCTACAAGTACACGGTCGGCCAGCCCTACATCTATCCGAAGAACGATCTCACCTACGCCGGCAACTTCATGCGCATGATGTTCGCCACGCCGTGCGAGGACTACAACCCGAACGAGGTCCTGGTGCGGGCGATGGACCGGATCTTCATCCTCCACGCCGACCACGAGCAGAACGCCTCCACTTCCACGGTGCGCCTTTGCGGCTCCTCCGGCACCAATCCGTTCGCGGCCATCGCCGCCGGCGTGGCCTGCCTCTGGGGCCCGGCGCACGGCGGCGCCAACGAGGCGGCGCTCAACATGCTCGAAGACGTGCAGAAGATGGGCGGCGTCGAGAAGATCGGCGACTTCATCCGCCAGGTGAAGGACAAGAACTCGGGCATCAAGCTGATGGGCTTCGGCCACCGGGTCTACAAGAACTACGACCCGCGCGCCAAGCTGATGCGCGAGACCTGCCACGAGGTGCTCGACACCCTCGGCCTGCACGACGACCCGATCTTCAAGCTGGCGATGGCGCTGGAGAAGATCGCCCTCGAGGACGAGTACTTCGTGGCGCGCAAGCTCTACCCGAACGTCGACTTCTATTCCGGCATCGTGCAGCGGGCGATCGGCATCCCCGTGAGCCTGTTCACCGCGATCTTCGCCCTGGCGCGGACGGTCGGCTGGATCGCGCAGCTGAACGAGATGATCGGCGACCCGGAGTACAAGATCGGCCGGCCGCGGCAGCTCTACACCGGCGCCGCGCCGCGCAAGGTCAAGCCGGTCGCCCAGCGCGGCTGAACCGGCGGCAATTCCGCGCTCGACGACGGGGGCACGGCGACGTGCCCCTCGTCTTTTGTGCACCGCACCTAGAATCGAGCGGTGACGAACCGAACCCTCTACGACAAGCTCTGGGACGAGCACGTCGTCCGCACCGAGGACGATGGCACGGCGCTGCTCTACATCGACCGCCACCTCGTCCATGAGGTGACCAGCCCGCAGGCCTTCGACGGCATCGAGCAGGCCGGCCGCAAGGTCTGGCGGGTCTCCGCCAACCTCGCGGTCAGCGACCACAACGTGCCGACGACCGACCGCTCGCACGGCATCGCCGACCCGGTCTCCAAGCTCCAGGTCGACACCCTCGACGCCAACTGCGACAAGTGGGGCGTGACCCAGTTCAAGATGAACGACCTGCGCCAGGGCATCGTCCACGTGATCGGCCCGGAGCAGGGCGCGACGCTGCCCGGCATGACGGTCGTCTGCGGCGACTCGCACACCTCGACCCACGGCGCCTTCGGTGCCCTGGCGCACGGCATCGGCACGAGCGAGGTCGAGCACGTGCTGGCGACGCAGACGCTGCTCGCGCGCAAGGCGAAGAACCTGCTGGTCAATGTCGAGGGCCGGCTTGCCCGCGGCTGCTCGGCCAAGGACATCGCCCTGGCGATCATCGGCACCATCGGCACCGCGGGCGGCACCGGCTACACGATCGAGTTCGCCGGCTCGGCGATCCGGGCGCTGTCGATGGAGGGTCGGATGACGGTCTGCAACATGGCGATCGAGGCCGGCGCGCGCGCCGGGCTGGTCGGCGTCGACGAGACCACGATCGCCTACGTCAAGGGCCGCCCCTATTCGCCCGCCGGGCTGGAATGGGAAACGGCAGTGCGTTACTGGAAGGGGCTGCGCTCCGACCCGGGCGCGCACTGGGACCGGGTGGTCGAGATCGACGCCGGCAAGATCGTGCCGCAGGTGACCTGGGGCACCTCGCCGGAGATGGTGGCGGCGATCGGCGATCGCGTGCCCGATCCGGAGCGCGAGAAGGACGCCGGCAAGCGCGACGCGATCGAACGCGCCCTCAAGTACATGGCGCTGGCCCCGAACCAGCGCATCGACGACATCCGGATCGACAAGGTCTTCATCGGCTCGTGCACCAACTCGCGGATCGAGGACCTGCGCGAGGCGGCGGCGGTGGTGCGCCGCCTCGGTGGCCGGATCGCCGGCAACGTCAAGCTCGCGCTCGTCGTTCCCGGCTCGGGCCTGGTGAAGCAGCAGGCCGAGCAGGAGGGCCTGGACGCGGTGTTCAAGAGCGCAGGCTTCGAATGGCGCGAGCCCGGCTGCTCGATGTGCCTGGCGATGAACGCCGACCGGCTCGAGCCGGGCGAGCGCTGCGCCTCGACCAGCAACCGCAACTTCGAAGGCCGGCAAGGGGCGGGCGGGCGCACGCACCTGGTCAGCCCGGCGATGGCGGCGGCGGCCGCGATCGAAGGGCATTTCGTCGACGTCCGCCGTCTGGCCTGAGATGGAACCCTTCCGCCTTCACACCGGCCTGGTCGCGCCGCTGGACCGGGAAAACGTCGATACCGACGCGATCATTCCCAAGCAGTTCCTGAAGTCGATCAAGAAGTCGGGTTTCGGCCCGAACCTGTTCGACGAATGGCGCTACCTCGACCATGGCGAGCCGGGACAAGACCCGCGCACGCGCCGGCCCAACCCCGACTTCGTGCTCAACCAGCCGCGCTACCAGGGTGCCTCGGTGCTCCTGGCGCGCAAGAACTTCGGCTGCGGCTCGTCGCGCGAGCACGCGCCCTGGGCGCTGCAGCAGTTCGGCTTCCGGGCGCTGATCGCGCCGAGCTATGCCGACATCTTCTTCAACAACTGCTTCAAGAACGGCCTCTTGCCGATCGTCCTGCCGGAGCGGCAAGTGGGGGCGCTGTTCGACGAGACCGCGGCCTTCGTCGGCTACCGGTTGACGATCGATCTCGAGCGCCAGGTCGTGATCAAGCCCGACGGCAGCGAGCTCGCCTTCGAGGTCGAGCCGTTCCGCAAGTACTGCCTGCTCGGCGGCTACGACGACATCGCCCTGACGCTGCGCCATGCCGACACGATCCGCACCTTCGAGGCGGAGCGGCTGCTGAAGCAACCGTGGCTTGCCACGACCATCCGCTGAGCCTGTAGAGCACGCCATGAAGATCGCGATCCTTCCCGGCGACGGGATCGGCACAGAGATCATTGCCCAGGCCGAACGGGTGCTGGGTGCGCTCGACCTGCGCTTCGAATCCGAGCATGCCCTGGTCGGCGGCGCCGCTTACGAAGCGCACGGCCATCCGTTGCCTGAAGCGACGCTCGCCCTGGCCAAGGCCGCCGACGCGGTGCTGTTCGGCGCCGTCGGCGACTGGAAATACGACAAGCTCGAGCGGGCGCTGCGCCCGGAGCAGGCGATCCTCGGCCTGCGCAAGTCGCTGGGCCTGTTCGCCAACTTCCGGCCGGCGATCTGCTATCCGGAGCTTACCGCGGCGTCGAGCCTCAAGCCCGAGCTGGTCGCCGGCCTCGACATCCTGATCATCCGCGAGCTCACCGGCGACATCTACTTCGGCCAGCCGCGCGGCCGGCGCAGCGCCCCCGACGGCGCCTTCACCGGCGCCGACGAGGCCTTCGACACCATGCGCTACACGCGCCCGGAGATCGAGCGGATCGCCCATGTCGCCTTCCAGGCGGCGCGGAAGCGCAGCAAGCGGCTCACCAGCGTCGACAAGGCCAATGTGCTCGAGACCTTCCAGTTCTGGAAGGACGTCGTCACCGAGGTCCACGGCCAGTATCCGGACGTCGCTCTCGACCACATGTATGTCGACAACGCGGCGATGCAATTGGTGCGGGCGCCGAAGAAGTTCGATGTGGTCGTCACCGGCAACATGTTCGGCGACATCCTCTCGGACGAGGCGGCGATGCTCACCGGCTCGATCGGCATGCTGCCCTCGGCCTCGCTCGACGCCCACGGCAAGGGCCTGTACGAGCCGAGCCACGGCAGCGCCCCCGACATCGCCGGCAAGGACCTGGCCAATCCGCTGGCTACAATTCTGTCCGTCGCCATGATGCTTCGCTTCTCCCTCAACCAGCCGGAAGCCGCCGCTCGCATCGAGCAGGCGGTGCAGGCCGTGCTCGCCTCCGGGCTGCGCACCGCCGACATCTGGGCCGAGGGCGGCACGAAGGTTGGCACGCGGCAGATGGGCGACGCTGTGGTCGCAGCGCTGGCTCAGACGACGGCGACAAGCGCCGTCGGCACCAAAAAGACGATCACCAAGAGCTAGTTCGCTCCGGTTCGTCGTGCCCTGTCCCCCGGCTCGATGGCCGGGTGGAACGAAGAAACCCCAAACTTCAACGCAGGGCACAAGGCAATGGAACTCACAGGATTGGTCGGCTGGCGCGGCATGGTCGGCTCCGTGCTGCTCGATCGAATGGCGGCCGAAGGCGACTTCGCCCTGATCGAGCCCCTCTTCTTCAGCACCAGCGACAAGGGCGGCACGGCGCCGCCGTTCGCGAAGAACGAGACCCGGCTGCAGGACGCCTACGACATCGAGGCGCTGAAGCGCTGCGGCACCATCATCACCTGCCAGGGCGGCGAGTACACCAAGGACGTCTATCCGCGGCTGCGCGCCGCCGGCTGGAGGGGCTACTGGATCGACGCCGCCAAGACCCTGCGGATGCAGGACGACGCGGTCATCGTCCTCGACCCGGTCAACCTCGGCGTGATCAAGGACGCGATGAAGCGCGGCGTGCGCAACTACATCGGCGGCAACTGCACCGTGAGCTGCATGCTGATGGGCGTGGGCGCGCTGTTCAAGGCTGACCTCGTGGAGTGGATGACCTGCACCACCTACCAGGCGGCCTCGGGCGGCGGCGCGCAGCACATGCGCGAGCTGCTGACCCAGTACGGCACCCTCAACGCCGAGGTGCGGGCGCTGCTCGACGATCCGAAGTCGGCGATCCTGGAGATCGACCGCAAGGTGCTGGCGAAGCAGCAGTCGCTGTCGTCGGCCGAGATCGCCAACTTCGGCGTGCCGCTCGGCGGCAGCCTGATCCCCTGGATCGACGCCGACCGCGGCGACGGCACCAGCCTCGAGGAGTGGAAGGGCGGCGCCGAGACCAACAAGATCCTCGGCCGCGGCTTCGCGGGCGGCGCCGAGCCGGTGCCGATCGACTCGATCTGCGTGCGCATCGGCGCGATGCGCTGCCACAGCCAGGCGCTGACGATTCGCCTCAAGAAGGACGTGCCTCTTGCCGACATCGAGGCCATGATCGCCGCCGACAACGAGTGGGTCCAGGTCGTGCCGAATACACGGGCTGACAGCATCCGCGACCTCACTCCGGTGGCGGTGACCGGTACGATGAAGATTCCGGTCGGCCGGCTGCGCAAGCTGGCGATGGGGGAGCGCTATCTGGGCGCGTTCACGGTCGGCGACCAGCTGCTGTGGGGCGCCGCCGAGCCGCTTCGACGAATGCTGCGAATCCTTCTGGAGAGCTGAATCGACCGCCAGTCAGGGCTTCATGTCGTTGTCTCTCCGCAACAACGGCGTGCAGAAGACTCGGAACCGCGCTCTCCGCGAATGTCAGCCATTGCATGAGCTTGCTACCGTATCTCGCTGATGCTATGGTCTTTTCCGTCTTTGCGACCGGTCGGATTCGGGTCGCATGAAGGGCGCATCGAGACCAGGGAAGCTCCGATGCGACCCGCTAATTTCCATTCGGGAGACGCCTTGAAAAGAAAACTGAAGTTCTCGGGGCGGTTCGCGCTGACGAGCATCGCCGCCGCGATGCTCACGCTGGCTTCCCCCTGGGCCTCCGCCCTCGGCCTGGGCCGCCTCAGCGTGCAGTCCGCGCTCGGCGAGGCGATGCAGGCGGAGATCGAAGTCACCAGCATGACGGCCGAGGAGCAGGCCAACCTCCGCATCCGCGTCGCGCCGCCCGAGGCCTACCGCGCCGCCAACGTCGACTACAACCCGGTCCTTCCCACCACCCGGGCGACGCTGCAGAAGCGCAGCGACGGCCGTCTCTATGTCCGCCTGGTCAGCGACCGCGGCGTCCAGGAACCCTTCGTCGACGTCATCCTCGAGATCTCCTGGGCCACCGGCCGCCTGGTCCGCGAATACACCCTGCTGTTCGATCCGCCGGCAGCTCAGCGCGCGCCCGCGACCCAGGCATCGAGCGGCACCACCACCTCGCCGGTCATCTCCGCCGCCCCGCCGGCTGCGACGCCGCTGCCGCCGAGCACCACGCCGGCGCCTTCGACGCGCGAGCAGCGCGAAGCCGCGGCGCGCGAGCAGCGCGCGGCCCGGGATGCGCAGCGTGAAGCCGATCGCCAGGCCGCCAAGGAGAAGAAGGCCGCCTCGGCATCGCGTCCGGCCGACGAGTCCGGCCAGAGTGCACGTGCGTCCGGTGCCGGCGTCGACGAATACAAGGTCCAGTCCGGCGACACGCTGTCGAAGATCGCCGGCCACACCCAGCGCCCCGGCGTCTCGCTCGACCAGATGCTGGTGGCGCTGTTCCGCGCCAACCCGAGCGCCTTCGCCGGCGAGAACATGAATCGCCTCAAGGCCGGCGTCGTCCTCTCGGTGCCTTCGGCGGAGACCGCCCAGGGCGTGACCCCGGCCGAGGCGCGCAAGACCATCGTCGCCCAGAGCGCCGACTTCGGCGCCTACCGGCAGAAGCTTGCCGGCTCGACGCTCACGCCCCAGGCCGAGCCGAGCACGCGCCAGGCCTCGGGCAAGGTCCAGGCTTCGGTCGAGGACAAGAAGACCTCGGCCGCGCCCACGCCCGACAAGCTCACCCTCAGCAAGGGCAGCGCGGCCGCCGCCAAGCCGGGCAGCGCCGAAGACAAGCTGGCCAAGGAGAAGGAGAAGCAGGCCGCGGATGCGCGCGTCGCCGAGCTCAACAAGAACCTGGCCGACCTGAAGAAGATCCAGGGCGCGACGCCGCCTCCGGCCGCGGCACCCGCACCGGCAGCAGCCCCGGCGGTGCCGCCCGCGGCTCCGGTGACCAAGCCGACAGCCGCAGCGACGCCGGCCCCCGCGGCTGCGCCCACGCCCGCGCCGGCCCCTGCGCCCGTGGCGGTCCCGGCGCCGGCGCCGGTCGTGGTCGCCGCGGCGCCCCCGCCGGCGACGCCGACCCCCGCCCCGGCTGCGGCCCCGACCCCGGCCGCGCCGGCTTCGGTCTCTGCCGCGATCGGCACGACGCCGCCGGCAACGGCCTCCGCCGTGGCCGCCGCGCCGACGCCGCCCCGCCCTGTCGCGAGCGCCGCCGCCGCATCGCGTCCGGCGGTCCGTCCGCCGGTCAAGCAGCCGGTGGCCGAAGACAGCCTGATCGATTCGCTGCTCGCCAACCCGCTCTACCTCGGCGGTGGACTGCTGGCGCTGCTGCTCGCCGCGTTCGGCGGCTATCGGTTCTTCCAGCGCTCGAAGAAGGACAGCGGCGAGACCTCGTTCCTCGAGAGCCGCCTCCAGCCCGATTCGTTCTTCGGCGCCAGCGGCGGCCAGCGCATCGACACCCGCGATGCCGGCGGCAGCTCGTCGTCGATGACCTATTCGCTGTCGCAGCTCGACGCGATCGGCGACGTCGACCCCGTCGCTGAGGCCGACGTCTACCTCGCCTACGGCCGCGACCTGCAGGCCGAGGAAATCCTCAAGGAGGCGATGCGCAGCAATCCGGAGCGCCTCGCGATCCGCAGCAAGTTGCTCGAGGTCTACGCCAAGCGGCGCGACATCAAGGGCTTCGAGCTGCTCGCCACCCAGCTGTTCGCGCTGACCCGCGGCGAGGGCGAGGAGTGGACCAAGGCGCAGGATCTCGGCTCGCAGATCGATCCCGACAACCCGCTCTACCAGGCCGGCGGCGCGCCGGAGCGTCCGGCCGAGGGCCCGGCCATGGTCGAGCCGCTCGGCGCGAGCACGCTGCCGCAGTCCATCATCCCCGTGCCGTCGGCCTACGGCAGCTCGGTGGGCGCCGATTCGGCGCTCCGCGACAGCCAGCTCGGCGACCTCGACCTCGACCTCGACAACCCGGACGTGGGCGTGCCCTCGCAGCCGGCGGCGTTCGATGCCACCGAGTCGTTTCCGCCGAGAACCGGCGGGAGCGGCTTCCAGCAGTCGACGACGAAGATGCCGCTGACCTCGAACGATTCGGCCAGGTCGGGCCCCGACACCCGCGACACGCCGCTCGCCTTCGATCTCTCCGGCATCAGCCTCGACCTCGACAAGGGCGAGACCACCGCCCGCGGCATCGACGAGCCGTTCGTCGAGGACGACAGCCGCTCGGATCCGCTTTCGCGCAAGCTCGAGCTGGCCGAGGAGTTCCAGCGCATCGGCGACAAGGACGGCGCCCGCGACCTGCTCCGCGAGGTGCTGGCCACCGCCAGCGGCTCGGCGAAGACCAAGGCGCAGGGGATGCTCGACGACCTGAGCTGAGGCGGGCGCCGCGCGCGCTCGCCGCAGAAATTCTGGTGCGAGTCGCGCTCGGCATCGCCTATCGCGGCTCGGCCTACCAGGGCTGGCAGAGCCAGCCGGGCGGGCGCACGGTGCAGGACCAGGTCGAGCGCGCCCTGTCCTCATTCGCCGACCGGCCGGTCTCCACCGTCTCCGCGGGGCGCACCGATGCCGGCGTGCATGCGCTCAACCAGGTGGTCCATTTCGATACCGCCGCCGAGCGCGCCCAGGAAGCCTGGGTGCGCGGCAGCAACCGCTACCTCCCGGGCGACATCGCCATCCAGTGGTGCCGGTTCGTGCCCGACTCCTTCCACTCGCGCGCCAGCGCCCAGGGGCGCCGCTATGCCTACGTGCTGCTCGAGTCGCGGGTGCGCCCGGCGCTCGAGGCCGGGCACGTCGGCTGGACCTTCCGCAGCCTCGACGGCGACGCCATGCGCACGGCTGGGCAGGCGCTGCTCGGCACGCACGACTTCAGCGCCTTCCGCTCGGCGGAATGCCAGTCGCCGACGCCGGTGAAGACGCTCCGCGCGCTCGAGATCGCCCGGCGCGGCGACTACTGGCGCTTCGACTTCGAGGCCGATGCCTTCCTCCATCACATGATCCGGAACATCATGGGCGGCCTGATCGCCGTCGGTAGCGGCGCCCGCGATCCGACCTGGCTCGGCGAGGTGCTCGCAGGCCGGGACCGCACGCTCGCCGCCGCGACCTTCTCGCCGGACGGCCTCTACTTTCTCGGCCCGTACTACGATGCCGTCCATGCGATCCCCGAGCGAACGCCGGCCATGTCGTGGATTCCCTGAGGCCGCGTCTTCGCGGCCAGGCGGGCGACGATGAGCGCGCGTACCCGGATCAAGATCTGCGGGGTGTCGCGGCCTGAGGATGTCGCCGCGGCGGTCGACGCCGGTGCCGACGCGATCGGCCTCGTATTCCATCCGGGCAGCCCGCGCTTCGTCACGCTGGCGCAAGCCGAGTCCCTGGCCAAGGCCCTGCCGCCGTACGTCACGCCGGTGGGCCTGTTCGTCAACGCCGAGCCGGCGACCATTGCCGCCGCCGTCGCCGCGATCCCGGCCCTGGTGTTGCAGTTCCACGGCGACGAAACCCCGGCGCAATGCGCGGCTGCCAGGCGGCCGTACCTGCGGGCGGCGCGGATGGCGCCGGGCTTCGATTTGCTAGACTTCGCGCGCCGTTTCGACGAGGCCCAGGGCCTCCTTCTCGACGCCCATGTCGAGGCGTTCGGCGGCAGCGGAAAGGTCTTCGATTGGTCGCTCGTTCCCCGCGGCGTTCCCCATCGGCTCGTTTTGTCTGGTGGGTTGCATGCCGGAAATGTCGGCTCCGGCATCCGCGAGCTGCGGCCCTGGGCCGTTGACGTTTCCTCGGGCGTGGAGTCGGCGCGCGGCGTGAAGGACGCGGCGGCGATCCATGCCTTCTGCGATGCCGTGCGCGAGGCCGATCTCCGGATCGAGGCCTCGGTTTCCTGAAGACACCATGCCATTCACCGACTATCACCAGCCCGATGCCCGCGGGCACTTCGGCCCCTATGGCGGCAGCTTCGTCGCCGAGACCCTGGTCCATGCGCTCGACGAGCTCAAGGCCTGCTATGACGAGGCCCGGCGCGACCCGGCGTTCGACGCCGAATTCCGCTCCGAGCTCGCCCACTACGTCGGCCGGCCGAGCCCGGTCTATCACGCGGCGCGCCTGTCGCGCGAGGTCGGCGGGGCGCAGATCCACCTCAAGCGCGAGGACCTCAACCACACCGGCGCGCACAAGATCAACAACACCATCGGCCAGGCGATGCTCGCCCGGCGCATGGGCAAGCCCCGGGTCATCGCCGAGACCGGCGCCGGCCAGCACGGCGTCGCGACGGCGACGATCTGCGCCCGCTACGGCCTGGAGTGCGTGGTCTACATGGGTTCCGAGGACGTGAAGCGGCAGGCGCCGAACGTCTATCGCATGAACCTGCTCGGTGCCTCGGTGGTGCCGGTGGAGAGCGGCTCGAAGACGCTGAAGGACGCGCTCAACGAGGCCCTGCGCGACTGGGTGACGAACGTCGAGAACACCTTCTACATCATCGGCACCGTCGCCGGCCCGCATCCCTATCCGACGATGGTGCGCGACTTCCAGCGCGTCATCGGCGACGAATGCCTGCTGCAGATGCCGGAGATGATCGAGACCCTCGGCGGCCCTGCGGGCCGGCAGCCCGACGCGGTGATCGCCTGCGTCGGCGGCGGCAGCAACGCGATGGGG
>Ga0068858_100004521_pt1 | contig 13638 bp, 14 predicted proteins | sample KBSSwiS12_FD_66589 | JGI IMG/M metagenome (GOLD analysis project Ga0068858, IMG submission 66589) | Switchgrass rhizosphere microbial communities from Kellogg Biological Station, Michigan, USA - KBS Switchgrass S1-2 | ecosystem: Host-associated > Plants > Roots > Rhizosphere > Soil ... | reverse complement strand
ACGATCTTTGATCCGTTGCCGAAGCAAGAGGTTCGGAAGAAAGAGGCCGGCCGCCGCGCCCAGGAGAATGAGGAACAAGCTCAGGGAGCCTGGCGGTTGAACGAGGAAGACGACCAGCATCGCCGCCATGCCGAGGGCGAAAGCGGCCAAAACGCGGATCGCAAAGAAGATCTCGACCGCGTGGGGGGCATAGAAACCGCCCTGGACGAGCTTCGCCCGAATCGCGGCCCTGTCCTTGGATTCAAGGCTGCCGCGCCCGGCGGTCCTGCCGACACGTGTCAGCATGTCGACGAACTGAGCCTTTCGCGCGCCGCCTCGGGCGGCCGGGATCAGGCGGGCGTATCGGGCAAGCCTCGCATTGGCCACGCTGTCGCTCATTCCAATCAAGCCGAGAGCGACCCCGAGGATGAGGAGAGACAATGCACCGGTGCTGATGAAGATGAGCAGATCCATGGGAGCCTCTTCAAATCTTCAGGTTGACCATGCGCCAGATAATAATGGCGCCAATGGTCAGCGTGATCGGAGCGTAAGAAATCATTGGCCAAAACAGTGTGTCTGTAGAAACCTCAGTAAAAAATGCCGGCCTAGTGAACATAATGAAGGCGGCGACCGCAAATGGAAGGCCTGTGACCACCCAGAACGTCATCTTTCCTTCGGCGGATATCGCTTGAACTTTGCGGCGAAGGGTATCCTTGGCGCGTATGGCCTCCGCAAGCTTAAGGAAAACTTCAGCCAGATTGCCGCCAGTCTCACGGGTCACATCGAGCGACGCCGAGAACATGCGTAGCTCTGGCAAGGGGAAGCGTTCGATGAGGTTGGCGAGCGCTTCGCCGCGCTCCAGCCCGTAGGTCATTTCTTCTGTAACCACGCGAAACTCCGGCCCGAGTGGAGCGGGCATGCGCTCGCCGACCACGTTCATGGCGGTGGTTGTGGGGTGTCCCGCCTGCAGGCTGCGCGCCATGAGGTCGATCGCGTGGGGGAGTTGCTCCAGGAACTTTTTGCGTCGCTTGGCCATCATGACCTTGATCGCCAGGTAAGGGATCGCGATGGCCAGAATGCCTGCGGCCACCGCAGCCATGGGGCGAGGCATGGCCAGAAGATTGAACAACACCAGAAGGAGCGCGAACAGCGCCGCCCCGCCGGCCAGGAACTGGGTAGGGCTGAACGGAGCGTTGGCTCTGGTGAGCGCGATCTTCAGTCGTGGGAAATAGGCGTCTGCGGAATCGAGGAACCGTTTCCGCGCCTTCTGCCCCTTGGACTGAACGGCTGCGGAGCGGGCCTTCTGCAAACGCAGAGCAATGGCCCGTTGCTCCCCGACGTTTGCGCGGACGAGCCGCGACACGCCTTCGAAGGCCAGAACGAAGGCGGTGAAAGCGGCGACGTAAAGCAGATATTCGAGGAAGCTCGTCATGGCTTCACCCCACCGTCTCGAGCATCGCGGACGGCACGGGAATGCCCTGCGACTTGAACGCCTCGAAGAAGGTCGGTCGAATGCCGGTCCAGCCGAAGCGGCCTCGCACGCGGCCTTCGGGATCCATGCCGCCCTGCTCGAACCGGAAGATCTCGTGCATGGTGATGACCTCGCCTTCCATGCCTTCGATCTCCTGGATGCTGACCACGCGGCGGGTGCCGTCGGAGAAGCGGCGAAGCTGGATGACGATGTCGATGGCGCTGGCGATCTGGGCCCGCATCGATTTCTGCGAGACCTCCAGGCCGGCCATGCCGATCATCTGTTCCAGGCGGGAAAGCGCGTCACGCGGTGTATTTGCGTGAACGGTGGTGAGCGACCCGTCATGCCCGGTGTTCATCGCCTGCAGCATGTCGAAGGCCTCGCCGGCCCGGACTTCCCCCAGGATGATGCGGTCCGGGCGCATCCGAAGCGCGTTCTTCACCAGATCCCGCTGAGTGACTTCGCCCCGACCCTCGACGTTCACCGGCCGCGTTTCCAGCCGCACGACGTGGCGCTGCTGGAGCTGCAGTTCCGCAGCGTCCTCAATGGTGACGATGCGTTCGTCCTCCCCCAGGCTTTGGGACATGGCGTTCAGCAGGGTGGTCTTGCCGGTGCCGGTGCCCCCGGAGATGAGAACGTTCAGCTTGGCCGCCACCATGCCCTTAAGAAGCTCGGCGCAGGGCGCCGTGAGCGTGGCGTTGGCTATCAACCGATCAAGATTGAAAGGCACCCTGGCGAAACGCCGGATGGAGAGGATGGCCCCGTCGATCGCGATGGGGGGAACGATGGCGTTCACCCGTGATCCGTCGGGAAGACGGGCGTCGACCATGGGCTGTGACTCGTCAACCCGCCGGCCGACGCGATCGACGATGCGCTCGATCACGCGCATCAAATGCTGTTCGTCGGCGAACCGGATCGAGGTGAGCTCGAGCTTGCCGAAGCGATCGACGTAGACCTCGCGCGCAGTGTTCACCAGGATGTCCGAAACATCCGGATCGCGCAGCAGCGGCTCCAGCGGTCCATAGCCAAGAAGCTCATGCACCAAGTCTTCGTTCAGTCGGTTGAGCTCGGCTTCGTTGATAGGGCGGGCATCTTCCTTCAGCAGGGAAGCGACCCTCTCCGCCACTTCCCGCCGGACGTCCTCCACCGGCCGGCGATCCAGTCCAGAGAGGTGCATGACGTCGATCAGGCGCCGGTGGATCTCGGTCTTGAAGTGTAGATAGGTCTCGTCAGCGGCGCTGTGCGGATTGGCCTGGGCGAAAGAGCGGTTTTCCGCGGGGTCTCCGCTGGAATTACTCTGCGAATTCGCCGCGGTGTCCATAAAGTTGAGTCTCATGCCGCTACTCCTGTGAGCACGTGTTGTCCGCTCTCAGCCTTCGAAAAAGCGGGTTCGATCTTGGAAGCGAGCGCTCGTAGCTCGCGGGTGATCTTCGCCTTGGGGAAGGCTTCGGCCAGCAGCACGCCCCGGTCGAACGCGCGGCCCGCGGTGGGGTCGAGTGTCAAGACGGCGTCGACCGCCCGGTTCAAGGTCTTGCTGATGCGAGCAGGCTTCTCGAAGGCGTCGACCATGCCGGCCACCTTGTTCAGCACGAACAGGACGGGCGTGGAGACGTGGGCTTCTTCCATCGCCTGCAGCAGCCGCCTTGCGCCGACGGCGCCCTGGACTGTCGCGGGGGCCACAAGGACCAGCAGGGACGACTCGCGCAGAATGGCGAGGCTCCAGTCCGTCACGCTGTGCGGCAGATCCACAAAGGTGTAAGGGTGCAGCTTGGCGGACTGGGCTACGATCTTGCTTGCGAAAGCCGGCGACAGCGCGTCCATCGGCACGACCTTGGAAGGCGCCGCCAGGAGCTTGAGCCCGGAGCTGTGCTCTGTCATGGCGCCTTCCAGGAAATGCCCGTCAAACCTCTGCTCAGCCTGAAGGAGGTCGATGACGGTGCTTCGAGGCTCGAGGTTCAGGGCCAGGTCCGCGTCCCCAAATTGCAGGTCGAGGTCGAGCACGGCTGCGTTCGTGCGCGCCGGGTTCCGCTTCTTCGCCTGCAGCGAGCCCGCCATGGCGGCCAGGTTCAGCGCCACCGTCGTTACGCCGGTGCCGCCGCCCGCCCCTATGATCGATACGACCCGCCCGCTGGCCTCTTCCTGTTGGTTCTGGCGGAAGATTTCGGCGAACGCCGCGCGTAGAGCCTCCTGGCTGTAGGGCGAGGTGAGCACATCGGCGGCGCCCGCCCGGAACATGCGTCGCACGTCTTCTGGATCGGCGTTGCGCGCCGCGGCGATCACCTTTCGCTGCGGCGTGACGTTGAACACGCGCAACGCGCTCTCTGTGAGCTCGGAACCGTCCACCTCCACCACCAGCACGTCGCAGGCTACCGCCTTGCCGTTCAAGGCTTGCGGCTGGGCGCTGGGAAACACTTCCAGCTCCACGTCGGGGAACTCGTCCGCGGCGCCATCGACCAGCCCGCGAAGGTAGTCGCTTGCGCCGGCCAGCAGGATTTTGCGAGGCTTGCTCATGTGGCAGGTCCTTCTTTCTGATCTTCGCCGACGGCCGTGCTGTCGAAGGTGGGCATTGTGATCGGCTGAACGCCGATGAGCTTGTCGATGGCGATGAAGTTGTACGTCAGGCCCGTCGTGCGGACGGTGATGAGGGGAACCGGGCGCCCGCGGCCGACGAAGCCCATGCCGGAGCCGCGCAGTTGCACGCTCACGTTCGCGGCGGTGAGGAATGGCGCGAATTGCTGCATCTGGGTGAGCAGCGCCGACATCTGCGCCCCGCTGCAGGAACCGCCTCCGCCGCCGCTGCAGGTCTGGCTCCAGCCGGTGGCCCCGTCGACCTGGGAGCAAGACGTGCCGTAGGCCGTGCTGGCGACGAAGCAGTCCGGGACGGACGCCGTGTAGAGTTCGGTCGTGAGGGGATCTGCGCCACGAACGCCATGACGCGTGGCGAGCCATCGCGCGCCAACCGCCGTCGCCTTTTCAGCGGCGTGATACTGCCAGAACGCCACCCCGAACTCGACGAGGCCGAAGGTGAGGATCATCAGAAGGGGAAAGACAAGAGCCGACTCGACGAGAGTCGATCCCCTTTGATCCCGAGCAAGTTTGCGCAGCTTCCACATCAGAACACCTTGAGTTCCTGGTGGGCGACGGTGATGTTGAAGGAGCTCAATCCGATCGCCGAAAGCATCCCAAGATCTTGATAGGGAGCCGTCGCCGTTACGGTGATCTGAGGCAGATCCTGGCCGTTCAGCCGAGGGTTGGCCAAGCAGGCGGGGGCGCCGATGGAGACGGTGCCCGGATCGGCCCACCCTTTGTACAGGGGTGTCCCGCTCGTGGCGCCGCCGTAGATGGCCACGTTCTTGGCCTGAGCGGCGTAGGTGGACCAAGCCGCATCAGGGGCCGGACATGGCGCGCTTGGCGTGCGGGCGAGAAAACGCGCCGCCTGGGTCACGCCCTTTTGCATCACCTGATACTGGCGAAGGGCCTGGCCGAATTCACCAAGGCCGCACATCAGAAAGATGAGAAGCGGCGCAACGAGGGTGAATTCGATCAATGCGGCACCCTCGCAGTCGCGACGAAGATTGCGGCTAAGTTTGAGAACGCACATCATATCACCTGTACAGCTGCACTTCTTCGTGCAGCACCGTCGGGTCGGTCTTTGATGTTACGATTTCGATCGGTTCCACGTAGACGTGCTTGTTGCTGCCGCCGGTGGCGGGGCCGAGCAGGAAGGCCTTGAGGTAACCGGCCGGCATCTGTGGCGCGGTGGTCGGGCAACCGCTGATCAGGGCCATGTAGATGATGCGCCGCTCATCCGGCGTGGTCTTGCCGGCGGGGCCCTGCGACGGGATTTTGCCGGCGTCGCGTTCAGACTTGTAGACTTGGTAGCGCGTCAGGCCTGTGGTGTTGCTGGTGCAGGCGCCGGGCTTGGCGAAGCCGTCGGAGGCATGGTTGGCCGCCCAGTAGGAGGCGCAGTTCCAACCCGCGTTGGGGGAAGAGATATCGTTCGAGTAGGGAATGAAGTCGACGATGTTCAGGTCGGAAGGCCGCGCGGTCGTGGAGCTCTGGCCGAGACGGGTGTTCACCCCGTCAGGCGCCTTGCCCGTCTTGTTGCCGGGCGCCGGGTCGGCGTTGTCCGAGACGCAGAAAGGCGCCGTGCTTGCCGCCAGGGCGGCTTCGACATCGTTGGCGCTGTTGCAGTCGGGACAGACGAACCCCTTGTTCGCCGCGCCATTGAACCAAGCGTCGAAGGCGACGCCCGGCGTCCAGCTGTCGGTCGTGCACTGCATCATGACCGGCGCCGCTGCGCACAGCGACCTCCGAAACCCGGCGACGGCCGTGCGCTGGATCAGGACGGTATTGTTGCTGGTGGTCGCAGCCCTCAACAGGGTGTTCTGATGGGTGAGTTGCTGCGTCGTCACCTGAATGTACCGGGATTCAGTGTCGCTGGACGTCGCGAACCCCCCCGTCGAGGCGCTGTCGTTGGCCGGGAGATCGCTCAAACAGACCGGGCTGCCGCCTGCGATCGTGATGGCGCCGGCGCCTTCTTCCGCAAACCGGCGCTGGTTCGTGACGACCGTCGCCTCGGCCTTTGCGTTCGAACAGGCGTTGGCCTGGCCATCTAGCTGGGACGCTCCGGCAAGGGCCGCCGCGTCGGCGGCCGCTTGCGCTTCGCTATGCGTGATCACGGCTCGCGAGCCGTCCAGACCCAGGCCGATCATCGCGATAAGGACCGCCACGGTGAGGCTTGTGTAGATCAACACATGGCCGGCTTCGTCACGCTTCAGGCGCTCCGCGAGACGGGCGCAGGCGGCGGAGAGGAAAAAACCGCGGCGGGACATCGCCTACTTCCCGGCTCCGTAGGGGACGAAGGTGATGCGAGCGTTGGACGTGGACTGGACCTGAGGCTGTTTGACCTCGCCCTTCCGGTAGCGCTCGATCGCGGCGACCGCGGTGACGCCCGTGCCGACGGGGGCCTCATCCGAGACCGGCGCCGGAACGATTTGGGTATCCATCGTGGCCACGGCCTGTCCGAACGACGCGGCCAGGGGCGCATCGACTTGCCCCGCGCATCCGGCGAGGCCGGCGGCGAGAGCAGACATGAAGATCAGTGTTCTCATCGGTTCGAATCCTTATTGGGCGGAGAGCGGACGGCCTGAGCCGTCCTTGGCCGTCGTGGTGTCGGAGAGCACGATCGGGGCGCGTGGGACGAGGGTCCCCGGCTGAGCTGCGGGGGTGGTGGACCGGCCTGCGGGCGCTGCGGCGGGGACGGCCGCGACATACGCGATGCGGGTGGTGGTCGGCGGCCCAAGCGTCGCAAGCGGCGCCGATGTGACCGGGAGCGGCGCACGGACCGTCAAGGGCTCCGCCTCGCTGGGCTTGGCCGCGCTCACCGCCGCCGGGATTAGCGGACGAGGTGCAGCCGAGGCGTACGTCGGCGGGGGGCCGAAAGCCGTGCGAGGGGCGGAGGACGGCTTTTGCAGCGATGAGATATCGAGAACCGGATCCCGCCAGGGCGTGACCGGCTTGCTCGCCTGGAGCGCGGCGGGCTGCGACGAGGCTGCGACGCGTGGCGCTTGGGCCGCGGCGGGCACGGGCGAGGACACGGCGCCCGCCGGCGTGGAGACCGCAGTCGCCTGCGCCGCGGGCTGCGCCGGGGCAGGCTTGGCCACGGGCGCGGGCGCCACCGGCTGGGCTAAGGCCACGCTCGACTTCGGATCCGCCTTTGGCGCCGCAGACGCTGCCGGTTGCGCACTGAGCGTCACTGGCCGGGGCTCGAGAGCAACAGCCTGTTTGACCACCGGGACCGGCGAGACAGCGGGAGCGATGCTCGCCGAAGCGCCGGCAGCCGTAACGGCCGGGGCGGCGGGAGCCGTAACAACGGCGGCGGCGGGAAGGGCGGGCGCCCCGGACCGTGGGGCGGCGGCCAGCGGACGTGCATTCATGGCCTGGCTGGGCGCAGCTGCGGAAGCCGCTGGTCGCCCGCTCGCCGGGCTGCCGCGCACGGGAACGTCGGTCGCGCCCTTCAAGAAAAGATCGCTCTCCTGGGGGCCCTGGGTGATGTCGGTGGGACCGACCAGGTTGCTCTTGGTCGTCGGCTTGGCCATGTGGGCCGTCACGATGATGACGACTTCGGTTTCGTTGTTCTCGTAGCCGGTCGAGCGGAACAGCGAGCCGAAGATTGGAAGCCGGGAAGAGCCCGGGAGTCCCCGCAGGGTGTCGCTGAACTCCCGGCGAATGAGGCCGGCGATTGCGAAGCTCTGCCCGTTGCGCAGCTCGACGGTGGTTTTGGCGCGCCGGGTCGTCAGCCCCGGAATGCGGAAGCCCTGGACGATCACGCTGTTGCTTGGGTCAAGGGCGCTGACTTCAGGCGCGACCACCAGGTTGATGGTGTTGCCGACAACTGTCGGCGTAAAGCCGATGCTCACGCCGTACTGCTTGTAGTCGATGGTGATCGTGTTGAAGAGTCCGCCGGACTGGGGCACGGGCACCGGGAACTCGCCGCCGGCGAAGAACACGGCGGTCTCGCCGGAGAGCGCGACGAGGTTCGGCTCCGCCAAGGTCGAGGCGAAGCCCCTTTCTTCCAGGGCGTCGAAGACGGTCGAGATGTTCCAGTCGCCGCTGCGGTCGTGGCCGAAGAGGCTTCCGACGATATCGGGGTCCACGACCGGCGGGATGAGCGAGAACATTTCAGGGGTGCCCACCGGACTGAATCGTGTGGCGTCCCAGAGGGCCGTGACCTTGTTGAGGCCGACTTTCTTGAGGGCGCTGCGCTGAACCTCAGAGACCCGAACCGAGATCATCACCTGTTCGGCCGCGCGGATGGTGGTCAGGTTGGTGACCTTGCCGGGCGCATATTGCTCCGCCAGGGAAGCGGCCCGAGCCGCCGCAGCCGCCGAGGACAGGGCGCCGGTCAGCACCACGCCCTCACCTTGAGCGCTGACGCCCAACGGCTCGTCGGGCATTACGTCGTGCATGCCGCGGGCGATGCCGTCCACGTCGTAGCCGATCCGCAGGTCTACGGTGGCCAGGGGCTCGCGGCCGCCGCGGGGCAACACGGTCAGGTTGGTCGAACCGGCGGCCTTGCCAAGGACATAGAGGGTCCGTTCACCCAGCGGCACCACATCGCCCACCTTGGGATTGCCGACCAGCACCTGGCCGATCGGACGGGTGAACCGCAGGATGCGGGATCCCCCGACCGCCAGGGCGACCTGCCCGGCGTAGCCCGTGTCGTCGGCGACCACGTCTCGGATCGCGGCGGGGGCGGGAACCGGCTGTGCGTAGGTTGGGACGGCGCCGGCGAGGATCGCCGTGGTGGCGAGCAGGACCGGCAGGCATTTCGCCGGCCGAGCGGTGACGGAGCAATTTTTTGATTTCATCGAGGTCGCAGGCCGGAGCCTGTCCCTTCTAGGGGTTGAAATGCGCCGCCGGTCAGCCGACGGAGGGAACGCGAGCCAGCGAGGCCTCGGAGCCTCGGAAGATGATGATGGTCGCGCCCAAAGGCGTGCGGGGACGGTGAGCGACGACCCTGCGGACGGCCGGTTGGCTCGGCGGGCGAACGCCATCGAGCCGGAGATCGGAGATGCGAACCGTCGAGGGAGCGGCTTCATCCTGCGCCACGAGCGGATCGACCGTGCCGCGGAGCGCCAGGGAGAGCGTTCCCACCTCCGAAGCCAGCGCCAGCTTCTGGGCTTGCTCGGGGGTCACTTCGATGGTCGCCGCCTTGGCCACCACCGGGTCGTTCTTGCTTTCGTTGGCCAGCTGGTCGACGGCCAGGACACGAACGCTGCGCAGGAGCACGTCGGTGCGCTTGTCGGTGTCGTTGCTGTTTTTCTGGCCCTCGTCGCGCGTCACCAGGACATCGACGAAATCGCCCGGCAGGACGAAGCCGGCCACGCCGAAGACGTCGTTGACGCGAATGGTCGTGGCGCGCATGCCCGTGCGGATCACGCCGGACAGGGTGGCGCGTCCGCCGGGACCGGAGATGCGGGTGGTCAGAACCGGCTCGTTGGCCGCGATCGGTCCGAGCGCGACGCGCCTTTGCGCCGTGACCTCGGCCACGCTGCGGAACGAACCTTGGGGCTGAGCCCCTTGCGGCCACGCCTGGATACGCAACAGATCGGGTGTCAGCGCCTCGCCGAATCCGATCGGCCGAGTGGCGACCACGACGGTGGATTGCGCCATCTTGTTGTCCGGCTGAGCGCGCGCGGCGCTCATGTGGCGCAGGCCCCAGATGGTCCCGGCGCCCAAAAGCACGGCCACCGCGAGCAGAATGAAACCAATGTTGCGCATCTTCGGGCTCCGATTTGAGGAAAGATGAGGCGGGGCATGCCCCGCCTCGCAATGCATCAGGCGCCGAGAGCGCCTTGAAGCGTCTCCCACTTGTCCTGGATCCAGATGCTGATAGCTCCAATGGCGACGATAACCGCCGCAGCGATGAGGCCAATGAGGATCGAGTATTCGATCAGGGCCGCGCCCTCTTCATCCGACTTCAGGCGATGTTGGAGCGCCTGATACGCGGACTTAATCTGAGAGAGATGGAATTGAACCACTGTTGATGTCCTTTCCGCAAAAGCTGTTTGGGCGCACACCTCGACGCGCCGCATTGACCGCATTCGATCAACAGTCGAACGCTACACGCTCTGCTCGTGTGAACTCGCTCGTTCGAAGGCGGCCGGCCGCGCGGAGGGTCGCACTATGTTGCGGAAGTCACAGGGCTTTTCGGCGGCGTCCGCGCAATTTGGGAAAAAAGATGGCGCCACGTCCCGCAGGTGCGTGTGCCTTAGGTTTCAGTTTTCTGGACTGCTGCAGCGGCGCAGCCGTCGCCGACGGCCCGCATCAGTCGTGCGCTGCCGTCACGGGGCCGACGCCTGCCGGCATCTTATGAGGACGCGCGGATTCCTGGTGACCCGGGTCTGGGCCAGAGCACGGCGATCAGGAGCAAGGCGGCGTTGGACACGGCCGCATCCCACCACATCAAATGGGGAGCATGTTGCGTAAAGATCGCCGGAGCGCCCGCGAAGACGTCGCTCGCGGAGGCGACCACCACGGCGCCGAACAGGTTGTTCGCCAGGTGAACGCCAAAGGTGAACGCCACGCCGCACAGGCGAATGGCCAAAAGGCTGGCGAGGATTCCGAACGCCGTTGCTGAAACCGCCTGCGGGGCTCCATTCGGGATATGGCAGGCGCCGAACAGCAGTCCGCTGAGGATGGCCGCCGGCAGCGCCCTTTTCGTCGCCAGCAGGGCCGCCTGGGTCACGAACCCACGGAAGATCAACTCCTCCGCCAGAACCTGGGGGGTGAGCCCGACGACCGAGAAGAGAGCCAGCTTGAGCGTCGCGGCGGATGCCGTGAGCTTGAGCGAGCCTGGAGCGATCAGGCAGTCGACGACCACGGCGAAGGTGGCGACCAAGGCCCAAATAACGGCGCCCGCCGCCACCAGCTTCCATCGCCAGTCGCCCAGCAGATCGCTGAGGCTCTTGGCTTGCACCCAGCGCGCGGCGGCCGCCAGGCCGAGGCCCATGGATCCGAACAACACGCCCGCGCCGAGAATGAAGGCTTCGGGGTTATGGATGTCGAGCATTCCATTTATCAGATCTGGAGGCCCGAAGCCCGAGATCCGCAACGCCGCCACAGCGAGCGCCCCGATCAGGATCGCCAGCGGCAGGGCCAGCAGCGATGTCGTCAGATAGCGCCAGGCCGACGTCTTACCCCGCCGCGCATACTCGAACGCCAACGTCGGGATTTCCGGGTCAAGTCTGCGTCGCGTGTCAGCCCAGCCCACGATCAACGACCTTGGCGCCGAACGCTATAATATCAAAGATGAGCAGTCCGCTGAGCACGAGGTAGGCCGCCGCGAGCGTGGTTTCGCCACGTCTGTATGCCCGTATCGCCCGTTCGAAGCAGAGGCCGGTGATCGGGCCGAGAACCATGAAGGGCGCGAGCCGCAAGGCGACCTGAGCGACCCCTTGCCTCCAGCCGGGTCGAGGCTGAGCACCAATTTGCCCGCCCCTCACAGCGATGCTGCCGCCCAACGCCATGGCCCCCGTTGCGCCTGCCCGGGCCATTGCAACCGCTATGGCTCTGCAGCTCAGTCGTTGGACCTTCGTGCATAGATATTAACGCCGGGTAGCTTGGCGATGCGGGGATCGGACCGCGGGTCCACGTTTTCTCGCAGCCGGCCGGAACCGCTTTGGCTGTGCCGGGATTGTGGCGCTCCGTTGGAGGCCTCCCCTCATGACCTTTCAGTCCTCGACACCTGCCTTGTCGTCCGACGACGCGGGCTGGGCGCTAGGCGAACCCGGGGCGCTGGTGGCGCCCGACGCGGTGCTCGTGCGCGCGATCTACCAGGCGCTGATGTGCTCCGGCCCCTCGGCCAGCCCCAATCGCTGGCGGGAGACGCCGCAGGGCCTGGCGATCGATCTTCGGGTGAACGTCGCGCGCGTGACGATCGAACTGGAAGCCGCAAGCGCGCCGAAAGCTTGGGAGATCGTGTGCCGCAGCTCGCCGCTGGCGTTGGATGTCGCATCCCTGCTGCTGGCGATGAGGGCCCCGACCGTACGGCTCGCGCCGCGCCTGGTGCGGGCCGCCGAGGTTCTCGACGCCAAGGGTTGCCGCCGGTGGGGCAGCGAGCGCCGGGGCCTCGAAAGCCAGCTCGTCGCCGAGCTCGAAATGCTGGCGGCGTTGCGGTTCGGACCGGGGCGGGAGCCGTTGTTCCCGCTGCTGCCGCTGGGCGGGCCCGGAAGCGATTTCGTCTATGAGCCGGCTCAATGGTTGCAGCGCCTGTTTTCGGAAGCGCCCATTCGCCTCCTTGATCGCCGCATCCTGGACTTCGACCACCGGGCCAACCGCGGCGCGGACGTGCTGGCGAAGAAGCTGGCGATCCATCTGTCCTTCTCCACGGGCGCCCGCGGCATGGCGGCCCACACGGTGGGCGCCCTGGTCAATGCGCTCGGCCTCACGACCGAGGAGGTGGCCTCGCGCCGCGGGCGTGGAGGACGGCTCGCCGACCGCTTCGACGAAGCGCTGCTGCGGCTGGAGGAATGCGGACTCTTCAAGGTTCGTTATCGGGGCGACGCCCACGCCGCGGAGGGACGCACCAAGGGATGGGTGCGCGACTGGCTGCGCCGGGAGGTGACGGCGACAGCCCTCGGCCGGTCGCCGGCCTCTCGCGACGTACGAGCGCATGCGGACCATCTTGCGGTCGCCTCCCCCGACATGGGCGAGGCGCACACCTTCAGGTCGCGGAGCGCGTCAGCAGCCTGATCTGCTCGGGCTCCAGCAGGCGCACCCCGACGCGGGTCAGCTCCACCCAGCCGCTGCGGGCCCATTCGTTCAGTTTACGATTCACACGCTCGCGCGAGGCCTTCACCCGGATCGCGAGGTCTTTCTGCGTGAGAGCGACCAATCCACGGGCGTTCTGTTCGTGCAGGACCATCAGCGCGAGGCGGTGGCCGAGGGACAGCTTCGCGTTGACCTCCAGGGCTTCGCTCAGGCTGCGCAGCCCGCTGCTGAGCGTGGCCACCAGTTGCGAGGCGGCCTTAGGCTCGCGCTCCAGCGCCCCCACGACGGCTTCGCGCGGAATGCGCCACAGCCTGCAAGGGCTGGCGCTCACCAGGCTGCAAGGCCGCGTCCCGCCTTCCAGCAAGGCCAGTTCGTCGATGGCCAGGCCCGCGGCCGGCATCTGGGTGAAGAGCACCCTCTTGCCGCGACGCCGCTCCACCCGCCCGTTCAACACCAGGAAGGCGGCGTCTGCGGGCTCTCCTTCGCTGGCGAAGGATTCACCCAGGGCCACCGATAACGGAGCGCCCTGGCGGGCCAGCCAGAGCCGGCCCTGCCCGCTCAAGGTGCTCGCGAACGGATGCGTGCTCAGGCTCGCAAGAACCTCGTCCAGGTCATCAGCCATGGGACAACGACAAGCCGGCTCAGCGGGCGATCCATCGCGCAGGCAGGATTCCCGCGTCGCGCGAATGGATTCTGCTCGCAAGGCGAAGGGTCGCGGTCGCGACCGCGCAAAGGACTGCCAGCACCATGTGATCCCTCCGTGCGGCGACGAATTGCGCCGCTTAAAACACGTGTAGCATCAGGCATTTGCATGGGGCCGCCGATGACGCGGATCACAACTTATGCTATTCTCTGTGACCCCTGTAACTCCGATCTCGCGTGCGGCCGTTCGACAGCTGAACCGCACGTTG
>Ga0068858_100004519_pt1 | contig 13640 bp, 12 predicted proteins | sample KBSSwiS12_FD_66589 | JGI IMG/M metagenome (GOLD analysis project Ga0068858, IMG submission 66589) | Switchgrass rhizosphere microbial communities from Kellogg Biological Station, Michigan, USA - KBS Switchgrass S1-2 | ecosystem: Host-associated > Plants > Roots > Rhizosphere > Soil ... | reverse complement strand
GGCGCAAGGGGAAACGCGACCTATTTTTGAGCATTCTTCGGGCCGGATTGGAGGCCGTCTTTTTACGAACTGGCCGAAGACTTCATCAGGAACTCGCGGACGATTTGCACTAGGAACTCGCGGACGATCATCTCAGGAACTCGCGGACGAGTAACGCCGCAGGGCAAAGCGCCAGAATCCGCGGGTGATGGCAACAATAAAGACTGCGCCAAAGGCGAGCTGGGCGAGTCCGGTCCAAGGCTGCTGGAAGGACCGGGCCAGGGTGATGGCGGGCACATTGGCTACCACGATGACCGGCAGGAAGTAGGTGAAGATGATCTTGAACAAGCTGTAGGGGAAGACGCTTTCCGGGATGCGGGCGATATTGAAAACGTTGAAGTAGCCGTAGATGAGCCCCTGAGCGCGGACGATCCAGAAAGCCGCCGTGGCCAACCCGAAAAGCACCGCGTAGTGAATGGCGACACCAAAGCCGATGGCCACGATATAGAGCGCGATCTGCAGGGCCGTGGGCACGACGTGGAGCTTGGCCAGGCAGAAGACCACCACGCCGACGCCGACCAGCACATTGATGATATTGTCCATGCCGAACTTCCGGGTAGAGACGGCAAACTGGGCATCGACGGGCAGGAGCAGCATGAGATCGAGCCGCCCGGTGCGGACCAGTTCCGGGAGTTCCGCGAGGTTCACGTAGAAAAAGGCCTGGAAAATCTGCGAGGTGATCTGGTGGGTGCCGATGAGGAGCACGCACTCCCATTTCGACCAGCCGGCCACGTTGTTGACCTGCGCGTAGATGACCTCGAGAAAAACCATCTGGCCGACGAACCAGAGGAATTCGACGATGATCCAGAGAAGGAAGTTGGCCTTGAAATTCATCTCGCGAATGAGCGAGTTGCGAATCATCAGCCAGTAGATTTCCAGGTAGCGGGACATTTTACGGAAAGTGATCAGTGGTCAGTAGTCAGTAGTCAGTGATCGAGAGACTGATTACTGATCACTGAATACTGGTTACTCTTTCTTCATCCCCCCACCGCCTGATATTTCCGCACGCCCTTTGCCCAGAGGACCCGGGCGGAGAGCCAGGCGAGGAGCAGCCAGCCGGCTTCGATGGCGAGACCCTTGGCCAGGTCGGCACCCTGGACGCGCTCCATGAAGACTTGGGCGGGGAAGAAAAGCTCGTAGGTGAAGGGCGACCAGTGGATGAAGCCTTGCAGCCACGCCGGCATGATATCGAGCGGGAAGACGTGGCCGCTGAGGAAGAATTCGAAGGAGTACAGGATGAAGACGATGGTGGAAATCTCCAGCACCCAAAACGCGATCATGGCCAGGGCGTAGGCGATGAAGAACTGGAGAAACGCGGCCATGGCCGTGGAGAGGGCAAAAGCCAGCCAGGTAATTGCGTGTTCGGGCATGCGCAGGTGATCGCGGAAGATCCAGGCCAGCACGATGATCGGCACAAGGACCACGGCGATATAGAGCAGGCGGTAGCTGAGAAAGAGCACGATGCGGTAGCCGAGATAGTTCATCGGCTTGGTGAGGTAGGAACTGATCTTGCCGTCGCGAATCTCGGCGGCGATCTGCCATTCGTCCTCGGTGGGTGTGATCAGGTTCTCGAGGAAAACGGTGATCATGAGATAGAAGATCATCGACGAATAATCGTAGCCATTGATCCCCCCACCCTTTGACTGGAAGATGGCTTTCCAGAAGAAGACCGCGCCGATGAGCGGCACGATGCCGAAGACGGAACGCAGGAGGAAATTCCAGCGATAGACAAAGGTGTTCTGCAGGCCGATGTCGAAGACCTTGACGTATTTGGCGAAGTTCATGCCCGGGATTGGCCGGCGAGCTCGGCGGCGAGATGGATGGCGGCGATCATGCTGTCGGCGCGGGCGATGCCTTTACCGGCGATTTCGAAGGCGGTGCCGTGGTCCGGGCTGGTGCGCGGGAAGGGGAGGCCGAGGGTGACATTCACCCCGGAATCGAAAGCGTGGAGCTTGAGCGGAATCAATCCCTGGTCGTGGTACATGCAGAGCACGCCGTCGAACTCGCGCCCGGCGGCGCGATGGAAGACGGTATCGGGAGAGATCGGGCCGGTGCAGGTGGCGGCATCGCCGAGTTCGCCGCGCAGCAAGGTGACGGCAGGCTCGATGATCTCGATCTCTTCGCGGCCGAGCGCACCGGATTCCCCGGCGTGCGGATTGAGCCCGGCAATGGCGAGGCGCGGCGGACGGCCGAGGCGCTGGCGGAGAAAATCGGCGAGCAGGAGACCCACCCGGACGATCTCGGAAGAGGACAGGCTTTCCGCCACGGCGCGCAGCGGGACATGGGCGGTGACGAGTGCCACGGTGAGCGCGCCGCCGGTCAGGCACATGGCGAAATTCTCCTCGTTGGCCCGCTGGGCAAAGAACTCCGTCTGGCCTGGAAACTCGAAACCGATGGCCTGCATGCGGGCTTTGTGAATGGGTCCCGTGACCACGGCGGCGATTTCGCCGGAGACCGCGAGGCGGGCACTTTCCTCGAGCGCGGCGCGGGCCGCACGGGCCGTGGCTTCATTGGGTTCGCCCGGCTTGGCGCCGCCGGCGGAGCCGATCACGCGATAGGCGAAACTTTTGTCCAGGCGCCCGGAGGCCAGGGCTGCGGCAATGATTTCCGGGCCGATGCCGGCGGCATCTCCCAAGGTCAGGCCGATGGTGTTTTTCGCGGCGCTCATGCCTAGTGGACCCTCTTTTTCATGCTCTCAATCTGACGCTTTGAAAAATTGAGACGAATCTATACTGGCCTTTGAGAACTGATCTGCTGCGCTCCAGTTCTCGGGGCAGTGGGATGGATCAAACCATTGGTATCCCGCCGCGATCCAATCTTGTCGGAAGCTCTCGAACGAACTGGCCTGTCCCGTAACGGGTTCGTCGTCGTTTCCGAATTCAAAACCACAGCACGGACAAACTTCGTATGATGGCATGCCGTAACGCCGCGAGTAGGGGGGATAACCGTGATCCTTCCACGGAGGAGCGGGGAGACGTTCGTAGGCTGGAGAGGTCAATCCAGAATGGCCGCAGCAAGGACAGAAAAACTGTGTCATGCGAATACCCCAGCCGCACCCAGCGGCGCCATCAATACATCTTGATGTAAGCCTTGCGGCGCAGCTTTTGCAGCCAGTCCTGCTGCTGCTGCTGGCGCTCGGTCTGGAGCAGCGCCTTTTCGATCTCGTCGTGCACGTCCTTGAGCGGCTTCATGCTGGCCGCCTTCCTGGCCTCGCAATAGAGCAAATAGTAGCTGCCGCCGAGCTCGACGACCTGGCTCATCTCGCCGGGTTTGAGCGCAAAGGCGATCTTGGTGAGGCTCTCGTTCATCTTCTTGCGGTCGATCCAGCCCCAGTCGCCATAGGCTTCCTGCGTGCTGTCCTCGGAATACATCCGGGCGAGGTCGCCGAACTCCGCGCCGTCGACGATCTTCTGGCGGATTTCGTCGATCATCTTGCGGCGCGAATCGTTGTCCACGCCGCGAATGGCGATCATGCGCAGCTTGATCTGCTCGGGCTGGCTGTACTCCTCGGCGTGCTCCTTGTAGTATTCGTTGACCTTCACGTCGGAGACGGTGTTGGTGCCCTTCACGGCCTGCTTGCGCATCTCCTGCACGATGATCATGTCGCGCTGGAAATCGCGGAACTTTTCCAGCGTGTAATTCTGCGCGGCGAGGGTGCGCAGGAAGGCCTGACGGTCGCCACCGAATTCATCCTTGATGACCGACTGGATGCGATCGTCGATGAAGTATTCCGGGATGGTGAAGCCCTTGGACTTGAACTCCTGGATGATGAGCGCGCGGTCGATCAGGTCATTGATCGCCGACATGCGGATCTCCTTGATCTTCTCGACCAGTTCGTTGCCTTTCAAGGTGTCGTGGGCCTGCTTTTCCTTGGGGCCGACCAGTTCGCGGACCTGGGAGAAGGTGACCACTTCGCTGTTCACAACGGCGGCGATGCCATCGAGCACCTCCTGGCCGCGGGCGGCGAAGGGCGAGAGCACCAGACCGAGGCAAACGAGGCAGAGATAAGGGAGAGATAGTCGCGGCATGGTTTGCGGCAGAAAAGAGGCGGAGAAGTTATGGGTCATCGCTGCAAAGTCAAGGGTTGACCGGGGGTGGCTCGGGACCGGTGGGGACGATCGGGGGCGTGGCCTTGAGAGTGGGGAGACGCTGGGCGTTCGAGACGCGCTGCGGGCTCGTTAATGCAAATGAGTGGCATTCATGGGTCTCTCTCTAGCGTTTGCCTGCCCCGTGCCCGCCGTCTCTGGTGGACTCAGTAGATCTTGATATAGGCTTTCCGGCGGAGCTTTTGCAGCCACGCGTCGACTATCTGCTTGGCCTCGATGGGGCTCGTGGTGCCTGCGGTCTCGTGCTTGCGCATTTGCTCGATGATCATCGTATCGCGCAGGAACTCGCGGAACTCGCCGAGTGAGTGGCCTTCCTCTTCGAGTTTGCGCTCAAAGGCCAGCCGGTCGCCATGGAATTGCTCTCTGATGATACGCTCCACCTCTTCGTCGACGAAATGTTCAGGAAAGGACAAGCCCTTCGCCTTGAAATCCTGGGCGATGAGCGTGCGGTCGATCAGGTCATTGATCGCCGCCGTGCGCACTTCCTTGATCTTGTCGACCAATTCCGCACCTCGCAAGGTATCGAGGGATTCCCTTTCCTTCGGCGCGGTCAATTCACGCACTTGCTTGAAGGTGATGACCTCTTCGTTCACGACCGCGGCGACGCCGTTGAGGACTTCCTGGCCGTGGAGCGGGAGCAGGACCGTCGCCAAGCCCAGGTAGACGAGCGGGAGAAGGAGAAGACGCCGCATGTTGGGAAGAGTAGGATAGGTGGGCGCGTAGTCAATTGGGGGATTCAAAGGCAGAACACCCAACACCCAACGTCCAACATCCAACGCCCAATAAAAGAAGCCGTCTCGCATGCGCTTGCGCCATTGGATGTTGGGCGTTGGGTGTTCGATGTTGGATGTTCTGCCTTTTGCTCCATTCCACTGGACAGGCTCCCTTTGCCTTCGCATCGTGGGGCCGCATGACTTTTGCCGAGCTCCGCGCCATTTACGATCAGCCGTTCTTCGACCTGATCCAGCAGTCCCGCATCGCCTATCTGGATCACTGGAAGGACAATGAAGTGCAGCTCTGCACCCTGCTTTCGATCAAGACCGGTGGATGCTCGGAGGATTGCGGGTACTGCGCACAGAGCTCGCGCTACCAGACCGGGGTGAAGGCGGAACGGCTGATGGAGACTGACGCCGTGATGGAGGTGGCCCGGCGCGCGCGGGAGAATGGCTCGACTCGCTTTTGCATGGGGGCGGCGTGGAAAGGCGTGCGCGACGGCGATGCGAAATTCGAGCAGGTGCTGGGCACGATCCGCGAAGTGAGCAAGCTGGGGATGGAAGTGTGCGTGACGCTCGGGCAGCTCTCGCTGACCGAGGCGCGCAAGCTGAAGGAAGCAGGGGTAACCGCTTACAATCACAACATCGACACCTCGCCCGAGCATTACGCGGAGATCGTGACGACCCACACTTTCCAGGACCGCGTGAACACGATCAAGGCCGTGCAACAGGCCGGCATGGACGTGTGCTGCGGGGGCATCATCGGCATGGGCGAGACGATCGACGATCGGCTGAAGATGCTGGAAGTGCTGACCAATTTCGACCCGGCGCCAGAGAGCGTGCCGATCAATTGCCTGATGGCCATGCCCGGCACGCCGCTGGAAGCGCAGCCGCCGGTGGAAGTCTTTGAACTGGTGCGGCTCATCGCCACCACGCGCATTGCCATCCCGAAGGCGAAGGTTCGGCTCAGCGCTGGGCGGACGCGGCTTTCGCGTGAAGGGCAGGCACTCTGCTTTTTCGCCGGGGCGAACAGCATCTTCTACGGCGACAAGCTGCTCACGGCGGCGAACCCCGGGGTGGACGAAGACCGCGCGCTGCTCGACGAACTCGATCTCAAGCCGCAGAAGCCTTTCGCCACGGAAGAGACGAAGGCTATGGCCTGCCTCGCATAGGCGCCGATTGCCATGTCGCGGCCCGTGCTCAGGCTGGTCCTGCTGGCCATCATTCTCGGCCTTTCCTGGTTTCTCGGAAAGCCGAAGGATCATTCGCCGCCGGCTTCCAGCCCGCCGGCGGGACACACTCTCTCCACCACCGCCAGCGCTGCGCGCCAGACCTGGGGCCGGCCGGAGACTTTGCCCGACCACTTTGCGCGGCACGGCTCGGATTTTCATGCGCGCGACGCCGAGGATTACGCGGCACAAGCGGCCGCCTTCCTGCAGCGCGCCAAGGCCACCGGGCTGCCGGCGAAACGCGATCGTGATGGTTCGCTGCGGATCTACGACCGGGCGACGGGGACGTTCGCCGCGTATAATTCCGACGGGAGGACGAAGACTTTCTTCAAGCCGGGCAGCGACAGTTATTTCGACCGCCAGCCGGGTGAGTCAGTCGATCTTCGCACCTTGCGATGAAGCACACCTGCCCCGTTTGCGGGTGGCCGGAACTGCATGAGCCGCCGCACGGCGAGACTGGTGCCGCGTCTTTCGAGCTCTGTCCGTGCTGTGGCTTCGAGTTTGGCTTTGATGACGACGACCGGGGCGTGACTTACGAGCAGGCGCGCGCCCAGTGGATTGCCGGGGGTATGCCATGGTGGAGCGAGTCCCGCACGGCGCCTGCCGGTTGGAATGCCTCGCGGCAATTGGCGTGCGCTGGTCTGTTGTAGCGTTTATCCCGACTTGATCACCGGGCGTTCCCGCACTACACAGGGCCCCATGAAAGTGGTTCCCCGTCTCCTGATCGTTCTCCTCGCCCTCGCCGTGCCCTTTGGCGCGCAAGCAGCAAAGAAAAAGGGCAAGGGTGGGCAGCCGCCAGCCGCAACGCCGATTCCGCTCCCTGGGGCGGGCAATCCCGCCGAGGCGCTCTCGCCTTACATTGTGAATCTGCAGCAACTGCTCGCGCTCAATCGTCCCCCAGGCAGCGAAAAGCAGCCGCTCTTTACCCAGACCACGGGACTGCTGACCACGCTCCGCCAGCAACTCATGGTGGAACTGACCAAGGCCCCGCCGGAGCAAAAGAATATGTACACGGCGGCGGTCAATACCGCGGATCAGATCACCGCGGCCCTCAACGACCGTGAGCAAACGCTGGCCAATTTGCAGAGCTCCGCGGCGGTGAAAGGCACCGGCAAACTGGAGGCGCCGTCGCGCAAGGACAACATCGCCCAAGGGATCAAAGGTGACCGCATCGGCAAAGCGGCGGCTGTGATCGAGGAGCGTGATCGCGAAAAGCAATTCATCGCCCAAGGCGCGGCGCAAAACGCCAACGGCCAGAAGGCGATGAGCTCGATGGCGGTCAACGAATGGGACCAGCGGGCCATTGCGTGGCGGACGAAAATCGACTCCTTCTACAGCCAGATCAAATAGCGGGTTTTGGGAAAGAGGGCTTGAGGAGATTGCTGGCCGACGACGTTTCCAGTTCAACATTGGAACGAGCGGGTTACGGTTGAGGTTCGCCCGGCCCGCGGCCATTTAAGCGAAGCCGTTGGCTCGCCTATTTCCGCTCAATGTCCCTTACCAAGTCGGACACGAGTTCGCCTAATGCCTTTGCTGTACGAGCCGCAGGTTGACTGAAGGTACTGCAGCGCGTGACCTCCTCAGAGTGGTGCGTTCGATTTTCGAAGTGGGAAAAGATCACATTGCCGGGTCCATCTCGGACGGCGGGATCGGAAAGTTCCGGCACTTCCGTCTGCTTTGCTGGAAGCGAAAAAATCTCCTCCCCGTAGAAGGTCTTCCATACCAGATCGATTTCCTTCGGAATGAGCTTGCGCGAACGTTCGGCAAAGCGGTTTTCGCCGATTCTCACTTTGAAGATGATAAGGCCACGTGGCGGAAGCTTGGCGGTTTCACGACTCAGGTAAACCTTGATGACGTACGCGTAATCCCGGATCGGATATTGGAGAGACATGAGCCGAAAGAGATGTTCAAAGTTCCGGTCCGCTTCTTGTTTAATCGACTTCTCGTGCAGCAACTCCTCATCCAACTTTCCGGCGTTCGCGACAGGATGGATCAGCAGACTCAAGAGGAGCGTGATCACTGCTGCTATTGTTGATCCTGTCGTTGCAAACGGGGGTTTCACGCGAAAAGGTTTAGCTCCTTCCCCCCTGCGCTAATATCCAAACTCAGCCTGTCTCGGCTTGGGCTGGTGACGAAACGCGGCGTTCACCGGACCCGCTGACCAGTGGGCGATGAGGGATTCAAGTTCGTGGAGCTGGTTTTCATTCCAGTCGAGAGTGGATTCCATTTCGCGGCGGACGCGGGATTCCAGCTTGGTGCGGTCCTTGCGCCGGGCGAAGTTCCAGGCGTGATCTTTTTTGGCGGTGCGCAGCGTGCGCTGGAGGGCAGTGAAAGCGCGGCGCAATTCGGCGAGGACCGAGCGCATCTGGAAGAGGCTGGTGTGCTCGCCGGCGGTGTTGGACTGGATGTCGGTGAAGGCGAGGAGCATCTCGAGGCGCTCGACGTTGCCGGTGGCGTAGGCTTCCTGCACATCGTGCCAGATGGCCGAGACCTCGCTGTTGTTATCGGCCCGCATGTCGGGATGCAGGCGGCGGACGAGCAGGCGGTAGAGTTCCTTGACCCGGTCCTGTCCGGACTTCGGCGGTTCGGGTGGAAGATCGGGTTCCGGTTCCGTTTCGAGCGGCGGTGGTTCCGGCCGCTTCTGGCCGAGCACTTTATTCTTAAAGTCGGCGAACATCCGGGCGTACTGGCGGTCGCTCATGCGGTCCGGGTTCAGGCCGAGGAAAGTGCGCAGGAATTCCTCGAAGAGCAGTTCCTGCTCGAACTCGGAAAGTTCTTCCTCCTCCTCCTGAAAGTGCGCGTTCTCTTCGCGGCGCGGGGGAGGCGTGGCCTCGGGATGGGTGCGGCGTCTCTGCACGGTTGAGTAGGCCGCGCGATAGCTGCTCGATCCGCCAAAATGCATCTCCCGCTCGACTTCACGGACGAGGTTTTCCTTTTCGTGGACGCGTGCCTCCAGGTCGCGGAGGCGGCTCATGAGCGCGCCGAAGGTGGATGCCATCCAGCGCTGATAGGCCGGCTGGTCCTCGCGCTCATACCGCTTCCATTCGCGGCGCGCCTTTTCCAGCCGGTCCATGGCCCGCCCGCATTCCGACGCGGCCTCGCGGCGCAGCGGCCGCTGGTCCACCCACACGAGTTGCCGCGCCTTGGTGCGCCGACGGGGCGCTCCTTTGGGTTTGGCAGCGGCTGGGACCTTCTTTTTCGGCATCGGCAGACGATAGATGATCGCGCCAAAAACGCGAGCGACGCCAACTAAAAAGGAGCGCGTCCGGCATACCGGGCCGGAATGAGGCGTGCGCAGATGTCATTTGCTATTCGCTGAATCCGGGGCATAGTCCGCGCCCCTCCCGGTTCGCGTCCTCGTGGACGCCGCGGAATGTCGCTCCTAGTGCGCGAATGCTTCCGCACGTTGGTCCATTTCATCTCCATACCTCTATATTCCCATGCCTTTTGCCGCCCTCGGTCTCGAACCCCGCCTCCTCTCCGCACTCAAAGACGCGGAGTATGTGGAACCCACGCCCATCCAGAGCGCAGCCATCCCGAAGATTCTCGCGGGCACCGATGTGATCGGGATCGCCCAGACGGGCACGGGCAAGACGGCGGCCTTCGTGCTGCCGATGCTTCAGCTCCTGGCGAGCCGTGCGCCGGTGGGTAACAAGAAGATTCGTGCGCTGGTCCTGGCGCCGACCCGCGAGCTCGCGGTGCAGATCGAGGAGAATGCGCGGGCCTATGCCCGGTACGTGCCGTTTCGCATGGCCACGGTTTTCGGCGGGGTCGGTGAACGTCCGCAGATTCAGGCGCTGCGCGATAACGTGGAGCTGATCATTGCCTGCCCCGGGCGTTTGCTCGATCTCATGCAGCAGCGCCACGGTGATTTTACCGGGCTGGAATTCCTGGTGCTCGACGAAGCGGACCGGATGCTGGACATGGGTTTCCTGCCCGACATCCGGCGCATCGTGAAGGCTCTCCCCAAGAAGCGCCAGACGCTGCTTTTTTCCGCCACGCTCTCCGGCGAGATCGAACAGCTCACGCACGAGTTTCTGCATCGCCCGGACATCGTGCAGGTGGGCCGCCGTTCGAACCCGGCGGAGACCGTGACACAGGTGGCGTATGAAGTGCCGAAGCATTTGAAGCTCGCGCTGCTGGTCGCCCTGCTCAACCAGCCCGGCATGGAGAGCGTGCTCGTTTTCAGCCGCACCAAGCACGGCGCCGATCGCATCGCCCGCAAGCTGGAGTCGACTGCTATCAAGAGTGCGACGCTGCATTCCAACCGCACGCAGAACCAGCGCCTGCGCGCCCTTTCGGCATTCAAGGCCGGCGAGGTGCGGGTGCTCGTGGCCACCGACATCGCCGCGCGTGGCATCGACGTGACCGGCATCTCTCACGTGATCAATTACGATTTTCCGATGACCAACGAAGACTACGTGCATCGCATCGGCCGCACCGGCCGCGCAAATGCGGTGGGCGACGCGCTGAGCTTCGTCTGCCCCGACGAGCACGGCGATCTGCGCAGCCTCGAGCGTTTCATCGGCCGTGGTCTTCCGCGCAAGCGTCTCGATGGCTTCGACTACGCCGGCGCCGCTCCGCCTGAGCCGCCCCGCCCTCCGCGTGGCCCCAGCGGGCAGCGTGGTGGACAGGGACAAGGCCGCGGCAACAATGGCGGTGGAAACCGTCGTGGTGGCAGCGGTGGTGGCGGCGGAGGCCGGTCTTCAGGACGCGGCCATTCCGGCCCACCGCGCAAGCCCGCCGAACGGCAGGGCGACGTGGGTTACCGCTGGCGCTCGTAAGAGCGCAGGGCTGGTAATCGGCTGAAGGGGACTCTAAGATTCGAGGCTCGCGAAAGTTAGTCTCATAAGGCTTTTTCCTGCCTATGCGCTTCCCCCTTTTCAGCCCAGCGATCCTTCTGGCAACCGCCCTCGTGCCGACCGTGGCCCGGGCGGCGGGCACGGTCGACTTTGATCGCGATATCCGGCCCATCCTGGCCGAGAACTGCACGCACTGTCATGGGCCCGACGAAAAGGAGCGGAAAGGAGAACTGCGGCTGGACCTGCGGGCGGATGCCATGAAGGAGCACGACGGCATGCGCGCCATCGTGCCGGGCAAGCCGGAGGAGAGCGAACTGGTGACGCGGGTTTTTACGACGGACAAGGACGACATCATGCCGCCGCCGAAGGCGAAGAAAACGCTCAAGCCGGAGCAGAAGGAAATGTTGAAGAAGTGGATCGCCGAGGGCGCCGAGTACCGGATGCATTGGGCGTTCGAAGCGGTGAAGGCGCCGACGGTGCCGGACCTGGTGAGGGCGGATGGGGCGGCCGATTTGAGCGCGTGGTCCGGTAGCCCGATCGATCGCCTGGTGCTCGCCCGTTTATTGCAGGAAGGAATCAAGCCTTCACCGGAGGCGGATCGCCGGACGCTGGCCCGGCGGCTCTCGCTCGATTTGCTTGGCCTGCCGCCGACGCCGGATGAAGTGGAAGCGTTTGTCAGCGACGCCGCGCCGGACGCCTATGAGCGGCTGGTGGATCGCATGCTGGCGTCGCCGCATTTTGGCGAACGCTGGGGAAGGCACTGGCTCGACCTGGCGCGTTACGCCGACAGCGACGGCTACGAAAAGGACCTGGTGCGGCCCTACGCGTATCTCTTCCGCGATTGGGTGATCACCGCCTTTAACCGCGACCTGCCATTTGACCGGTTTACCATTGAACAACTGGCCGGGGACTTGTTGCCCAATGCCACGGAACAGCAAAAAGTGGCCACCGGTTTCCATCGGCAGACGCTGACGAATCGCGAGGGGGGCGTGGACAAGGAGGAGTTTCGCTGCAAGGCCACGGTCGACCGCACGGGCACCACTGGGACGGTGTGGCTGGGGCTGAGCGTGGGGTGCGCGGAGTGCCATTCGCACAAGTTCGATCCGATCACGCAGCGCGAGTTTTATCAGCTCTACAGCTTCTTCAATAACACGTCCGAGCGGGACATCCCGACGCCGACGGCGGAGGAACTGACGGCGCAGCAGGCGGCAATGGAGGTGTGGCAGAAGCAGTTCACCGAGCTGGAGCGACCGCTCCGGGCGTACTTGTCGCAGATCACCCGCGAACGGCTGGCGGAGTGGGAGACGGGCCTGCATCTTCCGGCGGAGCACTGGACGGTGCTGCCGCCGACGCGGCTCGCGGCCATCATGGAAGGAGCCGAAGAGCAGTTCACGCCGCAGCAGGATGATTCCATTATTCCGCGGGCCCGGGACAGTGTGCGCACGCGGTACCGCATCGTCGTTGAGCCTCCGCGGGGCACCACCGGTTTTCGGCTGGAAGTGCTGGCTGACCCGGGGAAGGCCGTGGGCAGCGGGAAAGAGGGCGGTTTCGGCCTGTCCGAGTTTTACGCGACGATCGAGTTGCCGGGTGGCGAGACAAAGCGCGTGAATTTCGCCCGGGCGGCGGTGGACTATGCCGATGACGACAAGGGGGCGGGGAAGATCATCGACAACGACCGGACGTCGCATTGGACGGTAAACAAGCAGCCGAAGGCGTCGCACGTGGCCGTCTTTGAGATGGCGCAGCCGCTCGACCTGCCGGAAGGCGCGCGGTTCGAACTGCACGCCGAATTTTTCACCGTGGGAGTGATGTCGCACTTTCGCATCTCGGCGACGAGCGGTGCCGGGCCTTTCACCCCGGACGTGACGCCGGATGCGATCCGGCAGATTGTCGAAACACCGGCGGTGGACCGAACCGACGCCCAATGGAAAACCCTCACGCGCTACTATGCCGAAGTAGGGGATGCGGAAGGCCGGAAGCTGAACGAAGCGGTACTGGTGCAGCAGTCGAAGAAGCCAGTACTGAAACCGACCATGGCGCCGGTCCTGGCGGCCGACACCCGCGCCACGCACGTGCACATCCGGGGTGATTTTTTGCAGAAAGGGGACGAGGTGCAGCCCGGCACGCCTGCGTTCCTGCCGCCGCTCCGGCCGCGCGGCGCGAAGCCCGACCGGCTCGATCTTGCGCAGTGGCTGGTCTCGGCCGAGAACCCGCTCACGCCGCGGGTGCGCGTGAATCACATCTGGCGGCACCTGTTCGGGCGCGGGTTGGTGGCCACGGAAAACGACTTCGGCACGCGCGGAGACAAGCCGACGCATCCGGAATTGCTGGATTGGCTGGCGAATGACTTTCGCACCAGTGGCTGGAGCCAGAAACGCTTGATCAAGGAGATCGTGCTTTCGCAGACGTATCGCCAATCGTCGACCTGGCGGAGCGACCTGGCGCAGCGCGATCCGCTCAATCAGTTGCTCGCGCGGCAGGGGCGTTTCCGGCTGGAGGCGGAGGCGGTGCGCGACGTGAACCTGGCGGTGAGCGGCCTGTTGAATTCGAAGATCGGCGGGCCGAGCATCAAGCCTCCGTTGCCGCCGGACCTGGCCGCGCTGTCGTATGCGGGTGGGTTGAAATGGACCGAGAGCCCGGCGGCGGAGCAATACCGCCGCGGCCTCTACATTCACTTCCAGCGCACCGTGCCGTTCCCGATGCTGGTGACTTTTGACGCGCCGGAATCGAATGTCGCGTGCACGCGCCGCG
>Ga0068858_100004516_pt1 | contig 13642 bp, 8 predicted proteins | sample KBSSwiS12_FD_66589 | JGI IMG/M metagenome (GOLD analysis project Ga0068858, IMG submission 66589) | Switchgrass rhizosphere microbial communities from Kellogg Biological Station, Michigan, USA - KBS Switchgrass S1-2 | ecosystem: Host-associated > Plants > Roots > Rhizosphere > Soil ... | reverse complement strand
CGGCGAGAAGGCGAAGCTGCTCGGCTACCCGAGCTATGCCCACTACGCGATGGCCGACCGCATGGTGCGCGACCCGCTGCGCATGGCGCGGATGCTCGAAGACACCTGGGCCAGCGTGATCGGCGCGGCGAAGAAGCAGATCGCCGACTACCAGGCAATCGCCGACCGCGAGCCTGGCGGCATTCGCCTCGCGCCCTGGGACCGCCAGTTCTACGCCGAGAAGCTGCGCCGCGAGCGCTTCGGTCTCGACGGCGACGCGGTCAAGGCGCATCTGCCGCTCGACGCCGTGATGGCGGCGATGTTCTGGGCCGCCGGCCGCACCCACGGCCTCGCGTTCGCCCGCATCGCCGACGCGCCCGTGCTCGACCCGGCCTGCCGCGCCTACGAGGTGAGCCGCGGCGGCGAGGCGGTCGGCGTGCTGTACTTCGACCTGCTCAATCGCCCGGGCAAGGTCCACGGCTCCTACCAGTTCGAGTACCGCCCGCACGAGAGCTTTCGCGGCAAGGTGCTGCCGATCTCCTCGGTGAACTCGAACTTTCCGCCGCCGCAGCCGGGCGAGCCGATCCTCCTGCCGTGGGAGTACGCCAACGTCTTCTTCCACGAGTTCGGCCATGCCCTGCACATGCTCGGCGGCGAGGCCGCCTATCCCTCGCTCGGCAGCGTTCGCGTCGCCTGGGACTTCGTCGAGCTGCCGGCCCTGATCAACGAGCGCTGGCTGATCGACGGCGACGTGCTCGGCCGCTTCGCGCGGCACCACCGCACCGGCAAGGCGATGCCCGCCGAGCTGATCGAGAAGATCGAGCAGGGGCTGAAGTACGACCGGATCTTCAGCCTCAACCCCGACTACCTGCTGCCGGCGATCGTCGACCTGCGGATGCACCTGCGCGCCGACGGCCGCGGCAGGCCGATCGATGCCGCGCAGATCGAGCGCGACGCGATGGCCGAGCTCGGCATGCCCGAAGCGTGGGACTTGATCATGCGCGTGACGAGCAGTTTTCACAGCTTCGTCGGAGGCTACGCGGCCGGTGTCTACGTCTACCTGTGGGCCGACGTGATGGCGGCCGACGCAGCCGAGACCTTCCTCCGATCGAAGGGCGGCCTCTACGACGCGGCCGTGGCGCGCTCGTGGCTGGCGAACGTGCTGAGCGTCGGTCACCGTGTCCCGGCAGAGGAGGCGTTCCGCGCCTTTACCGGCCACGACCCGACGCCGCAGCCGCTGCAGCGCCGATTCGGCCTGGCCGAGACGCCGGCCTGGCAGTGAGCGCGGGCCGAGCCGCCGACGTGGCCGTGGTCGGCCTCGGCGCTGTCGGCAGCGCCGTCGCCCGCCATCTCGCCGAGGGCGGCGCGCGGGTGATCGGCCTCGACCGCTTCCGGCCACCGCACGAGCAGGGCTCGAGCCACGGCGCTTCCCGCATCACGCGCCTGGCCATCGGCGAGGGCGACGCCTTCGTGCCGATCGTGCAGCGCTCGCATGCGCTCTGGCGCGAGCTCGAGTCCCGCACCGGCGAGTCGCTGATGGCGACGACCGGCGGCCTGGTCATCGCCTCGGCCGCGTCGGACGCCAGGCCATACCACGGCCAAGCAGGTTTCTTCGAGCAGACGGTCGGCGCGGCCGAGCGCTTCGGCATCGTTCACGAGCGCCTGAGCGCCGACGAAATCCGAAGGCGCTTTCCCGCCTTCATGCCCCGCGACGACGAGCGCGGTTACTGGGAGCGCGACGCCGGCATCCTCTTTCCCGAGCGTTGCGTCCGGGCGCAGTTGCTGCAGGCGGCGGCGCACGGCGCCGACCTGCGCTACCGCGTGAAGGTGAGCGAGATCGTCGCGCCGCAAGAAGGCGGCGGGGCGACCCTCATCACCGACGCCGGCACGATCGCCGCGGCGCATGTGGTCGTCGCCACCGGCGCCTGGCTACCGGCGATGTTGCCGGTAGCGTCGGCGGCACGCTTCGCGGTGCAACGCCAGGTGCTGCACTGGTTCGCCACCGACGCGCCGGTCCTCTACGAAGTTGGACGCTGTCCGGTGTTCATCTGGATGCACGGCGCCGAGGGGCAGGCGTTCTACGGCTTCCCGAAGGCCAACGCGCACGAGGGCGTGAAGGTCGCGACCGAGCAGGCGGAGCACGCAACCACGCCCGAGGCGATGCAGCGAAGCGTGAGCGCGGAGGAAACCGCACTGACCTTCGACACCCACGTGCGCGGCCGGCTACGCGGTCTCTCGGCGCGCAGCATGCACGACGCCACTTGCCTCTACACCAGCACGGCCGACGGCCGCTTCGTCATCGATCGCCACCCGACGCTGGCGAACGTCACGGTCGTCTCGGCGTGCTCGGGGCACGGCTTCAAGCACGCGGCGGCGGTGGGCGAGGCGGTGGCCGACGGGCTGTTGGGGCGAGTGCCCCGGGTCGACCTGTCGATGTTCGCGACGCTGAGCCGGTAGGTCGTCCGGGGATCGGAGCCGTGGCGCCGGCCAGCCCGCCCGCCGGCCCGCGCCCGCCGGAGCTCAGCGCCGCGCCAGCCGCGGCTCCTCGCTGCCGCCGGCGCGGGCGAGCTGCATCAGGGTGAGCGGTCCGGCGACGCCGTCGGGCGTGAGGCCGTGCGCGAGCTGGAAGGCGGCGACGCGCGAGCGCAGCGTTTCGCGGCTGGCGGCCGCGCCCTGGCCATCGGCGGCGGCGAGGCGCTGCGCCAGCCAGGTGGTGCCGGCGGCGCTGCTGGTGACGTCCCCCTCGCGATAGCCGGGCGGGGCGCGCCAGAAGGTGGCGTAGTCGCCGCGCCAGACGCGCGCCAGCTCGGCCAGCGGCACCGTCGTCACGTCGCCGCCGATGCCGAGCGTCGCCTGCTCGCCGTTGAAGGCGGTGAGCAGGGCGTGGGCGGCGCGGCCGCGCGCATCGACCAGGCGGACGATGCCCGGCCGGTCGAGCTGCCGCACTTCGGCCAGGCCGCCGCGGCTCCGGAAGCACAGCAGCGATTGCGACGCGGCCGCGGCGCACGACTCGCCCGGGCCGAGCGAGACACCCCAGAAGCGGGCGAGCGCCCGCCAGGCGGTGGCCTCGTCGGTCGCGCCGTCGGTGATGAAGAGCGTGTCGAGCGACCCGGTCGCGACGGCGGGCCTCGTCGCCGGCGTCGGCGTGGCGAGGCCGGGCTCGGGCGACGCGGCGCTGGCCGGCACCGCGGTCGGCGATGCGACGGTCGGTGCCATGGCGATCGACGATCGAGCGGCGGGCGTCGCGGCGGGCGGCGATGCCGGCGCGACCGGTGAAGGCGAGGCCACTGTCGTCGCCGTCGGGGTCGTCGCGATCGCCGCGCCGGCCGAGGCTGCGCTCGCCGCCGGGTCGGTGGCCGCGAGCGTCGTCGTCGACAGCGTGAAGCGCGGCGCCAGCCACAGGCCCGCGGCGAGCGCTCCGGCGGCGACGATCGCCGCCGCCCAGGGATTGACGCCGGCGGTCGCGGCCGGCGCGCCGGCCGACATCGGCGACGGCGCGGTCTTGAGGCCGTACACCTGCTCGACCGCGCGCCCGACCGCGTGCCGGTCGACGCGCCGGCTGCCGGCGGCCTGCGCGTTCGACATCGCCCGGTCGCAGATGACGTTGATGCGTCGCGGCACGCCGTGGCAGAGCTGGTGGATGAGGCCGAGCGACTCGCCGTCGAACGGCATCGGCCCCTTGAGGCCGGCCACCGCCAGGCGATGCGCGATGTAGCCCGCGGTCTCGCTCTCGGAAAGCGCGGGCAAGTGGTAACGGGCGACGACGCGCTGCGCCAAGGGCTCGAGCTGCGGCTGCTGCAGCATCTGCCGCAGCTCGGGCTGGCCGATCAGCATCACCTGGAGCTTGCGGCCGCTCGAATCGAGGTTGGTGAGAAGGCGCAGCTGCTCCAGCACCTCGTTGGAAAGCGCCTGCGCCTCGTCGATCACGATCAGGGTGCGCCGGCCCTGCGCATGGGCCAGCAGCAGGTGGCCGTGCAGGGCGTCGATCAGGTCGACCGCCTTGCCGTCGGCCGGCAGCTCGACGTTCAGGTCATCGAACACCCGCGCCAGCAGCGCATTGGTGTCGAGCTTCGGGTTGACGACGCTGGCGACGTCGTAGTTCGACGGCAGCTCCTCGAGGAAGCGGCGCCAGACGGTCGTCTTGCCGGCGCCGATCTCGCCGGTGAGGAGCACGAAGCTGGCACCGCGCGTGAGGCCGTAGCCGAGCAGCTGCAGCGCCTCGCGGTGCTTGTCGCTCATGAACAGGAAGCGCGGATCGGGGGCGATCGAGAACGGTTCCTGCTGCAGTCCGAAGAATGCGGTGTACATGGTGGAGCGAGGATACCCGGGCGGGTCGGCCGTTCGTCGCTTGCCGGGCGGACCCGGCCGAGCACAATTCGGCCATGAACGACTTTCCGCACGACATCTACACCGAGCCCGAGCCGAGCGTCGACACGCTCGCCAACCTCGGGCCGCTGCGCGCGCTGGCCGGCGTCTGGGAGGGCGGGACGGGCCAGGACGTCAATCCCAAGGCCGACGGCCCGGAGCACGAGGCCTTCATCGAGCGCATCGAGCTGCAGCCGATCGACGCCCAGACCAACGGCCCGCAGCTCCTCTACGGCCTCCGGTACCACACGCGGATCGTCAAGCCGGGCGAGGTCGAGGCCTTTCACGACCAGGTCGGCTACTGGCTCTGGGAGCCGGCGACCGGGGCGCTGCTGCAGACAGTCTCGATCCCGCGCGGCCAGACGGCCATGGCGACGGGCCGCGCGAGCGTGGATGCGACCTCGTTTCGCCTCGAGGCCGTGCGCGGCTCGACGACGAACGGGATCGTCTCGAATCCCTTCCTCGAATATGCGTTCAAGACCGTTCGCTACGCGATCGAGGTCACGGTTCATCCCGACGGGAGCTGGTCCTACGAGCTGGAGACCACGCTCGTCATCCCCGGCCAGCAGGAGCCCTTCGCCCACACCGATCGCAACACCCTGCGCAAGGTGGCCGAGCCGACGCCGAACCCGACGGCGCGGGCGGCGATCGCTGCGCACGGCGGCGCCCTACGGGCATGACCAAGGGCGCCGACCTCCTCGTCGCCGCGCTCGAGAAGGAGGGCGTCGAGCGCATCTTCGGCATTCCCGGCGAGGAGAACCTCGACGTCGTCGAGGCGCTGCGCACCTCGCGCATCGAGCTCGTCATCACCCGCCACGAGCAGGCGGCCGGCTTCATGGCAGCGACCTACGGCCGGCTCACCGGCAAGCCCGGCGTCTGCATCACCACCCTCGGCCCGGGCGCCCTCAACCTCACCACCGCCGCCGCCTATGCGCACCTCGGGGCGATGCCGATGGTGATGATCACCGGGCAGAAGGGCATCCTGGCATCGCGCCAGGCGCGCTTCCAGATCGTCGACATCGTCGCGGCGATGAAGCCGCTGACCAAGCTGGCGCACCAGATCGTCGGCACCGGCACGATTCCGACGCTGGTGCGCGAGGCCTTCCGGGTGGCGCGCGAGGAACGGCCGGGGCCGGTGCTGCTCGAGCTGCCCGAAGACATCGCCGGCGAGGAGTGCGAGTCGGTGCGCCTGGTGCCGCCGCACCCGCTCGAGCTGCCGGTGGCCAGCGCCGAAGCGCTGGACCGGGCCGCGGCGATGATCGTCGCCGCCCGGCGGCCGCTGGTCATGCTCGGCGCCGCCGCCTCGCGGCCGCGTTCCAGCCAGGACGTGGCGCAGTTCGTCCTGCGCACCCGCATTCCCTACTTCACGACGCAGATGGGCAAGGGCACCGTGCCCGGCGGCACCGAGCTCTACATGGGCACCGCCGCGCTCTCGGAGCGCGACTACGTGCACGACGCGATCGAGCAGGCCGACCTGATCGTCACCATCGGCCACGACACCAGCGAGAAGCCGCCGTTCATCATGAACGACGACCGGCCGCAGGTGATCCACGTCGGCTACCAGCCGGCGACGGTGGAGCAGGTCTACTTTCCGCAGGCCGAGGTGGTGGGCGACATGGGTCGCTCGCTCTGCCTGCTCGGCGACCGGGTGGTGGGAAAGCTGCCCAACGCGGGTGCGCTCCTGCCGCTGCGCGAAGGCATCCTCGCCCACCTCGCCGAGCGCGCGACCGAGGAGCGCTGGACGCCGCAGCGCATCGTCCACGACGTGCGCCGGGTGATGCCGGCCGACGGCATCGTCGCCCTCGACAACGGCATGTACAAGATCTGGTTCGCGCGCAACTACCGCACCCGCGCCGCCAACACCCTGCTCCTCGACAACGCCCTGGCGACCATGGGCGCCGGCCTGCCGTCGGCGATCATGGCGGCGATGCTCTATCCCAGGCGACGCGTGCTCGCGGTCTGCGGCGATGGCGGCTTCATGATGAACAGCCAGGAGCTGGAGACCGCGGTGCGGCGCAAGCTCGACCTGGTGGTGCTGGTGCTGGTGGACAGCGCCTTCGGCATGATCCGCTGGAAGCAGGCCGTCGACGGCTTCGCCGACTTCGGCATGACCTTCGGCAACCCCGACTTCGCGCGCTACGCGCAGGCTTACGGCGCCCGGGGCCGGCACGTGAGCGCGATTGCCGACTTCGTGCCCGCGCTCGAGGCGGCGTTCGCCGCCGGCGGCGTGCACCTGGTGGCGGTGCCGATCGACTACTCCGAGAACCAGCGCGTGCTTGTCGACGAGCTGCGCGACCGGCTGCGGGCAGCGCGCCTGGCGGGGCGCTGATGCAGCTCATCCCCCGTGCCGGTCGGCGCTACATGATCTCCCGCACCAGCTTCTCGATCTGCTTGTTGCTGGCGGCCAGGGCCTTGAGCGCCTTGTCGTCGGCGGCGAAGTAGGCGGCGGCGAGGACCTTCTCGCCGACCGCGGCCGCGATCTTCTGTCCGGCCTCGCCGTACCAGCCCTTCTTGGCGTTCTCGTTCTTGAAGTAGTTGGTGTACCTGAAGTACTCGTCGGCCTTGTCGCTGTACTTGGAGTCCCACACCTTCTTGGTGAAGTACTCGGTGACGCATTCGTCGAACTTCCACGACAGCTGCTGATCCGGGAAATAGGGCACGTTCACGAACCCCTTCGAGGAGGCGTGGTGCGACTCGTGCAGCATGACCGCGTTGACCGCGTCGTAGTTCGGCTCGGCGCCGGTGCCGCCCATCTTCGGGTTCGAGTACTCCTCGGCGTTGACGTAGACCGTCCGCTTCGGGTCCTTCCCCGGAACGATGGTCACCATGGCGGGCGCCATGTCGAGCGCCATCTCCTTGTGCTCCTTGTTCTTGGCGGGATTGAACGGGCCGTCTTCCTTCTCGTCCCAGACCTGCGCCTTGACGTAGGCGGTGCCGATGCCGAGCTTGTCGAGCACGGCGACGCTGATGCCGTCCATCGTCGTCGGCAGCTGGCCGTCGAACAGCTCGCTGTGCACGTCGAGCATCTCGCGGAACAGCTCCTCGGTGACGATCTTCTCGGCCTTCCAGATCGAGGGGATGTCGCGGCGCAGCGGCGTGGGGGGCACCGGGTACGGCACCTTCAGCTTCGGCTTGGCTTTCACCGGCGGCTCGACCTTGGGCTCGGCCTTCGCCTCGACCTTCGGCGCCCCGCCCTTGGGCCGGGCCTTGAGCTGGATGTTCTCGATCAGGCCCTCGAGCGGCGCCATCGCGTCCACCAGCCGGTCGGCATGCGAGCGCGCGAGCTGGCTGGTCGTGCGGACCTGGAAGGTGGTGGCCAGGGCCCGCTTGGCGCCGTCGCGCACCTCGACCAGCGCGTCGAGCTCGTCGCTGTCGTTGCAGCCCTGCACCGCGCCGAGGTGGATGGCGAGCAGGGCGACGGCGTCCTTCTCGTCGGTCATGCCGGTGGGCGAGCTGCCGATCGCCTCGAGGACTTCGCGGACGCTTGATTTACCCATGGTGAGAGATCTCCCGAATCTTTTCGTGGACAGGCTGGCGCAGGGTCAGGCCGCCTTCAGCAGGGCGTGCATGCGCTCCAGCGGCACCAGCAGCGGCGTGCGCACGTCGGCGGCGAGCTCGCAGACGTCGTTGACCACGTCGTCGGTGCTCAGCCACTTGCGCAGCTCGGTCACCTGCTGCAGCGTCGCCGGCTCGGCGGTGATGTTCTTCATCACCGCCTGGATCTCGAGGATGGCCTTGGTCGAGCTGGCGTGCTTGGCAGCGGCGATCTTGCCGGCCACGCTCTTCAGCGAATCCACGGCGGCGGCCCGGCGGGTCTTCCAGTCGGCCATCAGCTTCTCGAGCTCGGGCTTCTTCGCATCGGCACCGCTGGACCTGGCCGACGACGACGAGGCCGCCGTGGGCTCGTCGGCTTCCGACTCCGCGTCCTCGCTCTCGAGCGCCTGGCCCAGGCCGGCCTCCTCCAGCAAGGCCTCGATCTCGTCGAGGTCGGCGAGCGCGGCGTCGTACCTGTTCGCCTTGGCGCTTTGCGCGCTCGACGCCATCAGGGCCTTGACCTTCGCGCCCATGGGCTGCGCCATGGCCTTCCTGATCGCATCGGCCAGGGCGGTCAGCCGCTCCTGATACTCCTCCCCGGCATCGTCGGCCGAGAGCGCGTCGTCCAGCTTCAGCATGTCGTCGGAGAGGTCCTCGCCCTCGGTCTCCTCCACCGCTCCCTGGCTGTTGCGAAGGCGCAGCTTCACGTTCAGCTTGAAGGTCTTCTTCAGCCAGATCTGGACCTTCTTCAGCACGCTGCCGTTCAGCCGGTCGCTGACGAAGGTGAGCGCGTTCTTCTCCCAGACGACGGACGAGTCCGCGTACTTGAGGGTCTTGAAGGGGCCGTCGCCGGCGCACATCGTCGTCAGCAGCTTCACCTGCGACGGGCCGACCGCCACGCCCAGCATCAGGGTGGAGCTGGTCTTGCCCTGGACGACGATGAAGCGCATCGGCCGCCGCACCTGGCCCGGCTGCGCCGGCTTTCTCAGCAGGGCGATGGCGGCGATGAGCTTGGCGCGCACCAGCTTGAACGCCTTGGCGCTCGCGCCGGCGCCGCCGGGAGCCGCAGCGGCCTTGGGCTTCTGCGCCGCGGCCGCAGCCGACTTGGCCGCGGCGGCGGCGCGCGTGACGAAGGCATCGACCTCGGCGCGATAGGTCTTCGCCGCCTTGTCGATCGCATCCACCGCCACCAACGGCTCCTTCGGGAAGGCCTTGTCCTTCTTCGCCTCGGTCTCGAACTTAGTCAAGGCCGCGACGACGGTCTGGAGCTGCGCGAGCAGGGCCTTGACGTCGTCGGCCGAGAAGTCCTTGCCGTCCCATTTGACGCCGACATGCAGCCGGGTCAGCGCCTTGAGCTCGTCGCCGAGCTTGGTGGGAGGCGCCTTGGTCGCCTTGGCCAGGGCGGCTTTCTGCTTGTTCCAGAATGCCGCACCGAGCGCCGTAGGAATGTCGACCTGCGCCATGCTTCCCCCCGTCCCTTGAATGGAAGCCGGACGTTAGGAAGGCCCCAAGGCGACGTCAAGGAAATACGCACGGAACTCGCCCTGCAGAACAGGCCGAGGTCCGGGCACGTGCCTGTCAGTCTTCGAGTGCGGCCTGTGTCGCGACGCAGTTGCGGCCGGTGCGCTTGGCGCGGTAGAGGCAGGTGTCGGCGCGCAGGATCAGGTCGATCGCCCGGTCCCCCTCGCGCAGCGTGGCCACGCCGAAGCTGCAGGTGATGCGCCCGGCCGGCCCGAAGTCGGCGTCGGCGACCGCAAGGCGCAGCTTGTCGGCCATCTGCACCGCACACGCCAGCTCGAGGTGGGGTGCGAGGATCATGAACTCCTCGCCGCCCCAGCGGCAGAGGGCGTCCGAGCTGCGCATCCGCTCGTTCAGCACCCGGGCCACGTCGACCAGGGCACGGTCGCCGACCAGGTGGCCGTGCACATCGTTGACGCTCTTGAAGTGGTCGACGTCGACCATGATCAGCGCCAGCGGCGTGGCGTAGCGGACGCTGCGCGCGATCTCGGCGGCGCACAGGTCGTTGAACTTGCGCCGGTTGAAGAGACCGGTGAGGGCGTCGCTGTGGGCGTCGTGCGCCAGGGCCGAGGCGAGCTCGTCGCATTCGCGCTGCTTGTCGGCCAGGAGGCTGCGGGTCAGCTCGAGTTGCCGCGTCGCTTCGTCGAGGCGCTGGGCCAGCGTCAGGCGCTCCCAGCCCGCAGTCGCTTTCTCGCCCGGCCGGGCGCCCTCGCTGGGCACAAGACTCAACACCGGATGCATCGCATCGTTCTCCTGGCGACCCGGATAACATATCCGCCGACCCCGGCGCCGCCCATACTGCACATGCAGTACGTGCCGCGGCGACGGGGCCGCAAACCGGCACAAATCACGCAGAAGACGGCCGGCCGCGGCTGCGCGCCTCCTGCAGCAGCTGCTGCAAGGTCCTCAGCGCATCGGCACGCTCGAGAAGCTCAGCCATTCGCGTCGTCAGGGCTGGCCTGCAATGCCGCGATCAGGGGCGCGTGCGCCAGCACGCGCTCGGCCACCACCCGCTGCAGCAGTTCGCCGAGGGCGATGCCCGGCCACGGCGGGTCGACCGTCCCCGTCGGTGAGCGCCGACCCCAGGCGGCACGCAGCTCGTCGCGGTCGGGGGCGCTCAGCGTCTCCTCGTTCGCGCCGAAGGCCAGCACGCGGCGCGCGGCGCGTGCCGCGCCCTGGGTTTCGAGCAGCTCCGCCAGCGCCAGCAGCGTGGCCGGCTTCACCGATTGCGCACCCAGCGTCAGCGCCAGGTCGGCGCCGTCGGCGAGCAGCGAGCGCGCCAGCTCCAGCTCGCCGCGCCGCGTCGCCAGACGCGCCAGCTGCACCTTCAGCCAGCCGGCGAGCGCCATCAGTCCGGCGCCTTGCGCGACCTCGAGCGCCGCCTCGGCATGGGTCCGCGCCGTGGCCAGGTCGTCGACCTTCAACGCCAGCTCGGTCAGGTTCGCCAGCACGAAGGCGCGGCTCGAGACCAGGCCATGGCGCTCGCTGATCTGCAGCGCCTCGTGCAGATGCAGCCTCGCGGACTCGTCGTCGTTCATGAAGGTCGACATCGAGGCCAGGTTGTTCAGGCACAACGCGACGCGGGCGTGGTCGCCGTGCCGACGATGCTGCAGCAGCGCCTCGCGCATCAGCCGCAGCGATTCGTCGTAGCGGCCGAGCCGCTTCTCGCAGAGCGCGAGGTTGTCGAGCGTCGAGGCGATCTCGTGGGCCCGCCCGCCCGCCTCGGCCACGGCCAGCACCTGCTTGTAGGCCTCGCGGGCCTCGACGAAGCGGCCGGTGAAGACGGCGCAGCCGCCGCGCACCGCGAGGGCCTGGTACCTGGCCTCGCGCGGCTGGCCGCGGCGCGTGGCGGCCAGGGCGCGCGCCGCGGTCGCCTCGGCTTCGGCATAGCGCGCGAGCCGGGCCTGCATCAACGCGGCCTGGCTGAGCAGGACTGCCTGCAGCGGGCGGTCGGCCGCCAGCGGCGATTCGAGGGCTTGCTGGAACAGCGCCAGGCCCTCCGCGAAGCGGGCGCGATGCTCGAAGTAGTTGAGCAAGGTCGGCAGGCTGTGCCTGAGCGCTTCGCCCTGGCCCTGCGCGATCGACCACTGGCAGGCGCGCCGGCAGTTCTCGAAGTCGCGGTCGATCGCCTGCAGCGCCTCGCGGTCGCCGCTCTCGCTCGCCGGCTCGAGCTGGCGCAGCCAGCGGTGGAAATGCGCCGCGTGCGCGGCCTCGGTCGCGGCCCGCGCGGCATCGTCGCCGAGGCGCAGGGCAGCGAGCTGCTGCACCAGCGGGTGCAGGTGCATGCGGTCGCCGTCCTTGGCCAACAGCGACTTGTCGGCGAGCGCGCCCAGCACCGGCAGCGACGCGCCGGCGACCGCGCGCGCGCCCTCGATCGAGAAGCCGCCGTGGAAGACCGAGAGGCGCGAGAGCGCCTCGCGCTCGACCGCGCCCAGGCGCCGCCACGAATGCTCGAACACCGCCTCGATGCTGGCGTGGCGCGGCGGGTGGCGGGTGTCGGCGGCGCGCAGCAGCTCGGTGCCGTGGCGCAGCTCGTCGGCGATGGCCCGGCACGACAGCATGCGCGCCCACCCGGCCGCGAGCTCGATCGCCAGCGGCAGCCCCTCGACCTGGCGGCAGATGTCGACGATCGCGGCGCTCTCGGCGGCGGCGGCGAAATCGGGCTCGACCCGCCGTGCCGCCCTGACGAACAGGCGCACCGCGTCGAAGGACTCGGCCCGGTCCTCGTCTTCCGGATCGGGGACCGGCAGGCCCTCGAGCGGCATCGACCATTCGCCGGCGACGGCCAGCCGCAGCCGCGACGTGACCAGGATTTTCAGGCGCGGGCAGGCCTGCATCAGGCGATCGAGGACGGCGGCATGCTCGGCGAGCTGCTCGAAGTTGTCGAGCACCAGCAGGAGCTGCTGCTCGCGCCAGGCGTCGATGACGCGCGTCAGCGGGTCGTCGTCGCCCGAGGCGGCGACCCCGCCCTCGTGGGCCAGGCGAAGCCCGAGCTGCTCCGGCGTGTCCACGTCCTCGAGCGGCACGAAGACGGCGCCGTCGGCGAAGAGCGGCGCCAGCTCCTGCATGGTGCGCCGCGCCAGCCGCGTCTTGCCGACGCCTCCGGGACCGATCAGGCAGAGCAGGCGGCATTCGTCGCGCCCGAGCAGGTCGGCAATGCGCTGCAGCTCCACCGAGCGGCCGACGAAGCCGTCGTCGGCCGGGCCGGCGGCCGGCACGGCGATGCCGCTCGCCGCCGGCCGCGCACCGGTCAGGGTGTCGTGCAGGGCGCGCAGCTCCGCGCCCGGCGTCAGCCCGAGGTCGGTCGACAGCCGCTCGACGAACTGCCGGTACGCGGCGCGCGCCGCACCGGCCTGGCCGTCGCGCGCCAGGGCGCTCATGTGCTGGCGCAGCGCCGCCTCGTCGAGCGGGTCGGCCTCGAGCAGCCGGGCCGAGAGCGCCACGGCCTCCGCCGGCGGAATCGCCGGGTCGGCCATCCGCGCCAGTGCCGCGGCCCGCCAGGCGGTGCGCAGGCGGTCGCGCTCGAACGCGACCCAGCGGGTCCAGGACTCGTTTTCGCCGTTGTCGAATCCGGCGAGCAGCTCGCCCCGGTAGGCCTCCAGCGCCTCGCCGGCGCGCTGCTCGCGCAGCGCCGACTCGAAATCGGCGACGTCGGTGGCGAGCTCGAGCCGCAGGGCCGCGCCTTGCGGTTCGATCGCCGGAACCCAACGCAGCGACGGCAGGCGGAACAGGGTCTTGCGCAGGTTGGCGAAGGCGAGCCGGTCTTCCTGATCCGGCCAGAGCATCGCCGCGATCTCGGTCCGCGTCACCCACTGGCGCCGCAAGGCGAGGAGGACGACGAGCTGGGTGCGCCGTTCGAGGGCAAGCGCCGTCCGGGCCCCCCCGGACTCGACCATCGGCGAGCCGAACAGGTGCAGGCGGACCGGCCCGTGCATGGGCCAAGTATCGCAGGGCGTCGAGGGTGGAACGCCGGTGGAACGCGGCCCTCGGCACAGTGCGCCCATGCCCATCGCACGCCACCCTGTCGCGGGTCCTTCGCTCCCCGGCGCCGCCTCCGGTGACCGGCTGTCGCCGTGGGCGCATGGCGACTACGCCGTGATCGGCGCGACGCTGGCGATAGTCGCCGAGCAACTGGTCGAGGCCGCCGACGTCCGCGCCGGCGAGAAGGTGCTCGACGTCGCCGCCGGCACCGGCAACGCCGCGCTGGCGGCGGCGCGGCGCTACGCCCACGTCACCGCCACCGACC
>Ga0068858_100004515_pt1 | contig 13642 bp, 13 predicted proteins | sample KBSSwiS12_FD_66589 | JGI IMG/M metagenome (GOLD analysis project Ga0068858, IMG submission 66589) | Switchgrass rhizosphere microbial communities from Kellogg Biological Station, Michigan, USA - KBS Switchgrass S1-2 | ecosystem: Host-associated > Plants > Roots > Rhizosphere > Soil ... | reverse complement strand
CTCGTCGACTCCGCGTTCGAGGCGTGGGTCGTCGACGAGGGGCCGGCGGTCGGCCGACATCGATCGGTCATCACCGAGGTCGAGGGGTCTGCCTACCGCACAGGTGAATCGATGTTCTCCCTCGATCCGCGCGACCCCCTCGGGACCGGGTTCCTGCTCCGCTGACCGGCTATGCTCCGGTGACCAGCGGCTGACCACGAGGGGAGCGGAGGACGCGGATGCGGGGCTTCATCATCGGCACGATCGCCACGGCGATCACGTTCGCGATCGTCGCGTACCTGCTGCCGCAGATCGATTACGGCGACAACCTCACCGGCCTGATCATCGTCGCGGTGATCGCGGGCGTCGTGAACGGCGTGATCAAGCCGATCATCAAGCTCTTCTCGTTGCCCTTGACGATGATGACGTTCGGGCTGTTCGGGCTCGTCATCAACGCCGGCCTGCTGCTCCTGATCGCCTGGGTGTCCAGTCTCGTCGGGATCACGTTCACGGTGGGTGGCTTCCCGACGGACGGTCTGTCCCTCGATGCGTTCATCGCCGCGATCATCGGCGGTATCGCCATCTCCATCGTCGGCGCCATCGTCGGGATGGCGATCCACGACTGACGTCTGAAACCTCTCCAGCGACGAGCCTGCGAGCCGCAGCGCGCCGGTACGGGACGCCGGCATTCGTCACGGATCTCGCGACACTCGGCGCGGCATGTCGTGACGTCGTCACCGCCTTTCCCGACCCCGTCCTCCGCCAGTACTCCGTAAAGGCGAACGACGTCCCAGCGGTCATCGCGGCCGTCACGACGAACGGTTTCGGGGCGAACGTCGTGTCACGCGGCGAGTGGGCGCAGGCGAGCCGCGCCGGCGTTCCCAACGAGCGGACGACGCTCGAAGGCGTCGGCAAGACCACCGCGGATCTGGCTGCCGCCGCGCGGGCGGCTGCCGACGACCGACCGCTACGTTGGATCGCCATCGAGTCGCCCGAGGAGGCCGCGGCACTCGCCGACGAAGCGGCCAGGATCGGGGCGCCACCGCTTGACGTGCTTTACCGGCTCAACCCGGACGTCGCGCCCGAGACACTGACCGGCCTGGCCGTCGGCGCGGGCAGCACCAAGTTCGGTATGACCGAGACCGAGATCGCGACCGCCATCGAAGCCGGTGGCGGCCCAGATGGGCGACTCCGCCCACGCGGCATCCATCTCCACGTCGGATCGCAGCTCGGCGCTGTCGACGCGTGGCGCGATGCCGTGCGGAAGGCGCTCGCGCTGGCCGCGCTCTGGCGCGGCTCGATCGAGACGTTCGACACCGTCGACCTCGGCGGCGGCTTCCCTGTCGGTCCCGCTGGAACGCCGGCCCCCGCACCCGAGCGGTTCGCCCGCGAGCTCCGGCCATTGCTCGCCGCCGTGCCGGAGGATCGCCGCCCTACGCGCATCGCGATCGAACCCGGCCGGGTGCTGGTGGCGCGCGCCGGCTGGCTCGTCGCGCGCGTCCTCCATGTCCGTGACCGGGCGGGACGGCAGGTCGTCCTGGACGCGGGCATGACCGAGCTGATCAGACCGGCGCTGTACGGCGCGCGGCATCCCATCCATGCGCTGACCTCGCTGGGGCGGCCGATCGACATGCTCGGCGAGATCCGTTCGCCCGACGTGTCGCCGGCTCGGGTCGAGGGCCCGATCTGCGAATCGACCGACGCGCTCGGCACGCACGACCTGCCGCCGCTCCGGCGCGACGATCTCGTCGTCATCGGCGACGCCGGCGCCTACGCCGCATCACTGGGCTCGGCCTACAACGGCCGGCCGCGGCCACCGCAGGTCCTCCTCGCCGCCGACGGGCGGCTCAGCCTCGGGCGGCGGCGCGGTTCGCTCGCCAGCCTCGCCTGAGGCGCCGGTATGCTGCGCCACGTGGCGCGCTCCGTCGGCTCTCGATCCATCACGGCCGTGCTCGCGACGCTGGTCGCGATCGCGCTCGCGCTCGGGCTCGCGCTCCCGGCCGTTGCCGCGGAACCGGGTCCGCCCTTCCCCGATCCGGTGGACGGTCAGGCCGTCTATGACACTGCCGGCCTGTTCAGCCAGGAGACCCGGGATCAGGCCGAGCTGATCATCGACGCGATCGAGTCGCAGTCCAAGGCCGAGGTCGTCGTCTACACGCAGGCGCTCGGCCGCGACCACATCACGACCGAGGAGGCGGAGTCGCACGCTCGCGCGCTCATGGACCAGTGGGGCGTCGGGCGCCGCGGGGTCGATGACGGGCTGGTGATCCTGTTCGACCTCGACACCACGAACGAGCACGGCCAGGTCCAGCTATACGCAGGTCCGGGGTTCTCGTCGTCGTACCTGTCGGACGACGAGCGCCAGGCGATCTACCAGGACGTCATGGTGCCGCTGCTCGCGGACCAGCAGTTCGATGACGCGCTGCTCGCGACGCTCGGCAAGGTCGTGGAGGCGACGGTCGGGGCCCCGGGCGCCGGCGGTGGTTCGACGAAGACGCCGCCCGAAGACCAGGGGGTCCCCCCGGGCCCGCCGTTCCCTGACCCGGAGGTCGACCGAGCGGTCTACGACAACGCCGGCATCTTTTCGCCAGCGGAGATCGTGAAGGCCGAGTCGACCATCGACGCGATCGAGGCGCGGACTGGTGCGGAAGTCGTCGTCTATACGCAGTCCGTCGACTACGGCGTGACGAGCGACGAGACCGAGGCTCGGGCCCGCGCGCTCATCGACCAGTGGGGCATCGGCCGGAAGGGCTTCGACGACGGGATGGTCGTCTTCTTCGACATCGACCCGTCCGGCGAGCACGGCCAGGTCCAGCTCTACGCGGCACCCGGCTTCGAGGCGACCTACCTCACGAACGAGGATCGCCAGAAGATCTTCGAGAACGACATGGTGCCGTTCCTGCGCGACGCGAACTTCGACGGCGCGCTCGACATCGCGATGCAGCGGATCGACGCGGTGGCGACGCCCGAGAACGCCGCCAAGCTGCAGGTCGGGCGCCAGGTCAACGCGGCCATCGGTCTCGTCGGCGCCCCGATCGTCTTCCTCGGACTGGCCGGCTGGGCCTTCTTCTCGTGGCGACGGTATGGGAAGGACCCCGTCTATCTCGACGATCCATCGATCCTGATGCCGGCACCCCCGCCGGACCTGACCGCCGCCTCCGGTGCGTTCGTCATGGACGGTCGTTCGTCGCGGCGCGCGCTCACGACCGCGATGCTGGATCTCGCCTCGCGAGGGCTGATCTCGTTCCGCGAAGACAAGGGCATGCTCGGGCTGTCGCACAAGGTCGGCATCGAAACGTCGCCCGAGGCGGGTGACGCGGTCGAGGAAGCGCAGCGCGCCCGAAACGCGCGCAAGCCGATCGGTCCAGCCGAGGACTACGCGCTCCGCAAGCTACGCGTCCTCGGCGATGGGAAGCAGGGCTTCATCGAGCCCGACAAGCTCCCGGAGTTCGGGTCGAGCGTCTCCGAGTTCGACTCGAAGCTCGAAGACCACGTCGTCAGCGGGGGTTGGGTCGTCGAGAAGCCGAGTCGCGTCGTGGCGCGGTGGGTCGGCAAGGGTGTCCTCGCGATCTTCGCGGGCGGCGCGGGCATCTTCCTCGGCGTCAACCTGCCGGCCTCCGGGCTCGTGGTCATCGGCGCTGCCGCGATCGCCGGCGGGATCGTCGTCTGCCTGTTCGCCCCGAGCATGCCGCGGGTCACGCTGCCCGGTGCGATGGTCCGGGCGATGCTCGCCGCATACAAACGGACTCTCGAGAAGACGATGGAGCAGGCGCGCTCGATGCAGCAGGTCGTCGACCAGGCCGGGCTGACCTGGCTCGAGACGCCCGACCAGGCGGTCGTCTGGGGCACGGCGCTCGGTCTGCAGGGCCCGATCGAGAGCGTCCTCCAGCGTTCGCTCCAGGACGTCCAGCAGCAGCCACAGCTCGCGTCCTCGACCTATTTCCCGGGCTGGTACCGGACGTCGTCCGGTGAATCGTTCGCCGGCGGCCTTGCGTCCGGCAGCGGCGGCTCCATCTTCTCGGCCTCACCGGTGCCAGATATCGGCGGCATGATGTCGGCGCTCGGGACGATCGGGAACTCGCCTGCATCGTCGGGCGGGGGCGGCGGCGGCTTCGGTGGTGGCGGCTCGGGCGGCGGCGGGGGTGGCGCAGGCGGCGGGTTCTAACGGGCGACGCGCCGCGCCATCAGATCCCGAACATCTCCCGGCACGCGTCGAGCCCTTCGATCACCACGGGTGGGCGCTCACGCGACCGCCACCGCTCGGCCGACATCCGGAACTTCTGGGTCTCGCGCGCGATGCCTTCAGGCGCCAGCGATCCGCGTCCGTTCTCGTCGTAGCCGAGCCCGCGCGAGACCGCGTTCGACGCCGCGTTGTCGAGGAACGCCGCGGACTCGGCGAACCGCGCTCCCAGCCCGTCGAAGGCAAAGGCAAGAACCGCGGAACGCATCTCCTTCCCGAGGCCTCGACCCTGGAACGCGCGACCGAGCCACGACCCGGTATCGACCGTGCGATGCGTGGGGAACGCCCGCGCTTCGACGCTCTGTGCGCCGATCGGTCGACCGTCCATCTCGACCATCAGGTTCAGCCGCCACTCGTCGACCGACCACCGAGCCCGGCCGTCCCAGTGATGGGCGAGGAACCCCTGATCGAACGCGGGCCCTTCGGCCGACGTCCAAGCCACACCGAACGGCATCTCGTCGGGTGGATGGATACCCGCTTTGGCGACCGCGAGCAGCGGCACGAGGTCGTCGTCGGTCGGGAGGCGAAGCACGAGATTCTCGGAGCGGATCCGCAGCTCGAAGAGGGGCCAGACCGCTTCGAGGGGCGCGACGGACGGGTCGACGGCGGCCATGGGCACCCGACGCTACACTCCGGCCATGGGTGCTGTCGAGACGATGGAAGAGTTCTTCGAGAAGCTGAATTCCGGCGACCGCGAAGGCGCGGTCGCGATGATGGACGAGAAGACCGAGATGCGCGTGCACGTCGGTGACAACGTGCAGACGCTTCGCGGCGTGGAGCGCGTCGGCGGCTGGTTCCTCCGGAGCGATACCGGGCTACGGATGATCCCGGGCGACATCCGTGACACCGGCAATACCTACGAGGCGGATCTCCTCGTGGTCAGGCCCGGAGCCCCGACCCAGCACATCGACGCGACCTTCCGCGTGGAAGCCGGGCGGATCACCGCGATCAACATCGCCCCGCGCTAGTCGCGACGCCTGTCCACGGCGCCGCTGGCGCCGCTGGCGCCGGCGGCCGAGCGGACGCTAGGCGGACGGCGACGCGGATGTCTCGGCCGGGACCTCCTGGGTCTCGGGCAGCGGGATCACGATCTCATCACCGACCCGGATCCGGTTCGGGTTCTTGATCGTGTCCTTGTTCGCGGCCAGCAGCGCGTCGAGCGTGACGTTGAACTTCCGCGCGATCTTGGACAGCGTGTCACCGGTCTTGATCGTATAGACCTGCGGCGTCGGCTGCGGGATCGGCGTGGGCGAGGGCGAGGCTGATGCCTCGACCGACGACGACGGGCTCGCGCTCGACGCTGCACCACCGCCGCCACCATCGCGGCCGACACCGAGGACACCCGGCAGGAAGAACAGGATCACCGCCGCAAGCACGACCCCGCCAGCGAGGATCGCGATCGTCGGGACACCGGAGATCCCTGAGAGGTTGGCGCGTGTCTTGATCGACGGATACGCCTCGTAGCGGCGGGCCTTCTCCCAGGACGGGCCGTCGTGCTGGCTCGCGGCGGCACCGGCGGCAGCCGCAGCGGCCGCTCGATCACGGTCGCGGTTCTTATCCCGGGTCGAGCTGACCGTGGGGCGTCGGCCGGCCTTGGTCGGCGGGGGACGGACCTCGACGTGCGACTCGGACGCTTCGGCATCTCGGGCAGCCTTGCTGACCAGTCCAGCGAGATCCGGGTCTGCGGGCGACGAGGCGTCGACGGATGACGGCTGGGGACGGGTGGGCGGACGAGGGGCCCACTCAGCATCGAGATCCTCGCCACGGGCCAGACGGTCGGCAGCGCTCCCGGCGAGTCCCTGCCCCTCCTCCGATGAGCTGAGGTAGCTCGGCGTCTCGTTGCGGGGCGGACCGGCCGAGGCGGCCGCACCAGCAGCCGCGCCCGCGCCCGTTGACGCCCACGGCGGCGGAGCCGCCCAATCGCGCGGCGGGTTGCGGCGAGGTCGTTCCTCGATCGGCACGTCCTGGGGCGGCTGACTCCACGGATCCTCGTCGTCATCGATGCCGCTGTCGTCGTCCATCGCACTCACCGCGACCAGGGAAGCAGCGGCTGCGCCCGGTTCGCCGTCACGTTCCTCGGCGCCCGGGACGGCATGCGCAGCCTCACGGCGCGCCCAGTCCTGGAAAGTCGGGCACACCGGGAACGCCGATGACAGGCAGTACGCCTCTTGATGGGCGAGCGCGCGCGGAGCCGGCTGTGCCTCGGCGAAACAGCGATGGCGATGGTCCGGTCGGTCGGCACGCGCATCCCGGTCGTCTTCAAGAGCGACGAACGGGCAGGCCGGTGAACCGTCCGCGCTGGGCAGCCCTCGGTCCGTCATCGGCCCGATGATACCCGCGGCGGTCGCTCGCGAGTCGTGCTGGAGGTCGCCACGCCTTGTGCACGGAGACGGGTCTGACGGTCGCTGCGGCGGTGATCAATCCGTTTGACATGTGGTTTGACATGGCCCGGGGCGGCTCGGAGACTTCGAGGCGCTTCCCGAGACGCTAGGGTGGATACCCCTCGACCCAGAGAGAAGGAGTCCCATGTCTCGACTGACTCGTTGGCTCGCGCCGACCACCACCGCCAGCGCCCACTGCGACCTGCCGTGCGGCGTGTATGACCCCGAGCAGGCTCGCATCGAGGCGGAGTCGTGCCACAGGATCCTCGAGAAGTACGCTGCCAACGAGGATCCGACGTTCCGTGGCCGCGCCATCCATATCAAGGAAGAGCGCGCGGAGCTGGTCAAGCACCACCTCGACGTCCTCTGGCACGACTACTTCAAGCCGGAGCACCTCGAAAAGGTCCCGAACCTGCATGAGATGTTCTGGAACGCGAACAAGCAGGTCTCGAAGGTGAAGGCGTCCACCGACACCGCGGACAGCCAGAAGCTCCTCGACATGATCGACGAGATCGACGCCGCCTGGAAGGCGACCGGCGGCGAGGAGAAGACGCGGGTCGCCGGTCGCCCCGGCTGAGCCCTCCCCGATGCGCATCCCGAGGCCCCGCCGAGCGGCGGGGCCTCGTCGTACCGAATCGCTGCGACACCGCCTCCGCGGTCCGTGGCGCATCGCGATCCGCCAGGCAAGCATGGAGCCGACACTCGCGGAGGGTGACTGGCTCCTCCTGGACCCGACCACGGCCCGCTGGCCGCGCCGCGGATCGCTCGTCGCGTTCCACCAACCGGACACTGGCACGCTGGCGGTCAAGCGGGTCGCCGGGACGCCGGGCGACCGGATCCCGTTCCGCGAGGGCTATCTCGAGCTCGCCGATGACGAGGCGTGGCTCGTTTCCGACGCGGACGAGATCGCGACGACCGCCGCAGGCTACGGCGCTCCCATCGATTCGAACCAGTTCGGACCGGTGCCTGTCGAGCTCCTGGTCGGGCGGGTCTGGTTCCGGTACGGGCCGCTCCGTCGCCTCGGGTCGCTCCCGCGCCGCCCGGACCATCGGGGTGTGGACGCGGGGGACCAGGGCCGGTAGGGTCCCATCCGGCATCGAGCCCATCCACCCCGCTCGAGCCGTGACTGGGGGCCCTTGACCCGTATGACTTCCTCGATCAACGCCCGCGCCCGTCTTCTCAGCCTCGCGGCGGTCGGACTCGTGGCGGCCGCATGTGCCGGCGCGCCGGCAGCGTCGGCCCCGGCGTCCGCCTCAGCATCGCCCGTCCCGACGACGTCGAGCGCGCCTTCCGTCGAGGCATCGCCGAGCGCATCGGCCAGCGCGTCCGCCGCGGCGTCGCCAAGCGCAGGCGCGAGCGTCGCCACGACCGGCCGGATCGCGATCCCCGACCACAAGTTCGCGGTCACGCTGCCCGATGGATGGACGAGGATCCCGCTCGAGGCGCAGGACATCGACGCGCTCATCGAGGCGGCCGGCGCGCAGAACCCGCAGCTCGCGGAGTCCTACACGCAGCAGATCAAGGCGATGGCCGCCCAGGGTCTCGTGCTCTTCGCGTTCGGTCCGGACATGACGGCCGGCACGAACCTGAACGTCCTATCGACCCCGAACATGGGCCTGAGCCTCGATTTCCTCGAGCAGGCGAACCTCGCCCAGGTCAAGGCGCTCGCGAACGGGGAGGTCTTGTCGGAACGCGTCCAGCTGCCAGCGGGCGAGGCGCTCCACCTGCGCTACGCGCTGTCGACAGCGACCGGTGCGCCCTCACCGACGATCGAGCAGTACATGCTGATCAACGGCGCCAACCAGCTCGTCGTCAGCATGACGAACACCCCCGAGGCCGAGTCGTCGGCCATCGCGCAGTCGATCGAGCTGCTTCCCTAGGCGCGGACCGGCTCGAGAGGGGCCGAAAGGCTGATCCCGGCCGCGCGACAGTCAGTGGCGAAGGCCGCCTGCGCCTCGAGCGTGGGTGACCAGCGGGTCGGGAACGCGATCAACCGGTCGAGCCCGATCTCCTGCATGCGCGCGAGGCGATCGACGCGCGGCTGACCCGCGTCACGCATCAGCTCATCGCGCTCATAGAGCGAGAACCGCAGCGTCGCCGGATCGCGTCCCTCAGCCTGGCAGCGCTCGCGGACGTCACGCATCCGCTCGACGATGTCATCGGGCTCGATGAACACGAAGTTCAGCTCGTCGGCGTACCGGATCGCGTAGCCAGCCGTGCGCTGTCGTCCGTTCCCGCCGACGATGATCGGGATGCGCGGCTCCTGGAGACCGCGGGGCACATTGATGGCCCCACGCACATGGGCGATCGCGCCCTCGTAGCTCGATCGGTCGGGCCCGAACATCGCGCGGATGATCTCCAGGTGGTCGCCCAGGGCATCAAGGCGCTCCGCCAGCGGCGGGAACCCATAGCCGTAGGCGATCCATTCGTCCCGCTTCCAGCCGGCGCCGATGCCGAGCTCGAACCGGCCGCCGCTGATCACATCGATCGTCGACGAGAGCTTCGCGGTCAGGGCCGGATTCCGGAACCCCGTGCAGACGACCATGTGGCCGAGCCGCACCCGCTCCGTGACCATGGCAAGAGCCGCCAGCACCGAGAACGACTCGAACGTGATCTCGTCTGTCGGCTCGGGAACGGTGTGGAAGTGGTCGAACACCCAGAGCGACTCGAAGCCGAGCGACTCGGCCTGCTGTGCCAGCTCGACGGTCCGTGCCCAGGCGTCGGCGGGCGGCCAGCCGTCGTAATCGCCTTTCCAGCCTTGCGGGGCCATGAGCCCGACCTGCATGTCCTACCTCCATCGTCGCGCCCCGGGTCACGAATCGTGCCACGGATGCGAGTGCGACGGATCGGCCGTCACTGCCGGCGCCCGCACTGCGAACCGGCCGCGCGGACCGCCATCGGCGGCCCGTATCCTCGGGCGCATGGAGATGACCGCGTTCGACCCCGAGCTGCCGCTGCCCGACATGCCCGATCCGTGGGTATCGACCTCGCAGCCGACCCGGCGATCCACCCCGCCGTTCCACATGACCGACATGATCGAGGCGGAGCCGGCCATCGCCGCGCGGATCCTCGAGCGGCACGAGGCGGTCGGCAGTGGGGCAGCTGAGCTCGCGCGCGTGATCCGGCGGACCGTGCGCAGCGGCGATCGTGTCGTCGTCACCGGCTGTGGCACGTCCGAGCACGGGGCGCTGGGTGTCGCGGATATCCTCCGCGACGCGATCCGGACGGCTGACGTGCGACCGCCCGGACACGCGGCGCGACACGAACCGGTCGCGGCGCAGGCCTTCGAGCTGTCGCTCGATCCGCCGTCGACGGGGCTCGTGATCGGCGTCTCGCACGAGGGCGGGACCGCTGCCACCAACGCCGCCCTGGAAGCGGCAAAGGCCGCCGGTGCACGAACAGCGATCATCACGGTCACCGGCCGCTCGCCTGGCGCGGCGCTCGCGGATGTCGTCGTCGAGACCGGTGAGCTCGACCAGAGCTGGTGCCACACCGTCGGCTACCTGAGCCCGCTCGTGGCAGCGACCGCCGTCGGAGCGCACCTCACGGGTCGAGCCGTCGACGGCGAGTTCCGGGAGGCTGTCCGATCGCTCGTCGCAGCCGGCGTCGATCGGGCGAACGTCACCGAGGCCGCGGCTGGCCGCCTCGCTGAGCGGGGATCGATCGTCGTCATCGCGTCCGGCGCTGACCGGACCGCGGGCCGCGAGCTGACGCTCAAGATCGAGGAAGGGACCTGGATCCCGGCGGCGTACCGGGACCTCGAGACGTTCCTCCACGGTCATCTTGCAGCGACGGACGACGCCCAGGGCCTGGTGTTGATCCTGTCCGATCGGGAGGCGCGCGAGGCGCGGCTCCAGCGAGCGACCGGAGCGCTCCGGGCAGCCCGCACGATCGGCATGGAGGCTGCGGCGATCCTCACGGCTGAAGCGGCGGCCGATCTGCCGACCGAGCTCACGCCAGCCGGACGCATCGTCATCCCGGAGGCGCCATCACTCCCCTCCCCGGTCGCAGCCTTGCTCGGGACGGCCAGCCCGCTCCAACTGCTGACGGAGCGGATCGCCCGCGCGCGCGGCGTCGACCCGGATCCGATCCATCGGGACGTCGACCGCTACCGCGAGGCCGCCGACGCCGCCGAGGGCTGATCGGCCCGGCACCTCTCTGGATCAGGACCGCGCGATGATCTCCTCGCCGATGACATCGACCATGTCGAGGTCCCACGGGATGAAGTCCTGGAACATGATCCGCTCGATGCCGGCCTCCGCGAACCGCTGCACCTGGGCACGCGCCTGATCCGGGGTCCCGTAGACCCAGCGGAGCCGACGCTCCTCCAGCCAGGCCTCGCCCGTCTCGGCGTCGTTCCCGAAAGCCGCGAGGAGCTTCCGCTCCCGCTCGACGACCTCCCCCTCGCTCCGCCCGACGAGGACACCGGCCATCGTCGAGCGTGCCAGCGTCTCGGGATCGCGCCCGATCTCGCGGCATGCCTCGTCGAGCTTGCCCCTGACCTCCGCCGCGCGGTCCGGTGAGGCCGAGCTGAGGTTGTACTCGTCGGCATACCTCGCCGCGAGTCGGTATGAGCGGGGCGTACCGCTACTCCCGACGATGATCCGAGGCCGCTTGCCACCCACTGAGGTCGACGGTCTCCCAGGAACGTCCACCGGCCGCGGTCGGAACAGCGCGTCCTCGACCTTGACCCCGCTGATGCCCTCGAACGACCAGCCGTCGGGCTCGCCCCACAGTCCGTGGAGGATCGCCAGTTGGTCCTCGAGCATGTTCGCCCGCTCCTCGATCGGCGGGAACGCCAGCCCGAGCTGCTGATGCTCGAGATCGTTCCAGCCCGCCCCGACGCCGACCTCGATCCGCCCGCCGCTCATCTCGTCCACCGTGGTGACGACCTTGGCGAACACGCCGGCATGACGGAACGTGACCGGTGAGACGAGGGCGCCCAGGCCGATCCGCTCAGTCTCGCGCGCAAGGCCTGCCAGCACCGACCAGGCGTCGGTGGTCGGCTGACCGGCCTCGCCCGGGAAGCTCGCGAAGTGGTCGGCGCGAAAGAACGCGTCGAACCCATTGGCCTCGGCACGCTTCGCCGACGCCAGCTGGTCCGCGTAGCTCATCCCCTGTTGGGGCTCGAGCATCAGGGCGAATCGCATCCACTACTCCTGCGTTCGGCGTCAATCATCGGTATTGACGCGATATTCCATTCTGGTAGGATAGTTCACGTGACACGAATGATTCCGGAGGAGGACGCGCTGCTCGCGACCTCGCCACCAGACGATCCACTCGAACCCATCATCGCCGACTTCCGGACCGCCATCACGACGCTCAAGGTGCTGTCGAACGAGCGCGTCCTGAAGATCGGCCTGAGCATGGCCCAGCTGAACATCCTGTACACGCTGAAGCGGTGCGGCGAGATGCCGATGAGCCGCCTCGCCGAGATGCTGAACGTCTCCCTGTCGAATGCGACGGGGCTGATCGACCGCATCGAGGAACGCGGCCTCGTCGAACGGACCCGCGTCCCCGAAGACCGCCGGATCGTCCTGATCCGGGTCACTGCCGCAGGCGAGCAGATGCTCCACGACCTCGACATCCTGAGTGACGACCTGTTGCGCTCCGTCCTGGGGCGCCTTACCCGAACCGAGCTCGAGGCGGTCGGCACCGCGTTCACCTCGATCCGCGAAGCCCTTGTCGATGCGGCCGGTGGCCTACCGGATCGCCACGGCACCTCCATCCCCTCTCCACGATCCTCGTCGACCCTGCCGGGTGACGAGCGGACCACGCAGCCAAAGCAGTAGGGAAGGACAGACTTCATGGAAGCATTCCCGGTCGCGGACGAGCGGACTCCGTCGCTCGACGATGACCCAGCCCTGGGCCTGAGCCAACGCGCGAAGCTGGAGATCCTCTTCGCGGTCATGCTCGGCCTGTTCCTCGGCGCCCTGGACCAGACGATCGTCGGTCCGGCTCTGCCGACGATCGTGACGCAGCTGTCAGGCAACGACTACTACGTCTGGGCCGTCACGATCTACCTGCTCACGAGCACGATCAGCGTCCCGTTCTGGGGCAAGCTCTCGGACATCTACGGGCGCAAGCCGATCTTCATGATCGGCATCGTGATCTTCCTCATCGGCTCGGCCCTGTCGGGTCTCAGCCAGAACATGGGGATGCTCATCCTGTTCCGGGGCATCCAGGGCATCGGCGCCGGATCACTGTTCCCGGTGGCGCTGTCGATCATCGGCGACATGTTCAGCCCGGCCGAGCGCGGTCGGTACCAGGGCCTCTTCGGCGCCGTCTTCGGCGTCGCCTTCGTGGCAGGCCCGCTCATCGGCGGCTGGCTGACCGAGAACGCCGGCTGGCATTGGATCTTCTACGTCAACATCCCGATCGGGATCGCGGCGCTCTTCGTGATCAATCGGCTGCTGCCGGTCGTCAAGACGAAGAATGCGACCAAGAACTTCGACATCCTCGGCGGCGTGATCTTCACGATCGCGATCTCGTTCCTGCTCATCGGCCTGACCAACAAGCAGTTCGGTGACTGGACCGACCCGACTGTCGGCGGGTTCATCCTGATCGGCCTCATCGGCTCGGCGATCTTCGCGTTCGTCGAGTCGCGGGCCAAGGAGCCCATCGTCCCGCTCGACCTCTGGAAGAGCCGCGCCTACTCGGCGTCGATGGTTTCGATCTTCTTCGCTGCGTTCGCCTTCTTCGGCGCGATCGTGTTCCTGCCGCGCTGGTTCCAGGTGGTCGAGGGCTTCTCCCCGACGAATTCCGGCCTCGCTGCACTCCCGCTGGTCATCGGGCTTATCTTCAGCTCGATCGCGTCCGGCGTGCTCGTCGCACGGACCGGGCGCTACAAGTTCCTACTCGTCGGCGCGATCGCCCTCCTGGGTGTCGCGACGGCGCTCATGACACAGCTCACGAAGGACACCCCGCTCCCGATCGTCTGGTTCTGGATGTTCCTCGCCGGCCTCGGTGTCGGCCCGACGTTCTCGGTCTTCACGATCGTGATCCAGAACTCGGTGCCGTTCCGCCAGATGGGCGTGGCGAC
>Ga0068858_100004511_pt1 | contig 13646 bp, 8 predicted proteins | sample KBSSwiS12_FD_66589 | JGI IMG/M metagenome (GOLD analysis project Ga0068858, IMG submission 66589) | Switchgrass rhizosphere microbial communities from Kellogg Biological Station, Michigan, USA - KBS Switchgrass S1-2 | ecosystem: Host-associated > Plants > Roots > Rhizosphere > Soil ... | reverse complement strand
TCGATCGTCTTGCGCGCCGAGACCGCGAGCCGGATCGGCACGTGCGTGAACTGATGGTTCCAGAATCCCACCACCATGTCGGTCCGCCCGCTCATCGCGGCGTGCGCCGCGTTGTGTCCGAGCAAGAGACAGAACGCCGAGTCGTGTGCCGTCGCCGGCGCGCTCCTGATCGCGTAGCTCGGATCGATGTACTTCAGGCTGATGGGTGTGCCCGATTCCTTGAAGCACCGCGTGATGGCATCGCGCAGGAACACACCGATGTCGCCATGCCTGACGTTGCCCGACGCATCGCGTTCGTCGCGCCGGGCCACGAGATCCTGACCGGCGCCCTCGGCGACCACGACGACCGCATGGCCTCGGCGTTCGAGCCGTTCGCGCAATGCGGTCACGAGCCGGTCGAGGGTAAAAGGGACCTCCGGGATCAGGCAGAAGTTCACCTGGCCGTCGACGAGCACCGAGTAGGCGGCGATGAAGCCCGAGTCGCGTCCCATCAGCTTCACGAGGCCGACGCCGTTGAACGCTCCCTCGGCCTCGATGTTCGCCGCGTACGTGGCCCGCCAGGCCTCGGTCACCGCGGTTTCGAAGCCGAAGGTCTTCTGTACGAACGAGACGTCGTTGTCGATGGTCTTCGGCACACCGATGACGCTGATCGGCTCGCCTTGTCTCGCGACCTCGGCGCTGATCGCGTGCGCCCCGCGCAGCGTGCCGTCGCCGCCGATCGCGAAGAGGACGCGAACGCCAAGACGCCGGAGACAGTCGACCATCGCCGCCGGAGCCTGCGGGCCGCGCGACGAGCCGAGAATCGAGCCGCCCGTGTGGTGGATTCGATTGACCGCGTCGGGTGTGAGCGCCACCGGTTCCGCGCCGAGGCCGGCGACGAGGCCTTCGAAGCCGAACCGGAACCCGAGAATTCGCTGGACGCCGTAGTGATGGTGGAGGCTCAGCACGATGGCGCGAATCACGTCGTTCAGTCCCGGGCACAGTCCGCCGCAGGTCACGATCCCGCATGAAAGCCCCGAGGGGTCGAAGAACAGCTGTTCCCGCGGACCGGCGCACTCCATCGCCGGGCACTCGACGCCGGCTTTCCGAAACGCCCTCAGATCGTCGAGGGTCGACGGATAGAGGACGCGCTCGTCGTCGCTCACGAATCGAGTGCCCGCCATCGGTGACGGGATGCGGCAGTCGCCGAGCCGCGCGATCGTGAAATCGAGGCCGTCGCCGGCGGGCTCAGTCACGCTCACGCGTGCACCATCGCCGTGCCCGCCGAGCGAAGTTCGACGGCCGCGCGTTTCACCCGATCGGCCATGGCCTGTTCGGCGGCGGCCAGATACGAGCGCGGATCGTAGGCCTTCTTGTCGCCGACCTCGCCGTCCACTCTCAGCACGCCGTCGTAGTGCTGGAAGCAGTGATGGGCGACGGCGCGCGTGAACGCGTACTGCATGTCGGTGTCGACGTTCATCTTCACGACGCCGTACTCGAGCGCCTCGTGGATGTCGCGCAGCTCGGAACCGGATCCGCCATGAAACACGAAATAGAACTGTGCCGCGCCGCCACAGGCCCGGGTCACCGCGTCCTGGCAGTCCTTCAGGATCGACGGCTTGAGTTTCACGTGCCCGGGTTTGTACACGCCGTGCACGTTGCCGAATGTCGCCGCGAGCAGGTACGGCGGACCTGGAATCGCGTTGAGGCGCCGTGCGACCTCGAGGGTGTCTTCAGGCGTGGTGTACAACCTGGCGGCGGCGCTCGCGCGGACGCCGTCCTCCTCGCCGCCGACCACGCCGGCTTCGATCTCGAGGATCAGATCGCTGCGATTGAGTCGCTCGCGGAGCTTCACGGCGATATCGAGGTTGTCTTGCAGCGGCAGCGCGCTGCCGTCGAACATGTGGCTCGAGAACAGATTCGGCAGCCCGGTTTTCCGCCTGCGCTCGGTCTCCTCGACGAGCGGCATCACGAACGCGTCGAGCTTGTCGGCCTGGCAATGATCGGTGTGCAGCGCCACATGAATCGGATAGCGATCGGCCACACGGTGGACGTGTTCGGCGATCGAGATCGCGCCGAGCGCCATGTCCTTGACGGCGGTGCCTGACGCGAAGGCACCGCCGCCGGTCGAGACCTGGATGATGCCGTCGCTTCCGCTTTCGGCCAGACCCCTGAGTACGGCGTTGGCGGTGGTCGGCGACGTCACATTGACGGCGGGGTAGGCAAACTTTCCCGCCCGAGCGCGGTCGAGCATCGTGCGATAGGCCGCGTAGTCTGCGACGGGCATCACTGTCTCCAATCCGCCGCATCCGGGCGGCGATCGCGCTGATCGGCCGAAGCGAGGCCGAGCGCGAGCACGACGACGGACCGCGGCTGCACGAGGTAGCGGCTTTCGGTGAAGAGAGCCGCCTGTTCAATGGGGGAGATGTCGTCGGGCGACGGGAGCGCCGTGTCGAGACAGCGCCGCCAGCGCTGCTCGCCGGTCGCCGCCGGCACTGCGAACGCCAGCGCTTCCCAATACGCGTTGAAGATGCCGTGCAGCAGGAAGGAGCCGCGCGGGCTCTCCAGCGTAATGGCCAGCGAGTGCGACTGCTCGCTCCAGTCGGGGCGGTTGAGGTCGACGCCGCTCCACCGGATGCGCGCGTGATGGAGCAGCTGACTGAGGCTCATCCTCGCGCTGGCGGGGGAGGGATCGCGCCGCCGCCGGTACGCGTTGAGCAGCGTCACGAATCGCCGGATGCCGGCGTGCCGCTCGACCAAGCGCCAGTCGAACCAGCTGATCTCGTTGTCGTGGCAATACGCGTTGTTGTTGCCCTGCTGAGTGCGCCGCACCTCGTCGCCCATCAGGAGCATCGGCGTGCCGGCGGAGAGGAGCTCGAGCGCGAAAAAATTCTTGATCTGGCGGTTCCGCAGCGCCTCGACCTCCGCGTCGTCGGTCGCCCCTTCGACGCCGCAGTTCCAGCTTCTGTTGTCGTCGGCGCCGTCGCGACTGTTCTCGCCGTTCGCGTCGTTGTGCTTGCGGTCGTAAGACACGAGGTCGTTCAGCGTGAAACCGTCGTGGCAGGTGACGAAATTCACGCTGTGCTCGGCTTCCCGCTGCTTGTGACCGTAGATGTCCGGACTGCCGAGAAGCCGCCGCGCGAGGCGCGGGACGGTGCCGGAGTCGCCCTTCAGGAAACTCCTGATGTCGTCACGAAAGCGGCCGTTCCACTCCTGCCAGGCGTCGCCGACGAAGCTGCCCACCTGATAGAGGCCGGCGGCATCCCAGGCCTCGGCGATCAGTTTCGTTCCCGACAACAGCGGATCGGATTCGATGTCCCAGAGAATCGGCGGGCTCGGGACGGGATGTCCGGTCTCATCCCGCGACAGGATCGACGCGAGGTCGAAGCGGAAGCCGTCGATGTGCATCTCGGTGACCCAGTAGCGCAGGCTGTCGAGGATCAGGCGCCGCACGATTGACTGGTTGGCGTTCAGCGTGTTCCCGCACCCCGTGTAGTCCGCATACCGTGAGCGGTCCTTCTGAAGGATGTAGTAGACCTCGTTCGCCAGACCGCGATAGCAGAGCGTCGGGCCATCCTCACCGCCCTCCGTGGTGTGATTGAAGACCACGTCGAGGATCACCTCGATTCGCGCGCGGTGAAACGCCTTGACCATGTCGCGGAACTCGTCGACCACAGCAAGCGGACTGCTCCGCGAGCTGTAGGCGTGGTGCGGCGCAAAGAACGAGATCGGCTGATAGCCCCAGTAGTTCACGCCGTTTGGGGCGTGGTGCGGATCGAACTGGAACACCGGCATCAGTTCGACGGCGGTCACGCCGAGCTCCTGAAGGTACGGAATCTTCTCGATCAATCCCGCGTAGGTCCCACGCTTGTCGGCCGCGATGCCCGAAGTCGGGTGCCGGGTGAAGCCGGCCACGTGCAGCTCGTAGATGATGGTTTCGGCAAATGGCCGCCGAATGACCGCGTCTCCTTCCCAGTCGTACCCCGCGGGTTTCGCGACGACGCTCTTCATTGCGTACGCGGCGTTGTCGCCGGGCCGGCTTGCCGCGACGCGCGTGTAGCGGCTGGGCACCGCGAGTGCGCGTCCATACGGATCCAGCAGCACCTTGGTGCGATCGAACCGGAGCCCCTGATCGGGCGCAAACGGCCCGCTCGCGCGAAATCCATAGAGTTGGCCGGGCGCGAGTTCCGGTACGAACGCATGCCAGTAGTGATAGGTGCGATGTCGCGCGGGGTCGAGCGCGATGACGCGCGCCGGCGTATCGGCATCCACATCGTCGAAGAGCAGCAGCTCAATCAGTTCGGCGCGCCTGGCGAAGACGCTGAAGTTCACGCCTCCGCCGCAGACCGTGGCGCCGAGCGGAGCGCTTCGTCCCGGCGAGACGTCGTGCGCCGTGGCGCGATCAGGACTGCCGGCCACTGCTTCGCACCCGGCCAGCCGGCTCGATGTTCCAGATGTGCCGGCAGTAGTCCCTGATGGATCGATCGGAGGAGAAGCGCCCCACTCTCGCGCAGTTCAGGATCGACATGCGCGTCCACTCGCGGCGATCGCCCCAGGCGTCGCTGACGCGCGCCTGCGCATCGACGTACGCCTGATAGTCGGCCAGCAGCATGTAGTCGTCGTGCTCGAGCAGCGAGTGAAGCAGCGGCTGGAACAGGTCCCGATCGCCGTTCGAGAAGAGCCCGCTGCCGATCGCATCGAGCGCTTCACGCAGCTCCTGATTCGACTCGTAGACGTCGCGCGGCCGGTAGCCCTGCGCCTTGCGCTGCGCCACGTCCTCGGCTGTGAGGCCGAAAAGGAAGAAGTTCTCGTGGCCGACGGCGTCGCGAATCTCGACGTTGGCACCGTCGAGTGTTCCGATGGTCAGCGCGCCGTTCATCGCGAATTTCATGTTGCCCGTGCCCGAGGCCTCCTTGCCTGCGGTGGAGATCTGTTCCGAGAGGTCGGCGGCGGGGTAGACGTGCTGGCCGCTCTTCACGTCGAATCCGGGCAGGAACACCACCGCGAGACTGCTCGAGACGTGGGCGTCGCGATTGACGACGTCGGCGATGCCGTTGATCAGCCGGATGATCAACTTCGCCATCCGGTACGCGGGCGCCGCCTTGCCGCCGAAAATCACGGTGCGCGGCGCCGTAGCAGTGCCGGCATTTCGTTTCAGGCGGTTGTAGAGCGTGACCAGATACAACGCATTCAGGTGCTGCCGCTTGTACTCGTGGAGCCGTTTCACCTGGATGTCGAACAGCGATTCGGGATCGATCGCGACGCCCGCCCGTTCCGCGATCAGCGCGGCGAGCATCCGCTTGTTCGCTGCCTTCACGTCCTGCCATTCACTCTGGAAGCCGCTGTCATTCGCCAGCGGCTCGATGCGCGCCAGCTCGTCTTCGAGATCGGCGATCCAGCCGTCGCCGATGTGACGGGTGATGAGCGCGCTCAATCCGGGATTGCACAGCGCCATCCAGCGGCGCGGCGTGACGCCGTTGGTCACGTTGAAAAATTTCCCGGGCGCCACGATATGCATGTCGCGCAGCACGGTTTGCTTCAGCAGCTCGGTGTGGAGCGCCGCGACGCCGTTGATCGCGTGACTGCCGGCGGAGGCGAGGTGCGCCATCCTTACGTACCGATCGCCCGTCTCGTCGATGAGCGACACGCGCCGCACGAGTTGCTCGTCGCCCGGATGCCGGCGCCGCACATCGTCCAGAAACCGCCGGTTGATCTCCAGGATGATTTCGAGATGGCGAGGCAGGTACGTCTCGAACATGGCTATCGGCCACTTTTCGAGCGCTTCCGCGAGCAGCGTGTGGTTGGTATACGCGCACGTGGCCTGGGTAATCCGCCAGGCCTCGTCCCATTCCATGGCCTGCTCGTCCACCAGCAGCCGCATCAGCTCCGCGACGGCAATCGACGGGTGAGTGTCGTTGAGCTGCGCGGCCCAGTACGAATCGAACTCGTCGAGCCGTTTGCCGCGGCTCACGTGCAGCCGCACCATGTCCTGCAGCGAGCACGAGACGAAGAAGTACTGCTGCGCCAGCCGCAGCCGCTTGCCGACCTCGGGCTCGTCGTTCGGATACAACACCTTGGAGATCGTTTCGGAGACCATCTTCCGCTCGACCGCGCCGTAGTAGTCGCCGACGTTGAAGGCGTCGAAGTCGAACGATTCGATCGCCTCGGCTTTCCACAGCCGCAGGAGGTTGGTCGTGGACCCGCGGTAGCCGGGCACCGGCGTGTCGTACGCGACGCCCTGCACGACGTGATCGGGCAGCCATCGAACACGCGAGACGCCGCGTTCGTCGCGGTACGTTTCGGTGCGCCCTCCGAACTGGACGGTGTAGGTCGTCTCCGGACGGACGATCTCCCACGGGTTGCCGAAGCGCAGCCACTTGTCGGTCAGTTCGACCTGCCAGCCGTCGCGGATCTCCTGATCGAAGATGCCGAACTCGTAGCGGATGCCGTAGCCGATCGCCGGAACGTTGAGCGTCGCCATCGAGTCCATGTAGCAGGCGGCAAGGCGGCCGAGCCCACCGTTTCCAAGCCCGGGCTCCTCTTCGTGCTCCACGAGCGTCGCGAGATCCTGGCCGACGCTGGACACCGCGTCTCTCGCTGCCTCCCACAGCCCGAGATTGACGAGGCCGTTACCCAGATGCGGCCCCGTCAGGAACTCGGCCGACAGATACGCAACGACTTTCGTGGGATTGGGGCCCGCGATCGACTCCACCGTCGCCATGTAGTTGGCGAGCATGAAGTCGCGAACGGTATACGCGAGCGCCATGTACCAGTCATTGCGCGTAGCGTACTGCGGCAGCTTTGCCTGCTGGCATCGAAGCTTGCCGAGCAGGGCATCGGCGATCGCCTCGGGTCCCGCGACGGTCCGCGCGCTGGTTCCACCACGCTTGCCGGCTGCTTTGCCCGAACGAGACTGAAGCCTGGTTTTCATGCGTCACCGTCGACGGCGGGGCTGGCCGGTCTTCGTGACCAGAAGGCTCCGGCCGGTCGGAGGATCCCCCAACAACCGGTGCCCGCTCTACCGTGTCAGCTGCACCGGCGCCGCTGGTTGCGCCGGTTTCTGCCGGTTCGGCCCGCGCTCAGGCGTGCGTTCGCGGCAGCGAAGGCAGGCGATGCAAGCGAGGTTCCCGGATCGGTCAGCGGCGCCGCGACATGTTTGACATCGAATCGCGGTCCCGCGATACTGCCGGCAGCGCGCTGACAGGGCGCCACCAACCCGCGGCAAGGGAACATTCCCACCTGTTCGCTCTGAGTCGTGTGCGCGTGCACCTTCTTTCAGCCTGACGTCAGCGGGGTACAGGCGATGTCGTGAAAGGAGGTCGCCGTTGACTGCGACAAGATCTCTCCCCGCTCGTCCGTCCCTCGAGTCCCTTCGAAAACAGGCCAAGAAGCTCGCTCGTGACATCGCCGGTGGCGATGCCGATGCGATCGCCCGTGCGCACGCGCAGTTGCCGGGCGCGGCTCTGCCGCTGACGCAGCGCAACGCGCAGCTCGTGATCGCACGCGAGTACGGCTGCGCAGGCTGGCAGGACCTGATCGCCGAGGTGAGCAGACGTCTGGGCACCGATCTGGAGTGGGCCGCGGCGCAGGCTCGTCGCGCCATTCACGACAACCTCGTCGAGCGACTGCAACAGCTGCTGACTGATTACCCGGCGCTGATCTCGTGGAAAGGCGAGCATGGTAACGGCCTGCTGGGAGCGGCGACGAGCTCCTTCGGCGACAGCTTCGATGAGTCACGGGAGAAGAACTACACCCGGGCGGCGTGCGCAGAGCTGCTGGTCGACGCGGGCGCGGTGGCGACGCCGTCGATCTGCGAAGGGCTCATCGAGTCGCGCACCCGCGGCCTGTTGCAGCTCTTTGAGCGGAAAGGCCTGCTCCCGCGGACGCTGAGGTTCATCGCGGCGCTTGGCGACCTCGATGCTGTGCGGACGGCACTCGACGACCGCGGACACGATCTGTCCGCTGTCAACGACGCGTTCATGTGCGCCTGCCGCTTCGAGCACGAAGCGGTCGCATCGCTCCTGCTGGAACGAGCGATCGCACTCGATCCCGAGCTCGGGAAACACATCGACCGAAGCACGACCCGCCTGGCGTTCATCCAGTACCTGATGAAAGAACGATCGCTCACCTTCACAAACGCCGCACCGGCCGGACCGTGGCAGGCGTTTCTGATGGAACAGGTCATGCGCGCGCTCCAGAGCGGTGACATGACGGCGTTCGTTCGAGGGTTCCATGAGGAGCCGTGGCTCCTGGGCGAGGCCTGTGTAGGATTTCAGATCGGCCTCATCGAGCGCGCAACCCTGCGCGACCGCGAAGCCTTCATCATCGCCCTGCTCGACCTCGATCCGGCGATCCTGAGACGCCAGCCGCCGCCTCCTTCGCAAGCGATCGAGATCGCGGTCACCTACGCGCACACGCACCTCGTTCCTGTCCTCACCCGCATCTGGCCGCTGCCGGACGATCTGCCGCACGCCGCCGCCATGGGCAACCTGTCGCGTGTGGAGCGGTGGTTCGACGCGTCGGGCGCTCCCTCGCTCGGCGATCTCGGTCATCACTATCCGCACGAGGATCAGCCAGCCAGGGCGCATCTGCGGTGGAATCCGCCCACGGCGCAGCAGGTCCTCGACGTGGCGCTCGCCTTCGCGGTGATCAACCGTCACTTCGACGTGGCCGACTTCCTCCTCGCGCACGGTGCGAACATCAACACCGACTGGGGCTCGCACGAACCGGCGAGCATCCTGCACGAGCTGGTCTTTCACGGCAACTACGAGTCGATGCAATTCCTCATCGATCGCGGCATCGACCTGACCATCACGGACTACCGCTGGAACAGCACGGCGCAGGGCTGGGCACGTTACGCCGCGAGGGACGAGAAGATGGCCCGGTGGCTGGAGGACGCACGCACGGCGCGAGCGCGCGGTGTCAGTGGGTGACGCCGTTCGCTCGAAGGTCGATCGCCGGGTTCCGGTCGAAGAAGTTGTTCGGCCGCAGCTTGAACGACTGCCACATCATCGGCGTGACCGGCAGATCCTCGGCGCGGGTCAGGTGGTGCATGCCCAGGTTGACCCAGACGACGAGATCCTCGTTGCGGATGGCCCGATCGCGCGCCGCCCAGACCGCCAGGCCGTCGTCGCCGTGGCTGCCGAGCATGTACTGTCCACCCGCGTAGCGTTCGTCCGCGCGGTACGGCGTGACCCAGATGTCGTGCCGAAGGAACGCGGCTCGCCGGGCCGGCCAGTCGTCGGGATCCAGCATCGGCGCCGCGTGGCTGAATGCGAGCACTTCGAATGATGACGGGTTGCCGACGCCGTTGGCGCGGTGCTCGTTGATCACGCGCAGGCGCACGGGATCGTGCAGCGAATCCAGCGTGGCCGCCTTCTCTGTTTCCGCGATCTGTCGCTCGACGACGTACAGGCTGCGGCGGGCGGAATCAGCCGGCAGGCGAGCGGGCCGGTACACATCGCGGTTGACGCTGTTGCCCGGACCATCGATGTCGAGATCGAGGCGGAAGTTGAAGTAGTGATCGTGATTGACCGCCACCAGGTTCGGCGCCACGAGCGCGCCGTATCGCGTGTCGTCTGCCGCGCTCGGGTCGCTCATCTTTCGCGCGAACACGCCTTTGAGCGCGTCGATTCCCGTTGCGCCGACGCGCACGTCGATTTCGGCGGCGTCGTTGAAGATCCAGTCGAAGAGATAGTCGTAGTTGCCGATGGCGGCGGCCATGCGGACGACGAGCTCGACGTTCGGCCGGCCTTCATAGGTCTGGTTGATCGCTTCGAAGTGACGCCAGATCGGCTCGCCGCCGCCTCGCTCGAAGACGCACAAGGCGTTGGGCGTTGTGAACGCCTCTCCATGGTCGGTCGAAAACTGGGCTGGCAGAAAGCTGGCGGTCTCAGGGCAATCGATACCGGGTTTCAATTGGGACGCGAGCAGCCCCGCCCCGTACTCGCCGGTGTCGAAATACGTTCGTGACTGCCATCCGTACGCGGCGTCCATGTACGGCACGAACATCTCGGACAGGTAGCCCTGGTACAGGATCGAACGCCACGTCTCTCCGTCACGCCACCGAGCGAGCGAGATCGTCGTGCCGACGCGCGGGTCGACGCGGACGTGAAAGCGCCAGTTACCCCAGGAGATTTCGTGGCCATCGATGCGCACGTTCGTGCCGAGCGGCTGCGCGAACGCGACGGGTTTGCGCGGCTCCCGCACGGTCTTCACCGATGCGGCGTCGTAGTTGAGGTCGCCATCCGCAATCGGCACCACGCCATCGTCGGTCACGCTGAGGACGGCCGACCGCCGCAGATCGACCAGCGCGTAGAGGCGCTCGATGGGCCAGCCGAACACGTTCGTGGTCGAGCGGCGCGTGTCGAAGCAGCCCACTTTGACCAGGCGCCGACCCTCCTGCGACGGGCTGCCGTAGTAACCCGCCGAGAACGGCGCGCAGAACACCTTCGTCAGGTCGGTGATGCCGCGCTTCTGCAATCCCGCTTTGAACTCGGCGTTCGACAAGACGACTTTGATCGATTCGATTTCCGACAGCGTGATCGACGGCTCGACACCATGCCGTTCGATTGCTGACGTGATCTGCCGTGCTGCGAGATCGATCAGCAGCTCGTAGAAGCTGCCGGTCGTCAATGCTTCGATGCGCGCGCGCCTGACCACCGGCTGGCCGGGCTGCCATGCGAGCACGTCGCTCTTCCGCGGCTCCTCGAGCGCGACGGATGGAAAGGCCGCGGCGGCGAAGCGCGGGTCGCTCTTCGCCACCTGGACCGCGAGGGCGATTTCATCGGCGGTCAGTGGATCGAGTGGATGTTGCGCGGAGGATGAGCGATTGCCCGGCGGTGACGGACGGCCACCGCCGGTTGCGGCCGGTGCGGGCGAGCGTTGGCAGGCGACCATCAGCATGATGATCGCCGTGACGGAGATCGTTCGTAGCACGGCCTCGATCCCTTTGGAAACGCGCTCGAGCGCGGCGAACGCCCCGAATCCTAGCGTGCTAGGCGACCTTCGGCAACTTGGCGCCGAGCACCTCAATCCGTTCGATGACCGGCGGCGAGGCAAGCAGGTGCGGCGCCTGCGCCATCAACGCCTGCGCAATCGGTCCATTCAGATGCGCCTGCCTCCCGGCTTCGTCGGCGAAGGCGTCGAAGACGCCGAACGTGGACGGCCCCATGCGGAGCGCGAACCAGACCGGTGTCGTGGCCTCCTGCCGGGCGAGCTCGAGGCCCTGGTTGAGAAAGGCGGCGACTTCCGCTTCCTTTCCGGGTTTTGCTTCCAGACGAACGAACAGGCTCAGTTTCGGCATTTTCTCATTCCTCCTGGCCGCGCGGCACAACGCCGGCGCCGGTTCTGACATTACAGGCCGGGCCGCAGGGAGGCTATTGGCAGGATTGCCACTCTTGATAGTGTTATTGCCATACGAACAGAAAGGCCGGCCGCCTCTTGCGCCCTGCGTTACACTCGCCCGCGACTCCGCCACGGAGGTTGGCGGCAACGGTCCAGTCGCTTCATGAAGAGAGCGCCGCATGTTGATCAAGAGAACGAGCCTTTCGCAGACGATTGACCTCGTCAACGCCGCGCATTTCGACGGTCGCGCCATCACAGCGGAGGAACGCGGCGAGGCGGCTCGGTGGATCGCCGCGCGCCAGGGGCTTCCCCGATCCTACGCAGGAACCTTCGCCGGATACCCCGCTGAACAGTCGGCGGGCATCGTCCTGTTTACCGGCGAGCGGATCACCTCTGCCTCCGCCCGCCACATCCTCGGCGAGGAGGCCTCGCGTGCGCTCAGGTTGTTGCGAGCGCGCGACACCGGCGTGACGCGAGCGCTCGAAGCGGCAGATGACGGCTTGATGCGATGCCTCGAGCGCGCGGCCGAACGCCAGGGCACATCGAATCCGGGTCTGTTCTGCTGCGGCAAGTGCAGCGTGGGCCTGTGGCGCAATGTGCTGGCGGGCGGCCTCGATCGGCGCGAAGAGCGGCTGCAGCGCGGCGCGCTGCATCTTCACTCGGTGCGTGACGGCGAACGCGGATGGCGGAAGTTCCCGTTCTGGTACACGGTGCTCGCGCTGAGCGAAATGGACAGCGGCCCGGCGAAAGCGGAGCTGAAGCATGCGGCGCCCGTGCTCGAACGCGCGGCGGGCCGAGCCGTACCGTCGGCGCGATATGCACGGCGTCGTCATCAGTTGGCGACCCGCGTGTTGAACGCTCTCTAGCGGAGCAGCGCACCGAGCTCCTTCAGGAACTCGGCGGTGTTCATGAAGACCGCGAAGTGCCCGCCCTTGATGGCGACAAAGGCTTTTCGCGGCGCTTCGATGCGATCGACGAAGGCTCTGGCGAGGCTCGTGGGCGTGGTGAAATCGTCGGCGCCCTGGATGACGAAGACCGGCACCGCGAAGCGGCCGCTGAACGTGTCGGTCGTGAGAGCCATCGACTGCGGCACCAGCCGTTCGGCGCTCACTCCCTGGCCGTCGAGCCAGTCGTTGACATCGCGCATCGTGTACCCGGGCGCGGTGAGCGCAAACCCCAGCATGCTGTTGATGAACGCGTCCGCTCCCTCGAAGAGGTTCGACCACCGCCGCTGCACGCGGTAGCCGTTGCCGTCCTTGTAGGGCGGCGGTCCGATGGCTTCGAGTTCCCGCACGGCGCGGGTCTCGCGCGACGCGCGCGCGTGCGCAAGCAGCGACTCGAATGCCACCGAGTATCCGCGTGACTGATCGCCGACCTGACCCGTTCCGACAAAGGCGGTGAACAGATCGGGTTTCGCTTTCGCCATCAGCACGCCGAGTACAGAGCCGAAGGAGTGACCCACCAGGATGATCCTGTCCTTGCCGAGTGTCGTGCGCAGTGTGCTGGTGAGCTCGAGTCCGTCCTGCACGAGTCGATCGATCGTCAGCGTTGCCGCCGACTCGCGGCCATTGCGTCCCAGCGTCCGCCCGGTGCCGCGCTGATCCCACTGGACGACCGTGTAGGCCTTCAGCCAGGGCCTGAAGCCGGCGTATCCCCATGGATTGGTCGCGTCGCCGGGCCCGCCGTGCAGGACGAGCACGACAGGGTTGGTGCGATCTTCGCCGCGAATCGTGACCCATTGCTCGATGCCGCCGAGGTTCAGGTACTTTCCCTCGTCGATTCCGTTCGGCGTCGAGATCGCGTAGTCCTGGGCATTCCGTGCGCGAACGAACTCGAACATCGGGTCGAGTTTCCGCAGCTCGTCGGCGTTCGAGGGCGCGCGTTCCTGCGTGCGCGCAGGAACCGCGAGCGCGAGAGCCAGACAACACGTCATGAAGATCGCGAACTGATTGCGCATCTCAGCAAACGCAGGGCTAAAGCCCTGCACTACTTGTGAACCGGCTAACGCCCTGCACGACACATGTGAAATGGTATCGTTTCGCTGGTGCTCGTGCCTGCAACATTCCTCATGCGCGCGGCGCTGCTGGCGGTGGCGGCGTCGCAGGCGCCGGCCACGCCAGGTTCGCCGCCCACCGCGCCTGCGGTCAACAGCCCGGTCGAGCCTGGCGTCCTGCCCGCACGATGGAATACGGGCGGCCCGAATTGCCTGGAACTGCCGCCGTGGCAAGTTCATGAGTACAACCCGGACTTCTACATCATTCGCGAATCCGGCTGCATCCACTACGAGAAGCCGTTCCTGTATCTGATCTTCGGACGCGACA
>Ga0068858_100004498_pt1 | contig 13660 bp, 15 predicted proteins | sample KBSSwiS12_FD_66589 | JGI IMG/M metagenome (GOLD analysis project Ga0068858, IMG submission 66589) | Switchgrass rhizosphere microbial communities from Kellogg Biological Station, Michigan, USA - KBS Switchgrass S1-2 | ecosystem: Host-associated > Plants > Roots > Rhizosphere > Soil ... | reverse complement strand
GATCGTGTCCGAGGGGGGACTTGAACCCCCACGCCCGTTAAAGGGCACTAGCACCTCAAGCTAGCGCGTCTGCCATTCCGCCACCCGGACCGGCGACCCGGGGCCTTGCCCCGGTGCGAAGCCGATGCTACACGGTCCGACGGGGTGCCTGTCGCAACCCCAGATCACTGGGAGATCAAGACAAGCAGTCCGCCCACGGACAAGGTTCCACCCCGCTCGCCACCCAGTCTGGCCCCGCACCTCACGCACCCGCCGCACGCAGACCAAGATCACTCTCAGGCCGGACGACCGTCCAGTCATGCGCGGTGGTCGTGTTTCGGCTCGAACGGCGACCACGACGCATGACGGGCCGAGCTCCTACGCTCGGGGCGTCTCCTCACAGGTCGGCCGGGCTCGCGCGGAGTTTGCCCGGGGCGCGCACGAGGTCGAGGCGGCCGACGCGGCCGTCGGCGACGGTGAGCGCGACGACGGAGGCGATCCGGCCTGCTTCGAAGACGGCGAACCCGGCCAACCCGTTGACCCGCACCAGCTCGAAGTGGCTGCTCGGCTCCGCCTTCGCGATCGTGCGCAGCAGGAAACGCGCCACCTTGTCCGCACCCACGACGGGGCGCCGGGCCGCCCTCACGACCCCGCCGCCGTCGCTGACGAGGGCGACGTCGGGATCGAGCACGGACACCAGGGTCGCGAGCTCACCGGACTGGACGGCCGCGGCGAAGGCGTCGACGACGCGGCGGTGCTCGGCGGGGGTCCACGGCGGGCCGGTCGCGAATGTGCCGCCGCGCGCGGGAGGCGAGCTGGCGGACGGAGCTGGGCGTGCCTCCGACGACGTCGGCGATCTCGGCGAACAGCAGGCCGAACAGGTCGTCCAGCACGAAGGCGGTCCGTTCCGCCGGCGTCAGCGTCTCCAGCACGACGAGCAGCGCGTAGCTGACCTCGTCATCGAGGGTGACCCGGTCGGCGGGGTCGGCCACGGCCGACGCGGCGGCCGTGGCCGCGACCGCCGCGGTGACGACGGGTTCGGGAAGCCATGGGCCGACGTACCGTTCGCGGCGTACCCGGGCCGAGCGCAGCGCGTCGACGGCCATCCGGGAGACGGTGACGACGGACCAGGCCTCGACGTCGCGGATCGGCTCCTGCTCGTGGTGGGCGACGAGGCGCAGCCAGCAGTCGGCGACGACGTCCTCGGCGTCGCCGCGCGCGCCGAGGATCGCGTAGGCGACGCGTACCAGCCGGGGCCGCGCAGTCTGGAAGACGGCGGCGAGCTCGTCCTGGGCGGCGGTCATGACGCCTGGCCGTCGACAGGGCGACGACATGCCCGATGCCGGCCTGTTCCGCGGCCGTCGTCGTTACGCACCGCCGCGCCGACGAACGCCTCGGCGGCGGCGGCGGCCTGCATGGTGGCGACGTTCGTGGCGTCGATGACCGCGTCGGACCCGCGCAGGGCCGCGCCGAGCCCGGCGCCGTTCGCCACGTCGACGCCCGTCGAACGGGACTATGCCAGCGGCTCGTGCCCGCCCGCCCGCAACGCTTCGACCGTCCACCGACCGGCCACACCGGTTCCCCCGACGACTGCCACCTTCATCGCTACCACCCTGCCGCACGCCTGCCGCACGAGTTCGTGCCGTCGCAGGTGGACGAGAGCGGCTGGCAAAGTGTGACGCCCAACGGAGCCGGGCGTCTCGTCGGGTGGGGTAGCCGGACAGGCCCGAGCTCGCTGGAGCATCCAGCCACAATCGTCGCGATCCGCGCCGTGAGCGGCGTCCCGGCCGGCCGGGGTCCAGCACGCGGCCAGTGCGCGTCCCGACGACCTGCGCAGCGCTCAGGCAGTCGGCCGGCCCCGCGGGCGGCGGTTCAGAGGCCGTGCAGGCAGCGGCGGACCCGGCCCAGCAGGGCGAGGTCGGGGGGTGGCGTCCGTGGGCCAGCCTGCTCTGACGGTGTCCGCTGGGCCGGTGGGCGCAGCGGCAGGCCGGCGGCGGTCTCGGGCGCGGCGGCGGCGATCTCGAACCAGACGGTCTTGCCGCCCGGCCGGCCGTCAGCGCCGCGGACCGGCCGGTGGCCCCACCGGTCGGCGAGACAGTCAACGAGCATCAGGCCCCGGCCGCCCTCCTCGTCCATGCCCGGTTCCCGGGGCACCGGCGGGCGCCGGTCCGGGTCGGTGACCTCGACGAGCAGCCGGCCGCGGCAGGCTGTTAGGGCGACCTCCACGGACGCGGGGGGCCGGTCACCCGCGCAGGCGCCGATCGCGTTGCCGACTAGCTCGGAGGTCAGCAGTTCGGCGATCTCGACGGCGTGCGCCAGCCGCCACTCCCCCAGCACCCCGCGGACGAACGAGCGGGCGAGCGGGCTGGCGACCGCCTGGGCGGGGAGGCGGAGGCTCGCGACGTGCACGCCGGTCAATGGGAGCCTTGGCGACGGGAGCGCCGCTGCCGGGAGCCCGGTTGACAGGAGAGCTGTCAACCGGGGGCTCGGCGGCCGGCCACCGCTCACAAGTCACGGTCCTTCCCGACAGTAGCGGCACTGGCGGCGCTCACCCCGGCACTCCAGCAACATTGATGTTGTGCCAGGGTGGCGCATGCCACATCATGCTGGTGCCCACAGTGAAGATGCAAGCTATGCACCTTCATGTTGTGCGGATGCCGGGAGGAGACTACATCGTGCCACCGCGCCGCCCCGCGCCCACGGTCCGGCTGCGCCGCCTCGCCGCGGAGCTGCGCCGCCTGCGCGCGGGCGCCGGCCTGACCCGCGAGGAGGTCGCGACCCGGACCAACATCGACCCGGCGACGCTCTACCGGATCGAGACCGCCCGGGCCCGCCGGCCGCAGAAGCGCACCCTGCTGGCGATCCTGGCCTGCTACGGCGTCGACGAGCAGACCCAGGCCGACCTGCTCGCGCTGTCCCGCGACGCCAACCGCCCGGGCATGCTGCTGCCGTACCACGACGAGCTACCCGAGGAGTACGCGACCTACATCGGCTTCGAGGCCGAGGCCCGCGAGATCGCCACCTATGAGGCGCTGTTCGTCCCCGGCCTGCTGCAGACCGAGGACTACGCCCGCGCGGTCGTCACCGGCGTGCTGCCGACGGCCAGCCCCGACGAGGTCGAGCAGCGGGTGCGCGCCCGGATGGACCGGCAGACGCTGCTGAACGCCCCGGACCCGCCCCGGTTCTGGGCCGTCGTCGATGAGGCCGCGCTGCGTCGGTCCGTCGGCGGAAGCAAGATCATGAGCGCCCAGCTGAGCCACCTCGCCGAGGTGGCAACCCGGCCGAACGTCACCGTGCAGGTCATCGCGTTCGCCGCCGGCGCCCATCCAGGAATGCCCGGCTCGTTCATCCTGCTGGACTTTCCCGACCCAGCCGATCCCGCGGTGGTGTACATCGACTCGATGGCCGGCGACCTCTTTCTCGAGGCCGAGGCCGAGATCCGCCGATATCGCGCAATCTTCGACAGCCTACGCGCCATCGCGCTCGCGCCGGCCGACAGCCGACAACTGCTCGCCGATCGGGCCGATAGGCTGTAGATGGAGGTTGGGGGGTACCGGAAGGAAGGACAAGATGAGTTATCCGCACCTGATGTGGCGCAAGAGCAGCCACAGCAGCGGCAACGGCGCGTGTGTCGAGGTTGCCGCCCTCCCGGACGGCGGTCGCGCCGTCCGCGACTCCAAGAACCCGGCCGGGCCGGTGCTGCACTTTACCCCCGCCGAGTGGTCGGCTTTTGTGGCCGGCGCACGCGACGGCGAGTTCGACAGATAGTCAGGCACATCCGATAGTCAGGCACACCCGGCCGGGCGGCCGCCGCGCGTCGGCGCCCGCCCGTCCGAGCCTTTCCCAGCCGGCACGGCACGTCAGAACGGTCGCGACCGTGGGTCGCTCGGGTTTGTGGCCGCGAGGCCGGACCCGACCCGCGACGCCCCCATGCGACGGACCGAATCACGGCGGTGCGGGGCTCACCCTGTCTCGAGCGAATCCGCGATCGACGTCAGCTCCTGGATGAGGCGCCGGGCCGTCGGGATGTCGATGCCATACCCGGCGAAGACCCGTTCCGGGACGTCCGCCGCCCGCTCCCGGAGGGCAGCGCCGCGCTCGGTGAGCGCGATCAGGACGCGGCGCTCGTCCGCGGGGTCGCGGGTCCGGCTCGCGAACCCGAGGTCCTCCAAGCGTTTGAGCAGTGGCGTGAGGGTACCGCTGTCGAGGTGCAGCCGCGCGCCGATCTCGCCGACCGTGAGCGGCGCCCGCGTCTCCCACAGCACGAGCATCGTCAGGTACTGCGGGTAGGTGAGCCCAAGCTCGGCCAGGACAGGGCCGTAGGCGCGGACCACGGCCCGGCTGGCCCGGTACAGCGCGAAGCAGAGCTGGTTGCTCAACTCCAGCTGCGGAAGTCGATCCACCACCCGGCACAGGCTAGCAGCTTCCTCTTGCACCATTAAGTTGTACGCAATATGATTGCGTCCGATGTATCGTCAGACGCGACCGCAAGACCGCTGCTAGCAGCAGAACCGGAGGTACCCGATGGAAGCCCTGTACACGGCCACCGCCACCGCGTCGGGAGACGGCCGCAACGGCCACACGGAGAGCGACGACGGCCTGCTCGACCTCGACGTCCGGATCCCCAAGGAGATGGGCGGCCCGGGCGGGGCGACCAACCCCGAGCAGCTGTTCGCCGCCGGCTACGCGGCCTGTTTCCACTCGGCGCTGAAGCTGGTCGGCCGGTCGGTGTCCGCGGACCTGGATGGCTCGCAGGTCTCCGCGAGCGTGTCGATCGGGACGCTGCCGGGCGGCGGGTTCGGCCTGGCCGTCGAGATCGACGTCCACGCGCCCAACCTCGACCACGACACGGCGACGTCTCTCGTCCACCAGGCCCACCAGGTGTGCCCGTACTCAAACGCGATCAACGGCAACGTCGACGTCGCCCTCACCGTGGTGTGAGGGCCCGAACGCCGGTGGCCCGCCCGGGCCACCGGCCGGCTACGAGATGCGGGCCACTCCGCAGTGGGAGGCGAGCACCTTGCCGCGGGTCCGCCGGCCCGGGCGCCACAGCGGGGTGGAGACGACGCCGGGCTTCAGCAGCTCCAGGCCGTCGAAGAAGCGGGCGATCTCGTCCGGGGTCCTGGAGCGGTAGGGCGGGGCACCGTGCTGCTGGTTGCGGCGCACCGCTTCGGTCCGCGCCTCGCTCTGGGTACCGTCGTTGAGCGCGAGGTAGCTGCCGGCGGGCAGGGCTTCGACGAGCTTCGCGACGATGTCGTACGCCTCGTCGTCGTCCATCACGTTGGCCATGACGCCGAACATGATCAGGCCGATCGGCGCCGAGAAGTCGAGGACGTCGGCCGCGCCGCGCAGGATCTTCTCCGGGTCCCGCACGTCCGCGTCGACGTACGAGGTGACGCCCTCGGGACTGCCGACCAGCAGGGCGCGCGCGTGGACCAGCACCAGCGGGTCGTTGTCGACGTAGACGATCTTGCTTTCGGGCGCGACCCGCTGCGCGACCTCGTGGGTGTTGTCGGCGGTCGGCAGGCCCGTGCCGATGTCGAGGAACTGCCGGATGCCACGCTCGCCTGCCAGGTAGGTCACCACCCGGTTGAGCAGCTGGCGAGAGCTGCGCGCGATGGCGATGATCTCCGGGAAGATGTCGACGGCCCGCTGGGCGGCGGCCCGGTCGGCCGGGAAGTTGTCCTTGCCGCCGAGCCAGTAGTTCCACATACGCGCCGGATGTGGCACGTCGACGTCGAGCGACGCGTTCAGGCTGTCACCAGAAGGCGCGGAGGAGTCCGGCATCCACCCGTCCGATCCGTGCGCAAAGTGATCCACACCGTTCGGGACCGATGCTAATCGACGGCGATCGACTACCAGGAGCGCGCGTCCGGCGAGGCGATGAGAGGAATCCCACACAAACCACTATATCCGCCGCCTATGTGACACCAGTTCGACTGCCGCCATTTACAAGTCTCACTGCCTGTCACGACTGACCGCTGGCCCCAGACTGAACTCGCGGTGTGCCCGTGAGAACGTCCAGACGCCCCGAGTAACTGGTGACAGAACGTCAAAAGCTTGCCCGCTCGTAACGCCAGCCGGTACTCAGCATCCACAGCCGGTGCCGGCCACCCGTATGGGCGGCGCCCGAGCGGTCGGCAGATTCGGGGTCGTGGCGCTCGGAGCCCGCGGGCGCGGCGCCACGGTAGTCGGCGTCCCCATGCCAGATCGCGACGAGCCCGCCGGGCGCCTTGGCGATCTCGGTCTCGAACAGCTCCGGAGCCGTCGCGGCCCCGCCGGCCAGCGCGGCCGCGACGGTGCCGTGCGACATGAGGGTCCACAGCGTCACCCACGTCGGCGGCAGCAGCTCGATCTCGCCCGCGTCGCGTGCCTGAAGGGCGGCCGCCGGGCGCATCCAGCGATGCTCGACGATCTCGCCGCCGTCCACGGTGACGTCCTGCTCCGGCGCCCGGCCGAGCAGGATCCACGTCTGGAACCGCCGCGCGGCGGCCGCGGGCGGGCACCACCGCGCCAACGGGACCAGCGCCCGGCCGTCGATCGTGAGCCCGGCCTCCTCCGCCGTCTCCCGGGCGGCGGCACGGCGTGCCGCCGCCAGTTCCCCGGTTGTCTCACCAACCCCGGCCGCACCAGATCCGGTCTCCTCCGAGACTGGCTCAGCCAGGCCGTCCAGGTCAGCCGGATCGACCCGGCCGCCGGGGAACACCCAGGCTCCTGGCGCGAACGATGCCCGAGCGGTGCGCCGCAGCAGGAGCACCTCAAGGCCAGATGGCCGGTCGCGCAGCAGCACGGCACTGGCGGCGGGAACGACAAACGCAGGGGAGGTCACACCGCTGATCGTAGGTCGCGCCCGGGCGCGGGGGGCTCGCCGCGCGGCGGCGTGCCGGGTACAGGGTCCGGACCCGCCCTGACATATCAATGCCAGGGCCGCGTCGAGACGCCAGAAGCCGGGATCGGTGAGGCTCAACAGGCAGGGCTCAGGAGACGGGCAGGCCGGCGGCGGCCCAGGCGTGGTACCCGCCGATAACGTCAGTGGCCTGGTGCAGGCCGAGGTCCTGGAGCGCGGCGGCGGCCAGGCTGGACGTGTAGCCCTCCGAGCAGATGACGATCACCCGCAGGTCGTCTCCGGTCGCGACGGGAAGCCGGGCATCGCTCGTCGGGTCGAGCCGCCACTCGAGCACGTTGCGCTCGAGGACGAGGGCGGCGGGGATCTGGCCCTCGGCCGCGCGCTGCGCCGCCGGCCGGATGTCGACCAGCAGCGCGCCGCCGGCGATCTCGGCCGCGGCCTCGACCGGGCCGATCCGGCGCAGCCTGGCCCGGGCGCGGGCGAGCATCGCGTCGATCCGGCTCCCGCCGGCGGCGGGCTCGCTTACCGCGGTCTCCCCCGCGCCTGGCCCAGGCGTCGTCGCGTCCGCGCCGGTCCCGCGCGCCGGGCGGCGCGTGACGGTCGGGTCGGGAGCCTCGGTCTGGTTCGCGCTCGGTGTGATGGGGCGGGCGGTCATCGGGCGGCCGCCGCGGCCGCGGGGACGTGGTCGGTGCTCAGGAGGCTGGCGGCATCCGACGGGACGGTGACCGAACCAGCCTGGGCGGCGTAGCGCAACGGGACCTCCGGTGGGGAGTAGGCGTGCACCGTGGTGGCTGGCAGCGCGGTGCGGTTGATGACCCGGTGCACGTGCTCGGCCGCGAACCCGACCACCCTGCCGCGGGAGTAGCGGCGGGTCGGGCCCGGTTCCCATGCTCCCCCGCGCGCGGTGTGGATGTCCTCCTCGACGGCGCCGTCGGCGACCGCGAGCGCGCCCAGCGCGCCGCCATGGTCGTGCACCGCGGTGTGCTGGCCCGGCGCCCAGCCGATCAGCCACACCTCGACGACGCCGGTCAGCAGCAGCCGGGTGTACCAGCGCTTCTCCGGGTCGTGGCGCACGAGAGGGCGCCACAGCCGCTCCCGGGCGGCGAGCCCGCCGGCCAGCCGGACCAGGCTGTCAAGGTCGAGCGGCTCGCCCTCGTCGCGCAGCACGTCGGCGGTGAGCGACCCGTCCGCGACCAGCTCGACGAGACCGGAGCGGCCCGCCTCCTCGCCCGCGGCCGTCGCGCCCGCCAGGCCGGTCGCGCCGCGGGGATCGGTAGCCAGGTCCAGCAGCGCGGGATGGACAAGTGGCACGTCAGACTCCAGGTGGGACAGGCGCGTACGGCGCGCGGGTCAGGTGGTCTGGTGGCGCCCGCTCTGGAGCGGGTCGCGGGAGGGCCCGCCGGAGAGGGCGTACCGCCCGGGGCCGTGATCGAACTCTCTTTCTCGACCTAGAAAGTTGAGAAAGCGGTCGGTTACGGCGGAGGCAGTGGAGTGATCGCAGCCGACGGGCGGCCGTCAGCGGGACACGCGGATGCCTGAGAGGTGGCTCACGAGCGGGCGCGACGTGGCGGCACGGGCCGGTCGGCGGCCGGCAGAAGCGGCCTGGTTACCGGGGACAGGCGCCGCTGGCCAGCCGACCGTGGTCCGTCACACGATCGCTGTGCAGCAGCAAGGGCACGCCCGCCATGCCCCCGATACTAACCCGCCCCGCGGAGCACTCCGCGACTGCCGAGGCCGGCCGGCCCGCTCGGCGGCGGGGAAAGCGGTACCGGGATCAGGCCGAGCGGTCGTGGTGGTCCAGCAGCGTGGTGAGGAGCTCGACCAGCTCGGCGCGTCGCGCCGCTGTCAGTGGGGCCAGCACTCGTCCTGAACCTCCCCGAGCAACACGTCCAGTCGAGCAAGCGGGCGTGGCCGGCAGCTGTGAGCGTGATGACGTTGCGCCGGCGGTCGACCGGATCGGGGGTGCGCGCGACGAAGCCGCGGTCCGTTGAGAACCGCGACCAGGTCGCTGCGGTAGATGCGGGTACGGTCGCTGAGCCCGGCCTGCTCGCGGGACGGGCCTGACGAATGTTCACGCGGCCACTTTCGGGGGCTGCGATCAGAAATGACGAGACCCCGCGCCGGGGGCGCGGGGCTCGCCAGGTATTCAGTTATGTCCGGTCGACAGTGTCGTCGGCGCGGCTCAGATCTTGTGTGACCAGCAGCCCTTCGACGCGTACCACGGGCTGGTGCCCGACATCGCGTACAGCTTGTAGGCCTTGGCCCACTGCTCGGACACCGACGCGTTCTGCGGCAGGCCCTTGCCGCCCAGCATGTGCCAGGTCGACGGCAGGAACTGGAACAGGCCACCGGCACCGATCGAGTTCACCGCGTGCGGGTTGCCACCCGACTCACACGGCACCACGGCCGACAGGAAATGCGCCGCCGACGGACGGGCCGACGCCGCGGAGGCAGGCTGGGTGGCAGCCAGACCGGTCCCGACAACCGCCGCGGCCAGAGCCGGAGCAGCGATCATCGCACGGGCACGGGTGGAGAGGCCACGAAGCAAGACAGAAATCCTTTCGGAAGGTTCCCGGGTAATTTCCCCGGTATTTCTCAGGAAGGTGCTCGACGAGCCGTTCGGCGCGGGTGTCAGGCGCTAGCCTGGGCGGCGGCGTGGCCACGGCCCAGGAAGGCGCGGTACGCGCCGTTGGTGTAGGTCGACCAGGCGGTCGGGCCCTGCCGCTGGCAGACCCGGTTCGCGGCCCACGCGTTGGTGGACACGTCGTACAGGTTGCGCTTGCCGACGAGGTCGCTGTTGGCCCACAGGTTGACCTGCCACAGGCCGCGGGAGTCCTCGATGCCGGTGGCGTGCGCGTTGACGTTCCCGCGCGACTCGGCCAGGGCGATGGCCACCCAGGTGCCGGCGGACACGCCCCGGCAGCCGGCCAGACCGGCCCGCTTGGCCGCCAGGGCGATGGTGGTGTCGGAGACGGTGCTGCTGGCACCGTGACTGCCGGGCGCGGCGCTGGCCGGAGAGGCAGCCGCCAGGACGCCACCGGTGGTGAGGACCGCACCGGTCGCCGCGACGGCGGCGAGGCGAGCGCGCAGGCTGCTCTTACGGTTGCGTCGGATCGACAAGAGTTAGCTTTCTCGCGATACCTACGGAATGTGCCGCTTTGGGACACACGTGGGCACGGCCGGTTTCGGCCGGCACCACAATCTGGGATTTCGATCCCGGGGAGCCTTGGGGCCCCTCCGTTTCCGCCCTCGCGTCGAGAGACGACATGCACCGGGGCCGCGGGCGGAACTCGGCATCGGCCCGGTGTGGAGATCCGGTCCCTGAGGTCTTTTCTCATGGCCGGACGAGAACCAACGTAGCCACGATCAAGAAGGAAAGGCAAGCACTCTCAGTAACCAAACACGTTCTCGATTACTGACTGTTCGTGGCTTCCGCTGGCGCACATGAAATCCGCGCGCATCGTTGTGACCGGCGCCACCCGATGTCCGCGTGTAAACGGGCCGCCTGGGTGGCAGGCACGCCACCGATTGTCAACAGTTCCGCGTCGGTCGCGGCGGATCGCCGCGCGAAACCACGGGTGCGTCCGACCGGCAGCCGGCCGGCCACCCACCGGACCTGGTCAGCCCGCGGCGAGCGCCAGCCTCGGGTCGCCCGCTGGCCCGTCCCCCGGCACGGCGACCAGCCGGGCCCGGACCACGAGTCGCGCGATCCGCTCCCGGCTGGACTCGTCGATCGGGGTGTAGACGACGAGCCGCACGCCCGGCAGCTCCGCGACCTCGAGGTTCGTCGTCCGGGTCGCGACCTCGCCCACCCCGGGGAAGCGGAACCGCTTGTCGCAGGGTGCAGGCGGCGCGACGTTGTGCGTGGCCCACATGGTGGCGAACAGGGGGCTAGCCGCGCACAGCCGGTCGACGAACTCCCGCCACTCCGGGTCGCCGAGATGCTGGGTGTACCGGTAGCGGAAGACGGCGACCGCGCGGCCGGCCTGCTCGTCCAGGTTCACCAGCAGCTCCCGCCCGGCGGGCGTCGTGAACATGTACCAGAGCGAGTTCCGCGCGGCGGCCGGCAGGCGGACCAGGTCGGGGAAGAGCGCGGCGTAGGTGCCGTTCCAGGCGAGCACGTCGGACCGGTGGTTCACCATGGCCGCCGGCAGCGGCTCCAGGGTGTCGAGGATGACGCGCAGGTCCTCCGGCAGCCTGGCCCGCTCGGCGACGGCGGCCGGGGGCTGCGCCACCTCCGCCAGCCGGTAGAGGTGGTCGCGCTCGGCGGCGTCGAGGCGCAGCGTGCGGGCGACCGCGCCGAGTACCTGGGCACTGACGTTGATCGGCCGGCCCTGCTCCAGCCAGGTGTACCAGGTGACCCCGACCCCGGCGAGCTGGGCGACCTCCTCGCGGCGCAGCCCGGGGGTGCGCCGCCGAGCGCCGGGCGGCATCCCGACGTCCTCCGGGCTGATCCGCTCCCGCCGGCTGCGCAGGAACGACGCGAGCTCGGCCCGCCGCTCACTGCCGCGCGTCAACGCCGGAGCCCTGCCGGCCTGGGGCCCGCCGTCCACGTTGCGCCGCGCCGTCGTCATGAGCTCCAGGCTGCCTTACCGAGCGGCCGGTTGCCAGGTGGTGGCAGTACCAGTATGGGCAGGCTCTCGTTACCGGTATCGACGATCTCACATGCTGGGACCATGACACAAGCGACCGAAGCGGCCGGGTGGAGTCCCGGCATCCACCCGTCCGCCGTCGAGAAGGCGGACGGGCCGGCGACGAGCGTCGCCGGCATTCCCACGCAGCCCCGCGCGCCGGGACCGCGCCCCGCGCCGCCAGCCCAGGACGCCCCGGGGCAGCCAGCCCCGGCCGCGGCCCACCGGGGTGGCAGCCTGGCGCTGGCGGTGCTGCTGCTCGGCCAGTTCATGGCGATCCTCGACGTCAGCATCGTGAACGTGGCGCTCCCGACCCTGCGCGCCGACCTGCACACCTCCGACGCGGGCCTGCAGCTCGTCGTCGCGGGCTACGTCCTGTCCTACGCCGTCCTGCTGATCACCGGCGCCCGGCTCGGTGGAATCCTCGGCCACCGGCGCAGCTTCCTGGCCGGGCTCGCGGTGTTCACCGTGACGTCGCTGGCCTGCGGGCTCGCGCCGACGTCGGGCTCGCTGATCGGGTTCCGGTTCGTGCAGGGCGCGGGTTCGGCGCTGATGACCCCCCAGGTCATGAGCATGATCCAGCGCACCTTCACCGGTCCGGCCAGGGCGAGGGCGCTCGGCCTGCTCACGGCGGTGGTCGCCGGCGGCGTCGTCGTCGGGCAGGCCGCCGGCGGGCTGCTGGTCAGCGCCGACATCGCCGGCTCTGGCTGGCGGCCGGTCTTCCTGCTGAACGTGCCGATCGGCGCGATGCTGCTCGCCGTGGGGCCGCGCGTGCTGCCGGTCGACCACGGGAAGCGCGGCGAGTCGCTGGACGTGCCTGGCCTGCTGGTCCTCAGCCCCGCGGTGCTGCTGTTCGTGCTCCCGCTGATCCTCGGTCACGACGAGGGCTGGCCGGCGTGGTGCGTGGCGTCGCTGGTCGTGAGCCTCGCGTTCTTCGCCGGCTTCGTCGCCGTCGAACGCCGGGTCGCGGCGCGCGGCCGGCGGCCGCTCATCTCGGTGAAGCTGCTGCGGACGCCCGGCCTCCTGCCCGCGGCCGGCGTGCTGATCTTCGCGCCGGTCACCTGGGGCGCGTTCCTGTTCACCACGACCCTGCACCTGCAGGGTGACCTGAGGATGACGCCGCTGCGCTCCGGCCTCGCGTTCGTCCCGTGCGCAGCGGCGTTCGCGCTGGTCAGCCTGAACTGGCAGCGGCTGCCCGCCACCTGGCACCGCTGGGTGATCCCGGCCGGGTTCTCGGTCGCCGCCCTCGCCGACCTCTGGATCGGCCCGGTGGCCCGCGGCGGCGCCTGGTACGAGATCGTCACGGCGATCATCGGGCTCGGGCTGGGCGTCATGCCCATCGTGATGGGGGTGGCGCTGGAGCACGTCCCGGTCGAGCTGGCCCCGGACGCGAGCGGCCTGCTGCTCACCCTCATACAGCTCGGCCAGGTCATCGGCATCGCGACGATCGGCAGCCTCTTCCTGACGGTCACCGACAGCAGCCACTCGACGCGGCACGCCGAGTACTCGACAGGCTGGACGCTGGCCGCCGTCGCCGCCGCCGCGTCGGTCACCGCGCTGATCCTCGCCCGTCGCCGGGTCGCCGAGACGGCGCGACCAGCGACCGCGTGATCAGGGACCGGGTGGCAGGTGACCTGTGACGCGCGAAGCGGGTGCCTGAGACGCGGCCGGGCCTGGGGCAACCGCCCCAGGCCCGGCGTCCGTCACAGGCCCTGCCAGGCGGGCTTGCCCGCGTGGACCTCCCGGTAGTAGGCGACCCGGGCGAGGCCCGACGCGGCCGGCTCGTCGAGCAGCACCGTCGCGTGCGGGTGCAGCTGCAGCACCGAGGCGGGGCATGAGGCCGACACCGGGCCCTCGACGGCGGCGGCGACGGCCGCCGCCTTGCCGGTGCCGGTCGCGACCAGCAGCAGGTGGCGGGCCCGCAGGATAGTGGCGAGCCCCTGGGTAAGCACATGCCGCGGCACCTCGTCCGGCGTGCCGAAGAACCGCGCGTTGTCGGCCCGGGTCCGGGCGGTGAGCGTCTTCAGCCGGGTGCGGCTGGCCAGCGACGAGCCCGGCTCGTTGAACGCCAGATGGCCGTCCGAGCCGATGCCGAGCAGCTGCAGGTCGACGCCGCCGGCCGCCATGATCATCGCCTCGTACCGCTCCCCGGCCGTCGCCAGGTTCTTCTCGTCCGGGTCGGGGCCGTGCACCCGCTCCGAAC
>Ga0068858_100004497_pt1 | contig 13660 bp, 11 predicted proteins | sample KBSSwiS12_FD_66589 | JGI IMG/M metagenome (GOLD analysis project Ga0068858, IMG submission 66589) | Switchgrass rhizosphere microbial communities from Kellogg Biological Station, Michigan, USA - KBS Switchgrass S1-2 | ecosystem: Host-associated > Plants > Roots > Rhizosphere > Soil ... | reverse complement strand
TCACACCCTCGGCGCTGTTCCAGTTGGTGGTGGTGAAGCAGGCGTCCACGTTCAAGCTGGACACTTTTCTCGACGGTAAGACACCGGACAAGAACGACATCGTCGTCGAAGAGCGACTCGCCGTGCTCGCGTGAGCGGGCGCGGCGGTGCTCTCCGCTGGTCTGACAGCCGCTGTCCTTCGTGTCCCGTTGCTCTCGTTCCGCTGATCATGTTGTACTGGATCGGTTCCGTGTCAGTCCTCAGGTCCTGAGTTCTGTGTCGCGCATTTTTCTTTTGTCGCCCGCCAACCTCGCGGGCACCCGTGCCCGGCAGGCATTGTCGCCGAACGCGCAATTCGCGCTCGCCGCCGCGCTGCGTTCGGAACGGGGCGCGCCGCTCGGCGATCTCTTCAGCTTCGTCAGCGGGTTGTACTTTCGCGGCAAGCTGACGTACGCGCGACGGTTCGCGCGGCCCGCCGAGCCCGACAATCCCGTCGTCGGCAGCGGCATCCACATCATCACGGCGAATGCCGGGCTGCGCAGCCCCGACACGCTCGTGACGCGCGCGGCGGTGCAGGCGTTCGCGAAAGGCGACATCGACACCGACAATGCGAAGTACCGGCGTCCGCTCGAGGCCGGCGCGCGCGCGCTGCTCTCGGAAATCGGACCCGAGTGCGATGTCGTCCTGCTGGGCAGCATCGCCTCGCCGAAGTACGTCGACATCCTCACCGGCATCTTCGGCAGCCGCCTGCAGTTCCCGATCGCGTTCGTCGGCCGCGGCGACATGAGCCGGGGCGGCCTGCTGTTGCGCCATGCGAGCGACGGCGTGGAACTGGAGTACGCGTCGGTGCTCGGCGCCTCACTCCATGGCGCTCGCCCTGCGAAACTGCCGCCCCTGGCTCGACTCAAGCCTTCGCCCTGCGAGCGGACGTAGCGTGCAAGGCGCGCGACGGAGCGCGAGGGCTTCAGCCGAGCGATCATGAAGTCCATCCAGATTCCTCGCGATCAAGACCACGCCAACCTGGCCGTCGACGGGAAAGACGTCCGGCTGACGAACCTCCGCAAGGTGTTCTGGCCCGAGATCGGGCTCACCAAAGGCGATCTGCTGCAGTACTACGCCGATGTGGCGCACGTGCTGCTGCCGCACATCCACCACCGCGCGATGGTGATGAAGCGCTATCCGCATGGCGCGTCCGGCGCGTTCTTTTTCATGAAGCGCGCGCCGTCGCCGCGCCCCGCGTGGATCGAGATCTGCTCGATCGACCACGGGTCGAAAGGCGTCATCGATTTTCCGATGATTCAGGATCGCGCCGCCCTGCTCTGGGTCATCAATCTCGGCTGCATCGATCTCAACCAGTGGTATGCGACCTGCGACGATGTCGACCGGCCGGACTACGTGCATTTCGATCTGGACCCGGGCGTGGGCGCGGCGTTCGATCGTGTTCTCGAGACCGCGCTCGTGGTGCGCGAAGCGCTCGACGCCCTGAAGATGCCGTCGGTCGTGAAAACGACCGGATCGAAAGGGCTCCACGTCTACGTCCCTATCGTACGGGGGCCGGAACAGGGCGATGTGCGGACGTTTGCGCACGTGCTCGCGCAGGAGCTGGCGCGCCGGCATCCGGCGCTCATCACCGCCGAGTACCGCGTCGCGAAGCGCCCGCGCGGCCGCGTGCTCGTCGACTACAACCAGAACCGATGGGGCAGCACCCTGGCGTCCGTCTACTCGGTGCGGCCGCGGCCCGACGCGACCGTCTCCACGCCCGTAACCTGGAAAGAAATTGAGAAGGGCGTCCGCATCGAGGATTTCACGATGAACAACGTGCCCGCCCGCGTCGCCAGGCTGGGCGACTTGTGGAAGCCGCTCCTCGCGTCGCGTGGCCGCTTCAACCTCTCCCAGTACGTGTAACATCGACGAGTGCCGCGCAAAGTCAGTCGCCGGGAGTTCCTCGAGAGCGCGGTTGCCACGACCGCATTAGCCGGCGCCGGCAGGCTCGCGTCGGCTGCGCCAGGGAAGCGCCCCAACGTCCTCTTCATCCTTGCCGACGACATGGGGTACGGCGACTTGAGCTGCTACGGCCGGCCGGACTACAAGACGCCGGTGCTCGACGGGTTGGCGAAGCAGGGCATCAGGTTCACCGACAACTACGCGGCGGCGCCCGTCTGCACGCCCACCCGCTGCGCGTACATCACCGGCCGCTATCCCCAGCGTCTTCGGGTCGGCCTCGAAGAGCCGCTCAAGGGATCGTCGCCTGACGATGTGGGCCTGCCGCCGGCGCACCCGACGGTGGCATCGTTGCTCAAGGAGAACGGGTACGACACGGCGCTCGTCGGCAAGTGGCATCTCGGCTGGAAGCCGGAGTTCGGTCCGAATCGTCATGGCTTCGACGAGTTCTTCGGGATCCTGAGCGGCGCCGCCGACTACTTCACGCACCGAGCCTCGGATGGGCGCATGGGAACGCGCGATGCCGAGGGTGCCCCTGATCTCTGGCAGAACCTGGCCCCGATCGAGCAGACCGGCTACCTCACCGATCTGCTTTCTGACAAAGCGGTCGAGATCATCGGACGCCCGCGCACGAAGCCGTTCTTCCTGAGCCTGCAGTACAACGCCCCGCATTCGCCGTGGGAAGGGCCGGAGGACGCCGCTGTGAACCATGCCGCTCATGGTCCGGGTCCGATGATCCTGGGTGGGTCGCCGAAAGTCTACGCGGCGATGATGAAGAGCATGGACGCCGGCATCGGCCGCGTCCTGGACGCGCTCCGGCGCGCGAAGATCGAGCGCGACACGCTGGTGATTTTCACCAGCGACAACGGCGGTGAGCGCTACTCGTTCAACTGGCCATTTTCGTTTCAGAAGATGTATCTGTTCGAAGGCGGTACGCGCGTGCCGGCGATCGTCCGCTGGACCGGCCGGATTCCGCCGGGGCAGGTCACGGCCCAGGCCGCCATCACGATGGACTGGACCGCGACGATTCTCGCGGCCACCGGCACGGCGCCGGATCCCGGGTATCCGCTGGATGGAGAAGACCTCCTGCCGGTCTGCACGGCGCAGCGTGGCGTGCAGGATCGAGCGTTCTTCTGGCGCATTACCGGCTTCGACGCGGCGCGCGTCGGCCGCTGGAAGTACCTCAAGGATCGCGACGGCGAATACCTCTTCGACTTGTCGGTCGATCCCGGAGAGAAGGCCGACCTCCGCCGCCAAGACGCCGCGACGTTCGATCGCGTGAAGCAGCAGTACATTGCGTGGAGCGCGCAGATGCTGCCGCTGCCGAAATCCACATGACATCAGCCGTTCGGACGCTCGCCGTCGCGCTCCTCGCGGCGTTCGCCGTCGCCGCGCAGTCGATTCCGTCAACGCCGATGAACACTATTGCCGAACGCTATGTGAAACTCGTGCTCGCCGTAGGGCAGCACGACGCCGATTATGTCGATGCCTTTTATGGGCCTGCCGAATGGAAGACTGACGCGGAGCGGCGCAAACTGCCGCTGCGCGACATCGACGCGGCAGCGGATCGGCTGATCGCCGACATCCCCACGCTGACCGGCGCGGAGCGCCGCGACGAGCTCGCCGGCCTGCGGCGCGACTACCTGAAACGGCAGCTCGAGGCGCTTCGGACCCGCGTGAAAATGCTCGAGGGCGCGACGCTGACGTTCGATCAGGAATCGCAGGCGCTGTACGACGCCGTCGCGCCGACCCATCCCGAATCGTATTTCGCCGGCATGCTGAAGGAGCTCGATCGGCTGCTGCCGGGTGACGCGCCGCTCGTCGATCGCTACGACGCCTTCCGGCAGAAGTTCATCATTCCGCCCAACCGGCTCGCGCGCGTGTTCGACCGGGCGATTGCCGAATGCCGCACGCGCACGCTGCCCCACGTGCAGCTGCCGGCGAACGAAAGCTTCACGGTCGAGTACGTCACGAACAAACCGTGGAGCGGCTACAACTGGTATCAGGGCAACTACCGCAGCCTGATCCAGGTCAACACCGATCTGCCGATCTACATCGACCGCGCGATCGATCTGGCATGCCACGAGGGTTACCCCGGCCATCACGTGTACAACGCGCTGCTCGAGAAGCATCTCGTACGCGATCGCGGGTGGGTGGAGTTCACGGTCTACCCCTTGTTTTCGCCGCAGTCGCTGATCGCGGAGGGCACGGCCAACTACGGCATCGAGGTCGCATTCCCCGGGAACGAGCGCGCGGCGTTCGAGCGCGACGTGCTGTATCCGGCGGCCGGGCTCGATCCGTCGCAAGCCGGCGCCTACGCGCGCGTGCAGACGCTCGTCGATCGCCTCGCCTATGCCGGCAACGAGGCGGCGCGCACGTATTTGAACGGTACGGCGGATCGCAAACAGGCGACCGTCTGGCTGTCGCGGTACGCGATGATGTCGCCCGTCCGCGCCGAGCAGCGCACGCGCTTTTTCGATACCTACCGCAGCTATGTGATCAACTACAACCTCGGCAAGGATCTCGTGAAACAGTACGTCGAGTCGAGAGGGGGCGTGGCGACGCAGCCGGCGAAACGCTGGGAAGAGTTCGTCCGCCTGCTCGCGTCGCCCCGGCTGCCGTCCGGCGTCCGCTGATGACGGCGGTCACACCTCCCGGTGTCGAGCTGCCGGAAACGTTCGGCGACCTCGACATCTACCTGTTCGATCAGCTGCTGCGTGGCCGCTTCGACCGTCGGCCGCGAGTGCTCGATGCGGGATGCGGCGGCGGCCGGAACCTGGTGTACTTCCTGCGTCGCGGGTTCGCGTGCTTTGGCGTGGATCGCGATCCGGCGGCGATCGAGCAGGTACGGGCGCTCGCGGCGAAGCTCGCGCCGCAGCTGCCTGCGGAGAATTTCCGCACGGGCGAGCTCGATCGGCTGCCGTGGGAGGCCGCGACGATGGACGCCGTCGTCTGCAGCGCGGTTCTGCATTTTGCGCGGGACCTGGCGCACTTCGATCGTATGCTCGCGGAGTTGTGGCGCGTACTGACGCCGCAGGGGATGCTGTTTGCCCGGCTCGCGTCGAACATCGGCCTGGAGCACGCGGTCGGCGCCGCCGGGAGGCAGGTACGGCTGCCTGACGGATCGGACCGGTTCGTCGTCGACGAAACGATGTTGCTGGAGCGGACCGAGCGGATGGGCGGGGCGCTGCTCGATCCGCTGAAGACGACCAACGTCCAGCAGCAGCGCTGCATGACGACATGGGCTGTCAGAAAAGCATAGCGACCTTCGTGGTTCGAAGGTCGTGGTTCGTCGTTATTCGCCGAGCAGCTCGCCGATGCCCCTGAAATCCTCGACGTGATCGCAGACCGCCTTCATCACCATCAGCAGCGGCACCGCGAGCAGCATTCCCCAGACGTTCCAGACCCAGCCCCAGAACAGCAGGCCGACGAAGATCGCCACCGCGTTCATGCGCGCCGCCCGGCTCGTCAGCCACGGGGTCAGCAGGAATCCTTCGAGGCTGGTGATCAGCAGCGCCACGCCGCCGACGAGGGCCGCCATTTTCAGGTCGCCGAACTGGAGCAATGCCACGACCGAAGTGCCGCCGGTCACCAGCACCGGCCCTAAGTACGGGATTGAGTTGAAGACCCCCGCCAGCACGCCCCATACCGCCGCCTGCTCGACGCCAAGCGCCGTGAACGCGAGCCAGGTCGCGACCGCGACCAGCGTGCTCGTGAACACCTGCACGAGCAGAAACATCGAGATCTGCCGGTCGATCTCCTGGAGGATCTGGACCGTGACCTTCTTCTCGGACAGCGTCGTGCCGATGATCTTCACCAGCTTCCGGCGGTACAGATCGCCGGACAGCAGCAGGAAATAGGCCAGGAACAGAATCAGCAAGAGCTGGCCGAGCGCGGCGACGATACCGAGCGAGCCCCACATCACGTAGTCGCCGATGTTAATCGGCGCCGATTCGACCTGCACCCGCTGCACCCCTGACGGAGGCGGAGGCGGCGACGCTGTGCTGGTCGCCTTCTCGATCTCACTGGCCGCCTTCTGCACTTGTGCAATCGCCGTCGCCGCCGTTGGCCGATCGCGCTCGAGTGTCTGGCGCAGCCGTCTGGCTGCCGTCGGCAGCTGTTCGATGATCGCGCTGGCCTGCGAGCGGAGACCGTAGAGCATCCATCCGCCCGCTGCCACCAGCGTCATCAGGACCACCGCCGCCGACAGGGCGCGCGGGATGCGTCGCCGCTCGAACCACGCGATCATCGGTTCGAGCGCGTGGCTGATCAGCATGCCCAGCACGATCGGGATGATCATCGCCTGCGCGTACTGCAGCACCAGCACGATCGCGAGCACCGCGAGGATGGTCAGCGCAATGCTCTGGACCGGCAGCGCGGTCGATTGCGGAAACTGCGGCTCCTTGATGTCGGATTGCTGATTGTCGACGGCGTTCAGGGTCACGGCTCGAGCTCCTCGAGTTGGAGTGCTTTGTTGATTGCCACGGCGGCCTTCATGCCCTCGGAGGCGGCGACCGCGACAAACTGCGCGTCGCGCGAGGCGTCGCCGGCGACGTAGAGCCGCGGGACGTTGGTGTTACACAACGAGCCGGTCTTCACCGTGCCCCGCCGGTTCAGCGTGCAGCCGAGCGTGATCGCCAGACTGGATTGCGGGTGCTGCCCGGTCGCGAAGAAGAGAGCGTCACGCGGGAGGTCCTCACCGGACGCGAAGGCAATGCGGCTGAGCGCACCGTCCGCATGCTCGATGCGCGCGATCGGTTCCAGCCGCGTCGGAATGCCGTTGCGTGCGAGCCGCTCGCGCAGGCGCCGCTCGAGCGGCGCACCGTGCGTGCAGGCCACGACGTCGGCGCTCCAGGTTTTCAACCCGAGCGCGAGCCCCGCCACTTCCGCGCCGCGGCCGAACGCGGCGAGCCGACGTTCGCGCCGTTCCCAGCCGTCGCAGTACGGGCAATGAAAGATGGAGCGGCCGTAGCACTCTTCGAAACCGGGGATCGCCGGCAGATCGTCGATGACGCCGGTCGCGATCAGCAGGTAACGGGCGTCTTCCTCCGTGCCGTCAGCGAGGGAAACGCGGTAATGATCCTCGAACAGCCGGGCGGCCGTGACGCCGACCGGCCGCAGCTCGACGCCGTAGGGCTGCAGTTCCCGCCGGCCGATGTCGACCAGTGTCGACGGTTCGATGCCGTCGCGGGTCAGATAGCCGTGGAGCGCCTGCGAGCGCCGATTGCGCGGCTGGCCGAGATCGAAGACGAGCACGCGCCGCCGGCACCGGCCGAGCATCAGCGCGGCGCTCAGGCCGGCGGGACCGCCTCCGACGATGGCGACGTCGAACATCAGCTGAACCGTGCTGCAAGACCATCACCACGACGCAACGGTCGAGGTGGCTCGCCTGGAATCCATTAACATCGACGCGGGATGGACGTCCGAGAGTTCGATTTCAATCTACCGCCGGAGCTCATCGCGCAGGAGCCGGCAGTCGCCCGCGGCGCCGCGCGGATGCTCTATCTCGACCGTGCGACCGGCTCCCTTGTGCATACGCACGTCAGCGCGCTGCCGACGCTTCTGCGCGCCGGCGATCTCGTCGTCGTTAACAACACGCGGGTCTTTCCCGCCCGTCTGCTGGGGCGTCGGGTCCCCAGCGGCGGGGCGGTGGAGTGCCTCCTCGTCCGCCGCGTGGGGTCAGATGGGGGTCGGACGGGGGTCCGGATGGGGGTCAGACCCCCGTCTGACCCCCATCCGGACCCCCGTCTGACCCCAGAGCTATGGGAGGCGTTGGTGCACCCGGGGCAGAAATTGAAGCCGGGCGCGAGGTTGGTGTTTGAGGGAATTCACACCATTCATGGCGAGATCCTCGAGCGGCGGTATTTTGGGCGCCGCCTCATCCGTCTGTGGACCGAGGACGGAACTCCGCTGCAAAACGCGGTGGACGCGATTGGCCACATGCCGCTGCCGCCGTACATCAAACGTCACGATCGAGACGACGATCGCGATCGCTACCAGACTGTCTTCGCCCGGACCCGCGGCTCGATCGCCGCCCCGACCGCCGGCCTGCACTTCACGCCGCAGCTGACCGCGGCGCTCGTCGACCGTGGCGTGGAACTCGCCGAGCTTACCCTCCACGTCGGCTATGGCACCTTCCAGCCGATCCGCGTGGCACGCGTCGAAGACCACCGCATCGAAGCCGAGCGCTACGAGATCGGTGCGTCCGCCGCGGTTGCGATCAATCGCGCCCGCGCTGACGGCCGGCGCATCATCGCCGTGGGCACGACGACGACCCGCACGCTCGAAGCGGTCGCGCGCCAGCATGAAGGCGTGATCGTCGCCGGCACTGGGGAGACGGATCTGTTCCTCTATCCCGGCGCCGAGTTCATGATCGTCAGCGGTCTGCTGACGAACTTTCACCTCCCGCAGTCCTCGCTGCTGATGCTCGTCTCGGCGTTCGCCGGCCGTGAACGCGTGAGATCCGCGTATGATGCGGCGATCGCGAATGGCTATCGGTTCTACAGCTACGGCGATGCCATGCTGATTATCTGAGGCGGGTGCGAAAGGACCCGCCCTACATGTTTCCGACAGGATCCGCCGTTCAGTTGTAGGCCGGGTCCTTCTGGACCCGGCGCACCACGATGCCTTTCTCCTACGACGACTTCGATCTGTCCGGCGTAACGACCTATCCGCTGAAGTCACGCGCGAGTAAGGCGCGCGTCGAGGATTTCGCGCGGCCGCCGACGCCGGGCGGATCGATCGGCGCGTTCGTCGACTCCCTGCCCCGCATGCTCGCCGCCGCCGACTTCAAGGCCGTCGTCGGCGCAATCGGCGACGCCAGGCGGAACGGCGCGGGCGTCGTGTGGGGGCTCGGCGCCCATGTGATCAAGACCGGCCTCGGCCCCATCCTCATCGACCTGATGGAACGCGGGTTCGTGTCGGCGATCGCCACCAACGGCGCATCGATCATCCACGACTTCGAGATCGCGCTGGTCGGGGCGACGTCGGAAGACGTCGACGAGGCGCTCGGTCCCGGCCGTTTCGGGATGGCGGACGAAACGGGACGCCTGTTGAATGGCGCCATCAACGACGGCGTGAGCGGCGGCCTTGGCATCGGCCAGGCGGTGACGGCTTTTCTCGCGGAGAAGCAGCCGCAGTTCGCCAGGCACAGCATTCTCGCGGCGGCGGGCCGGCTGAACATCCCGGTGACGGTGCACGTCGCGATCGGCACCGACATCATTCACATGCATCCGGCGGCGTCGGGCGCGGCTCTTGGCGAAGGTAGCCTGCGCGACTTCCGCTACTTCGTCTCCAACGTCGCGCGCCTCGAGCAGGGCGTGTACCTGAACTGCGGGTCGGCGGTCGTTCTTCCGGAGGTCTTTCTCAAAGCGGTGGCACTCGCCCGCAATCGCGGTTCCGCCCTGGCGGGGTTGACGACCGTCAATCTCGATTTCATCCGCTCATATCGTCCGCAGACCAACGTGGTGGCGCGCCCCACCGCGGGCACGGGGCGCGGATACTCCCTGGTGGGGCATCACGAGCTGATGATTCCGCTGCTGGCGGCCGCCCTCGTTGAGCAGGACGCGTTGAAGTAATACAATCGGAAGTTCTGGCCGGAGTAGCTCAGTTGGTTAAGAGCACGCGTCTCATAAGCGCGGGGTCGACGGTTCGAGTCCGTCCTCCGGCACCACATTTGGTCGGGTCGGTGGATAGGCCGGGTAGGGCAGGTAGGTCGGATCGCGCCGATCAGCCGTAAGCCCACCCGCCCCACCTGACCCACGCGACCCACCTGACCTCGATGAACGCACTGCTCGATCGCGTCCGTCAGTTCGTGCGTCAGCATCAGCTGATCGCCCCAGACACGCGCGTGCTCGCGGCAGTGTCCGGCGGATCGGACTCAGTCGCGCTCGTCCACATCCTGCGCCACCTGTCCGACGCCGGCGAAATGCGCCTCGCAGGCGTGGCGCATTTCAATCACCAGCTCCGCCCGTCGGCCGACGACGACGAGCGCTTCGCCGCCGGCGTCGCGGCGTCGCTCGACGTCGCCTTCCTCGCGGATCGTGACGACGTCGGGGCGCGCGCGCGCCGCGAGCGGCGTTCCATCGAAGACGCCGCCCGGACGGCACGCCACGAATTCCTGGAGCGCACCCGTCTGGCGACGGGAGCCGATGTCGTCGCGCTCGGCCATACCCGCGACGATCAGGCGGAGACCGTGCTGATGCGCCTGACGCGCGGCGCCGGCCCGCGAGGGCTCGCCGGCATGCACCCGAGAAACGGCAGTCTGGTGCGCCCGCTGCTTGCGTGCCGCCGTGAGGATTTGCGCGCGTGGCTGGCGGAGCGGCGGCTGGCGTTCGTCGACGACGAAACCAACGCCGACGTCAGCATCCCGCGCAACCGGGTCCGCGCGGAGTTGCTGCCGCTCCTCGAGGCGCGATTCAACCCCGCCATCGTCGACGCGCTTGCCGACCAGGCCGAGATCGCGCGCGAAACATGGGTGTGGATGGACGCCCTGACGGCTGATCTCGAGGCGCATGTGGTCCGCCGCTCGACAACGGCCGATAACGCGCTGGTGCGGGAGATCGACGTCGCTGTGCTGCACGGCGCGCCGCGAGCCCTGCAGCGTGCCCTGATGTGGCGCCTGATGAGCGAAGTCGCTGGAGGCCGTCAGATTGGCTTCGGCCATATCGACGCCGCGATCCGTCTAATGGACGAGGGCATCGAGACCTGTGTCGACTTTCCGGGCCAGCGGCTGGAACGCATCGGCGGGAGCGTCGTCTTAACGGGTAGGGTCGACGGGGCGCAGGGGCGTCGAGCGCCACGACAGGCGTCGAACCTTTTCCGCTTTCCGCTGTCTATCCCAGGAGAGGTTGCTCTGCCGGACGCGGGATGGAGCGTCTCGGCGGAAACGACGACGGATGCAATCGTGGGCAATGGCGGCGGGAAAGACGTGGCAATCGTTCAGCGCGACCTCTGCCGCGGTAGTTTGGCCGTACGAAACCGGCGCCCGGGCGACTGGTTCCGGCCGGTCGGGCTCAACGGCAGGAAGAAACTGCAGGACTACTTCGTGGATCGGAAGGTCGCGCGGAGACTTCGCGACGCGGTGCCGCTCGTGGTCGACGAAACTGATCGGATCGTGTGGGTGGCCGGCTACGGAATTGACGAGGCTTTTCGGGTAACCGACCCCGCGCAAGCCGTGGTAATCTTGAAACTTAGGCAGGTCTGAAGACCTGTGCTCCGCGAAGGGATTTCCGCTTGAACTCGACGTTGAAAAGTCTGTTGTTCTGGATGGCGCTCGTCATCCTCGGCGTACTGATCTGGAACTTCTCGACGAAGCTCCAGCACGCAGAGAAGACGATCACGTTCAGCGAATTCATGCAGCAGGCGGACCAGGGACAGGTCGCCCGCGTCATCATCACCGGCCAGGACATCAGCGGCACGACGAAAGCCAACGATCACTTCCAGGCCTACGTGCCGACGCAGTATGAGGGTCTGGTCAACAAGCTGATCGAGAAGGGCGTCCAGGTGACCGCGAAGGAGCCGACCGTCAGCCCGTGGGCGACGATCCTCTACTCGTGGGGGCCGTTCCTGCTGATCATCGGGTTCTGGGTCTTCTTCATGCGGCAGATGCAGAGCGGCGGCAACAAGGCGCTGTCGTTCGGCAAGAGCAAGGCGAAGCTGTCGTCGAGCTCCCAGAAGAAAGTCACCTTCAAGGACGTCGCGGGCGTCGACGAAGCGAAAGAAGAGCTCCAGGAAATCATCGAGTTCCTCAAGGAACCGCAGAAGTTTCAGAAGCTGGGCGGCCGCATTCCGAAAGGCGTGCTGCTGATGGGTTCTCCCGGCACCGGCAAGACGCTCCTCGCGCGAGCGGTGGCGGGCGAAGCCAACGTGCCGTTCTTCTCGATCAGCGGATCCGATTTCGTCGAGATGTTCGTCGGCGTCGGCGCCTCCCGCGTCCGCGATCTGTTCGAGCAGGGCAAGAAGAACGCGCCCTGCATCGTCTTCATCGACGAGATCGACGCGGTAGGGCGTCATCGTGGCGCCGGCCTCGGCGGTGGACACGACGAGCGCGAGCAGACGCTCAACCAGCTGCTCGTCGAGATGGACGGCTTCGAGTCCAACGAAGGCGTCATCCTCGTCGCCGCGACCAATCGCCCGGACGTCCTCGATCCGGCGCTTCTCCGTCCCGGACGTTTCGATCGCCGAATCGTCGTCAACCGCCCTGACGTGAAGGGTCGCGAGGGGATTCTCTCCGTCCACACGCGCAAGATTCCGATGGCCGACGACGTGGAGATTGCGGTGCTCGCGAGGGGCTCGGCCGGCTTCTCGGGCGCCGATCTCGCGAACCTGGTGAACGAGGCGGCGCTCAACGCCGCGCGCTACAACCAGAAAGTCGTGCGCATGCACGATTTCGAGTTCGCCAAGGACAAGGTCCTGATGGGATCCGAGCGCCGCTCGATGATCATCACGGACGCCGAGAAACGCGTCACTGCGATTCATGAAGCAGGGCACGCGCTCCTGACGGTGCTGCTGCCGCACGCGGATCCGATCCACAAGGTGACGATCATCCCGCGCGGCATGGCCCTCGGCCTGACGCAGCAGCTGCCGGCGGAAGAGAAGCACAACTACTCGCGCGACTACCTGAACGACCAGATCGCGATCCTGCTCGGCGGCCGCATCGCCGAAGAGATCACCGACGGCAGTCTCACGACTGGCGCCGGCAACGACCTCGAGCGCGCCACCGAGCTGTCGCGCAAGATGGTCTGCGAATGGGGCATGAGCGACGCGATGGGGCCGCTCACCTTCGGCAAGAAGGAAGAGCAGATCTTCCTCGGCCGCGAGATCGCGCAGCACCAGGACTACAGTGAGGACACAGCGCTTCAGATTGACCAGGAAGTGAAGCGCTTCATTACCGACAACTACCAGCGCGCGCATCACCTGCTCTCGGGCGCCAAGGACAAGCTGCTGCAGATGGCCGATGCGCTGCTCGCGCGCGAAGTGCTCGACGCCGATCAGGTCAAGCGTCTTGCTGCCGGCCTGCCGCTCGACGATCCGCAGCCGGTTCCGGTGCGGGCGGCCGTGGAAGAAGACGAGCCGCGCGCGCGCCCGAAGGAACGGTCGCCGATCGTCCCGTCGTTGAACAAGCCGCTGCCGCAGGAATAGATGGTCGTTGGTCGTTGGTCATAAGTCGTTGGTCAGCGTCGTCTTGACTAACGACTCATGACCAACGACTAATGACTACTGTGGTCGCCCCCCGCCCCGCCTACACCGTTCCTCTTCCTGGTCGCGAGGCGCTCCACCTGGGCGATCGTTGCCTGGTGATGGGGATCCTCAACGTCACCCCGGACTCCTTTGCGGACTCCAGGCCGCTCCTCGATCCGGCGAATGCCGTGGCGGCCGCTCTGCGGATGGAAGCCGACGGCGCGGATCTGATCGACATCGGCGGCGAATCGACGCGCCCCGGCGCTGATCCCGTACCCGCCGATGAGGAGCTGCGGCGCGTGCTGCCGGTCCTGCGCGCGTTACACGGGCGCGTTGGCATTCCCATCTCGATCGATACGTACAAGGCCGATGTCGCTCGTGCGGCGATCGAGGCCGGCGCCGTCATGGTGAACGACGTCAGTGGCCTCGAGCGGGACCCGGCGCTGGCGCGAGAGGTCGCTCGCAGCGGCGTGGCGCTGGTCCTGATGCACTCACGCGGGTCGTCGAAAACGATGTATGCCGAGGCCGATTACGGCAACGTCCTGGCGGAGGTTGCGGG
>Ga0068858_100004496_pt1 | contig 13666 bp, 9 predicted proteins | sample KBSSwiS12_FD_66589 | JGI IMG/M metagenome (GOLD analysis project Ga0068858, IMG submission 66589) | Switchgrass rhizosphere microbial communities from Kellogg Biological Station, Michigan, USA - KBS Switchgrass S1-2 | ecosystem: Host-associated > Plants > Roots > Rhizosphere > Soil ... | reverse complement strand
GGTGGCGGACGCTTCGACTATGCGTATTTCAGCGACGAGGTTGTCGATCGCTATGCCAAAGAGGCCGTTGACCAGGCGGTGCTCAACTTGTCCGCGCAGGCGGCGCCCGCCGGCAACATGACCGTGGTCCTCGGCAACGGCTGGCCGGGCATCCTGCTGCACGAGGCGATCGGCCACGGGCTCGAGGGCGATTTCAACCGCAAAGGCACCAGCGCCTTCTCGGGCCGCGTGGGCAAGCGAGTGGCGGCGAAAGGCGTCACGGTCGTCGACGACGGAACGCTCGAACGGCGCCGCGGCTCGCTCAACATCGACGACGAGGGCAATCCGACGCGGCGTACCGTGCTGATCGAAGACGGTATCCTGCAGGGTTACATGCAGGACCGCCTCAATTCGGGGCTGATGAACGTCGCCCCGACAGGCAATGGCCGCCGCGAATCGTTCGCGCACATGCCCATGCCCCGGATGACGAACACGATGATGTTGGCCGGCGACCGCGACCCGGCGGAGATCATCGCATCCGTGAAGGACGGACTCTACGCAGCGAACTTCGGCGGCGGGCAGGTCGACATCACCAGCGGCAAGTTCGTGTTCTCGATGGTCGAGGCCTGGATGATCAAGGACGGCAAGCTCGCTTATCCGGTGAAGGGCGCGACGCTCATTGGCAACGGCCCGGAAGCGCTCACCAAGGTGTCGATGATCGGCAACGACCTGGAACTCGACGGCGGCGTGGGAACGTGCGGCAAGGAAGGCCAGAGCGTACCCGTCGGCGTGGGCCAGCCGACGCTGAAGATCGACGGATTGACGGTAGGCGGAACCGCGTAATCGTTCTCCGCGGGCGGGATCAGCATGAATTTCAGGATGTCGGAAAAATCGCTGTTCGCGATCCTGCTGCGTTCGCCATGGTGGGTGAGCATTGCAGTGGCGGTCGGCATCGCGGGTCTCGCGCGGGTCGCACTGCCGGAGCAGTACATGCTTGGCGGCATGCTGGCGTCGATGCCCTTCCTGGGAATCGGAATTGTCGCGGCCTGGCGCCAATTGCGGTCGCCGAACGCCGCACGCGTCGCGGCAGCGATCGACGTGGTCGGGTCGATGTCATGGCGCGAATTTTCGAGCGCCCTCGAGAATGCCTTTCGTCGTGACGGCTATGAGACCCGGCGGCTCGCCGGGAACGCCGCGGACTTCGAAATGACGCGGGCCGGACGTTCGTCGCTGGTGAGTTGCAAGCGCTGGAAGGCGGCCAGCACGGGGGTGGAACCACTCCGCGACCTGGACGCCGCGAGGAGCGCCCGCGATGCGGACGACGGCATCTACGTCGCCGTCGGCGGCGTCACCGAAAATGCGCGCCGTTTCGCCGCCGAGAAGAGGCTGCGGGTACTCGAAGGCGTGGAACTGGCGAATCTGATCGGGGTCGTGCACCGCGCTCGCTGGCACTCGGCGAAATAGATCCGCGTCGCGCCGTTTCCCACGCTGCAATCAATGCAACGGGCCGCTTGGCGCGGGCATCGCCACTGTGGCGATCGGCGACGCGTGGTGGCACACCATCCGCCATCCCGACGGCGTGCGCATGAAGACGTTGGTGGCCACTGCCGCGCCGCGCGCCGTGCCGTCGGCGGTCGCGACGTGTTCAATCGCGCTCTGCATCGCCAAGCCCACGGTCTCCAGGACCACGACTTCGTCCAGGCGGAACGAAAGCTTGTTGTCTCCGGAGAACAGCTGCTCCCAGCCAGCCCGCACCGCGTCGTAGCCCACCATGCGCGCGCCGCCCGGATGCACGCACACGATGTCCTCGTCATCGGCCCACGCGGCCATCATCGCATCCAGGTCGCGCGCCTCGAATGCCTGGTAGAACGCGAGCGCGGCATCCTGAGGCGATACGTAGATCGGGGTTGTGCGTGCCTTGGCCATGTCGAATTGAATTCTGCGCAGCAGGGAATACAGCTACGCCCGCGCGTCCGGAGGGAGGTAGGTCGGCAAAGCGCTTCGCGCGAGATTGTAGACGATGTCCGGCTTCAATTCCCGCATGCACTTGAAGTGCCCGAGCGGACATTCGCGTTTGAAGCACGGGCTGCAGACGATGTCGATCTTCGCAATGCGCGCGACCGGCGACAGCGGCGGCGTGTACACCGGCGACGAAGAACCGAACAACGCGACGAGGGGAACGCCGACGGCGGCCGCGGCGTGCATCAGGCCCGAATCGTTGCTGACTACCAGCGACGCCGCCGACAGGATGTCGATGGTCGTACCGAGGTCGGTGCGCCCGGTGAGGTCGCGCACGCGGCTCGCCGACTCGCGCCCCATCGCCATCAAGACGGCTTCCGAGGAAATCTTGTCGTTGGGTGATCCGACGATCCACACATGCAGCCCGTCGCGCAGGAAGAGCGCCGCCAGGTCGGCAAAATGGTTCGGCGGCCAGCGCTTGGCCGCGCCGAATTCCGCGCCGGGGCACAGGATGACCACGGGCCGGTCGGTCTTGAGATTGAGCGCCCGCAATGCCCCGGCCCGATTGGTCACGTCCGGCACCAGGATGGGCGCGGGCGACAGCGGCACCAGCGCGCCGGGCGAGGCCGCTAGCGCCGCAAACCGGTCGACCAGTCGTGGCATGCCTTTGCGGTCGAGCCGGCGCGCGTCGGTCAACAGAAAGTAGCGCGCTTCGCCGCGATATCCGATGCGCTTGGGAATGCGCGCGAGGTACGGAATCAGCGCGGACTTCCAGGAATTGGGCAGCACGAACGCCCGCGTATAGGCCTCGGTCTTGAATTCGCGCGCCAGCTTGCGACGGCTGGCAAGGTCGAACTTGCCGTGACCGAACGGCGTCTCGACGATCCGGCGGATGCCGCGCATGCGGGCATAGACCGGCGCACACCAGGACGGCGCCAGAATGTCGACGATCGGATCTTCGTAGGGATCGCGCAGCAGCCCGACCAATGGCTCGGAAAGGATCGCGTCGCCGACCCACGACGGCGCGATGATCAGGATGCGTTCGGCGGCCATGTCGGTCGCGGGCGAGGCCCTAGCGGGCTCGCCCGGTTTGCGCTGCCCGTGCTGCGGGCATGGGGTGCCCGCACGTCATGTCGTCAGTGGCCGCCTTTGCGCGGCCCTCCCTCGAGCACGTAGCGGGTTCCACAATACGGACACATGGCCTCGCCGGTCTCGGCGATGTCCAGAAACACGCGCGGATGCGACGACCACAGCGGCATGGCCGGATTGGGGCAATGCACGGGCAGGTCCGCGGGTTTGACCGCGACTGGAATCATTTCCCGGGGTTCACCCATCGTCAGACCTTCGACAGCCAGGCTTTTTTCGACGCCATGCGCCCGTTGACCGCGTCGAAGAACATCGCCTGCAGCTTGGTGGTGAGCGGACCGCGCGATCCTTCGCCGATCGTCCGGTTGTCCAGTTCGCGGATCGGCGTGACCTCGGCCGCGGTGCCGGTGAAGAATGCTTCGTCGGCGCAATAGACTTCGTCGCGCGTGATCCGTCGCTCGTGAACGGGAATGCCCAGCTCCTTCGCGAACACGAAGATCGTGTTGCGGGTGATGCCGTTCAGCGCGCCCGATGAAAGGTCGGGCGTGTGCAATTCGCCGTTGATGACCAGGAATATGTTCTCGCCCGAGCCTTCGGACACATACCCCTGCGGGTCGAGCAGCAGCGCCTCTTCGTAGCCGTCGTGCGTGGCTTCCTGGTTGGCGAGGATCGAGTTGGCGTAGTTGGCCACGGCCTTGGCGCCGGTCATCGTGATGTTGACGTGGTGGCGCGTGAACGACGACGTCTTCACGCGGATTCCCTTTTCCATGCCCTCGGCGCCCAGATAGCTTCCCCACGGCCACGCCGCGATGCAGACGCGGACCGGGTTGGACTTGGCCGCCACGCCCATGGCTTGCGAGCCATAGAAAACCAGCGGGCGCAGGTAGCAGGAGTCGAGCTTGTTGTCGCGCACGCACGCCAGCTGCGCGGCATCCAGCACTTCCCGTGTGTACGGAATCTTCATGCCGAAGATGTGCGCGGAGCGGAACAGGCGGTCGGTATGGTCGCGCAGGCGGAAGATGGCCGGGCCGTCCACCGTTTTGTAGCAGCGGACGCCTTCGAACACGCCCATGCCGTAATGCAGCGTGTGCGTCAGGACGTGCGTCGTGGCCTCGCGCCACGGCACCATCTTGCCGTCATACCATATCCATCCATCGCGGTCGGCCATCGACATGGCGGGTTTCTCCTGAAGCCTTCGAGCGTCGGCAAACCGCAATTTTAGCCGATTTCCTCGGACTTCCCCGGCCGCGCGTTCAGGGCCGCCTGCCGTGTATCCCCGAAGATGTGCCGCCACAGCGCGGCCACGGCCGCGCGCGGCGCAGCGAGCGCCTCGGGTTCCACCCGCGCGTGCGCCGCGCCGGTGAGCCTGATCTTATGCTGCAGGCGGCGGTACGCGCGATAGGCGTCGGCCACGTCAGCGGCAAGCGCCTGGGGCAGCAGTCCCAGGTCGGCGCCCATTGCGAGCAACGCGATATTGCCTTTGTTGCCGGTCAACACCCGATTGCGGTGTGCATGCGCCAGGACCAGGTACTGCACGGCGAATTCGATGTCGACCATGCCGCCCGGGTCATGCTTGAGATCGAACAGAGGCGTGCGATTGGGATGCCCAGCCGCCATTCGACCCCGCATCGCGCTGATGTCGCGGGCCAGCGAATGCGGTTCCCGGGGAAGCGTCAGGATGGCTTCACGTTCGGCTTCGAACGACGCGCCCAACTGGGCATCGCCGGCGACGAAGCGCGCGCGGGTCAGCGCCTGATGTTCCCAGGTCCACGCGTTTTCGCGTTGATACTTGCGGAAGGCAGAGAGGCTCGACGCGAGCAGCCCGGAAGCACCGTCCGGGCGCAGGCGAAGGTCCGTGTCGTAGAGCTGGCCAGCGGCCGTGTTGCTGGTGAGCCACGTGATGAGGCGCTGCGCGAGGCGTGCGTAGCGCTCCTGTTTCGTTTCGGCCTCGGGATCGTCCGGCTCCACGTCGTACAGGAACACGAGATCGAGGTCCGACGCGTAGCCCAACTCCTTGCCGCCCAATTTTCCGTAGCCGATGATCGCGAAGCGTGGCGGCGGCGATTCCGGGCCGGCCAGTTGAGCCCAGCAGGCTTCGAGCGTCGCGGCAAGCAGCACATCGGCCAACGCGGAGATGTGATCGGCGAGGCGCTCGACCGTGAGTCGCCCGCCCAAATCCTGCGTCAATAACCGAAACGTCTGGGCCTGCTGGAAGTGGCGCAGCGTGTCCATCTGGCGTTCGATGTCGCCAAATTGGACCACCATCTGCCGCGACAGTTCGTCCCGCCACACGTCCCAGTCCGGCTCCGCGAGGAGCGCGCGCGCGTCGAGCAGCTCGTCGAGCAGCAGCGGATGGCGCGTCAGATAGTCCGCTGCCCAGGCCGACGCGCCCATCAGGTTGGCGATGCGCGGCAGCAGCGGCGGATGCTCGATGACCAGCGCCAGGTAGGCACTACGCCGGCTCACCGCTTCCAGCAGCGTCAGCAGGCGTTCGAACACTGCCTGCGCGCCCGCCGCGCCGGGATTGGCGGCAGACGTGGCCAGCAGCTGCGGTATCAGCGCGTCGAAGCGCTGTCGCGACAGTGCCGGCAGTTGCAAATAGCGGCCGCTGCCGCGAACGCGCGCGAGCGTGGCCAGCAGCGCGTCCGGGTCCGTGAATCCGGCGGAACGCAGTTGCTCGTGCGCGGTGGCCGAAGCCTGCGGTTCCTCCCAGACCCCGGTGAACGTTCCTTTGACGTTCGCGTCGGTGCGCCCACGATCGCCGAAAACGAGCGCGAACTGTTCGCTGACATGCGCGCGTTGGCGACCCAGCTCCGCGTCGAAGTCCCCAAGGCCGGCAAAGCCCATGCTTTCCGCGAGCAGCGCGCGTTCTTCGGTATTCCCAGGAATCTGGTGCGTCTGCTGGTCGTCTCGATACTGCAGGCGATGCTCGATGCGGCGCAGGAAAACGTAGGCGTCGCGCAGAGCAACCACTGCGGGCTGCGGCAGCAGGCCGCGCGTGCCGAGCACGGTCAGCGCGGGCAGCGTGCCCTTGACCCGCAACTCGCGCTCGCGGCCGCCGCGAACGATCTGCATTGCCTGCACGATGAATTCGATCTCCCGGATGCCGCCCTCGCCAAGCTTCACGTTGGCGATGTAGTCCCGCCGCAAGCCCTGTTCCCGAATCTGGCGATGCACGTCGCGCAGGCCGTCGTACGCGTCGTAGTCCAGATACTTGCGAAACACGAAGGGATCCACGAGCGAATCGAGTTCGCTGCGCCGGTCTCCGGTCAATGCGCGTGCCTTCAGCCAGGCATAGCGTTCCCACGCCCGGCCCTGTGTCTCCAGGTACGCCTCGAGACCGGCGAACGTCGTCGTCAGCGGACCACTCTCGCCGTAGGGACGCAAGCGCATGTCCACGCGGAACACATAGCCGTTGGGCGACACATCGTGCAGCGCGCCGATCACGCGTTGTCCCAGCCGATCGAAAAATTCACGATTGGCGATCGGTCGTGGACCGGAAGTCTCGCCTTCGTCGGGATAGACGAAGATGAGATCGATGTCAGACGAGACATTGAGCTCGCCGCCGCCCAGCTTGCCCATGCCGATGGCGATGAGCTGCTGCGGCAATCCTTCATCCGCGCTACGCGGTTCCCCGTGGCTCACGGCAAGCAGCCGCGCATGCAACTCCACCGTCGATTCGAGGGCCACTTCCGCCAACTGCGTCATGGCGCCGCAGACCTCGGTGAGCGGTGCCAATCCCGTCAGGTCGCGCACGAGCGTGTGCAGAAACACGCGCCGGCGCAGACCGCGCAGCGCCTTGGCGTGCGCCTCCGGGTCGTCCTGCGCGTCGATGTCGGCCAGCGTCCCCCGGACGTCGTCCCAGGCAAACGGCCGGGACCTCGATTCCGCGAGAAAATCCGCGAGCCCGGGCTCCACGGCGAGCGCGCGATCCGCATAACGGCTGAACGCCAGCGCGTCCGTGATGTCCATGAGTTGCCCTGACGGCCATTGGCCGGCGTCGCGTTGGCGGGGTCCTGAAAACGGGTCGGGTCATTCAGCTACAATCAAGCTTCCCGGCCGCACATTATGCCTTTCGCCGCGACATCATTCCGGTTCTCCCTTGTCCAACCCGCGCGCTGCCCGGTTTCTTAGCCTGCTGAGCGGCGCGGCGGTCGCAGCGTTCGCGTTGTTCTGCGTGCTGCTGCTGATTGTCCGCTTCATCCTGTTCCCGCGGATCGACGACTACCGGGCCCGCATCGTGGCGGCGCTGTCGGCTGCGCTGGGCCAGTCCGTCACGATCGCGGCGATCGACACTGGCTGGCAGGGATGGAATCCGCAGCTGACGGTGCGGGGGCTGCAAATCCGCGACCGCGACCACACCTCCGACGAACCGGTGCTCAATTTCCCGCAAGTCAATCTCGTCGTGTCGTGGACGTCGCTGCCGTTCCTGGATCTTCGGCTTAATCAGCTATCAATCGACAAGCCGCAACTGTCGATTCGCCGCGACGCGAGCGGCCGCTTGCACGTGGCGGGCATCGAATTCGATCCCGAGCAACAGAACGACGACTCGCGCGTCACCGAGTGGCTGCTGCGGCAGCCGAGCATCGTGGTCTCCGATGCGCTCGTGACGTGGACGGACGAACTTCGCCATGCGCCGCAACTCGTGCTCGACAACGTGCAGTTTCGCCTCGAGCACAGCTTCGGCCACCACCGCTTCGGCCTGGTCGGCACGCCGCCCGCCGACCTCGCGGCGCCGCTGGATTTTCGCGGCGACGTGACCGACGCATCGCTGCGTGACTGGCGCGACGCCCGCGGACGCTTCTATGTACGGCTGGACTACGCCGACATCGCGCTGTGGCGGGAGTGGATTCCACTGCCCATACCGGTGGACAGTGGCAAGGGCGCGCTTCGCGCCTGGTTCGACTTCGCGGAAGGCGCTCCGACCGGCATGGTGGCGGATTTCGAGCTGGCCGATGTGCGCACGCGCCTCGCGCGCAATCTGCCGCAACTCGACCTGGCAAACCTGGGCGGGCACGTCGATTGGAAACGCGCGCGGGGCACGCGCCAGCTGACTGCCTCCAATCTCACGTTCACGACGCGCGCGAATCTCTCACTTCCCGCCACCAACTTCAGCCTCGAAATGAACGAGGGTGCCGATGGCAACGTCACGGGCGGGCAGCTCGCCATCGACCGGCTGGACGCGGAGCCGCTGACTGCGCTGGCCGCCGAATTGCCGCTGCCGGCGAGTCTGCGCCGCGACCTTGCACGGTATGCGCCGCGGGGCATTATCGCCAACGGCAAATTCCGCTGGACGGGCAACGCTGACCGGCTCGACACCTATGCCGCGAGCGGCGAGCTGCAACGCGTCGGCTTTGCGGCGGTGGAGGGCCTGCCGGGAGCAACCGGCGTCTCGGGCACCTTCGACCTGGATCAAACCCATGGCATGGCGAAATTCGACAGCCAGGATCTGGTGCTCGACGCGCCGCGGTTGTTCGGCGAACCGCTGGCCGTGACCTCGATAGGTGGCGCGGTTACGTGGGACAAGCGCGCGGGTCCATGGCGCGTGGCGTTCGACGATGTGCGCTTTGCCAGCGCGCCGTTCACGGGCACGGCGAACGGGACGTGGACCGCCAAAGGGGATGGTCCCGGGACGCTGGACCTGCGCGCGCAGCTCGCGGGCGGCAGCGTGGACGAGGTCAGCCGTTACATTCCCTTGACGCTCGGCGGCGGCCTGCGCACGTGGCTCAAGGCCAGCATCCTTCAGGGTACCGCCAGCGACGTCCGAGTCACCCTGGCGGGCGACCTCGCCGAGTTTCCCTTCGCGGACAATCGCGCGGGAAAGTTCCTCATCACGTTCAAGGTCCGCGACGGGACGTTGCGCTTTCTTCCCGAGTGGCCGCCGATCGAGGGTCTTGACGCGGACCTTCGATTCGAGGGAAAGGGCATGACAATCGACGCCGCGCGTGGACGGTCGCTCGGGGCGCAAATCGGTCCGACGAAGGCGGAGATTCCCAACCTGTCCGCGCCCCATCCCGTGCTCACGGTGACCGGCGACGCCACCGGGCCGACGCAGGAGTTCATCCGCTACATCGATCACAGTCCGGTTGCCGGCTGGATCGGCCACGCCACCACGGGCGCGACCGCGACCGGCGCCGGAAAGCTCGAACTCAAGCTCACGCTTCCTCTGGGCAAAGGCGAGGGCGCAAAGGTCGCCGGCGAGTACCTGTTCATCGGCAACGACCTGCGCTTTGGCGCGCTGCCGACGCTGGCCAAGGTCAACGGCCGGCTGGCATTCACCGAGCAGGACCTGCGGGCGCAGGACGTGGCCTTCGAGGCACTCGGCGGTCCGGCGAAAGTTGCCATCGCCAATGTGGACGGCGAAGTTCGCGTGGCCGGTTCCGGCACGGCGAATCTGGCGACGCTGCATCGCGAGCTGGGCGTGCCGATACTCGATCGCGTTTCGGGCATTACCGATTGGGAAGTGAGTTTCACGTCGCGCGACGATGCGGTGACGTGGACGGTGGCGAGCACGCTCAAAGGCGCGGTCATCGATCTTCCCGCTCCGATGGGCAAGTCGGCGGCCGACGTTGCGCCGTTGAAGATAGAACGGCACGCGCTGGCAGGACGTGCGAACGAGGACCTGGTGACCGCGGATTATCGTGGCGTGGCTCGCGCCATCGCGCATCGCGAAGCGCCGGCAGTAGGTGCTGCCGCCACCGCTGATCGTGTCGTTGTCTTGCTTGGCGCCGCCGCCACCGGGAGCGAGCGGCCCGCTCGCGCGGGCGTGTTCGTGCGCGGAAACCTTCCCGATCTCGATCTCGACGCGTGGCTTGCTTTGTATGCGAAGGAGAAGCCGCGGCTGTCCGGCGACGAGGGTACCGCCTCCGGCGGCCACGCACTGATGATGAATGGTGTCGACATCGATGTGGCAAAGTTCGTCGCGATGGGGCGCGTCATGCACGACTTCCACGTGACGGCGCAGCGCGCCGGCGTGGACTGGCAATTGGCAATGAAGGGTCCTGAGGTGGAAGGCAATGCCACCTGGCGCGGATCGTCCGCGGAACTTCCCAATGGCCGCATGATGGCGCGCCTGACGCGCTTCGTGCGGCCGGGTCCCGGTGAATTGCGTCCGGTGCGCAGCGAACCGGAACCGACGACGAGCGCGGCCAATCCGTGGCCCGAACTGGACATCGTATCCGATACATTTATCTCCAAGGGACACGACCTGGGCAAGCTCGAACTCGTCGCCAAGCCGGTTGGATCCGATTGGCGCATCGAGCGACTCGCGCTCGTGAATGACGATGGGCGCATCGACGCCGATGGATGGTGGCGTGTGCGTGGCGAGCGGCAGCAGACGCAGTTCGATGTGACGATCGACGTCGCGGACGCCGGCGGTTACATCGCGCGTTTCGGCACCGCCGGCGCCATACGCAATGCGCCAACGAAGGTCTCCGGGCAACTGCAGTGGACGGGTGCACCCAATGATTTCGACTATCCGACGCTCTCCGGCAAGTTCAACCTGAAGTCCGGTGCCGGACAGTTCCTCAAGATCGATCCGGGCATCGGCAAACTGCTCGGCGTGCTGTCGCTGCAGGCGCTGCCACGCCGCATCACGCTCGACTTTCGCGACGTCTTCAGCGAGGGCTTTGCTTTCGACGACATCAACGGCGATTTTGTCATCGACAACGGCCAGATGCACACGGAGAACCTCAAGCTCGCGGGACCCGCGGCTGGTGTCGCCATCAAGGGCGACATCGACCTGGCCCGCGAGACGCAGACGCTGGCCGTCCGGGTGCAGCCGGCGTTGAGCTCCAGTGTCTCCGCCGGGGCGGCGGTCCTGTTCATCGCCAATCCGCTGGTTGGCGCGGCTGTGGGAGCGGGCGCGCTGCTGGCGCAGAAATTCCTGAACAATCCAATCGACCAGATGTTCAGCTACGACTATCGTGTGACGGGATCGTGGGTCGACCCGGTCGTGGAACGCGTTGGCGGGTTCGGCAAGGCAGCTCAGGCCTCGCCCGCATTGGGAAACGAGGCAGCGGCGAAATGAGCGAACGAATGCGGGTGGCGGCGGTCCAGACGATCGCCGGAGGCGACGTTGCGGAGAACCTCATGCAAGCGGAGTTGCTCGTGCGCGCCGCGGCCGCCGAGGGAGCCCAGCTCATCGTGCTGCCCGAGTACTTCGGCATCCTGGGCGCACACGCAACCGACAAGCTTGCGGCCAAGGAGCGCGACGGCGCCGGGCCGCAGCAGGATTTCCTCGCCCGGATGGCGCGCGAAGGCCGCGTCACCGTTGTCGGTGGCAGCGTGCCGATTGCCAGCGACGATCCTGCGCGGGTGCGCAGCGCGTGCCTGGTCTACGGTCCCGATGGCGCGCGCATTGCGCGCTATGACAAGATTCACCTGTTCCGCTTCACGAGCGGCGCCGAGGACTACGACGAAACACGCACGATTCAGCCGGGCGATGCGGTCATGGCGTACGACGCGCCGTGTGGGCGGGTTGGCTTATCGATTTGCTACGACGTGCGGTTTCCCGAACTCTATCGCGCGCTCGGCGACTGTGCGTTGATTCTTGTTCCGGCGGCATTCACCGCGACGACGGGGGCAGCACACTGGGAATTGCTGCTGCGCACCCGCGCGGTAGAAAACCAGTGCTATGTGCTTGCCGCAGCGCAGGGTGGCCTGCACCCGAACGGCCGGCGAACGTGGGGACACTCGATGCTGGTCGATCCTTGGGGCGCAGTCGTCGCGTCGAAGGGCGAGGGACCGGGAATCGTCGTGGGCGAAGTCGATCCGGCGCGAATCGCGGAGGCGAGGGCGAAGTTGCCGGCGCTTACCCATCGCGTGATGTAACGGCGCGCCTGTTGGCACGCACGACTCGCTCGCGTCCTACGGGCGAATCAGCATTTGTCTGATACCCGCGGACACCCTTCCCTAATTGATAATTACAACTCGCGCTTTAGTTGAAGTGTCATTAGGTGTCCACCCTCTGGGTACCCACGCCAACCGAGAATTCATCACTCGGAGCGGGTCCATGAAAGTTGCTGGGTGCCTCGATCCTGCGCTTTCAATCACCTGGCGCATCTGAAGTCGCAGTAGGAAAGGAAAGGCGACACAGCCGCGCACGCGACGCGGCGGCACGGAGGAGCCTGTCAAAGTGAATCCCTGGGTATTGTGGATCGCCGTGTCCGCATTCTGGGCGACGGCACCAGCAAGCGCCGAAATCTTCAAGTGCAAGGCGAAGAGCGGCGCCGACCTCTACCAAAATTTCCCGTGCGAGATCGATTCGCTTGGCTTGCCGTCGCCAAACGCAAGCCCCGGCGCCTTGGGTCAGCCACCGACCGGACCGGCAGCCGCCAATGCTCACGCCACGGTGGGGCCCGCCGGAGCGGCGCAGGCCAAAGTTGGAGTCGCGAACGAGCCGCGTCGAGGCATGAAGCCCGACGAGGTCAGAGTGATCTGGGGCGAACCGGAGCAGGTGATTCAGGACGAACCGCCCAGTGGACGCGTTGAGATCTGGCAGTACGCCGACGGGAGGTCCGTGCGTTTCAACAACAAGGAGCGCGTGTTGTCGGTACTCAGGTGACGACGTGCTGCGTCGTGACCCGCGTACCTTCCTCTGTTCGAAATAAGAAAGGAGGCAAGAATGTACGCATTACTCTCGGTAAGCGGCACGGCTGGCCTCGGTGCGGCAATTGCGCTCGCGCTGGGCACGGCCAATGCACAGGCGCAAGGAAACGCCTGCAATACGCCCGCGGCGGCGCACAATCCCCACTGCCAACAAAGCCAGGAGAAGGTCAACATGAACCGGCTGGGCCACACGGACTTGCAAGGGCGTCCGTCGTACCAGCCGAACGTCATCAAGTACCCCGACGGTCGTTGGTATCTGTTCGTCGGGCAGCACAGTGGCGTCCCGAACGGCAGGGTAACGAATTGTCCTGCGAACACGCTGCCGAATCCGCTGAAAGGCAACGCATGCGAGAACAACGGGACGATGATCATCGACGTCACCGACCCCAAGAATCCCGTCGAGAAAGCCCTGATACCGGCTCCTCCCGGAGGTCAGGCGCAGATGGCACGGATGTGCCTGGGATCAGAACTGCCCGGCGGATCTGCGGGCAAGGTGTATCTGCAGCGCAACGTCCAGGGCGGCGCCAATTCAGGCTATCAGGTATGGGACGTCACGAACCCCTCGGCGCCGGTGATGACCTCCGAGCTGCTCGGCATTCGCTCGACCCACAAGCAGTGGTGGGAATGCAGCACCGGGCTGACGTTCGCACCGGGTAGCAAGAACGCCGCGCCGCTGTGGCGTCAGGCCCAGTCAATGCTAGTCCTCGACTGGAAGAACCCGAATGCTGCGCCCATCTACATCCGCACGTTCGGGTTGCCGGGCGGGCAGCCGGGATCGACGGGTACGATTGCGACGTCGCTGCATGGCGCGATCTCCGCACACGACCATCCGAAGAAGACGCAGGCGCTGGCCGCGTGGACCAACGCTGAAGTCCCCCCCGGCGACAATGTGGTCGGCAACCGGATTTATGCTGCATGGGGCGTCGGTGACAACGGCGTGATGACCATCATCGACCGCAAGAAGTTGCTCCCGGCGGCCTATGGCGGTACCTGGAACGGTGCCAACCCGGATGCGCCGACCGAAGCTGAATTG
>Ga0068858_100004494_pt1 | contig 13667 bp, 9 predicted proteins | sample KBSSwiS12_FD_66589 | JGI IMG/M metagenome (GOLD analysis project Ga0068858, IMG submission 66589) | Switchgrass rhizosphere microbial communities from Kellogg Biological Station, Michigan, USA - KBS Switchgrass S1-2 | ecosystem: Host-associated > Plants > Roots > Rhizosphere > Soil ... | reverse complement strand
ATTCCATAAATTGCGACTGGCGATGACCTGCTCTTCCGGTATTCCCGGCGAAAGTTCAAGTACAGGCATAGCGGTTTCCGGCACAAGCGGCAAGAGCGAGGGAAACTCGATCTCCCCGTGCCCGAGCGCAAGGTGATCGTCCTGCGGCCTGCGGCAATCATGGATGTGACAGCCAATCAATCGCGGCGCGCGCAATTTCAGCGTCTCCGCATGCGAGTGCCAGCCCATGAATTCCTTGCGCGCGGAGTGGCCAAAATCGTGCCAATACCCGACGACATCCGCAGGATAAGCGTCCAACACCATGGGGAATTCCTCCTCATGAGGGAACTCCTCGAAAATCTCCCGGATCTCAAAGCCGAGCTTGATCTTGTGTTCGCCGGCCATCTCCACCAGCGGATCGAGCGTCTCGCGGACGCGCGGCCAGATAACCTCGAAATTCTTTTTGCGCTGCTCCACCGCCTTGACCTTCACTTCCGCGTAACGGCGATCGAGAAAATGGCCTTTCAGGTACAGGGTCTCCAACTTGTCCGTCACGCCGAACGGTCCCGCGCTGCCCAGATGAAACACCACCGCTGAGGCTCCAAGCTTCGCCGCCTGCCGGATGGTTTCCTCGCTCGCTTTTTTCGCGGCTTTGCGGAGCGTCGGGCGTTCATCGGAAAACTCGAAGCAATTGGGGTGAGGTCGGTAGACGCTCGTGGGCACCGGGCAAAAATTGTGGAGGGATCGAATCTTGATCAAGTCCTCGTCCCGCGCCTTCAGGATGCCCGGCCAAAGCGAAAACCGGATCGCGTGCCCAAGCTCGACCGCAGGGAATCCAAGCTGCCGGATTTCCTTCAGCATCTCATAGCCGTCCTGGTGACGGTACGAATTCCAGCAAGTCGATAAGGCGACCGGTAGCATGAGCACGAAAGCCTACACGAGATCGGTGATGGCGTCATGCCGATCTTCTCGGCATTAAACTGATGCAATCAGGCGGCCTGAGTTGCGGTCTTAGCCGGAGAGCGACCAAAGATCACGCTGCGATCCAGAACCATCAGCAGGACAAAGGCGAAGAAAAGATCACCCGCCATCGCATTGCGGAGGAAGAGCCACGTGGGAGGATATCCGGGGATGCCAACCGTATTGGCCTGCCACCAGCCCGCCAAGTTTGGCGTATAACCGCCATTGAACAGCGGCGTCTGATAGGTCCACCAGGAAAAAGTGTTGCTAACAACGTAGAAGAGAAGTGAACAAGCCAAGCTACCTGCAATGATTTTAAGCAGTGATTTGCGGCGAGCGATGAGAATGCCCAAGCCGCCAGCCAGGGCATAAACCGCGAGTGTCAAAAGCAAGCTCCAGGAGAACATGGAGCCATCCGCGCGATAATTGGTCGAGAGATAGGCCAGGTTGATGATGAGCAGAATCGCTGGCCCGATCAGCCAGCCCCAACGGCGCGGCAAATACATCGCCCCAACAAACGCGATGGCCATTATCGGAGAGATATTCGGAATGAGCACCATGAAACGGCTGCTGATGAGGCTGAAAAGAGTGCCGATGACGATTAACAGGCCTGCCAGTTGGAAAGGAGAGAGTTCGCGCTTCATAGAATGACGTGAGAACTTAAGCTCCCCTGCCCGCCAAGGCAAGCCACTAACTTGATCCCTGCCATTCCCCGCGTAACCTTTTCTGACCAGACAGCGTCTGACGATTTTGAATGTTTCGACTCGTCATCCTCGCTTTCTGTTTGCTGCTGGCTCCCCTGCTCCTTCCGCGGGTGATCTTTGCGGCGCTTGATTCCAACACCATGCCGACCGAAACCGATTTAACTTCCCTTCTCCAACCCGGCCGTCACGTCGTCAGGCTTCAGGTCGATGGCCTTGATCGCCGATTCATCTGCATTACGCCGGACAGCAAACCGGGGCATCTCTTGCCGGTCGTCTTTTTCTTCCATGGCGCCGGGGGCTCGGCTTGGCAGGCCTCCCGCACCTATGGCTGGGCGGAGAAGGCGGAAAAAGAAAACTTCTTCGCCGTCTTCCCCGAAGGCATGCCGGTCCATCCTGACCAGGAAGCCAGTTTCCTCATCAATCCTCACATTTGGCGCGATGAACGGTCGGATATCCCGGTCCGTAATGTCAACGACGTCCATTTCTTTGAAGTCCTGCTCGGCAAATTACAGGCTACTTTGCCCATCGATTCTCACCGCATCTACGTGACGGGCTTTTCCAATGGCGCGGCCATGACCTTTACGCTCGGTTCACATTACGCCAACCGCATCGCAGCCATCGCACCGGTCTCCTCGCAGAGCTTCGTTCATATCGATTCATTGGTGCGCCCCCTACCCGTCTACTATCTCACCGGCACCGCCGATCCGCTTATTCCCTACAATGGCGGATCGGTCAAAATGCCTTGGGGCAACAGCCGCACCACGCCGCCCGTGCAGGAGACAGTCGATCACTGGGCCAAATTGGACGTATGTCCGCCCGAACCGCAGACGGTCAGTATCACCGACAACGTCCGCGTCCTGCGGTATGGCCCCGGTCGCGATAACTCGGAAATCCTCTTCACCACCATCGAGGGTAACGGCCATCACTGGCCCGATACGAAAGAGCCCCTGCCCCATTTTATCAGCGGTCCCGCCCTCGATCCCTTCAACGCCACGGACCGCATCTGGGATTTCTTCAAGGCACATCCGCTGCCTTGAGCGATTAGATTATAGAGCTCTTACTCTCCGCATCCTGTTTTAAACGTTGGATTCGGTGGAATGAACCCCGTTTTCCAGTAGCGAAGGACGATTTTGAACCGGCGTAGGGTTAATGCGATAGCGAGGTTTGGCTACAACAGGAATCTGCTCTTGATGACGTCGGACCAGAATGGCCGCATGCAAAAGGGGACTTTGTTCTGAGGTGAGAGGAATCGGCGCAAAAGTGAATACGAATGGATTCATGGAAGTATTAAAAGACTTCAACCAAAGTAACTGACCTACTATAGGCCAAACCTATATGGCACGCTAGTAATGATCATAAGGGCTTTCAAGTTAAATCACAATCCCAGCACCAGAGACATGGAGTCCTTGCTTTTTAAATTCATCGATTATTTCCTGTCGACCGACCGGCTTGGTCAGGACAGATTTTGCTCCAGCCTGGAGAGCTTCTTCGCGGGTTTTGGCGTCAACCATGCCCGACAAAATGATACACACAGGCGGAATCGATTCACGGTCTAGATGGATGGAGCGGCAAAGCTCGATTCCATTCATCCCTGGCATATTGATATCGATAATAACGAGGTTGTAAGATCGATCGGCAAGGCAACTTAGGGCTTCCTTGGCGCCCGGAGCTTCCACCGATTGCCAGCCGATGGAATGCATCAGCATTTTGAGCGCACGACGGACTGACGCGTCGTCATCCACCAGCAGGACAGAAGGAAGCTGGGGGGCGGATTCCATATCGGCTAAGCCTCCAGCAGAACTTTCTCCCACAACTTCTCAGTGGCGAACACTCTCTTCAAAAATTCCTGCTCATCATGTCGGGGAGGCAGATTTTCACTGGAAAATGGGATGAATATTTCAAACAGAGCTCCTCCTGTCGGGCTCGATTTTACCAGAATTTGACCGGAGTGATGATAGACCAGAAAGAATACAGTCAAAAGATTGAGGCCATACTCCTCGGGCTGATTGCGACGCACAAAAAACGGATCGAAAATGCAGGTCAATGCTTCCACGGGCAAATCAGGACCATCATCCGAAACAATCAGGCGAACTCCCTTTGTCCCAAGCGCGTCAGAGTGATTTTCCGTCGAGATCGAGATATGACCTCCTGAATTCACATTGATAATCTCGTCCTCCAAGAGCAAGTTGACCGCCCGTTCCAACATGGCGAGGTTGCCTTGAATCGGAGATAACTGGCCAGTGGTTAAAGTAACCTTCAACTTCTTTTCATCCAAAGCTGGCTTCCTGGCTTCAACTGCCGTTTTGAGAAGGTCATTGATCAACACCGCATCCGCCAGAGGCAGGGGCGGAGGTTCGGGGATTTGTTGGATCTCACGCAAAATGGAGACGACTCTGGATACCTGGCTCTGCACGGTGCCGTAAAAATCGTGCCAATAATCGGGGTTGCGCAGATGCTCGATATCCAACATCTCACTCTTTAACTTGGAAGGAGCGAGATCGATAAAGGTTTTAATCGCCGTCAGGGAATTGCGAAGGTGATGGTTCAAGCCCGCGGCAAAAATCCCGAGGCTGATCAGACGATCCGTCATCATCAACCTCTGCATCGCGAACATTTTTTCACTCAACAAAAGATCGCGTTCACGTTGGACGAGAAAAAATTCCATGCCCCGCTTAAGGGTCATTTCCAAAGTCGGAGGATCCCAAGGCTTGGTGATGTACTTATAAATCGCTCCGGAATTCACGGCCTGAATGGCGGCATCCAAATCGGAATAAGCCGTAGCCAGGATTCGGAGCACACGCGGGTGCAGTCCACGAACTTTTTCGAGCAGTTGAACGCCGGAGCTTTCCGGCATGCGCTGATCGGTCATCACGATGGCGAAACTATCCGGGTTTTCCTTAAAGATGTTCCATCCCTCTTCCCCGCTGGTTGCGACTTTTACATCGAAGACATCCGAAAGGTATTCCCGGAAATTGGCAGCGGTTTGGGATTCGTCATCGACATATAAGATGGAGAACTTCGTGTAATCGTAGGAGGAATTCATAATGCAACGGATGGGTTATATTTTGGAAAGGACAGTGTAAAGCGGCAGAAATCACCTTTGTCGGACTCGACTTTGATACTTCCGTGATGCTGGGTCATAATCCGATGACAGATATTGAGGCCAAGACCCACGCCTTCGCCAACTTTTTTAGTGGTAAAAAAGGCATCGAAAATCTTGTCCAAATATTCAGCGGAAATGCCTTCGCCGTTATCATAGCAAACCACTTCGATCTCGTCGCCTTTTACCTGCAGATCCAGGCGGATTTGTTTGGACGGCTGATTTTTCCGCTGAAGGCTATCGATCGAGTTTTGCAAGAGGTTGATAATGAGATGGACGAGCTGGTTTGAGTTACCCCAGACTTCAGCGGACGGGGCCAGGTTAAGCTCCACCTTGATCTCACGCGAGTCGGCCTGGACAAATCGAAGGGCTGTGGCGATGACTTCGGCGAGATCGACGCGGCTGAATGTCGAGTCATCCGGATGGGTAAAGCTCCTTAGACTGGAAGTAATCGCAACCACCCGGCTGATGCCATCCTGAATATCGATGAGGGGCTTGGATAACTTATCGGTTGTACCGTCAGCACTCGTGGTCAGTCGCTTTTTCAGGAGATGCAGAGCCGTGTTGGCAAAGTTGAGCGGATTGTTAATTTCATGCATTAATCCTGCGCTTAATTGGCCAAGAGAAGCCATTTTGGCTTGATGCACGAGCTGGGTTTCCGTCTCCTTGATTTGCTCCAAAGCCGCTTCCAGTTGGTGGGTCTTGGCTTCCACCTGTTTTTGAAGCTGACGGGCTGCGATCATATTACGGGCGCGCACGCTCAGTTCTGTGGAAGAGAATGGCTTGGTCAGGAAATCAGTCGCTCCTGCCTTCAGGGTTTTGATCTTGAAATCTTCGTCCGCGCGCGCCGTTAAAATGATGACCGGGGTGGACTGGGTCCCCGGGCATTCCTTCAGTCGGCGCATGACTTCAATACCATCCATTTCCGGCATCATGAAATCCAGGAGGACCAGACTGAAGTCGTGTATTTTTGCCTGCTCAATGGCTTGGGCTCCATTACTTACTTCAAAAATCTTGTAGTGATCCTTGAGTTGCGAGCCAAGGAAACGCCGCATGTCCGGTTCATCGTCCACGACCAGGACATTCGATAGCTCTTTATCGTCCTTGCTGTCCTCAGGGTTGCTGACGCCTCCACCCAGAACATGGGCAGGAAATAGTTCCGCACGTCGGTAGAGGCGATTTAGCCAATCGTTGTCCGGACCGTTAGGGAGAGATTGCGGAGAAGCGGCACCTTCCGACTCTGGAGTCGGCTCATCACTTTCCACGGGAGCTGACACATCCAGCCGGACCTTCATGGTCGTGCCGCGACCCAGTTCGCTTTCTGCCGCAACATCACCTCCGTGAACTCGGGCAAGGTCTTTGACCAGAGCCAGGCCAATGCCGACGCCCTGATAGCGGCGGGTCGTGGAACCTTCCGCCTGCCAAAAGCGATCAAAGACCCTTTCGAGGTCGCGCGGGGAGATTCCTACGCCGGTATCCTTTACGATGAGTTCCAATTGCGTACCAGTCACCGTTACCAGCAGTGAAACTTCTCCTCCCTTGGGAGTAAATTTAAAGGCGTTGAAAAGCAGATTGAAAACCATCTTTTCAAACTTGTCCCGATCAATGAAAACGTCAGCGTCATCTGCGACGACAATTTTCGTCTCAAACTTCAACTGGCATTGGTCCGCCATGGGCGTCACCGAATTGGCCAGCCCGTCCACGAACGACTTGAGCGCGACTTTGGTTTTGCTGAGCACGAGTGCACCGGAATCGAGCCGAACCAGGCTGAGCAAATCATTGATAAGGCGCAGCAATCGCATCGAGTTGCCATACATGATGTCGAGCAACATCCGTCGTTGATCCACGGAAGAGTCTGATTCGGCACGCAACCGTTCCAGCGGGCCGATAAGCAGCGTCAAGGGCGTCCTCAGTTCGTGGCTGATATTGGCAAAGAATTCCGACTTCGCCCGGTCCATCTCAACCAGCTTTAAGTTTGAGCGCTCAAGCTCCTTCCGGCTGCTGTCCACCTCCGCTCTTAGAGCGAATTCGCGAAATCGCAGGCGATTGACGTAGTAACTACCCGTTACGACTATGATCCCGGTCAAGACAATGAAGTAGAGGTTATTGAACAGCACCGAACCGGTCACCGGGCCACTGGCAAAACACGCGGCACAATACATGGCCAGTGTCAGCAGAGAAGCGATGACTGTCTCTAGGAAATCGACCTGCGCCACCCATGAGATGGCTATCAAAACCAGGTTGAGACCCGCGTAATATGATGAATTAACGCCGTCCTCAAAGTAGATCATCAATGAGATGAAAAGCGAAGGCAGCAGGAACCAAAACATTCCCAAAATCCGGAAATGCCGACGGCCAAAGGAGGTGCTTAACAAGCCCCAAAGCGCCAGCGCCAATAAAGAGCAGATAACTCGAAGCGAAAAAAACAATCCGAGCTTTTGCGGATAAACGAAATAATCGAGCGACATCCCTGCCGGCATGAGGACAACCACGAGCATGCATCCCACCTTGGAATTGGAGATGCGGAAGCTGCGGTTGTACTCAAAAAAAGAATTCTTGAGATCTTGAACGGGAAGTTCTTTATACATCCGAGAGAGGTCTCCGCACTTCCAGGAAAATATTTACTGTGGTGTCGTCGCTGAGCACCCGGCAATTTTCAGGCAACGCTTTCGCCGGGGAAAGGGCCAAAAGTTGCTTGGAATCGCGATAGATCAAATGCCAGTCCATCAGATATTCCATCATCTGGCGCGCGGGATTGGAGGCCTCGACATTCGTGGCAATAAGAAGACCGCCGGGAGCCAGCATGTCGTAGAAAATTTCCATTAATCGGCGGCACACGCGATCGGACAGATAATCAAACAAGCCTGCGCAGTAAACGACGTCATAAAGGGTGTTCTTCCCGGTTTCAGCGCCGCGGGGGCCTTCTTTCAAGATTTGATGGACCGAGCGCTTGATCATCGTGATCGGCGTTTGCCGCTGATATTTCATTTTAATATCGGAAAGAAGATTTCCGGTATAAGCCAGGGTCTCGTCATTAAAATCAAGCAGCGTAAAAGTCGTCCGGTCGCAGAGATCATCAAAGACGAGAAAGTCCTGAATTTCCTTGGCGGGTCCACAGCCCAAATTGAAGATATTGGTAATCAAGCCCGACCGGGATCTTTTCTTCGTCTCATCCCTCAAAATTTTGCTGAGGTATTTGATGCGGTTTCGATGTCCCTCTGCGGGAGCCACCGCCACAAAATGGGTGTTCAGGACTTTGGCGAAAAGAGAGGCGCCTTCGACCGGATCACGAAGAATCATGTTCACCATTTCATAATCGCCCGCATAGCCAAGGGGCTTGTGGAACGTTCGGTACATGAAGGGAGAGCACAGAATCAAAGGATGGAGTTGTCGGCGCGTGTAAGCCCGATGCACCGCCCTCACATCCTCCTGGATCGCCACGGCAATCGACTCGAACTTGGAAAAGAGGGTATCCGTAACGGGCAGGACCAGGCTGTTGAGCTTTTCGATAAACGTCAGCTCCATCTTGGATCTTTCCAAGGGCGCAGCCGTTCTCAGTGACAACTCAACCTGCTCCAGCCATCTCCGAATATCCCGAAGGAGGGCCTGCATGTCGGAAACGATGATTTTTATCTCCGGTGAGACTTGCTCGACCTTCGACCAATCATGAATCAGGCGTTCAAAATCCGCCGCCAACCGATCCACTTGGACTGCAGGCGAAAGGATATCAATATCCAGCCAGCTCTCGTCATCCAGCGAGGCTTCGCAAACCAGCAGAAGCCCCGTATTAACGATACTGGTAATGGTCGCCCGTCCTGAATAAACAGTCTTTCCATCAATGATGATTTTAAAGGTCTGGAGAACTTCCGAGAGCTGTAAAATGCTGTAAGGGTTATAGACCTCGAAACTGGCGACATACCGGGTCATCCGCAAAAGGGATGCGCGTACGCCGACGTTTTGGCTATTTTCGCAAACGATCAGACTCTCGTTGGGAGTTTCTGTAACGGTGGTAGACATTAGTGATTCGGAATGGTGACAGTAAAATCAGTACCCATCATTTTGCCAGGGGAACGAACTGTTATCGTCCCCCCCAGCGCTTCGATAATTTTATCGGTGATGAACAATCCTAGGCCCCGACCTGTCGTTTTCGTCGTATAGTTGGGTTTGAAAATTTGATTAATCTGGCTGGCATTCACTCCCGGCCCATTGTCGGAAATGATAAATTGGAAAGTGTCCTGAGAGTTGGAAGCCGTTAAATTGATACGACCATAAACGGGTGAGACTGCTTCCACGGCGTTGTTCAGGAGGTTGATCAAGACTCGACCGATGGCAAAAAGATTACCGGGCAGGAGCATGTTACTGTCCTGAGTATGGATTTGCAGCATGATGTCCGTGTTAGCGACCCTTTTCATGACTTGGGCCAGGGCGAAATCCATCGAATCCTGAACCTTGAACCGTCCCTGCATCAAGGAACGAAGTTCCGAAAATGAACGCCACTGTTCGACGAGGGCATTCATATACTTGACGCTCTCCGTCATTTGTAAGACCAGCTCGGAAACTTCATCGACGGAAAGTTCCTGCTCTCCGCTCATCTTCAAACCCAATAATTCCGAACCAATCGTCAAGCTGGACAGGGGGCCCGCCACATCATGTAAGAAGGCGGCTGACGCATTCCGCAATTCCTGAAATTCGCTAATGTTACTCAGGATTTGAGCGATAACCTTATTGTCAATCACTTCGCCTCTCTGGTGAGGCAAGGTCAACGAAATCTGGGCAATACGACTTTTCAGATAATGTGAATCAAAGGGTTTGTTGACGTAATCGACAGCACCCAATCTCAAAGATTCCTCGGCATCCAGACGGGTCGAAAAACCGGTAAGAATGATGACGGCTGCCGACGGGTCGATTTGGCGAATCTTACGCAAAGCATCGATGCCGCTCTTATCCCGCAGCTTTAAATCCAAAACCACAATTTCGGGATGAACCTCTTCAAAAACTTTTAACCCTTCCGAGACACTCGTTGCGTAAAATGTTTGATAGTCGCTGGCAAAAAGCAATCGCAACGAAGCAAGTACAGAAAAGTCGTCATCTATAAAAAGCAGCTTGCTCTTACAAGTTAACCTTTGTGTTTCGTCAATGTCGTTCATGTCTATTGACTGGATACAGGTCTAAAAGGCAACAAATCTTACGTACAACGCTTACGCGTCTCTCTTATAAGCCCAAGACCAAGCCAAAAGCAACCAATCTATCCATGCATTATCGCTAATTGAGCAATAACAAATCACTAACCTTAATTCGCGCCGGCACAAACCTTGTCCGCGATCCCCTGTAGTTTCGCTGCCTCGTCCGGAGAAATCGTCAATACCTCGCCATAAAAATGGTCCAACACGCCCTTGGCACTGTCATGATAAATCGTCTCATAAATGACCAATGCCGCGAGGTAATAGCCCTCCGTCGTCGAGTGATGCATATCTTTCGCATCCAAATTGATTTCAGGATAGGTCGCTTTCGAGAGGGCAAAGGCCGTTCCCACTGGCGCCACACGTACGGGACGATTGGGATTTTTCGCCGCCAGATCGGCCTCTAAATCCGCATAAGACTTGTGCAACTCCGCCATCATCTTCTCGGGGTTACCCAGCGTAACTCCCGGTGGCTTTTGATAAAACACTCCGGCCGGACGCGCCCATGTTTCATAAAGTACAATTCCGGCCTGGGGCGATTTAACCGCAATCCGATCCGAGAAAGTTTCCCCATCCTTCATGAATTGATCGATATTGCCCGCCGAAGTCGGTCGCGTGCTGAAATCCTGCAGCACCACCCAGTTCCATGTTTTGGAAGAAAGCACCGTCGCCGTCTTTGGCTGGGCCAAATGATAATCGAGGCCTTTGCCCCCAGCTATTACCGCTTCGGTCGCAACTTGTTTGCCTTTGGCTTGGGCAATCACCTCCACCAGTTTGGGCACGCCGCCATGGGCTTTCACCACCGGCGCACCTTCCGCAAAGGTAAAGCTGTTGCCGAAAAACAAAATATCATCCGCCCGCGCCGCGATACACGCCGTCGCCATCAACAGCCCAACGAACGCCACCCTCAAAAAGAACATACCCATGCGCTTTAATAGCCGCCTCATCCCACGCGGACAAGCTCTGAGGAGATGCCTCTTTTCCCTTCGTCATCCTGAGCTTGTCGAAGGATCAAAATCAGGAGCTTGTCCCGCGCTACGGGTACATTGGCATTTGAAAATCACCCCTCGACATCATCGAGAGTCGTGCTTCCTTTTTAGATCAACCCAAGGAGACTTCATGATTGTCGCGCAAATATCCAAAAAAGGTGGCCCGTTTGAACTCGTTGAGCGTCCCATTCCTGAGCCCGGACCGGGTCAAGTCCTGATCAAGATTGAAGCCTGCGGGATTTGCCACAGCGACCAAATCTTCAAGGAGGGCAACTGGCCCGGCATGAAGTATCCGTTTGTTTCCGGACACGAGGTCGCGGGCAAGGTGGAGAAGGTCGGTCCCGGCCAGAATCGATTCAAGGTGGGGCAAAGCGTCGGTGTCGGCTGGAACGGCGGTTACTGCTCCCATTGCGCACCCTGTCGCGAAGGCGAATTCCCCTATTGTACCACTGGCGCCACGACCGCAGTCGCTTACGATGGCGGCTTCGCTGAATACATGGTTGCCCCGGAATCGGCCGTGGCCGCGATGCCGGACGGACTCGATCCCGTGGAAGCTGCGCCGCTGCTTTGCGCGGGGGTGACCACCTACAATGCCCTTCGCACGTCCGGCGCCAAGTCGGGCGATCTCGTCGCCGTCCAGGGCATTGGCGGTCTAGGCCATTTGGGAGTTCAATTTGCCAGCAAAAGCGGCTACCAGACCGTCGCCATCTCGCGCGGCAAAGACAAGGAAGCTTTCGCCCGGGAACTCGGTGCCCATCACTATATCGACGACGCTAATGGCGACGCAGCCGCGCAGTTGCAGGCCCTCGGCGGTGCCAAGGTCATTCTGGCCACAGCACCCAGTTCGAAGGCGATCAGCGGCCTCACCGCCGGACTGAAGTACAAGGGCAAGCTCGTCATCGTCGCCGCGCCTGGCGACAATATTTCCGTATCGCCGCTTTTCCTCCTCATGGGGAGCCGTTCGGTGGCGGGCCATTACAGCGGTTACAATAAGGATTCCGAGGACACCCTCGCCTTCAGCGCCCTCACCCGGGTCCGCCCCAAGGTGGAGGTCTATCCCTTCGCCGATATCAACGAAGCGTACGAACGGATGCTCAGCAACAAGGCCCGTTTCCGCGTCGTTCTCAAGATGGGGAGTTGAGTGGGAAATTAAATCTGGCTCCTCATAAGTAAGCGCTGTTAGCCTTCGGGCCTCATGTCCAAAGCCCTGCTCAGCGCCATCGTGGCGATCGCGTTGACTCTGCCCATCCCGGCTTTGGCGCAATTGACGTGGGGGCCGGGCGGCACGGGCGGAGGTGGAAATTGGAATTCATCAAGTTTCAATTGGTATAACGGAACGTCCAATACGACCTGGGTTTCCGGAGGTACCGGCACATTTACCTTAACGGGCACTTCCACCTATTTCGTATCAATTTCGGGTACTCAGACGGCGAGTCAATTGACCTTTTTAAACACAAGCCCACCGAGTTCTCCCCAAGACGGGGAATACTTTTTCTCAGGTGGCACTTTGTCTGGAGGTAGTGGAGGCTTAACCGTCACGATAGGCACCGGTATGTTTGTAGCAATAGGGGGAATTGGGGGAGGCCCCTTAACCGTGCAAGGGCCGGGAGAATTAGCTTTAGGCACCACCAATACCTATACAGGCGGGCTTACCATCGCTGGCGGGAGTACAGTTTCCGTGGGCCGAACGCTTGGAACAGGAGGCGTAATCAATAATGGCACTCTGAGCTATATGGCATTTTCGCCAGTCATTCAACATGAACAGAATATCGTTTCAGGAACCGGTCTCGTTTTGATTACAGGTGACGAAACTCATATTTTTGACGCAGCAAATATTTATAGTGGAGGCACCGATATAATATCAGGCCCCTACACTCCAACCAGCGAGGTCACACAAAGCACAGTCTTAAGCACGGTCAATGGCACAACAACGATTAGCCAGGGGCCATTTGGTACCGGGGCTATAAATTTTATATCAAATGGAGCTTTGACCTATACGATGATGAAAGATAATGGTTCAGCTATTTCGCTGGCCAACTCACTTTCACTCGGCGGTGGAATCGGTACGATCACATTTGACAGCACAGGCAACGGGAGCCTCACATTCGATGGTTCAGCGTTATCAACTCCCTCGACGGTCACACTTACCAGCACAGTGAATTTAACCGTCAACAATACAACGACGATCGCGGATAATATCTCAGGAAACTATAAGCTCACTCAAAGCGGGACAGGCACTTTGATCCTCAAGGGTACTAATTCCAACTCCGCAGGCATAGAGGTCGCGAGTGGAACTCTGTTGGCCAACAACACGACCGGTTCAGCTACGGGGAGCGGAACTCTTACGGTCGATAGCGGAGCCAAACTCGGCGGTACAGGTAGCATCAACAGCACCGCGAATACAATCAACGGTACGATTCAGGGCGGTGCGCCGGGTGCCACGACATCCGGTAGCCTGACTCTGACTTCCTCCGGCACCACGACGTTTGGCAGCACGGCCAATCTGGTCTTTAATCTCGCAGCCGCCGGAAACAATAATCAGTTGAACGTGTCAAATTCGGCAGTTCTTTTTTCGGGCAGCACGCTAACTCTGAACTTGGTCGATAGCTCTTCCACCGATTATAGCAACGGCCTGCAATTCGTTCTCATCGCCGCCGACGGAGCTTCGGACCAGTTCTCCGGAATCACGGTCGATGGAAGCGGCCGCATCTCCGGCTTAAATCTGACGCTGGTCGGCACCGCGACCAACGGCCAG
>Ga0068858_100004488_pt1 | contig 13680 bp, 7 predicted proteins | sample KBSSwiS12_FD_66589 | JGI IMG/M metagenome (GOLD analysis project Ga0068858, IMG submission 66589) | Switchgrass rhizosphere microbial communities from Kellogg Biological Station, Michigan, USA - KBS Switchgrass S1-2 | ecosystem: Host-associated > Plants > Roots > Rhizosphere > Soil ... | reverse complement strand
GGCGCCAGGGCTGGTGCTCCGGGCGCAGGAGGGCGTGTACCTCGTGGCCATCGTGCAGGAGGCGGCGGGTGAGGTTGGCTCCCACGAAGCCGCTGGCTCCGGTGATCAGGCAGCGGTTCATGCGTTACAGGAAAGACGCATAGTCGAAGAAGTCGAGATAGGGGCGGGCTCGCAGGCGAACTTCTTCGATCTGCGCCGCCGTCAACTCTTTGGCGGTTGCCAGGTTGGCTTCGGGAGTCGGAGTACGGATGGTGCCCCAGGGATAGACTTCCTTGAGCGGCTGGCCATTCCAGGTGGGCGTGGCAAGTGAATCGGCGGAGGGATCGAGCCCCAGTTTCTGGCAGACGGCCCCGAGCGTCGCTCGCGAGTCGCGCATCACGTCTTCGGCGCGCACGATGTGCAGGCGGCCGGGATACTTGTCGCGATAGAGCAGCGCATAGTATTGGTTCAGCGTCCAGGCCAGCAGGTACTTATCGAGCGGCAAAGGCACAGGCCGCTTGGAAGTATCGGCGAAGGCCGACCAGGGATTACGCACCACGTGCAGCACGTGGGCCTGCGGCAGGTCATTGAGAATGCGGTCGGCATCCACGGTGATGATGGGACTGTAGCCCACGTAGACGGGCTCGCTGCCATTCACTGTTTTGGGCCGGTGAAAATCTTTCCAGGCATCGAAGGTAGCGCGGAAAAACGCGCTCATATTCGCGCCGGTGCTGCGTCCGGACTTCTCCACGTACTTGGTGTAGATCCGGCCGCGCTCATCGTCGTTGAAGTCGAACGGGATGTGGCGGAACTTACTCACGTGCGGGGTGCGAGCGCGAACCTTGCATTCCTCGTCGATGATGGCCCGGTAGTCTTCGGCGGGCGTGGCGCTGAGGGTGAAGACCGGCCAGCGGTATTTCACGGGGAACATGCTGGTAAGCATGTCGTTGACGTAGCGGGTGCCTGGCTGGGACTCGAACGGATACACGCACATCTGCGGATGGCCGTCCAGGAACCGATGGGTGGTGTTGCCGCCGTTCTCGTACATCGCCCCAATCATTAGAAGGCGGAAATCGCTGCTGCTCATGGTTCTCCTAGTTACGAATTGAGATAGCTATAAAACAAGACCGTTTCCCGAGTGGATTTGCGCAAGGGAACCGCGAACGGGAAACCGGTGGTAATACTGGAAGGGATCCAATCGATGGAAAAGATCTGATTGCCGTAGGGCCACTCGAGACTGCCCAACAACTCACCGGTCTTACAAGATATCGCATGGATCCCGCAGACGCTTGACGAGGCATCGAGGCCCGGCGCGTAGCGGGCGAATTTGGGGATAATGCGGGAGGTCCCCACGAAGGCGATGTCCTCGGCGATGCACAGGCCGCGGGTCCAGCCCGGCAGCTTGCGGATTACTTGCAGACGGCCGTCCGCGACAATGCCTACTTCGCCGTAGCCGCTGTTGTCGACCCAGAGCTGCTTGTTGCGCAGGCGGGCGGAGTGGGGGCGGGTGAGGCCGGTACAGACAGGCTCGCCGGTGGCGCCGGAAAAGATCACCCCGCGACCGTCCACGGGGTAGTTCAGGTGACCGGGACGCAGCCGGCCGATGCGATCCGAGGAAGCTGAGAAGAAAGACTGCGCGAGAGTCCTGCCGGCGGCGATGGAGTTGAGCTGGATATGGTTGCGGGTGAAGACCGGCGCGCCCTTCACCACGATGCAGTTGGGCCACCAGACATACTCGAAGCGATTGCCAGCCATGAGCCGCACGACTGCATTGTGTCCGACGGCGTTGGCGTACAACCGGCCGGTCCCGAGGAGGGCGAGGTCGTGGATGTAGAGCGAGCCGGGATAGTAGGCGGCGGTAGATGGCATCAGCGGAGAGCCCGCGTCCCGCGGCACTTTGACATCGGTCCGGTCGAGTAAGGACGAGAGCGGCTGGAAGGAGTAAACCTGGTTGGGATTGCGGGTGCTCGCAATGTAGACGGTGCGCGCCTGGCGATCGACGGCGAGGCCCGAGGGATGCGGCATGGGGAAGAAGGTGGTCCGGTTGCGTCCGGAGGGGGCGCCGGTGAGAGCCAGCACCAGGTGCTCATACTCGCGGGTGACGAACAGCGTGATGCCGAGCTGCTGAAGAGTCGGCCACCAGCCTTTCGTGGCGCGGCTTTCGAGCAGGCGCGGATCGGTGTCGACGGCTTCTCTCCACTGGCTGGAGACCTGGGCGGTATCGCGCCACTCGGCGGCGTGACGGGTCCACATGCCGGCGAGCTGGTCGTGCTTCATCCGGGGATGCTTCATCCGCCCTGCAACTTCCGTTTGAGTTGAAATGCTCCGCGATACATGCGATAAGCGGAGCCCAGGTTGGTGGTGCTGCGTCCCGAGTGGCGTGTCTTGCTGAAGATGGGGACCTCGAGCACCTGGTAATCGAGACGCCGGCAGAGGGCGTTGAATTCGAGGTCGATCATGTCGCCATTTTCCTGGAGATTCATCAGCGGGGTAAAGCTGCGGGGAAAAACTTTGGGCGTGCCGTTGATGTCCCAATAGGCCAGGTCAAAGAGATAGCGGCATTCCAGATTGTAGAGCAGCGAGCCCAGGCGGCGTTTCCAGTTTTCGCGGATCTTGCGGTTGGCTTTGACCACGCAATCGTTGTGGACCGAGCCGTAGAGCAGCATCAGCACCAGGTCCTTGGCGGTGGTGCGCGCCGAATTGGTGTAGCAGATCAAGTCTCCGCCGGCGTGCGCCAGACCGTGGCGGACGGCGCGTCCCCAGCCGCCCTGGTCGATGCACAGGGGACGAATGGCGGGGTGCTCTTTCTGCAGCGCCTGGCAGATCTCGAGTGAGTTGTCGCGACGCGGGCCATTGATGACTGGCAGGATCTCAGTGGGGAAGTCCAGGCGCGCGAGCGCTGCCAGATACTCCCGCAGCACCGTCTCGATGTGTTCTGCCTGGTTATAAACGGGTAAGACTACCGACGCCAGTTGAAAGCTCATGCCGGCCCGGCTCCGAGGGCCGCGAGTGCCGTATCCGCGATACTGATCCGGTCGAGCGAATACTTGCGCCAGCGGTCGGCGGGGCTGCCGGTCGTGCCGTCGGGCGAGGCGCAGACGGCGAGGGGATGCAGGCGGCAGGACAAGCCATGCCGTGCGATCTGCATGCCGACGCAGGCGGCCAGGCCTCCTGAGATAGTTTGCGCTTCCACGGAGATGGCGTGCCTGAAACGCGAGAGGATTTGCACCAGGTCGCGCTCCGGATCCGGGTTGAAGTTCGAGACTACGACGACCGTGGCTTTGACGCCACAGGTCGCGAGATGGGTGGCCGCCGCCACAACCTCCTGGGCGATGGATCCCATGGTGACAATGGCAATGTCCGCACCGCTCGCGACGATCTGGACGCGCTCGAGCGCGAAGCGGCCGTCGAGACCAGGTACGAAGGTGCGGTCGTCCTTGCCCAGGCTGTAATAGACCGGGCCGGGGAGGTCGCTGGTGGCTTTGAGGGCGGTCGTGGTCTGGGCGGAATCGGCGGGAATGACGACGGTCAGGCCGGGGAAGGTGCGCAGTGCGCCGACGTCCTCGAGGGCGTAGTGGGAGGGTCCGCCATGGCCATATTCGAAGCCCATTCCCATCCCCACCATGCGCACCGGCAGATGATGCAGGACCGGACCGTTGCGAATGAACTCGAAGGGCCGGAGGGAGGCAAAAGTAGCGATGGAATAGGTGTAGGGACGCAGACCCGCCTCGGCGAGTCCGGTGGCCAGGCCGATCATATTCTGTTCGGCCACGCCGACATTGATGAAGCGATCGGGGAAGCGGGCGCGAAAAGGCTCCATCACCATGTAGCCCAGGTCGCCAGTGAGCAGGATTACGCGTTCGTCAGCGGCCGCCAGGTCGCCGAGGGCGTCAATGAAGGCTTTCCTCAACTGGCCGCTTCTACTTCACGCATCGCGATTTCGAATTCGTGCTCGCTCATAGGGAGATAATGCCAGTTGATAGGCTGCACAGGCAAGTGGGTTTGGGATATCGGGATACCCTGCTCCATGTAAGAGATTCCACGGCCGAACACGGTACGGGCCAGAATCACATGAGGGGCGCGCACCGGAGAAGCGTCGCCGCGGGATGAAGTCAGGGCGGCGGTCAACTGGGGCACTGAGTGGCCGTCGACTTCAGAGACTTTCCAGCCGAAGGCGCGCCAGCGTTCGGGGAGATTGGAGGTGTCGATTACCTCGCGGGTGGAGCCGAGCGCCTGCTGCCCGTTCCAGTCGACCACTACGTGCAGGTTGCCGAGCCGATGTTGGGCCGCGAACATGGCTGCCTCCCAGACGGAGCCCTCATTGCACTCGGCATCGCTGACGAGGCAGTAAACCTGCCGGCTGGATTTCTGGAACCGGGCGGCCAGGGCGGCGCCGGCTGCCATGCAAATCCCTTGTCCCAGCGAGCCGGTGGAGAAGTCGACGCCGGAGACGGTATGTTCCGGGTGGACTGCGATCCGGCTCCCGTCGCCGCAGAACTGGTCGAGCTCCGCAGCCGAGACCCAGCCGCGGGCGGCCAGGGCGGCGTAGAGTGCCAGGGCTGCATGCCCTTTGGAGAGGATGAAGCGGTCACGGTCGGGATCGTCGGGCGAGGAAGCCTTCAGGACACTGCCGTAAATGGCGGCCAGGATCTCGACCACGCACAGGCAGCATCCGATATGGCCGACATTGGCGCGGCGGGATTGCCTGAGAATGATCCGCCGCATGGCACCGGGGGAAATAGTCTCCAGGACTGGGTGAGAGACGGACAAGTCCTATTATATGAACCCCCGGGGCCCGGGTTGGGAACCCCGGCTAAAACTTGCCGTGGATATTGTGCTCCGTCGTCCAGACTTTGCTTACGTCGAAGGGCAGGGGCAGGGGCTTCGAGGCATCGAACTTCTCCGGCTGCCGGGCGCCCACGATCTGGATCATCTTCTCGACCAGGAAGGGCGACAGGTTCATGTCCTCGTAGCGGGCCTTGTCGACGGTATAGGTCAGCTTGGAGTCGGCCACCTGAAAGTGGAAATCGATAGAGACGGACTTTTTGCCCTTGAGGAGAGGTTTCAGAACCGAGGGGATGGTACCCGGGCGCCAGCGCTCGACGGCGTCGAAGTCGATCCGGGTGAGGGTGGAGACTGAGTCCTTGGCAAGGAACTTCACGACCACTGAGTCGATGCCTGCGCGGGGCGTGGTCTTCAGCGAGTAGCGGAGGTAGTCGTTGAACTCCATTTCGGAGAACTGAAAATTCACCTGCGGGCGGGGATCCCCCGCCTCCTGCTGGCGATAGGCGGCACGCAGGCGATCGAAGAGATCGAGAAACTTGGTTGCCGCCGGAGGGACATCCGCGTTGGTGGCAGTCCGGGCCGGGAAGAAAGGCGCCGCGGAGAGCAGCAGGCAGGAAAGGGCTACAAATTGTCGCATCTTATTACTAGACGATCCTCATGATCAGATAGACGATCCTCCTCATTTTACCGTGCAGGCTTGAATCAGACGAGGGTGAAAGAAGGCCTCCTAAACGAAAAATGGCCGCTCACCGTTTCCGGTGAGCGGCCATTCGATTCAGCAATTACAGCTTACTTGTTGGGATCCCACTTGCCAACGATCGGCTTGTCTGTTGCCAGACCACCGAATTGGAAGAAGGTATCAGCAGTATGCGCTCCAGTCAGATCTTCGATCCAGCTTCCACCGCGGTAGATGCCGGCCCGATCGGTGCCGGTTCCTAACCAGTCGCCGACCACGAAGATGTCGCCGGTTGCATTTGCATCGATCACAGAGCAACCAGGGAAGAGCGAAGTGCAAGCAAGACCACCGAAGGCGAAGGCGCCAGCGGCTGACGGGTGATTCGCCGGGGTGTTACCTGCGTTGGCGTTGCCCGCATCGAGAACCCAGAAGAACGGGGGTCCTTGCGGTACTCCGCCAGGAGCATACTTACGAACCACGCCGACCTTGGTGGTGGTACCAGTCCACTTACCAACGACCGGGAGGTCACCAGGGAGTCCGCCGAACGGGAAGAAGGCGTCGGTCGGAGTATTGTCGAACGTACCGTTGCAGTTGAGGTCGAGCAGCCAGACGCTACCGTTGGTCCGGTAGATACCGACGCAGCTCTTGCCAACACCATTCCAGTCGCCAACGACCGGGAGGTCACCAGCGAGTCCACCGAAGTTATAGGTGAAGTCGCCAGCGTCGAAGATGCCGTTGTTGTTGGCATCGAGGTACCAGGTGCCAGTGGACGGACGATAGATTCCAACCTTCGAGAATCCGTCTCCGGTCCAGTCACCAGCCACTGCAATGTCACCAGGCTGAGCCACGATCGGCCCGGGAGGCGTGAAGAAGGTGCTGATGAAGCGATCCACACCTGCATCGTACGTGTTGTTGTTGTTCTTGTCTTCGAGGAACGAGTTGCCGTTGCGGAAGACGCCAAGTTTGCCAGGTACATTTGTCTGCGGTCCGCCAGGAGGATTAGGACCGAGAGCGAGCGGGCAGGTCTTACCAGAGATGCTGGGGACCGGACCGTTGCCGATGGCGCCGGCGATCGGAGTAGCGCTTGGTCCACCGTTGGGACCGTTGCCGTTGGCCCAAGCGGAGGGGCCGCCGGGGAAGTTGGCACCGATAGCGTTACCAGGGTAGTTCGGCGAGTTTAACCAAGCCGGAGCAACCGTGGGACGGCACGCGTAGATGGTGAACGTAGAATTCGCGCCAGTGCCTGCCGGGAGGAACGTGGTCGACGAGATGGGACCGGTCTGAACCAAGCTACCGATTCCGGGAACGAAGCCACCGTTGATGGTCTGGCCATTGAACGTTGCGGAGCCGTTGAACTTGCCGGTGGGCAAGGCGCAGGCATTGTACTGGGCCAGGGTCTGCGGATCGACCGAGATACCCTGCGGGAGCTGCACGGGCTGGTTAGAGCCGATCGCACAGATCTGGTTCGGGTCGAAGCATCCGGTGATGCTGGTGCCAGTGGTCTGGAAGGGCAACAGAGACCATTCAACGAGGTCATCGCTGTTCGGTCCAAAGTTGGGGTAGTTCGGGAACGAGCCCGGGCCAAACGGCGGGGCGATGTTACCGGTGAACAGATTCTCAGAATTGAGAACGCCTGCGAACTCGGTAATGGACGGCAGCGAAGTCGGCTGGCAGCTGTTCGGAGTGATCTGAATGACCTGCGTGGTATCGAAGACCAACAGACTCACGTTGAACGTTTGCTGCAGAGTGACCGTGACCAGCGGATGCGGGTTGCCGCTGTCGGCCGGCGGAACACTGGTCGGGCAAAGCGGGGTCGGATCTACGCCACCGGCGCTGATCGGCATGCTCGCTCCGAGGCAATAGCCAGGAACCGAGTTCTTCGCACGAGTGGCCCAAACGTAAACGTTCGCGTTATAGGTACCCGTCGGGATTCCGTTCAGGGCCGGACGGTTCGAGAAGGCCTTGGTCAGGAAGTCCAGGGCGATCAACTGGCCGTTGATGGTGGCGGAAAGCGGATAGTTAGCCGCCTGGGTCGAAGTATCGTCACCGATGCCGCCGGCGGAGGTAAAGGTGCAGCCCGTCTTACAGAAGGTCGCCGGGGCTTTCACCGTACCAACGGTGGCCGTGGTCTGGTCGGTGCAGATGGGGGTGTAGTTAGCGGGAGTGCCGTTGGCAGCAGCGTCGTTGATGCTAACGGCGAGCCAGTTGCCCACCGCGGCGTTCTTGGTGGTGGCATTCCAGTTGGTGCAATTGATGGCGGCAACGCTCAGCGTGGCAGCGCCTTCGGCAGTGGTGTAATACTTGTGCACCGTTGCGTCGTTGCGCTGGGTAACCGGGTCGACTCCACCCTGCCAGGCTGCGTTGAAGATCGGCGCATTCGGGGCGTTGGGCTGGTCGGGACGGGTGGGAGCCAGATTCTGCTCGCCCGCGAGGTTACATGTGTTGGCAGCTGAGTTGTTGATCGGGTCAGAGGCGGCAGCCTTGCAAGCCGTCAGCGCACCGGGAGTGATGGTGAGAACCGTTCCCAAGTCATACAGGAAGGTCATGTTCGGACCAGGTCCGACGCCAGTCGTGCCATCGCCGGGGCCGTTGCCCAAATAAGCCGTACCACCCTGGATTGCGCCCAGGTAGGGAGCAGGAGCCGTGGCGGAAACGGGGCAGGGGATGGTGATATTACCAGCGCTGCCGGCAGGAACCTCAAGCAGGTTGATCAGGGTCTTTACCGTGGAACCAGCGACGGTACCCGCGGTGCAGGTGCCGGGTCCAGCGTTCACATTGAGGATTCCAGGAATTCCAGCGATTCCAGGATAGAGGGTGGTCAACGGCGGGAAGGTCACGATGTCGTTAGCCGTACCGGTGTACAGCCAGTTCGGAACCCGAGAGGTACCGTTCTGGATGGCGATGGTAGCAGTCGGTCCAGACAGCGGGTTGGACGAGAGCGACGAGGTGATACCAGTCGTGATGCCGGCGTTCCGCGAGAGGAACAGGGCCGGACGAACAATCAGGCGGACCGTAACCAGCACGGAGACGTTATCCGCGGGAAGCGGAGTTGAAGCCGCCGCGCAGGGGTTGGTGTTGGTGTAGGGGTTCAGAGTGGACTGAGGTCCGCAAGGCGGCCACTGGGTGGCGCGGCTGGCGTACAGGCCTTCCTGGGAATCATAAGTGGTAACCAGGAACTGAGCGATGTAGGTACCTTCGAGGAGACCAGCAGCGGCGCGACGATCAAGCTGCATACGAACGACGCCGGGGTTGATGTCCTGCGAGAGAACCAGCCAACCTGGTGTGGTCAAGGTTCCGTTGCTCTGAGCATTGGTGAGTCCGGGGTAGCCGGAGAAGAGCAGCGGGAGACCTTCATACAGGTGGTTGATCGGGAAGGCGCAGGTCATAGGACCATAGGCGCCACCGGGAGCCGGATAGGCGTTATTGTAATAACCCTGAGAAGCGGCACCGGCCGGGTTGAAGGTAAAGGTTGTCGGAACGGTAGCGGGGTTTACGCAGGGGACATAGTACGCGATACCGGAGCCCGGTTCGTTGTTGTCCAAAGTCGGCTGCGAGGCGCCCGAGCGAGCGTCGACCGGAACCCACCAGGGAGTTACACCCAGGAGTTGGCCGGAAGCCTGGCCGGTGAACAGAACCTGGAACGTCTGAGTCTGCGTCACGGGATCGCTGATCGCAAAATCAAAGGTCGGTCCGAACGGAGCCGGCGAGGTTTCGATGTAGGAGCAGTTGCCGAGGGTCGCGCAAGCGCCCGAAGCGGTGCCGGCGGGCGGCGTACGCTGCGGAGCGAGCGGTTGAATCCACGGATTGGCGCTGGCCTGAGCGGCTGCGTTGGTCAGAATGTCGTTGAAGAACAACACCGACGCCCAACCATCGGTACCGCCACTGTTGGTGGCAGCCAGTGCGTTGGTGGTCGAGAAGTTGCAGACACTCAGCGGTACGCAACCCTTGCCGGTGGCCGAATTGGAGACGTTCGTGGCGCCTCCGATGAGGGCGGCGCGGGTCGGATCCACGGCGATCGCATTGCCGACAGTGTTCGGCGTCGAAGAGCCGTCCTGAGCAATGTTGCCATAGATGAATTCGCCATAATTGAACTGCGGTGTGTGAATCAGCTGTGAGTGGTCATTGGGAGCAACTGATTGTCCGTTGCAGGTTACGCCCCACACGGAACCGGTCGGGCAACCATAACCCATGAGATTGGGGTTGGCCGACGCTGCGCTGCCTTGACCACCATAATTGCTGGCCGCCAGAGCATTGGCGTTGAAGCGGGCCACGTAGGCGTCGACTTCATTGACCGGGATGCTGGCATTGGGAGTGTATCCGCCGACTCCGCCGCCGGTGGTGGTGCCGACGTTATAGGAGGTGAAGATTTCGGACGGAGCGAGGAAGGTGCTGTTGTCGGCACCAACCACTTGCGGAGTGACGGTGCGGGTCATGGGCAGGCAGTTTACGGTCGACGTTCCGGCCTGACCAGTCAGACAAGTGGTCGCAGCGTTGGTGGTCAACTGGCTGCTACCGGTGATGTACATCTGTTGATAGGTTCCCAGAGAGTAGATAGAGGTCTGAGTCGTGGGATTGCTATCAATGGCCAAGGCGTTCGCTATGGTGCTGGCGTTGGCCGAGCTGTAGTAGGCCCAGTATTCGATCTGGTTGCCGACAGGAGCCGGATTGGTGCCCGGAGCGGTGAGCAAAGCGCCGTCCAGGATGGCCACGTATGCCGAGAGGTTACAGGTGGGAGTCGGAATGAAGCCCAAGGGTAACGGGAACTGGCAACCGGAGGTGACTGCCTGGTTGGTATTGAAAGGGGCCTGGGTGATCAGCGAGGTGACGCAACCCGCGGGAATGGTGGTGCCGCCCGCAGTGGTGATCGGCGTTCCGGCCGGTCCGATGATCAGTTTGCCAACGAGGATAGAGGAAGCTGCGACACCGTTCGTGCAGGCAACCTGGGGAACCACCTTCGCGATGTTGCCCGAGGGAACATTAGAAGTGGTGACACCAGTTACATACACGTGGCCGATGTTGCCATTAGCCAGCGTGGGGCAGAGAACGTAAGCAGGCGAGTTCAGGGAACCGCTGCAACCGCCCTCGGCAGCAATGCCGGTGATGGTTTCGAAATTGGGGCTGAGAGCGGGGCTGACGGCCAGATAGCTGCTCCAGGTGGTGGCGAGGCTATTAGCGTCGAAGGCAACCAGGAAGCCGCCGCGCGCGTTGGGACCAGGACCCGGCAGAGAAGTGGTGTTGCTGACGGGGAGGTCTTTATTGTTGGGTGCGACGAAGTTCTGTTTTGCGGTGGTGGTGTCGCCGCCGAGGTAAACCATGTTGTTTACCGCGTTGTAAGCGATCGCGTGGGTGAACTCCTCACCGAAGCCGCCATAAAGGTTGGCGGTGATGGTGGTGCCGATGTTGAAGATGGAGGTGTTGTTGTACGCAACCGGGATTCTTACGACGAAAGCATCCGAAGAACTGCTGGGGTTACCAGCGTTGGTCTTGCCGAGGAAGGTGGCCGAGTCGGTGTAGCCGCCGATGAAGGCATCACCAAAACCGACGGAGCCGGGGTTGTTGTCGATCGCAACGCCAGTTCCCTGGTCGTTTTGGCCGCCGCCGAGAAGCACAGAGTAGACGAACGATTTGCCGTCAGTGGCGAGCTTGACTGCGTAAGCGTCGCTTGCACCCTGAAGCGCCGGGGCAGAGTTGACACCCTGGAACGGAGCCGTGGGGAAGTTGACGGACTGGGCCTGACCGGTGATCACCGGGCAACCCGCGGCGCAGTTGGTGCCGCCGGCAGGATTGCTGATGTCGACCGCGATGGCCGCGCCACTGTCTCTGCTGTTTCCACCGATGTAGGTGGTCCATACATTAACTGTGCCGTTGAAGCTGATCTTGGTGACGAAGATGTTCTGGGCGCCGGAGAGAACGTTGCCGCTCAAACCGCCGGGATTGCAACCAGGTGTGGGGGTGGCGCCGCAAGTCGGCAGTACGCCCGCAGTGGTCGGGAAGTTCGGTGAGTTGGTGGAACCCGTGACGAAGTAGGCACTGGGTGCGGAGGAGATGGTCAGGGTCGGGTTGACAATGGCGACGCCGTTGACGGCATCGTTGAGGCCACCGCCGAGGAAGGTAACGAACACGACGCTCGGATCGATGACCAGATCCTTAGTGGTGTCATACTTGGCGAGCTCGAAAGTGACGCGGCCGTTGTTTACGACAAAATGGCTGGCAATTTCCTTTTTGGTTCCAGCTTCTTCCTGATAGGTGAAGGGCTTGGTGGTAACCAGGGTTTTGCCATCGATGGTCAACGCGAGGTTGCCGTCTTTGGTGACGGAGAGGTTGTCGGCACCTTCAAATGCCATCTGGATGGCACGGGCGTCGGCACCCGGCTTGACGATGAAGTCATAGCGCAGCTGCTTCTGGTCGCCGGTGTATACGACATCGATTCCCGGATAGACATTCTCATACCGGAGTTTCGAGTACTGTGCGATGCCAGAGAGCCATTTCGATGAGTCGTTGCCGACCAGGTAGTTACTGGTCGTCACCAACGCATCAACCGGCTTGGCGGTCGCAGAGTTAGTCCCGCCCACAAACTTCATACGCACGACAGCGTTTGAAGATTTGGTGTCCGTAAGAGACATAACCGTTTCGTCTTGGGTGAAGAAAACGGTGTAGCCTGGACCCCGGGAGAGATATTGTACCCGCGGGTCGGTTTGTCCGCGGTTGGGTTCGAAAGATAAGGGCATCTTTGCCAAAGCGCTTTTGGCTTTGGCCAGGGCTGCCTCGTTTGGCTTGCTGACGGCTCGTGGATCGGTTGTGGCCGCTAATAGGGCCCCGGTCACGATACCGGGCAAACATGCCACTAGTATCTTGGTTGTGATTTTCATTTTTGACTGCTCCCCTTCATCAAGTCCTCTTCAGAGTTCAATTTGCCTTTACCTGACTTATGTTTTGTTCAGTTTGATGCAAGTACAGATGCTAATCCACTTTAACGTGTAGATCGACACCAATGATAAATTCTCTGTGGGCGAAAGTCAACGTCATTTGTGGCGTTCTGTGGCTCTGCGGAAGTTGGCTTCCAACCGGGGGGTTCCAAAGTGGGCCCAAGTTCTGTTTCTTCAATTACTTGGCGGCCTCAGAAATCGTAGTAAGTGGCTTATTTTTCAATGCACAAAACGGCCTGGGGGTGGGGGGGTCCGGAGATGCTGCAGATGTACCATTACAGACCGGCTCACGCAGAAAATTAAAATAGATTAATTTTACGTCTGTTTGCGTTGGATTCCGGCTGTGGTACGGGCCGGTCGAGGCTCTTCCGGACGGTTGGTTTTGAGTTGTAAGCTGTGTATTTGCAGTAATCTTGGGGGTCGGATGGTGGGGTAGGTGACAACCTCCCGGAGAAGACGTAGGGGGCTTGGTAGCCGGAGATGGTACACGGAAACTTTTGCCCCGCGTCAGTTACTATTGAGGACGGCTTTGGTTTCGAAGCTGTTGTCCCTGTCAAGTCCCCTATCAAGTCTTCCCGCTGGGATTGCCTTATGGTTCCCAGCGGGTTTTTTTGTTTGGGAGGCCCCCCACTGGAGCGCAGTCCGGAGCCCAAAAGTTGGCTATCCGGTCGTGGGAATTCTTAAGAAAGCCGAAAAAAACGTGGTTGCCAACGATTGAAATCACGTTACAAATGTCGGCTATTAGCTAAAACTAGCCAACCAAAGATACTATTACAATCTTGACCAGAATCAAGGGGTTACAGTGTATACTGTTACCCATGCGAGGGTATGGTACGAAAATATCCCGTTTTGGAGGAGATACTGGTGAAGACTAAAATGGGGCTGAAAGGGTTGTGCCGGCAAGCACTTACGCTTAGCGCTGGCATTTCTCTGATGCTAATCGCCGCAAGTGGAATACAAGCAGCAACACTGTGGCACAACGGCGATATCAATAACTCGAATTTTACGCCCGTCGGTTCGCCTGGCGGCGGCAATCCCTGCGATAGTACCTGTGGCGCGCCAACGCCATCGCCTGGTGGACCCTTTACGATATTCGATAACTTCCAGGTGACCGGTAGCGCGTGGAACGTCACTGGGTTTACCTTCGCTGATTTCCTGGTGGGCACGGCGAACGCTCCGGCCAACAAGAACGTGACGTGGTCGCTGTGGAACGGCGATCCGTCAATTCCCACCACGAAATTGATTGCTTTCCAAACTGTAGCGGCGAGTTTGACACAGCCGTCGGGATATAACTGCGTGGGATCAGGCGCATCC
>Ga0068858_100004487_pt1 | contig 13685 bp, 10 predicted proteins | sample KBSSwiS12_FD_66589 | JGI IMG/M metagenome (GOLD analysis project Ga0068858, IMG submission 66589) | Switchgrass rhizosphere microbial communities from Kellogg Biological Station, Michigan, USA - KBS Switchgrass S1-2 | ecosystem: Host-associated > Plants > Roots > Rhizosphere > Soil ... | reverse complement strand
GGCGATCATCCCGCCCATCGAGATGCCGACCAGGTGCACGTCGGCGTAACCGAGCGCGTCCAGCAGGCCGACCGTGTCGCGCGCCATGTCGCCGAGGTGGTATTGGTTGCGACCACGGAACGCGGCCACCGGGTTCGGCGGCCGGTAATTCATGTGGCTCGATCGGCCGGCGTCGCGGTTGTCGAACCGGGTCACTCGATAGTCGCGGCCGGCCAGCGCGGTGACGAAATCATCTGGCCATGAATGCAATTGCTGCCCCAGGCCGGCGATGAGCAGGATCGGCGGGTCGGCGGGGTCGCCGGTCTGGTCGTAGCACATCTCGATGCCACGACCGACGTCGACGAGTTCCTCCACGCGCGCCGTCATGCTGAGGCTCGCTGCGTCTGGCCCGCGGGCGCGACCATCGTGGTCGCTCGTCGATACACCACCGCACGGCCGCCGTGCGCGGGTGCGGTCGCGACTCCGCGCGAGTGGGAGCGCTCACCTGGCGCATACGTCGTGCCGAACTCGAATTCGCGCAGCAACGTCCGCAGGGTCACGTTCATCTCCATGTTCGCGAACGCCGCACCGATGCAGCGACGCACTCCGCCGCCGTACGGAATCCACGCGTAGTTGTCCGGCGGGTTGCCGACAAACCGGTCGGGATTGAAGGTTTTCGCGTCGGCGAAGCTGGCCTCGGAAGCGTGCGCGAGCGAAATGCTGGCCATAATGACATGCCGCTCGGGAATGACCCACTCCCCCAACCGGATCCGGGTCTTCGTCATCCGGGTAGTGCCGTAGATCACCGGTCGGGTGCGCTGCACCTCCCAGATGGTGGCCTGCACCAGCTCGGAACCTCCGGCGTCGACCTCGGCGGTCAAGGGGGAAAGCAAGCGCGGATGGCGGCGTATCCGCTCGACGGTCCACGCCAGCGTCGTCGCCGTGGTTTCGTGGCCGGCGGCGAGCAGGGTCAGCAGCTCGTCGGCGACGTGATCGTCAGAGATCGGTGAGCCGTCCTCGTAGCGCGCCTGCAGCATCAGCGTGAGGACGTCGTTGCGTTCGTCGAATGTCGGATCACTGCGAATTTCGGCGATCAGTCGCCGGATGATTGCGTCGTAGCGCTCGCGGTTTGCCGTCAGCTTGCCGCCAGGGCTCCGCGGGCCGAAGTCCCGGCGCACGATCGGAGGCATCACAGCCAGCCGGGAGGCGTGTGGGACCATGTCCGGCAGCAGTTCGCGCAGTTCGTCGAGTGCGGCCCCTTCGGCGCCGAACACCGTACGCAGGATCGCGTTGAGCGTGATGCGCATCATCGACGGCATGGTCTCGAACTCTCTGCCCTCGGGCCATGATGCCGTCTCGCGCAGCACCTCTTCCTCGATGATCGCTTCATAGGAGGCCATCCGCTTGCCATGGAACGGCGGAACGAGAAGCTTGCGGCGCTCACGATGCTCGGTGCCGTCGAGGCTGAATGTCGAGCCAGGACCGAACATCTCACCGAGCGCACCGGCCCTAGCAATGAGATCGGTGTTGGTGGTGAACAGATCCTTGACCAGAGCGGGATCGCTCACGACGACGGTGTCCCCGAAGATCGGCAGCCGCAGCGTGAAGGCCGACCCGTATCGCCTGGCCAGTGCGGCGACAGATTTCTCCCGGGCGGCGACAAAGCCCACGCCCTGTAGGAGCTTGGGTATCCGTGGTGCGGGTGGCAGTCGCACCGGGTCCGTGGTCGCCACAGCCATGCTGCACCTCCGTGGTGGTACTCCAAGGTACCGGCAACGGTACGCTCTAGTACCGATCGGCACAACCCCCTTTCCACACACGTCTAATAATGGTACCGTCTAGTACCGATACTGGTACTCAGCCGTACCAGATGATCGACGGGAGGCAGCGCACATGTCACAAGCAGCGGAAACGGGGCCGCGCACGCGAGGAGCGGAAACGGTGGACGTCTTGATCGTCGGAGCCGGACTGTCCGGTGTCGGCGCCGCATGCCAGCTGCGCCGAGAATGCCCCGACAAATCGGTGATCGTGCTCGAAGCCCGTGACGCGATCGGCGGCACCTGGGACCTCTTCCGCTACCCGGGCGTCCGGTCGGACTCCGACATGTTCACGCTCGGCTATCGGTTTCGGCCGTGGACCGACCCGAAGGCGATCGCCGACGGACCGAGCATCCTGCGCTACATCCACGACACTGCAAGAGAATTCGACGTCGAGAACCTCATTCGGCTGAATCACCGCGTAGTGAACGCCAATTGGGACAGTGACGAGGCGCGGTGGACCGTCGAGGTGCATCGCACCGACACCCACGACCTCGTCACGATCAGCTGCGCGTTTCTGTACGTCTGCACCGGTTACTACCGCTATGACGAGGGCTTCAGCCCCACTTTCCCTGGCGTTGAACGGTTTCGCGGGCCGGTGATTCACCCGCAGCACTGGCCGGAGGACCTCGATTACAAGGGCAAGCGCGTCGTGGTGATCGGTAGCGGCGCGACCGCGGTGACGCTGGTCCCCTCACTGTCCGAGTCGGCCGCACACGTGACGATGCTGCAGCGCTCACCCACCTATATCGCATCGCGCCCGGCCAGTGACCCGATCGCCGATCGGCTGCGAACGTGGCTGCCGCAGAAGCTCGCCTACGCGATAGTGCGATGGAAGAACGCATTGCAGGCGATGGCCATCTTCAACCTGAGCCGCCGCCGTCCCGCGATGATGAAGTCGATGCTGCGCAAGGCCGCGATCAAGCAATTGCCCGAAGGCTACGCCGTCGACACTCACTTCGCGCCGTCGTACAACCCGTGGGACCAGCGGATGTGCCTGGTCCCCGACGGCGATCTGTTCACGACGATCCGCGACGGCCGCGCGTCGGTGGTTACCGACCACATCGACACGTTCACCGAAACCGGCGTTCGGCTGCAGTCTGGCGCCGAGTTGGAGGCCGACATCGTCGTCAGCGCCACTGGCCTGAACCTGCTCGCCATCGGCGGCATGCAACTCGAGGTCGACGGGCGTGCGGTGGACCTGTCAAAGACCGTGTCCTACAAGGGCATGATGCTGTCGGGTGTGCCGAACTTCGCGTGGACCATCGGCTATACGAACGCCTCGTGGACGCTGAAGGCGGACCTTGTCGCCGAGTATGCGTGTCGGCTGCTGAAGCACATGGAGGCAGGAGGCTATGCGGCGGTGACGCCCGATGCGGCAGGCACCGCGGCAGCCGGCCCGTTCCTCGATCTGGCGTCGGGATACGTCAAGCGCAGCCTCGCTGACCTACCCAGGCAGGGTGATCGGGCGCCGTGGCGGCTGCATCAGAACTACGTCAAGGACGTCCGACTGCTGCGCCGAGGACCGATCGACGACGGGGTCGTGTTCACACCGGCCGCGGCCATCGCGGACGAGCGGGCCAGGAGCATCGCGTGATGCGCGTCGAGTGGGACGAAAACCGTTGTGCCGTACCGGCTTTGTGCACAGGATTGGCGCCCGACGTTTTCCGTGTCGACGAGGACGGCAGGCTGGCCGTCAGCGCCGAGATCAACGAGACGCAGCGGCAGGCGATTCGAGAGGCCGCCGACTCGTGCCCGACGCAGGCGATCACCGTCGCGGACTAGCCGGGCTGATCGCGCGGAGCGAGCAGCGCGATCGAGGCATCGACCGCTTCCTCGGTGATGTCGCTCGCACGACCACCCTCCTCGACGGTGATCGCGGCGAGCTCGCGAAGGCCGCCCAGCAGCATGATGATGCGCTGACGGGACACCGGGCCGATGCCCGCTGCACTGAATGCATCGGAGTCGGCGAGCGCCTGCACCAGCTCGATGAAGTTCTCCGTCCCATCGCGCTGCAGCCGGCGCGCGGCAGCGCCCAGTGACGGAACATCTCGGATCCAGCTGAGCATCAGTGAGGACCGCGATTCGCCGGACGAGATCCACGCCTCGATGGCCTGCCGCACCTGGTTTCGCCATGGCGCCTGTGGGTCGACGGCGGCCGCTATCTGCCTGACCTGGTCGGCGTTCGCATCGGTGAGAAGGGCGACGAAGCAGGCTTCCCTGCTGTCGAAGTATTCGTAGAAGGTGCGCCTCGATGTCCGCGCCCGCCGCACGATGTCGGCAACCGTCGTGCGCGGGTAGCCATCCTCGGCAATCGAGGCCTCGAGCGCATCAAGGAGGCGTTGGCGGAAGTTGCCTTTGTCCTCGTCGGCGCGCCGTTGCCCAGTCTCGGCTGCCGTCACTCGATGCCTTTCATGTCACAGGCATCGTACTGCGAGGCCGGGTTGTGGCCTGGGAAGCGCACGATGCGCCGCCCCAGGCCACAACTATCGGACCAGTACTACAGCGGCGCGCATGGCCCAGGACCCGTCCGCACGGTGCTCCGGGTAGAGACGGCGGCGGTAGCTCCGCGCCGGCAACTGCTGAGCCGACGCCCGCGGCCGCGCTGAGGACGCCACAGCCGCGAGCGCCCCGACGCGATTACACCGAAACGACCGGATTTGCAATGACATTCGCCTCCGTCTCCTAATCGATAGTCACCTACGACCAGGGTGCGCCACGCGCTGAGTGGGGGTATCGGGGGATTGTGTGCCGCACCGGCCTGGCGAATTCCCTTCAGATGTTCCGCGCGCTGTCTGAGGATTCGGACGCCTATACCCGGCGCGGCGGTGGCCGGATCGATCGCCGCCGGCTACTACCAACTCGCTACCGATGATCCGGTGATGGCGCTGGGCGGGTTCGGATCTGCTGACCCGGCACCGCCCCTCGAGCAGTTCGAGGCATACGTGGCCGACCGTCGCATCCGCTACTACATCGATCCGATTGGCACCGCCACACCGCACTTCAGGCCGCCGGGGGTGAACGAACCCACCGAGGCAGACCACATCAGGGACTGGGTCAAACAGCATTTCACTGGCGTCACCATCGACGGCGTCACCCGCTATGACCTCACCAAGCCGCTGGCTGGAGGTGCCCGAAAGGGGCGGCGTCACAGCGGTTTCGCCGTGCAGAACTACGGCGTGATCAGCGTCCCCGCCTGTGATGCCGCCTGTTTGATCTGCGGAATCGTCAGAGCCCCGTAGCCGGACTCGACCGGGCCCGTGGTGGCCCCCAGCCAGGGCACCACACCCGGATCCGGGCTGACGTCCAGGTTGTATGCCTGCATGCCCGGCAGGTGGTGCTCGAAGAAGTTACCCAGGAAGTCAACCACGAAGATGACGTCTCCGATGAGGCTAGTGCCCCATAGCGACGAGGCATTGATCAGCGGCGTAAGAGCGTTGGGGTCCCCGATCAACACGATCGAGCCGTAGTGAGGCTTGCTTCCCCCGCCGGGCACGTATGCCGGCATGAACGGCTGCAGCGCAGGCAGATCGGTCGACAGGTACGCCACCGGGTCGCCGTACGTCTCGATGTTGATGAAGCCTGACTCGGCGCCGTTACCCGGCACTGTGGTGTTGATGCCGGGACTCTCGAATCCGATGCCACCCAGGCCGGTTTGCTGCGCGACGTATTCGGCTTCCCAGCCGCCCAGTGAGTGCCCGGTGACGAAAATATCGCTGGTGCTGTAGCCCTGCTCGGCGGCCGCGGCCTCCACCTGCCCCTCAAAGGCCAGCGAGTCGGTGAAAGCCTGCGGCGTCCTGTCGGTGAAGATCACTTGTAGGTCGGCGACGACCTGAGAGACGGTGATCAGCGGATCGACTAACAGGTTCGTGCCGCCCGTCGTGCCCTGATACGCAATGATGATCTGCTGCTGAGGTGTCACCCACACCTGTGCGGATTCGCCCGAGAAAACGTTCGTGGATCTCATCGGCACACCATTGACGGTGAACGGCGTCAATCCTCCTGGGGTACCGCCGAGCACGTACTCGGCGGCCGCCGCATTCAAGAACTGCGCCACCGTCGGGGTCTGCGCCGTCGTGGGGCCGGTGTATGTCTCGGTCGGCAGCACCGGTTGCACAGCCGGCGTCTTCGTCAATCCCACTTCGTCTTCGAGCCGTCGGAAGGCCGCGAACAACGCTTCGTCGATCGGTGCGAAGTCGAGAGGGCTCTTCGGGCCGTTCACGGAGACGGTGATGTCCAGCGTTTCGAGCACCGTGTTGATGATGCGGCCCGGCAGCGCAACGATCCGGGCGATCGGTGAAAGAGGACCCGGAGCACTTGGTGTTGCCGCGCTGCTCGTTGTCGACGGGATTACCGCGGCAACTTTGGCTGCCAGCGGGGTCTCCTCCGCTGTGGCATGGGTGACAGTTGGCGGGGTACTCGCCGACGGACTCTTCACCAGCGAGTCGCGCGACGAGCCCAGTTTGGTTATCCCTGCTCTACCGATGTGGGCAGAGTTGGTCGGGCCAGCGGCGCGGGTAGTTCCTGCAGGCCGAGCCGAAGACGAGTCTCGCTGCGCTGCCCTCGAATTCAGTTGCGCGGCAAGAGAACCTCTGGTGGTCGAACGGGCGTCCCCCGCCGGATCAGCGGTGGTGGCGGCGCTGGTGTTGGTGGTGTCCGAGTTCGGGGTTTTCGTGGCTGTCGACGACCTGCTCTGATGAGCGCCATGACCATCGGCCGATTTCCTGGGCCCGATGCCGGTTCCCGACTTCGAATCGCTGGACGACGGGTGTGCCGAATCAGTGTGGCCGGGGTCCGCCCACGCCACGTTCTGGCCGGTCGCGGCCGCGATCCCCACGCCAACTGCCACCACGGCCAGACCGAAACGGCGTGGTGCGCGTTTGCCATGTGCGTTACGCCGAGCAGGCACCGCCATCAATCCCCTTTGGCATTCGGTCGTGGTGTCCCGCACTTCGCGCCGACGAGGGCCCGCTGATCGAAGGACACGTTGCCGACAACATATGACAACGTGTGATATCAATCTCCGTTTTGTTGCGGAGAGCCCAGTTTCGAGTCCCTTTCAGGACCGCTGCTTTCTTCGTCCCGATCCACGCTGTTGGGCCTCATCGCCGCAAAAGTGCTGGTCATCCCGACTCGGGTGTCCGACCGATTGCACCGCGTTGCACTGATTCGCAGTCTGGGTGCGGGAACCGCAAAGCGTCACCGCAACCGCACATCACCGGCTTGCTCGAGTGCGGCAAGCACGCGTTCGATCACGTCGTCTGGATCTCCGCACGTGCGCAGGAATTCGAGTTGAAACACTGCGCTCTCGATCTCACCGGGCCTGCCTATCCGGGCGGCGTCGGCGTATTGCTGTACGGCGTCGTCGATTGAAGCAGTGCCTAACTCCAACGCCTCGTGCAACGTCAGCTCTGCCAAAGTCACTGCTGCCCAGAAGTTCTGCGGATCTTCGTTGAGCGCCAGCCGCGCGAGGAATCCGCTGACGGTCAGGACTTCATTGAAGTCTCGGCGGAACGCGTCGTCTCTGGGCCGGCCGCTCCAACGAAACGCCATCACGACATTCACCCCGGTGTAGTAGTCGGGATCCAGTTCGAACCCCAGGCGGTATTTCTGCTCCATCTCGGCGAAAAGACCTTGCGCATCGACCTCTTTCATTCCAGCGCGTTGGGCCTGAATCTGTCTCTTGAGCAGGCCGCCCCAGATGCCATAGGTCTCAGAATCGCGGTAGCCGGCTTGCTCGGCCTCGGCGAGGTAGCCCTTCGCGGTTTCGCGTAGCCGCTGCTTTTCGGCGGCGTCTTTGGTCCGCTCCCCGACTTTGCGGTAGGCCATCACGGTCTTATGCAGCCAAGTCCGGTGTAGCGGATTCCCCGGTTCCGGTTTTGCCTTCTCCAGAAGTTCCTTGGCATCGGTGTAAGCACCTTCGGTCAGCAGGCTCGCGGCCAATTCGATGCGGCACGCATCGCGCGCAGCGTCGGTAATCTCACGATCCTTATCGAGGTTGCCGGCCTCTTCGCGCATCTTTATCGGATCGGCAGATCGCGTCGCTGCGGCCACTCGCTCCCTGGCGGTCTTGCCAGCCCGTCGGAACCGCGGCACGGCCGACCTCGGCTGGAACGGCCGTTTGACGTGGACGAGATCGAACCACTCGTGGCACGGACTGTCGTTCTGACCGGCCGCGAGTGCGGTGGCCACCACCGGTCGCAACGCGCAGATCGCGTCCTGCGCCTGCTCATCGCTGACGTCATCCGGTCCGCGGGCAAACGAGTGCGTGCGGATCATGTTGACGTCGAACGGTGGTGTCGTGCGTTTGAAGGTCGTCACAGCCGGATCGATGAGCACCGTTGAGCGCGAGGCGAACACATGCCGGATCCCCAGTTCGTAGGCGACGTTGAAGCTCAACGCCGAAAGATCCACTAGGACGAGATCGGAGTTCGCCAAGTCCGAGAGCATGGCGGAATGGATGATCCCGCTGTCAGTTTGCAGGTCGGCCCTGACCCAATCGACGTCGAAGTCCTCCAACAACGGCCGGTACACGCGATGGAACGCGGCGTCACAGTCGAGGAAGCGGTTGGCGCGCGGATCCTTCTTCTTCCCATAGGGCATCACGATGAACGCATGCGGGCTCGACCTCGGCAACGGGTCGAGGTCGATCGCCAGCATCTGGCGCAACTCGGCACTGGCCATTAGGTCATCAGTTGCGCTGGGCGACAACGGGTCCGGCTCTGGCCGCACTGCCAGCGCCCAGACTTTCTCCGCACCCGGATATGTCAACGCCTCCGCCCTATCGAGCAGAGCACCATTGTGTTTACGGTAAAACCCGGCATCGAATGGGTCGAGACCCAAATCAGCGACCTTCACATCAGGGCTGGAGGTGATTCGGTCATAGTTGCTGATCCAGGGCTCACCCGCGGGCTCCACACTCGTCTTGCGGAATATCGCAACGTCGAACGGAAGCAGTACCTCCAGCTTGATGCCCTCCGCGAGGGCGGCTTTTGCGAACAATATGTCGGCGCCGGATCCGAGTGCACCGACGAGGCTCTTGGGCTCCAATGACTGGATCAGGCCGCGGAGCCGGCCGGTGAGATCTTCGGCGGCTCTCCAAGGCAGCCGCTGGCCGTCCCGCACTAGCTCATCGGCTTGACAGCCGCCGTAGACGATAATCATGACCAGGCACTCCTATGGTCGATGTCGGGCGCTATGAGCAGAGGCTGCGGGACGCAATTACCGATATTGCTGCTCGAGACAGTCGATGGTGTGAGTAATGCACTACTCGATTCAATGTGCGGCTCACCTGGCGGGCTGTTCACCGAGGACCGCCTCAAGCAATTCGGCCAAGGCTGCCGGCTGGTCCAGCGGTACGGAGTTGACGAGACCAGACGCGACCAATGCCTGTGCGCGCTCGTCGGAGGGCGCCCCATCCACGGCGGCCGCGAGCGCATCGGCGGTTCGGCCGGAGCCCGCGACGACGACGACCCGCCGCCCGGCGTGCACGCTGCGCTCGACGTCGTCGAAGGCGATCTGACCGCCGTTGACGAGCACGGTGATCGACGGTGACGTTCCGGCGAGAACTGACGCTGTTTGGGCGATCCATGGCGCCTCCGCACCCCACGTGTCCCCCGGCACGATCACGAAGTGCGAGTGGCGCGGTTCGAGCGCAGCACCGTCCGGCGGAGCAGGCCGGCCGGACAACTGCACGGTGCCCGCGGCCACCACACCTACGAGCGGAAACGAAGCAGAAAGCGCCGCACGGGTTTCGCCGCACAACTGCATGACCCCCGCGAGGGTCCCGCCGTCGACTACAGCCGCTCGGTGTCGCTCCAGCCCGGGCACGATGCCCGAGACGAATATCGGGCGTAGCCCCTCGATGTCCGCGTCGTCGAGTCCACCTGCGCCACCCACGACGACCACCGTCGGCCGCGGCGGCTGCAGACCCAAAAGACCCACGGCCGAGGAAAGATCCTCGACGTCGGTGACCTCGACAGCGACGGCGGCGGCCCCGTCGGCAAAATCGATCTGCCGCGCGGTGGTGCTCACTGGTCGCCCCGGAAAAATCGGCTTATGTAATGGCGCACGGCATCCCGCGAAACAACGTGGTCATCCGGTTGTCGGTGCGCGACTTGTCGCAGCGCACGCCGGTGGACCGGATGGCGCCGACCGAACGTTGACATGGCGCTCATTATTGCCCGCGTACGCAGTGGGTGGTCATTGGTTTGACTTAGCGATGCTGTGGAATACCAACGACGCGGGCCCGGCCGCACAGCGGTGCCGTCGTTGGCTCGTTGGGTGCTGTCAGCGATCCTTCGTTAGTCAGGTCTGCAGACGGGTTGCGGCCACGTCCGGTGCTCCGCATCCGGCGTGGGCTCGGCTTACTCGGCGCATCTTCAGACATCGCCGTTGCGACGATCAACGACAACCAAAAAAACCCTGCAGCCCCACGCTTTTGGCGAGCCATCTCGGAATCGGCGCCGGTATCGGGGCTCGGCCGCATGGCCCACCGACAACATCGTGGTGACGTTCGTCTCCCACATCCGTGGCATCGCAACAGGATCCGGCGATTGCCGGCCTGGAACCGCCAGCACTGCGTGCTGTGCGCAATTTGATCCGACGATGATCCGCAGGTGCCTCGTCCCGACCCATTTGCCAGCTTCAACGACTTGGTCACTACGGACCTGGGGCACACGCCCACCCGACCCCGCAGCGGGATAACGTTGCCCACCTTAGCTATTCAATGTCGAACAGGAGCGAGGACATCACTCAGTAGACCTTGTCCACACTTGTCGACAGTCCGTTGTCGCACGTCACGGTGACATGAAAGGTAGAGCCTGTCGCGGGTCCCTCGCTCGAGCCTTGAGGAATCCTCGCCTCCTCCGAGCCGGTTACGGTGAAAGCATGCTCCGCGTTGTAGTTGATGCCCGCGGCAACACCCGCCACCGCAACGGACCTTAACACGCAACCCACCGCGGACTGGTTTGCGTTATTGGCAATCGACACAAAGGCCGCGGTGATCGGCTCGTCGTACCTCAACACCAGCTGCGGTGGCGGAGGAGGCGGCGGAGGAGGCGGCACTACCACCTCTGGGGGGTCCCACGTTGGAGTTGCCGCACGGCGGGGTGCCGGCGCGGGGGGTTCCGCCGCGGCGGGTTCCGGCGGTGGCGGTGCCGCCGCTGGGGGTGGCGGCGCTGGGGGTGCCGGTGGCGGTTCCCAAATGTCGGTCGCAATGAGCGAGTAGCTCGCCGACCACAGAGTGCTCGTCCCGGTTGCGCCGCCAGGCGCGGTGCCCGGCTCGCGCGGCTCCGACACGACAATTCCGGCCCCGGCGACCAACGCAGCAGCCGCAATGAGAATGCCGGGGCGCCGGTACCACGACGAACCGGCATCCGTAGGTTCGGCCGTCCGGGTGGCGCCAGGAGTCGCGTCGAACACCTTCATCGCGCACCCCCCCGGGCCCAAAGCCCCCAAGACGGGGGTTTCCGGAATACACGAGCTGCCTGCAGACAAGAGTCGGCATTGGTCAAACAGGGGCGCAGGTAGTCCTGTGTCATGGCACTGCTTTCTGCGAGTTGTCGGGGGGCCCGATCGCCGGGGTTTCGACATGTCGAAAGTGTGCCCCTCCAGATACAACCTGGTATCGAGTAGAGGGCTACTCGAAATCTCTAGCGGTGCCCGCCGCTGGCGCACAACTCAGCCCCAACCCTGACCGGCCAACGGCGAGGGACATACTTTCCAGCATCAAGGCGTGATCGTGGTCTTCTGGACGATCACTGGTGCCCCAGCCCTCAACGCGTCGGCGTCGGCCTCCGGACTCTCGGCCTTGATCTGCAGTAGATAGATGCCATCCTTGCCTTGGATGACCACCGTGTTCTGGGCAACCATTCGCGGCACGCCGTTCTTGGTGTACAAGCCGTTGAGTCTGGATGCGGGAAAGCCACTCAGTGTGGCCCTTATAGCGTCGCCACCGTCAAAGCCTGGCAGGTTCTTGACCTCACCGGGTGCAACAGCCAACAGCTTGTCCGTATCGACATTGCCCGTCAACTTCTCGACGGTCGCGGTGATCTTGGGCGGGTCGTCGGGATTGGACGGTGTGTTGAACACGATTCCGAAATACTGGGCGTCGCCGCCTTCGGGAATTTGCGTCCAGCCCTCGGGAACTGGCAGGTCGATCGTCGGCGCACCCGGTGTGCCGGGTGTGACCGTCGCCGCCTGGATGTTGTTGTTCTTTAAGTAGTCGGCAATCGTCTCGTTGGGGCCCGACGGCGGCTCGGACGTCGAGGGGGCCGAGGTGGTCGCCGCGGACGTTGATGTCGAGGTCGATGTCGGCGCGTTCGACGATTTCGAGCTTTGAACCACGGCCACGATCGTCACGGCGACGCCGATGACCACAATCAAAGCGGCAGCGGCAAACCACCTGCCGGATCGCCCGCGTCGTTGGACGTCCACTGGAGCCGGCGGTGTAGCGGTGCTCGGAGGCGCTGGGGTCGTCGTCTGAACTAGTGGCTGTGGTGCGGTCGCTTGTTCCGCAACTTCGGCTGTCTCGCGCAGGTTCAGTCGGGCTGTCTTGAGCAGCGCGGCGGCGTCACGGTAGCCCGGCTGCTCCTGCTCGATCGCAGCTAGCAGGTCGGCGGATTGCTTCCACTGTTCTTGGTCTAGGTGGTTGAGGGCCTGCGCATACCGGTCGGCGAGTTCGGCTCCGCGAACCCTGGCCTTCGCGTCGGAGACGATCCCACCCGGGTCGTAGTTGTCCGGGTCGATTCGAGCCAGCTCGCCCGCGGCGGCCACGACGGCATTCCATTGCCCGGCCTGATGCAGGGCTGTGATCTCATCCACCAGTGCTTTCCGCCGCTGTTCCATGCGTGCCTGGTCAAGGCGAGCACCGACGTCGGGGTAGGCCGGGTCGAGGGCGGTCAGATTTTCCAACGCGGTCACCACGATGTCCCAGTCACGCTCAGCGGCGGAAGCCTCGGCCTTGCTCGACCAGAAGGCGATGTCTCGTTGTCGGCGTGCCTCGTTCAGCCTTGTTTCGACCCGCCCCTCGCCCGGAAAGGAGGCCTGCAGAGTCTCGAACCGTTCTACGGCTTCGGCCCAGCGTTTGGCGAAAAAGGCACTCAGTGCGTCAGCCCACTGGGGATCGGCCAGCAGGTTCCCCCGCCCGACGGGTACCTCCGGCGGAGTCGACGACTGCTCCTCATGAACACCGGAGGCCACCCCCTGTGCCCTGCGCGGTTCTGTGTCGGGTTCGGCGTCAAGGACAAGAATATTGGCCAGGGTGCGGTCTACGTCGGCATACAGGTCGCCGCGTCTGCTGAACATCTCCAGCACGTATCGTCCGCCGCGACGCTCCTCGGCGTCCGGAGAGCGCTGCGCGGGCTCCAACTGGATCAGGATCTGATGTTGCTGCTGTTGTGTCAGCGGCTCCGGCTGACCCACCTGCTCCACCAGATCGGACAGGTAAGAAAGTGGGGCGGCTGGGGGTTCGGGTAACTGCTCGGGTACAGGTGGTGCCGGTGGGATGGTTCCCAGTGCACCGGCCAGGGCGAACGCTGCCTCTCTCCCTGACTGCGAATAATCGATGATCTGGCGCATCGAGAGGGTGCGGGGAAGAGCGTCCGGAAGCCGCTCCACCGCAAGCGGTAGCACCGGCTTGTTCAGCGCCAACGCCCAGTCCAACTCCCGCTTGCACGCCACCGAGCTCAACGTGTGGCCGGAGACAATCGCCACGAATACATCGGAGTCGGCGATGCGCTGCAGAATCTCGTGCCACCAAGTTTGGCCGCCCCGAAGCGACGAATCCACCCAGGTCTGGTAGCCCAGCGCATGCAGATCGCGGACCAGCGCTTCGACGTCAGGCTTGTTCTCGCGGGCATAGGAAATGAACAGTTGCCGCATGCCACC
>Ga0068858_100004484_pt1 | contig 13688 bp, 12 predicted proteins | sample KBSSwiS12_FD_66589 | JGI IMG/M metagenome (GOLD analysis project Ga0068858, IMG submission 66589) | Switchgrass rhizosphere microbial communities from Kellogg Biological Station, Michigan, USA - KBS Switchgrass S1-2 | ecosystem: Host-associated > Plants > Roots > Rhizosphere > Soil ... | reverse complement strand
ACCGGTCCGATGCTCTCGCAACCGGAAAGGATGAAGGCAGCGCAGGCGATCAGCGCGGCCATGCGGCCGGCGTTGACGTGGATTCGATTCATCGTGCTTGCACCTCTAGTTCAGGCAGCCCGCCTCGGCCAGCGCGTTGCGGACGACGTCGTGGTACTGCTGCGACAGCGGCGACAGCGGAAGCCGGAGGGCGTCCTGGATGAGACCCATGCGGGCCATCGCCCACTTCACGGGAATCGGATTCGATTCGACGAATAGCTTCACGTGAAGTCCCATCAGCCGGTCGTTGATCGCGCGCGCTGCCGGAAGATCCCCGGACAGCGCCGCGGCGCACATCTGCGACATCAATTTCGGGGCGACGTTCGCCGTCACTGAAATGACGCCATGGCCCCCCAGCAGCATGTAAGCGAGCGCAGTGTCGTCGTTCCCCGAATACAGCGCGAATTCCTTGCCCTTCGGCAGCCGCCGCCGCAGGTCGACGTGCCGGACGAGATCGGACGTCGCGTCCTTGAGGCCCACGATGCCCGGCAGCGCCGCAAGCCGCAGCACGGTGTCGGTTCCCATGTCCGCGACCGTGCGGCCCGGCACGTTGTACAGCAGCATCGGCAGGTCGACCTTCTCCGCGATCGCGGAAAAATGGCGGAAGAGCCCTTCCTGCGTCGGCTTGTTGTAGTAGGGAACCACCGACAGGCACGCAGTGGCGCCCACTTCCTGCGCAAAGCGCGTGAGCTCGATCGCCTCGGCGGTCGAATTGCCACCCGTTCCAGCGATGACCGGAACGCGCCCCGCGGCGTGCTCGACCGCCGTCCTGATCAGCAGGCAATGCTCGTCAACGCTGACGGTGGGCGACTCGCCCGTCGTGCCAACGGCGACAATCGCAGCGGTTCCGTTGGCGATGTGGAAATCGATGAGCTTCCGATAGGCGGCGAGATCGAGGGCGCCGTCGGGCTGCATCGGCGTCGCGATCGCGACGAGACTTCCCGTCAACATGTTGATGAGCCGGAAAAAAGCGGCATTTTACCCCATTGCCGCCACCGCCGTGCCGCGCGTCCGCCCCGGTCTACGGGTCCAGCACCGGGGGCCACGCCCGCGCGCGGCCGATCGCGGCGAGCCGCTGCACCACCGCGAAGCCGTCACCCTGCGGAATCCGCCCCTGCTCGAATGCGACGACCACGAGCTGCGGCCGCACGACCTCGAGCAACTCGCCGGGCGTCAGCAGGAAATCCGGATTCGCCGGCCGTCCGAACGCCGCGTTGCCTGCGGCGAACGTCTCGTACAGGAGCACGCCGTCCGGCGCGAGCGCAGCGAGGAGGTGCGGGAACAGCGCCCGATGCAGATAGTGGACGACGACGATCGCGTCGAACGTCGCGCCGGCGAGCGGCCATGCGCCCGTCTCGAGATCGGCGACGCGCGTCGCGATGCCGGCGATGTCGCCGCTCGTCGCGAGCGCCGCCGCATCGCGATCGATGGCAAGGACCTCGGCCCCGCGCGCCGCAAAGAAGCGTGCATTGCGGCCGCGTCCGGCCGCGACGTCGAGGACGCGCGCGCCCGCCGGCACGAGATGCGCGAAGCGCTCGATCCACGGCGCGGGCGCGAGGCCGAAATGCGGGTTCGAGGGCGTGTTCATCGCTTTTCGGCACCGCGACGCGCGCCGCGGACGCGGTCCGGCGCCTTGCGCACCGGCGCTGGCTCGGCGCCGAGCGCCGCCTCGCGCACGGCCTCGTCGCGCAGCCAGGCCACGAAGTCCGCGACCTCCGCACGCTCGCCTGCGCGCGGCGCGACGAGCGCAAAGTAGCTCCGCGACGAATCGTAGCGCTTCGGAAACGGCGCAACCAGCCGGCCGTCGCGCAGGTGCGCGGCGATCATCGGAATCCGGCCGAGCGCCACGCCCTGCCCGCCGACGGCCGCCTGAATGACCTGATCGTACAGCGTGAAGCGCAGCGTCCCCGCCGGCTTCAATCCGGGCTCGCCGTTGGAAGCGAGCCAGCTCCGCCAGTCGAGCCACGGCGTGCGTCCTTCCGGATCATCGAGATGCAGCAGCACGTGCTGCGCCAGGTCCGCCGGCCGCGCCAGCGCTGCGCCGCGCCGCCCGACGATCGCGGGACTCGCCACGGGCATCATGCGCTCGCCGAAAAGCCGCAGCGCACCGGCGGGCGCGCTCGCATCGGGAAGATAGCGGATCGCAACGTCGACGTCCCCGCGCTGGAGATCCACCACCCGGTCGTCGGCGGAGACGTAGACCTCGACTTGCGGCTGCGCGGCGCGAAAGCGCGCGAGCCGCGGAATGATCCACAGCGACGCGAACGACACCGTCGTCGACAACGTCACCCCCTGCGCGACGACGCTTCCGCGCGCGACGTCGGCGGCGCTCGCCACCGCGCGCAGCGCGTCGGTGACGGCGCGATGAAACGCGCTGCCGGCAGGCGTGAGCGCAAGCGCGCGATGGCGCCGCTCGAACAGCGCGACGCCGAGGGCATCTTCGACGGCCTTGATCTGCCGCGACAGCGCCGACTGCGTGACGAACAGCTCTTCGGCGGCCAGCGTGAACGACAGCCGCCGCCCCGCCGCCTCCACGCCGCGCAGGAAGTCGAGCGACGGCAGCGCCCGCAGCGCCTTATGCATTCTCTGTACGCATGCGAAACATTCCCAATCAACGTTTGAGCGGCGTGCCGGACATCGCCACAATTCAATCAAGGCCCGGACTTTCCGGCGCCCTTCGGGCCCCGAAGTTGATGAGCCCGGCGCCGCAACGAATGCATTGTACGCATGTGAGAGGAGATCGACCATGGCCTGCAACGCTGACCGCGTGATGGAACTGAACGACGGCGAACTGGCGGAGTTGCGCGACGTCCGCGGCGCGACGCTGCGCGTGACGCGCGGCACGCTGTGGATCACCCAGCACCGCGACGTGCGCGACGTCGTGCTGCGGGCGGGCGACGTCTGGACGCTGGAGCGCGATGGACTCACTCTCGTCGAGGCGCAGGAGCCTGCGGCGTTCTGGGTCGTCGGCGCGCAAGCGCGGCGCGTAGCGCGCGAAGTCCGTGTCCCGACCCCAGCTGCGCGCCTGGCGGCCTGGTTCGCCTGGCTGCCAGGGCTGGAGGACGTGCGGCCGGGCCGGCAGTCCGTCCCCTACTTCTGACCCAGGAGCGACCTTCATGCCGCTGGTGACGCTCACCGTTGCGAAACCCAAGACCGCGGCGTTCAAGGCCGCGGCGCTGAAGGCCGTGCACGACGCGCTCGTCGCGTCGGGCGTGCCGCCGACCGACCGGTTCCAGCGCGTGCTGGAGCTCGATCACGACGACTTTGCCTACGACGCCCGCTATCCGGACCTTGCGTCCGACCGGGGCGCGGACTTCGTGCTGGTCGAGATCCTGTGGTCGGTGGGGCGCAGCGTGAAAGTGAAGCGCAAGGTGCTGGACGACATCGTGCGCGCGCTGGCGCGCGATCCCGGCGTCGACCCCGACCACGTGATGATCGTGTTCAAGGAAACCGCCTGGGAGAACTGGACGTTCGGCGGCGGGCGGATCATCCACGCGTAAGCCGCGACCGGCGGCCCGGACCTCTAATCCGGCGGACCCGCCACCATCGTCGGCACCGAGACGGCGCTCTTCGAGTGGACGCGCGACGGCAACGATGCCGCGTTTCGCGACGTGCTTGCGCTGGTGAAGTCGCTCGACCCGCCGCGCTAGCGCACGCGCCACCGCCCTGGATGACCGTGGCACAATGCCGCGCAGGAAGCGACGCGGACTGCCGATGGACAAGCTGTTGCCGGTGTGGGAGATCGTGCTCGGTGCGGGCGCGCTCATCGTGTCGCTGATGATCCACGGCGTCGGCATGTTCTGGATCCAGCGCCGCAACCTCAACTACCGGCGCCTGCCGCCGCTCCATTGGCGGCGCGAAGTCGCGTTCAGCTTCCTCATCCTGCTGATGCTGCTGACGCACGTGGTCGAGGTCCTGCTGTGGGCCGGGGCGCTCGTCGTCACCGGTGCGCTGGGCACGTTCCGCGATGCGTACTACTACGTCGCAGTGACGTACACGACGCTGGGCTATGGCGAGACTACGCTGCCGGCGCAATGGCGGATCCTGGCGCCGATGATGGCGATGTCGGGCGTGTTCGCCTTCGGGTGGACGACGAGCGTCCTGTTCAGCATCGTCGGCGACAGCGGCGCGACGCTCGCCGGGCGGGGACCGCCGTCCCCGCCGTCGCCCGCCGGACATCGCGGCGACCGGCCGTAGCCGCTGCTGCGGCTCAAGTGTTGGCGGGGGCCCGCCGCTACTGCGGTATCGTGGATTCCGACTTCTCGAACCCGGTGGCCGCTCGCCCCGTCGCCCCCGTGTCGACCGCCGCGCCCGATCCGGATGTCAGTGCAGTCGAGAACGGCCGTTCGGCCACCGTCGGCGCCTTGGCACAGCGCGAGTTCGCCGACTACGAGCTCGCCGTCGGCGCAAGGACGCTGGCGTCTAGCGGGACCGCGACAAGGGCGGCACCGCCGGTCAGCCCTTCGCGAAGGCCACCTCGCCGCCCGACGCGGTCACCTTGACAGTGTCGCCGGCGACGTACTTGCCGGCGAGGATATCGCGCGCCAGCGGATTCTCGATCTGCTGCTGGATTGCGCGCTTCAGCGGCCGCGCGCCGTAGACCGGATCGAATCCCGCTGCCGCCACCGCCTTCAGTGCCCCGTCGGTCACCGTCATCCTGATCTCGAGCTTCGCGAGGCGCGCCTCGAGCTGCTTCAGCTGGATCTTCGCGATCGACGCGATCTGCGCTTCGCCGAGCGGCTGGAACACGACGATCTCGTCGATGCGGTTCACGAACTCGGGCCGGAAGTGGTTTTTCACCTCGGCCATCACGGCGATCTTGATCACGCCCGGGTCGGAGCCCTCGTCGGTCAGCTGCTGGATCTTGTGCGAGCCGAGATTCGACGTCATCACGATCACCGTGTTCTTGAAATCCACCGTGCGACCCTGGCCGTCGGTCATGCGGCCGTCGTCCAGCACTTGCAGCAATACATTGAAGACGTCCGGGTGGGCTTTCTCGATCTCGTCCAGCAGGATCACCGAGTACGGCTTGCGGCGCACGAGCTCGGTCAGGTACCCGCCCTCTTCGTAACCGACGTAGCCCGGCGGCGCGCCGATCAGCCGCGCGACCGAATGCTTTTCCATGAACTCGGACATGTCGATGCGCACCATCGCGTGCTCGGTGTCGAACAGGAACGTCGCGAGCGCCTTGCAGAGCTCCGTCTTGCCGACGCCGGTGGGCCCGAGGAACAGGAACGAGCCGTACGGCCGGTTCGGATCGGACAGGCCCGAGCGCGAGCGGCGAATCGCGTCCGAGACCAGGCGAACGGCCTCGTCCTGGCCCACGACGCGCTCGTGCAGCTTGTCTTCCATATGCAGCAGCTTGTCGCGCTCGCCCTGCAGCATCTTGGAGACGGGGATGCCCGTCGCGCGCGACACGACCTCGGCGATCTCTTCGGCGCCGACCTGCGTGCGCAGGAGCTGCGGCTTCCTTGCCTCGTCGGCCGACAGTTTCTTGTCCGTCTTCTTCAGCTGCTCCTCGAGCTGCGGCAGCTTGCCGTACTGCAGCTCGGACATCTTCTGCCAGTCGCCCTTGCGCCGCGCCTCCTCCATCTCGACCTTGATCCGGTCGATCGCCTCCTTGATGTGCTGGCTGCCGGCGACCTGCGCCTTCTCCGCCTGCCACACCTCGTCGAGATCCGCGTACTCGCGCTCGAGGCGCTTGATCTCGTCCTCGATCGCCGCGAGGCGCTTCTTCGAGCCCTCGTCCTTCTCCTTCTTGACGGCTTCGCGCTCGATCTTGAGCTGGATCACGCGGCGGTCGATCTTGTCCATCGCCTCGGGTTTCGAGTCGATTTCCATCTTGACCTTCGCCGCGGCCTCGTCGATGAGGTCGATCGCCTTGTCGGGGAGGAAGCGGTCGGTAATGTAGCGATGCGAAAGCTCGGCGGCCGCGACGATCGCGGGGTCGGTGATGTCGACGCCGTGGTGGATCTCGTAGCGCTCCTGCAAGCCGCGCAGGATCGCGATCGTCGACTCGACCGACGGCTCGTCGACGATCACCTTCTGGAAGCGGCGCTCCAGCGCGGCATCCTTTTCGATGTACTTGCGATACTCGTCGAGCGTGGTGGCGCCGACGCAGTGGAGCTCGCCGCGGGCGAGCGCGGGCTTCAGCATGTTGCCGGCGTCGATGGCGCCTTCGGCCTTGCCGGCGCCGACCATCGTGTGCAGCTCGTCGATGAAGACGATCGTCTGCCCCTCGTCGGCCGCAATGTCCTTCAGCACGGCCTTCAACCGCTCCTCGAACTCGCCGCGATACTTGGCGCCGGCGAGGAGCTGCGCCATGTCGAGCGACAGGACGCGCTTGTTCTTGAGCGTTTCCGGCACTTCGCCGTTGACGATGCGCTGCGCGAGGCCCTCGACGATCGCCGTCTTGCCGACGCCGGGTTCGCCGATCAGCACCGGGTTGTTCTTGGTGCGGCGCTGGAGGATCTGGATCGTGCGCCGGATCTCGTCGTCGCGGCCGATCACCGGGTCGAGCTTCCCGTGTCGCGCGCGCTCGGTGAGATCGATCGTGTACTTCTTGAGCGCCTCGCGCTGACCCTCGGCTTCCTGCGAATCGACGTTGCCGCCGCCGCGGACGGTGTCGATCGCCGCTTCGAGCGCCTTGCGCGTCAGGCCCTGCTCCTTCAGCAAGCGGCCGGTCGGGCCCTTGTCGTCGGCGAGCGCCAGCAGGAAGAGCTCGCTCGCGATGAACTGGTCGCCGCGCCGGGTGGCTTCCTTGTCCGTGAGATTGAGCAGGTTGTTGAGGTCACGCGACAGCCCGATCTCGCCGCCGGTGCCTTCCACCTTGGGCAGGTTGCCGATCGACTGCTTGAGCGCCGATTGCAGCCGCGGCACCGCGACGCCGGCGCGGGCCAGCAGCGACGTCGTGCCGCCGTCTTCCTGGGCGAGCAGCGCCGCCAGCAGATGCTGCGGCTCGATGAAGCCGGCGTCGTGCGCGAGCGCCAGGCTCTGGGCATCCGCCAGCGCCTGCTGGAACTTGGTGGTCAGCTTGTCAAAGCGCATGTTTTTCCCCGTTGCGGGACCTCGGTCAATGTCAACACCGCATATGGGGGAATTCTGCGCGCTTTCAACGCTGGCCTGAAGGTCCTCGGGCGCCCGGCGCGGGGGCATGGCGGCCCGCCGGGCACGACGGACCCGCGTGCTACCATCGGCGCCGACCCGCATCGGATTCCACCGATCGAATTCCCTCCGCGAGCGCGCGCGCCCGACGGTATCGACCCGACCCCCGCGCCCGATGTCCGCCGACCCGAACGCGAAGCCCCCCGCCGCACCGCAGGCGCCCGGCTTCGCGCGCATCGTTCTCACCGTCTTCGCCAGCTTCTTCGGCGTGCGCAAGCGCCGCACGCACGACACGGACACGGCGTCGGTCAAGCCGCAGCATCTCATCGTCGCGGGGCTGCTCGGCGCCCTGGTCCTCGTGCTGGCGCTCGTCACGCTCGTCCGCTTCATCGTCGCGCACGCGTGATCGCCGTCCGCGCCCTGCTGATGGTGGCGCTGCTGCATGGAGCAGCCGCCCTCGGGCAATCGCTCGCCGCGCCCGCGACGCCGCCTTCCGCGCCAGCACCACCCGCGGTCGTCATCGCGCCGCCGCTCACCGCGACGGCGCAGGCGATCTACGCCGGCGCACGCGGCCGGCTGCTGCAGATCCGCACGCTCGTGCAGTCGGCCGGCAACCAGTCGACGATCGGCTCCGGCTTCCTCGTCAGCGCCGACGGCTTCGCGCTCACCAACTATCACGTCGTTTCCCAATACATTCTCGAGCCTGCGACCTACCGGCTCGAATACGCCGCGCCCGACGGCAGCCGCGGCGCGCTCATCGTCCATGCGATCGACGTCGCGAACGATCTGGCCGTGCTGCGGCTCGATCGCACCGGCCTCGCGTACTTCGAGTTCGACGCGCGCGCCGTCGACGGCACGCTGCCGCGCGGCGAACGGCTGTTCGCGATGGGCAACCCGCTCGACCTCGGGTTCACGATCGTCGAGGGAACGTACAACGGGCTCGTCGACAAGAGCTACAACGAGCGCATCCACTTTTCCGGCGCGCTCAATCCGGGCATGAGCGGCGGCCCGACCGTCACCGACGAGGGCCGCGTGGCGGGCGTCAACGTCGCCAAGCAGATCGGCGGCGATCTCGTCAGCTTCCTCGTGCCCGCGCGACACGCCGTGGCGCTGCTCGAGCGCGCGCGCCTGGGCGGGCCGATGACGCCGGCGAATGCGCGCGCGGACATCGCGCGGCAGCTCACTGCCTGGCAGACGGGGCTCTATGCGGCCGTCGCCGCCAAGGGCCTCTCCGCCGCATCGCTCGGACCCTATCACGCGCCGGAAATCGCCGCTCCGTTCTTCTCCTGCTGGTCGCGCACGAATGCCGATTCGACGCCGCGACCGCGTGCCCTCGTCAACCAGACGAGCTGCAGCACGCAGACGTCGCTTTTCATCGCCAGCGATCTCGCCACCGGCCAGATCGACTATTCGCACGCCTACGTGCGCAGCATCGACCTCAACGCCTTCCAGTTCGCAACGTTTCTCTCGCAGCAGTTTCCCGCGGCGGCAACGAGTCCCTTCGGCCGCAAGCGCCTCGCCGCGCAGAAATGCAGCGAGGATTTCGTTGCAACGGCCCCCGCGGACGGCCACCCGTTGCTGCGCGTGGTGTGGTGCGCGCGCGCCTACCGTGAATTCGAAGGCCTCTACGACGTGTCGCTGACGGCCGTGACGCAGGACAACGACCGCGAGGCGCTGGTGTCGCGACTGGCGATGCGCGGGGCGACCTACGAGAGCGCGATGGCGCTGGCGCGGCGCTTCCTCGACAGCATCGACCGCGGCCCGGCGCGCTCCGCCGACGCGGGGCCGACGGCGAAATGATCTGGATCGAAATCCTCGCGCGCGGACAAGGCGTGGCCGAGCGCCACCGTTGCGACAGGCCCGAGGTCACGCTCGGCCGTGCGTACGACAACGATGTCGTGCTGGACGATCCGTTCGTCGCGCCGCATCACCTGCGGATCGCCCGGACGGACGACGGCCGCCTCGTCGCGCACGATCTCGGCAGCGTCAACGGGCTCTATGTCGGCGACGATGCCCACCGCCAGCCGGAGGTGCAGCTCGACGGCGACCGCACGCTGCGAATCGGCCGCACGCTCGTGCGGGTGCGCGATCCCGCGTTTCCGGTGCCACCCGAGCGCACGGTGCTGCCGACGCGGCGGACCTGGCCGGCGGCCCTCGCGCTGTGCGGTGTCGTCGCCGCGGTCTCGCTCCTGTCGCTGTGGCTGGCGGAAACGAGCGAGCCGCAACTTTCGCGCTACGTGCTGCCGCTGATCGGCATGGCGCTGATCGTGCTGGTCTGGACGACGGCGTGGGCGCTGATGGGGCGGATCTTCTCGGGCCAGGCGCGCTTCGAGCGCCATCTCGCCATTGCGATGTGCGGCCTGCTGGCCTTCTTCGTCTTCGACGAGATCACCGACTACGGCGCGTTCGGGCTGTCGTGGCGCGCGCCGGCGGAGTATGCGTACGCCGGCAACTGGCTGCTGCTGGGCGCGCTGTGCTTCTTCCACCTGCGCGAGATCGGCCCGCTGCGGCTGCGACTGAAGGGCGGCGTCGTGGCCGCGCTCGCGCTCGCCGCCATCGGGGCGCAGACGCTCACCAAGTCCGAGCTCTCGTCGATGCTCGGGCAGCAGTCCTACCTGCCGGTCCTGAAGCCGCCGGTCTTCCGGCTCAAGGCGCCCAAATCGGGGGATGCCTTCTTTGCCGACGCCGAGCGCCTCAAGGCGGCCGTCGACAAGGCACGCAAGGATCCGGTCGAGGGTCCCGGCCTGCTGCCCGACATGAACGACGACAACTAGCGACGCGCTTACGCGGCGCGCTCTGCTTTCACGAGCGGCGCAAGGAGAGCCGTCGCACGCTCGAGCTCGGCCTCGGTGGTGAGGATGTCCGGACAAAGGCGCAGATGCGGGCCGCGGGCGTCGGCGACCGCGCCCTCGTTGCGCAGCGCGTCCGCGAGCGCCACCGCGCGTGGATGCGTGACGACGACGAACGCGCCGCGATCCTCGGTGCCGCCTTGCGCGCGCACGCCTTCTGCGCCCAGCATCGCGACCAGCCGGCGCTGGCAGGCGAGCGAATAGCTGCGCAGCCGCGCAACGCCGATCCCGAGCGTAAAGAGCTGGCCGGCGCGCGCCTGATAAAACGGCAGCACGGGCGGCGTCGACTCCATCCAGCCGTCCCCGCCCGGCGCGTATTGCGGTGGGTCCGGACGCTCGTAGGTGAACGGCGCGGCCTTGGCGAACCAGCCGGTGTCGAGCGTGCGCAGGCCGCCGTCGAGATGGCGCGGGTGGACGTAGAGGAAGCACGCGCCGGGGCCGCCACGCAGGTATTTGTAGCTGCCGCCGACAGCGAAATCGGCGTCGAGCGCCGCGATGTCGAGCGGGAGGACGCCGAGCGCGTGATAGACGTCGATCAGCGCCTTGCCGCCCGCGCGATGCGTGGCGGCGACGATGTCCGGCAGGTCGGAAAGCCGCTGACCGGTGCCGAACATCACATCCGAGACGACGGTGAGGTCGGCACGCGCGCCGATCGCGGCCACGATGTCGGCCGTGTCGAAGCGCCCGTCGGCGCGCGGCTCGACCATCGCCAGATCGATGCGTCCACGCTGTGCATATTCGCGCAGGATGACGTCGAGCGAGTCGAATTCACCGCGCGTGGCCACGACGCGCGGAACGCCGTCGTGCGCATTGAGGACCGCGCGCAGGCCCTGGCCGGCGCTGGACTTCGGCACGACGCAGTCGTCACGCGGCGCGTCGAGCAGCAGCGCCAGCCGCGCGCGAAACGCCGCGATCTCGCAACTCCAGGCATCCCAGGCCCCGCCGAGGTCCGCATACCAGAGCCCGAGCCCTTCGCGGACGTCGTCCTCTGTCGCGTCGAGCGGGCGGCCGAGCGAATGGTTGGCGAGGTAGATGCGCTCGCCGTACGCGAGCTTGTGGCGGGAGAAGAGCGGGGCTACGTGACGTTCCACCACGTTCTCGGTGATCTCGCCCGGGCCGATCGCGCGCAACGCGGCGTCCAGTCGGGCGGCGGAAGTGGCGGAGGCGTCCATCGCCATTGCATTCTAGTCGCGCCCGCGCCCGCCGGCGCTCCCGAAACGATGAGCGGCGCCGGCGATCCGATGGCTTGCGAGGGTGGGAACGGGGACCGGGGCGCTGGCGTCGGCGCGACGCGGGACGGACAGCCGCCCGTCCTGCGTCAGCGTGCGGCGAGCGCCGCCCGGACGTCGATGAGCTCGGGAAAGAAGACTTGCTCGAGCGCGCGCTTCAGAAACCCGACACCCGACGAGCCGCCGGTGCCGGGCTGGTGCCCGATAATGCGCTCGACAGTCTTCATGTGGCGGAAGCGCCAGAGCTGGAAGCCTTCTTCGATATCGATCAGCTTCTCGCACATGTCGTAGGCGCCCCACCAGCGCTGCGGCTCGGTGTAGATCACGCGGAACACCGGCACGAGGTCCGGCTGGCGGACGTACGGCTGCGTGACATCGCGCTCCAGCGCCGCTTTGGGCACCGGCAGCCCGGCTCGCGCGAGATGGCGCAGGAATTCATCGTAGAGCGACGGTGCCTGCAGCAGGCGCGTCAGCTCGGCGTGCGCGGCGGGATCGTGGCGGAACACGTCGAGCATCGCCGGTTGCTTGTTGCCGAGCAGGAATTCGATCGCGCGGTACTGCGCCGACTGGAACCCCGACGACGAGCCGAGGGACGGCCGGAAGCGCTCGTACTCCGACGGCGTCAGCGTTTCCAGCACCGCCCATTGCTCGAAGAGCTGCTTCTGGATCAGCTTGACCCGCGCGAGGATCTTGAAATTCGCCTCGAGGTTGTCGGCGCGCACGTGCGCGACGGCCGCTTCGAGCTCGTGGATCATCAGCTTCATCCAGAGCTCGGAGACCTGGTGCTGGACGATGAACAGCATCTCGTCGTGGCACGCCGGCTCCCCGCCGGCGCCGGACAGCGGTTCCTGCGCCGCGAGCAGCCGATCGAGCCGGAGATACCCGCCGTACGTCAGGCGGTCGCGCAAATCGGTGACAATCCCGGGTTCGAGCGCACGCGCAGTCATGACGGGTTCCAGGGTAGCGTGAGCGACGGCGCAGTATAGCCAACGCAGCCGCCACCGGCGTCGTGTATCGGGCGCTTCGTCGCATCCCGGCGTGCGTCGCAACGCACGTTTGATAGGATGCGCGCCGATGACTCGCACGAACTCCCGCAGGGCCGCGCTCCGGGCAGCGCTGCCGCTCGTCGCCGCGCTGGCGCTGACCGCGCTCTCGGGTTGCGGCGAGCGCGCGGCGCAGCGCAGCGTGGCGCTGGCCGATTGCCGGCTGCCGCGCCTCGCGCAGGCAGCGCAGTGCGGCACGCTGCCGGTGCTCGAGGATCGCGCGCGTCCGGACGGCCGGAAGATCGATCTCTTCGTTGCCGTGCTCCCGGCGAACACGCTCACGCCCAAGCCCGATCCGTTCGTCATCCTCGCCGGCGGTCCCGGCCAGGCCGCTTCCCAGCTCGCGGCGTTTGCCGCGCAATTCAACACGCTACGCCGCACGCGCGACATCGTGCTCATCGACCAGCGTGGCACCGGCCGTTCGTCGCCGCTCGAGTGCATGGCGTTCGAGCCCGACCGCCGCGATGCGTTCGAGACGGACCCCGGCCCGCGCGCGCGACTGTGCGCCGACCAGTTGCGCATCAACGGCGTCGACGCCGCGCAGTACACGACCACGGCGTGGGTCGCCGATCTCGAGGCCGTCCGCGCCGCGCTCGGCTATCCACGTCTCAACCTCTGGGGCGGCAGCTACGGCTCGCGTGCCGCGCTCGAATATCTGCGCCGCTATCCCGACCGCGTGCGCACGGTCGTGCTCGACGGCGTCGTACCGCCGGCGATGAAGGTCTCGCTCGACGTATGGCGCACGCGCGACGACGCGCTGTCGGCCATCATCGACGCGTGCCGCGAGTCGGCCAAGTGCCTGATGTCCCATCCGGACCCGGCGGCGACGCTCGCCGCGATCGCCGCCGATCTCGGACCGGAGGGCAAGCGCGTCTCCGTCATCGATCCGCGCACGGGTTCCGTCATCGACGCAACGATCGATTTCGACCTCGTCGTGGGCGCGTTGCAGCCGCTCACGTATTCGCCCGAGCTCGGTGGCATGATCCCGGAGCTCCTCGACCGCGCCAGCGACGGCGACTACGCACCGCTCGTCGCCACGACGGACCTCATCACCGGCAACCTCGCCGAGCAGATGAACGCCGCGCTCCACTACTCGGTCACCTGCGCCGAGGATGTGCCGCGCATCGACGCGGCGGCGCGCGTGCGCGCCCTCGACGGCGTCCGGGCGCGGGACCTCGCCGGGCTCGTCATCGGCGTGTGCGACGTCTGGCCGCGAGGCGCGATGCCGGACGATTTCGCCACGCCCGTGGCAAGCGACGTTCCCGTGCTGCTGTTGTCGGGTGCGCTCGATCCGGTCACGCCGCCCGCGTATGCGGAGGCCGTCGCGAAGACGCTCACGCACAGCCGGCAGATCGTCGCCGGCGGGTTCGGCCACATCGTGTCGGCGCAAGGCTGCGCGCCGCGCCTCATCGCCACGTTCGTCG
>Ga0068858_100004482_pt1 | contig 13691 bp, 13 predicted proteins | sample KBSSwiS12_FD_66589 | JGI IMG/M metagenome (GOLD analysis project Ga0068858, IMG submission 66589) | Switchgrass rhizosphere microbial communities from Kellogg Biological Station, Michigan, USA - KBS Switchgrass S1-2 | ecosystem: Host-associated > Plants > Roots > Rhizosphere > Soil ... | reverse complement strand
CGGCGGCGTCTGAGAGGCGGCTCGCCCCCTCCACCCCCCGCTCTGCGGCCGGCTGCGCCGGCCTCGGCGGGCGGTCCCCCTCCCGCCGCTTCGCGGGGGAGGTAGGTCGTACTTCCACCCCTTGCGCCGGTTCTGGATGTCCGCTTGCCGCAGGCGGGCGACACATGGTTCTCGGGGATCGATCCGCGGCCCGGTTACCGCCGCAAGCCCCGGCGCTCACACCCTCAGGATCGGGCCGGGATAACTCGCCACCCTCTCGTCCGCCGTCACCAGCATCACGCCCTCGGCGACAGCCTGAGCGACCAGCATGCGGTCGAACGGATCCTTGTGCAGAGCGGGCAATCGGCCGACCGCCGCGGCGTGGCCGCCGGTGACCGGCAGCTCTTCATAGCCGTTGTCCAGCAACCCCCGCCGCAGCAGACCCGGGTCGGCCTTGAAATCCGCACGCCCCAAGCCGGCCTTGATGGCGACCTCCCAGATGCTGGCCGCGCTGAACAGCAGTGCGTTTTCGGCGTCGAGCAGCAGGTCCTCGGCCGTTGGCGGAAGACCCGAGCCCGCGGCCGCCCAGAGCAGCAGATGGGTGTCGAGAAGCAGCTTCACTCGGACGCGCCGAACATCTGCTCGATCTCGACCTCGGCCATTCGATCGAAGTCCGAGGGAACCGTGATCTGCCCCGAAAGGAAGCCGATCCGACGCACCGGCAAGGAGGCCGGCGCATCGAGCGCCGAGACCTTGACGAGCGGTCTGCCGGCCTTGGCGATGACGAAGGGCTCTCCGTTTGTCGCCTGCTCTATCAGTTTCGACAGATGGGTCTTTGCGTCGTGGATGTTGAATGTCTTCATCAGCGCCTACCGGACTTAGTCCGGTAAACTTAGTTCAAAAACCAGCCTTGCGCCAGCCTACTCCGCCGCGTCCAGCGGCAGTTCGTCCTGCCGAGCGTCTTCGTCCACCTCGATCGGAACCTGGCCCATCATCGCCAGCTTCACCGGCGCCCAGCTCAAGCGGTGGATCTCGCAGGGACCGAGCGCGACCAGCGCCTCGGCGTGGGCCGAGGCGCCATAGCCCTTGTGGCGGGCGAAGCCGTAGCCGGGATAGAGGCCGTCCATCTCGACCATCAGCCGGTCGCGGGCGACCTTGGCCAGGATCGAGGCGGCGGCGATCGACTTCGACTTTCCGTCGCCGCCGACCACGGTCTTCACCTCGCACGGCAGCGGGAAGCGATAGGCGCCGTCGACCAGGGCGTATTTCGGCGGGATCGCCAGCGCCTCGACCGCCCGGCGCATGGCCAGGCCGGTGGCGTGCAGGATGTTCAGCTCGGCGATCTCCTGGACCGAGGCGAAGCCGACGCCCCAGGCCAGCGCGCGGCCCTTGATCTCGATTTCGAGCGCCTCGCGGGTCTTGGCCGACAGCTTCTTGGAATCGTCGAGACCCTTGATCGGCTTCTTCGGGTGCAGGATCACCGCCGCGGCGCTGACCGGCCCGGCCCAGGGGCCGCGGCCGGCCTCGTCGACGCCGCAGACCGGCCCGTCGATGAAGGCCTTCTCCAGGATCAGGGTGGGACCCTTCATCAGCGCGCCATCGCCTTCACCGGCGCGTGCCGGAAGCAGCCGGTCAGGTGGTCGTTGACGATGCCGACGGCCTGCATCCAGGCGTAGACGATCACCGGCCCGACGAACTTGTAGCCCTTGGCCTTCAGCGCCTTCGACATCTCGACGGCGAGCGGCGTCTGGGCCGGCACCTGGCCGACCTCGTCCCAGGCGTTCTGCAGCGGCCTGCCGTCGGTGAAGCTCCAGCAGAAGGCGGCGAAATCCTCGCCCGCCTCGCGCATGTCGAGATAAAGCCGGGCGCCGTTGATGGCGGCGTCGATCTTGGCGTTGGAGCGCACGATGCCTGGGTCGGCCATCAGCCGCGCCCGCTCGGCGTCGCCATAACGGGCGACCTTTTCCGGATCGAAGCCGTCGAAGGCGGCGCGGAAGGCCTCACGCTTGCGCAGGATGGTGATCCAGGCCAGCCCGGCCTGGAAGCCGTCGAGCACCAGCTTCTCCCACAGCGCGCGCGCATCGTACTCCGGCACGCCCCACTCGTGGTCGTGGTAGGCCTCGTAAAGCGGGTCGCCGGCCATGCCGCGCCAGCCGCACCTGAGCAGGGGAGCGTCCATCGGCGCGACTTTCAGCCGAGCCCGGCGGCAAGCACAAGCGGGCTTTTCGGCGGAATCCGGACGCGGCTTCGAACTGTCGCAGACTGCCGGCGGGGTCTACGCCGGCGTCGCGTCTCCGAGGGCCTCGACGATCCAGGCCGGGGGTTCCACCGCGACCGGGCGGCCGTCGACCGTCAGCTCGCCTCCGAGGCGATCCAGCCGCAGCAGGGCCATCGCCCGTCCCTCGACGCCCGAGCAGACCTCGCCGGCGCGCAAGCTCCCGGCCAGCACCTCGGCGCCCGGCGCGGGCGGGGCGCCCGCGAAGACGATCGGCAGCATGCGGGTCTTGATCTGGCCGCGACGCTTCATCCGCGACGTCGTCTCCTGGCCGACGAAACAGCCCTTCTTGAAATCGATCCCGCCCAGCAGGTCGAAGTCGGCCTCGATCGGATAGGTCTTCTCCGAGCCCCAGTCGGCCGGGCCGGGAACGCCCAGGCTCAAGCGGTAGGCCTCATAGGCGGCCTCGTCGGCGATCTCGGCGTCGGCCGGCGGGGGCGCGCCATAGCCGCGCCAGCCCAGCGCCGGCAGGCGAGGATCGCGGACGAAGAGATTCTCGCCTTGAGAGGAAGGGGTGTCGCATGCGCCGCAAACGCCCCCTCCGTCCCTTCGGGCCACCTCCCCCGCGTTGCGGTGGAGGATCTGAGCCGTAGATGCTCCACCGCTTGCGGGCGTTGCGGCGTCGGCCGGGAACAGCGCCGACACCGCCGCCTCGTCGGGGGCGATCTCGACCTTGGCGCGCAGCCGGTAGAGGGAGAGGCGCTGGATCATGGCGGCGCGATGCTCGCGGGCCACGTCGAGCCGGCAGCCGTCCTCGCGGCCAACCACGAAAAGATCCCAGATCAGCCGCCCCTGCGGGGTCAGCAGGCCGGCGAAGCGCGCCTCGCCCGGCGCCAGGGTCTCGACGTCCTGGGTGAGCAGGCCCTGCAGGAAGCTGCGCCAGTCTGCGCCGCCCACGGCGATGAGGGCGCGGCCCGGAAGCTCGGCGAAGGTCGGCTTGCTGGTCATCGAATCAATTTGGGCGCAGCGGCGGTGGAGCGCCAGCGGCGTGCGGCCTATAGATAACGAATGCCTCGCGGGTCCTTCCCGATTCTGTTCATCACGGCGACCAACATCGGCGACGCCGTGCTGTCGTCCGGCCTGATCAAACGGCTGTCGGAGGAGATCCCCAACGCCCGCTTCACCATCGTCGCCGGCCCGGCGGCCGCGCCGCTGTTCGCCTGCACGCCGAACCTCGACGAGGTGATCGTCTTCACCAAGCAGAAGGACGGCAGCCACTGGTTCGACCTGTGGCGCAAGGTGCGCGGGCGCCGCTGGGGCCTGGTGGTGGACCTGCGCGGCTCGGCGATTTCGCGGCTGATCTCCACCCGGCGCCGCGCCGTGCACCGCAAGGTCGCCGGTGAGCCGGTCCACAAGGTGATGGAGGCCGCGCGGGTCCTGAAGATCGAGGAGGAGCCCGCCGCCCCCTACATCTATGTCTCGCCGGAGGTGGAGGCCTACGCCAGCGACCTGCTCGCCGGCCAGGGACCGATCCTGGCCATGGCGCCGGCCGCCAACTGGGTCGGCAAGACCTGGCCGCTGGAGCGGTTCTCCCGCGTCGCCATGCGCCTGCTGGGCTCCGACGGACCGATGAAGGGCGGGCGGCTGATGGTGCTGGGCGGGGCCAGCGAACGCAAGGTCGCCCTGGGGCTGAAGGACTGCGTCCCGCGCCACCGCTTCATCGACCTCGCCGGCCAGGTCGACCTCGTCACCGCCTTCGCCTGCCTGCGGCGCGCGCGGCTGTTCATCGGCAACGACAGCGGCACCATGCACCTGGCGGCCGCCTCCGGCGCGCCGACGCTTGGCCTGTTCGGCCCCTCGGACGAGCGGCGCTACGCCCCCTGGGGCCCGAACACCCGGGTAGTGCGCGGCGGACGCAGCTACGAGGAGATCATGGCCAGCGACCCGGGTTCGAACCAGGCGCTCTGCCACATGATGGATTTGAGTGTAGACCGGGTCTACGAGGCCGCCCGCGCCCTGCTGGCGCAGACCGAGCCCAAAGCCGCGCCCACCTCCTAAAGGAAGCCCCTCATGGCTGAGACCTTCGACCTGATCGTTCGCGGCGGCGAGGTGGTCAACCACGCCGGCCGCGGCCTGGCCGACGTCGGCGTGCGCGGCGGCAAGGTGGCGGCGATCGGCGACCTGGGCCAGGCCTCCGCCGGCGAGGTGTTCGACGCTACAGGCCTGACCGTGCTGCCCGGGGTCATCGACACCCAGGTGCACTTCCGCGAGCCCGGCATGGAGTGGAAGGAAGACCTCGAGACGGGCAGCCGCGCGGCGGTGCTGGGCGGCGTCACCGCCGTCTTCGAGATGCCCAACACCGAGCCCACCACCACCGACGCCGAGGCCCTGGCCGACAAGCTCGGCCGCGCCGCCGGGCGCATGCATTGCGACCACGCCTTCTATGTCGGCGGCACCCACGAGAACGCCGCCTGGCTCGGCGAGCTGGAGCGGCTGCCCGGCTGCTGCGGGATCAAGGTCTTCATGGGCGCCTCGACCGGCAGCCTGCTGGTGCAGGACGACGAGGGCGTGGAGCAGGTGCTGCGCCACGTCAACCGCCGCGCCGCCTTCCACTCGGAGGACGAGTACCGCTTGGCCGAGCGCCGGCCGCTCGCCCGGACCGGCGACTGGACCAGCCATCCGGAGGTGCGCGACGCCCAATCGGCCATCCAGTCCACCGAGCGGCTGGTGCGCATCGCCCGCAGCCTCGGCAAGCGCATCCACGTGCTGCACGTGACCACGCGCGACGAGATCGCCTTCCTGGCGGCCCACAAGGATGTCGCCAGCGTCGAGGTGACGCCGCAGCACCTGACCCTCGCCGGCCCGGAAGCCTATCAGCGGCTGCAGGGCTACGCCCAGATGAACCCGCCGATCCGGGAGGCCGAGCATCGCGCCGGCCTGTGGGGCGGCGTCGCCAGCGGCGTCGCCGACGTGCTGGGGTCTGACCACGCGCCGCACACCTCGGAGGAAAAGGCCCGCCCCTATCCGGCCTCGCCCTCGGGAATGCCCGGGGTGCAGACCCTGCTGCCGGTGATGCTGACCCATGTGGCGGAAGGCCGGTTGAGCCTGGAGCGGCTGGTCGACCTCACCAGCCACGGCGCCAACCGCCTCTTCGGCCTGGCCGACAAGGGCCGGCTGGCGACCGGTTTCGACGCCGACCTGACGATCGTCGACCTGAAGGCCCGCCGGACGATCAGCCACCGGATGATGGCCAGCCGGGTCGGCTGGACGCCGTTCGACGGGATGGAGGCCAAGGGCTGGCCGATCGCCACCATCATCCGCGGACGGGTGGTGATGCGCGACGACGAGGTCGCCGCCCCGCATCTCGGCCAGCCGGTCCGGTTCCTCGAGACCCTGGCGGGCTGACTCCGCAAAATCGGCATGACGCCCTTATTTTCACGGTTGTAAGCAGGCGTGGCAGCGGGGCGGAGTCCGGTCATGAGCGGGGGAGAGCACGAAGACGGGCCTGCCCCGTCGCGCCGCCTGCGCGCGCGTCTCCTACCCTCGCAACATAAGCATGGCGCGCCGTCGATCCGCGCGCGCCTGGTTCTGCTGGTCCTCGTTCTTCTGGTCCCGCCGCTGTTGCTTGCCGGCGTGCTGCTCTGGAGCCTGCATCAGCAGGTCAACCGCATGCAGGACCGGCAGCTGTCGGCGACGGCGCGGACGCTCGGCCTGGTGGTGGACGCCCGGATCGGCGAACAGGCCGCCGCCCTGCAGGGGCTGGCGGTTTCAAGCTTGCTGACGAGCGGCGACTGGGCGGGCTTTTCGGCTCAGGCGCGGGCGGCTCTGTACGGTTCGGAGTCCTGGGTGGTCGTGCAGTTCCCCAGTGGGGAGCAGGTGGTCAACACCTTCCCTGGCCCACGCACGGCCGGGGCGACTGCCCCGCCGAGACGGGTGCAGGCCGCCACCTCGTCGGGCAGGCGCGGCCCGTTCCGGGTGTCCAACCTCACCTGGGGCCCGGTGGCCCGTCAGCCCGTCATCGTCGTCGGCAGGACGGTCGTGCTCGACAAGGGAGGCACGGCGAACCTCAGCGTGGTGACGCCGGCGGCGAGCTTCAGCAGGCTCCTGGCCCGCCAGGAGCTGCCGCCCCGCTGGACCGCCACCGTCTTCGACGCCGATCGGCGCCTGGTCGCGCGCAGCCGCGACGGCGACAGGTTCGTCGGCTACCAGGCCTCGTCGAGTACGATCAGAGCCCTGGCCACCGAGCGCCACCTCGTCCTGCACACCCACACGCTGGACGGCGTCGCCGGGATCACCGCCTTCGCCGAGCTTCCCGGCTATGGATGGACCGCGGTGGTGGCGATGCCGCGGGACGAAGCCGTCGGCGTGACCGAACAGGCCATGCTGCTGGTCGTGGTCATCGGCGCGCTGTTGATCCTGGCCGCCGTCAGCCTCGCGCTGCGAATGGGCGGAAGCATCGCCAGGCCGGTCGAGACCGTCGCCCGCGCCGCGTCCGACTGGGTCGCCGGAGCCGACGCCAACTTCCCCGCCGAGACCGGACTGTCGGAGACGGACGGTTTGAGCCGCGCCTTCGCCGCAGCGCTACAGGCCGTCGAACAGCGTGACGAGCGGCAGAAGCTGTTGATGAACGAGCTGAACCACCGGGTTAAGAACACGCTGGCCACGGTGCAGGCCGTGGCCCTGCACACCCGCGCCGGCGCGGCCTCGACCGAGGCCTACCACGCGGCCCTGGAGGGGCGGGTGATCGCCATGAGCCGGGCCCACGAGATCCTCACCCGCACCGCTTGGGAGGGCGCGGAGTTCAGCGACCTGGCCCGCGAGACGCTCGACGCCTTCGCCGGCCAGCAGCTGAAGATCGAAGGACCGTCGATCCAGGTCGCCCCGACGGACGCGCTGAACCTGGCGCTGATCCTCTATGAGCTGGCGACCAACGCCGCCAAGCACGGGGCGCTGTCGCAGCCTGGCGGCGAGGTGGTGCTGGGGTGGCGGCTGGTCGACGGACAGGTGCGGGTTTCATGGGTGGAGTCCGGCGGGCCGACCGTCCGGCCGCCGGCGCGCCGAGGCTTCGGCTCGCGCCTGATCACCCGCGCCACCCGTGACCTGCAGCCCTCCATGTTCCGCTTCGATCCCGAAGGGGTGCGCTGCAGCTTCACTCTCGCCGCACGCCGCGGCTGAGCGACCCGCAGAAGGCGCTTCCCAAGCCAGGCGCCGCCCGCAGCCGCCACGCCGAAACCATCCGCGCCCTCTTCGCCGATCCGCCGGACGCCGAGGTGATGCTGTTCGACGCGGCCATATCCGCCCCTTCAGGACCTCTGCAGGGGATGATCTTTGCGTCGCGCCTGGATCGCGGCCGGGGTAGGGTGGCGGTCATGCGCCGGCCGCTACCCACGCCTGAGGAAGCCATGCGGATCCTCACCGCCAAGCGGACGCGTCCGCAGCGCCGGCCGCCGCCGCCGGCGGGGCGGGCGCTGAACAAGACGCTGAAGGCGCTGGACGAGCGGTTCGGCCAGGGGCCGGGGGCGCTCACCGCCCGCTGGCGCGAGATCGTCGGGCCGGAGATCGCCAAGCGCACCGAGCCGGTGAAGCTGGTGAAAGGCCGCAACGGCGCGCCCTCGTCGCTGGAAATCCGCGTGGCGGGCCCGTCGGCGGCCATCGTCCAGCACCAGGCCCACGACATCCTGGCGCGGGTGAACCTGTTCCTCGGCTCCGAGGCGGTGCAGAAGCTGCGCATCGTCCAGGGCCCGCTGCGCGCCGCCGCCGAGCCCCCGACGCCGCCGCGCAGGCGCCCCGTCCCGCTCGATGCGGCGACGGAAGCCCAGCTCTCCCGGGATCTCGCCGACGCCCCCGAAGGGCCGTTGAAGGAGGCGCTGACCCGGCTCGGCCGCGCCGTCCTGCGCCGAGATAGCTAGACAAGGTCCGCCGGGAATCGGGCTTTAATGCTTTCTTCGGATTCAGGGACCTCGCCGATGTTCAGCCGCCGCCTCCTTCTCGCCGCCGCCATCGCGGGCCTCAGCCTGGCCGGATGCAACAAGGGCGCGAGCGGCCCCAACACCGACGACATGAGCCTCGGGTCCGCCGGCGCCAAGGTGCAGGTGACGGAATACGCCTCGGCCAGCTGCAGCCACTGCGCCAAGTTCAACAACACCGTCTTCCCGGCCTTCAAGGCCAAGTACGTCGACTCCGGCAAGGTGCACTACACGCTGAAGGAATTTTTGACCCCGCCGGAGGAGGTCGCCGCGGCCGGCTTCCTGGTCGCGCGCTGCGCCGGCAAGGACAAGTATTTCACCGTCCTCGACGCCATCTACAAGAACCAGGCGGAGATGTTCCAGACCGGCGACTTCCGCGGCGTGCTGCTGCGCATCGCCCAGTCGTCGGGGATGACCGAGGACCAGTTCAACAAGTGCGTATCCGACCCGGACGCCCTGAAGGCGCTGAACGCGCGGGTGCAGAAGGCGATCAACGACGACAAGATCACCGGCACGCCGACCTTCTTCGTCAACGGCAAGAAAGTCGCCGAGGGCGAGGTGACGCTGGCGCAGCTCGACGCGGCCATCGCCGCGGCGTCGAAGTAGCCGCCCCATGCCGTCGAGCCGTCGCCTCCTGTTGAGCGCCGTCCTGGCCCTGGCGGCCGGCGCGGCGCTGGCTGCTCCGGCGACGAAGCTTCCGCCTGCGCCCGGCGACATGAGCCTGGGCTCGCCGAAGGCCAGGGTGCAGGTGGTGGAGTACGCCTCGCTGAGCTGTCCGCACTGCGCCAGGTTCAACGCCGAGGTCTTCCCCGCCTTCAGGGCCAAGTACGTCGACACCGGCAAGGTCCGCTACACCCTGCGCGAGATGCTCACCCCGCCGGCCGAGGTCGCCGCCGCGGGCTTCCTGATGGCGCGCTGCGCCGGGCCGGGAAAATACTTCAAGGTCGTCGACGCGGTGTTTCGCAGCCAGGCGCAGTGGGACGGAGCGATCAAGCCGATCTTCCTGGCGATCGCCAAGGACAACGGCCTGAGCGAGCCCCAATTCGAAGCCTGCCTGAGCAGCGACGCGGGATACGCCGGCGTCAATGCGCGGGTGAAGTCGGCGATCGACGCCGGCGTCAACTCCACGCCGACCTTCTTCATCGACGGCAAGAAGTACGAGGGCGAAATGAACCTGCAGCAACTCGACGACGCGATCCGCGCGGCCGGCAAATAGGGAGGCTGAGCTAGCCGTGCACTTTCAGCGGCTACGACTGTCCGGCTTCAAGTCGTTCGTCGATCCGACGGAGTTTCGGATCGAGCCCGGCCTGACGGGCGTCGTCGGGCCGAACGGCTGCGGCAAGTCGAACCTCCTGGAAGCGCTGCGCTGGGTGATGGGCGCCAACTCCGCCAAGGCGCTGCGCGCCGGCGGCATGGACGATGTGATCTTCGCCGGCTCCGGCGGGCGCGCCTCGCGCAACCACGCCGAGGTCCAGCTCACCATCGACAACGCCGAGCGGCGGGCGCCGCCGAGCTTCAACGACCATCCGGTGCTGGAGGTGGTGCGCCGCATCGACCGCGGCGCCGGCTCGACCTACCGCATCAACGGCCGTGAGGTGCGCGCCCGCGACGTCCAGCTGCTCTTTGCAGATGCGTCGACGGGCTCGAATTCGCCGGCGCTGGTGCGCCAGGGGCAGATCTCCGAACTGATCGGCGCGAAGCCGCAGAACCGGCGGATGATCCTGGAAGAGGCGGCCGGCGTCTCCGGCCTGCATTCGCGGCGCCACGAGGCGGAGCTGCGCCTGCGTGCGGCCGAGGCCAACCTCGCCCGCCTCGACGACGTCGCCCGCGAGCTGGAGAGCCAGCTCAACCGGCTGCGGCGGGAGGCGCGCCAGGCGGAACGCTACAAGAAGCTCTCGGCCGAGATCCGCGCGCTGCAGGCCGCGGTGCTGTTCGCCCGCTGGAACGAGGCGCGCGAGGCCGCCGAGCGGTTGACCTCCGAGGCCCACGCCGCGGTGCGGGCGGTGGAGGCGACCGCCCGCGCCGCCGCCCAGGCGACGCAGCGGGCGGCCGCCGCCGAGGCGGCGCTGAAGCCGCTGCGCGAGGCCGAGACCGTGTCGGCCGCCATCCTGCACAAGCTGGCGATCGACAAGGAACGGCTCGACCGCGAGGCCGAGGCCCACGCCGCCGAGCTTGGCCGTCTGTCCGGGGAGATCAGCCGCATCGACGTCGACCGCGCCCGCGAGGCGCAGATCGTCGAGGATGCGGACGCCTCGCTGAAGCGGTTGCTGGGAGACCTCGCCGCGCTGGAGGCCGCGGTCGCCGCCGCGCCCGAGCGGACGCCGCAACTGGAGGCCGCCGCCCGCGCGGCCGAAGCCGCCCGCGCCGACGCCGACGCCGGGGTCGAGCGGCTCGCCGCTCAGGTCGCCGCCGACGAAGCCCAGCGCCGCGCGTCCGCCCAGCGGGTGCAGGAGGCCGAGGCGCGGCTCACCCGCACCCAGCGGGCCCTCGACCAGGCCCGCCGCGAGCGCGACGCCCTGGGCGCGGTCGCCAACCCGAGGGCGATCCAGGCGCGTTCGGACCTCGAGGCCGCCGAGGCGGCGCTGGCCGCCGCGCGCGCGGCGCTGGACGCCGCCGAGGAGGCGCGGGCCCGGGCCATCGCGGGGGAAGCCGCCGCCCGCGACGCCGCGCGCAAGCTCGACGACCAGCTCGGCCGCCAGACGGCCGAGGCCCGCGCCCTGGCCAGCATCGCCGCCCAGAGCCGCCGCGGCGGCTTCGCCTCGGCCTTGGAGTCCGTGCGGCCCGACCGCGGCTACGAGGCGGCGCTGGCGGCGGCCCTGGGCGACGACCTGGACGCCGCGCTGGACGCCAAGGCCCCGGCCTACTGGGGCGGCCGCGAGGCGGCGGCGCCCGCCTGGCCGGAGGGGGCGACGCCGCTCGGGCCGCTGGTCGAGGCGCCGGCGGCGCTGGCGGCGCGGCTGGCCTTCACCGCCCTGGTCGCCCGCGCCGACGGCGAGCGGCTGCAGGGCCGGCTGGCGCCGGGGTGCCGGCTGGTCACCCGGGAGGGCGACCTCTTCCGGTGGGACGGATTCACCGCCCGCGCCGAGGCGCCCAAGCCGGCCGCCGTGCGGCTGGAGCAGAAGACCCGGCTCGCCGAGCTGGAGGCTGAGATCGAGGTCCTGGAACCCAGGGCCAAGGCCGCGCGCGAAGCGCTGGGACAGGCCGCCGCCGGCCTGCGCGCGGCCGAGGAGGCGCTGAAGTCCGCCCGCCGCGAGCCGCCGGCCTGGGAGCAGAAGGCCGCCGCCGCCCGCCAGGCGCTCGCCCGCTTCGAGCAGGAGGCCGCCCGCAAGGAGGCCCAGGCGGCGTCGCTCGACGACCTGATCGGCCGCTTCGAGGCCGAGCTGGCCGAGCACCGCACGGCCTTCGATCAGGCTCGCGCCGAAGCCGGCGAGGGGGCGCCGGCGTCCGACCTGCCGGGCGAGCTGGCGCAGGCGCGCGCCGCCCAGGGCCAGGCCCGGGAGGCGGCGAACGCCGCCCGCAGCGCCCTCGAACAGGAAGTCCGCGAACGCGACGGCCGCGCGCGCCGGCTGGAGAGCCTGACCCGCGACCGCGACGACTGGATGCGCCGCGCCCAGGCCGCGGCCCGGCGGCTGGAGACCCTGGCCGAGGCGCGCGGCAAGGCCGAGGCCAGCTTGCGCGCCGCCGAGGCCGCCCCCGGCACGCTGGAGGCCCGCCGCGCCGAACTGCTCGACCAGCTCGCCGCCGCCGAAGCGCGCCGCGCCAGGTCCTCCGACGCCCTGGCCGGCGGCGAGCAGGAGCGCACCGAGGCCGACCGCGGCCTGCGCGCCGCCGAGGCCGCCGCCGCCGAGGCCCGCGAGGTCCGCGCCAGCCTGGCGGCCCACGCCGAGGCGGCGCAGCAGCGGCTGGCCGAGGTCGCCGAGCAGATCCGCGAGACCGCGCGCGTGGAGCCTAAGGAGCTGGCGCGCCAGCTGGCCGACGAGGCGGTGGCCATTCCCGCCGACCCGGGCGGCGTCGAGGCCCACCTGCGCAGCCTCGAACGCCAGCGCGACGGCATCGGTCCGGTCAACCTGCGCGCCGAGGAGGAGGCGGGCGAGCACGCCGCGCGGCTGCACACCATGCAGACCGAGCGCGCCGACCTGTCCGGCGCCATCGCCCGGCTGCGCCAGGGAATCGACGAGCTGAACGGCGAGGGGCGCGAGCGGCTGGTGACGGCCTTCGACATCATCAACGCCCACTTCAAGACCCTGTTCGCCACCCTCTTCGAAGGCGGCCAGGCGGAGCTGCGGCTGGTGGAGTCCGAGGATCCGCTGGAAGCCGGCCTGGAGATCTACGCCTGCCCGCCGGGCAAGCGGATGGCGACCATGAGCCTGATGAGCGGCGGCGAGCAGGCGCTGACCGCCGCGGCGCTGATCTTCGCGGTGTTCCTGGCCCAGCCGGCGCCGATCTGCGTGCTGGACGAGGTCGACGCCCCGCTCGACGACGCCAACGTCGACCGCTTCTGCAACATGCTCGACGAGATGGCGCGGCGGACCAAGACCCGCTTCATCGCTATCACCCACAATCCGGTGACCATGGCGCGGATGGACCGGCTGTTCGGGGTGACCATGGGCGAGCGCGGCGTGTCGCAGCTGGTCTCCGTCGACCTGCATCAGGCGGCGGCCATGGCGGCGCAATAAGGCGCCGGCTGGGCGGATATTTCGAGATTGTAGCGCAAGCTTGGCGGCAGATGCGTCAAACCGCCCGTTTTTCGTTATTAATCAGACAGATACGATTTAGTTGCCCAGCCTTGACGCCCTGCACTGCGCTCTATAGGTTCCGCGCGACTTTCGAAGCCCCCGCCGCGGCGACGTCGTGGTCGCCAGGATCTTGAGCGACGCATGCCGCCCCCGGAAGAGACGCGTGAAGAGGCGATCCGTCGCCTTCAGCAGAGGGCCGGCGCGCTGGAAGCGCGCACGGACCAGACGCCGCGCGACTATGGCTCTCAGGCGCATAGCTACGGCTATCGCCTGCTGGGCCTGCTTTTGGGCGGGGTGTTTGTCGGGTTGGGGTTCGGCTTTGCGATCGATGCGGTCGCCGGGACGAAGCCTTGGGGAACAATCATCGGGGTCCTGGTGGGCTTCGGCGTCTCAGTCTGGCTGACCGTCCGGTCCGCCCGTGAAATGAGCGCGGAAGCCGCCCGGGAATGGGGTCCGCCAAAGGACCTCGGCCCCGACGAGAGTGACGACCTTTAGAGGAGTTCGAGGCGGCATGGCCGACCCGATGCACCAGTTCGAGATCCACAAGATCGTGGATCTGCCCGATTTCACCCTGCCGGGGATCGGGACCATCGACATGGCGTTCACCAACTCGACGCTGGCGATGACCCTCGCCGCGGCCCTGGTCGTCCTGTTCATGGCCTTGGTGACCGCCAGGCCGCAGGTCGTGCCCGGTCGCCTGCAGGTGATCGGCGAAGGCGTGTTCAGCTATATCGACAATCTGGCGGTGGGGATCATCGGCCATGAGGGCCGCAAGTTCTTCCCCTTCGTCTTCAC
>Ga0068858_100004478_pt1 | contig 13696 bp, 10 predicted proteins | sample KBSSwiS12_FD_66589 | JGI IMG/M metagenome (GOLD analysis project Ga0068858, IMG submission 66589) | Switchgrass rhizosphere microbial communities from Kellogg Biological Station, Michigan, USA - KBS Switchgrass S1-2 | ecosystem: Host-associated > Plants > Roots > Rhizosphere > Soil ... | reverse complement strand
GACCTCTTTAATCACGAGGTCATCTTCGACAAAAGTCCCGCCGGCGACGATGTTCCCCGTTACATCGACAATATCGCGCCGCTCATGCGCCTTTTTCCCTCGGAAGTCGACGGCACGCATAAAATCTTTCTCCACTACATCGAAGGCGAGTGCGAGTCCTGGAGTTTTAAAGTCAACGATGCTTACGCTGAGAACTGGATCAAGACCGATCTTGAGCGCGGCCTTCATCGGCGCCACAAGGAGCGCAAATTTGGCATGGGTTGCCTCGAGGACTGGAAGCGCAATATCGCGAACCTGATCGAAGGTTTCCACAAAGCGGTACAGCCGTTCGAGCAAATCCTGGCCGATCGCCCTTTCCTCACCGGGAATCAACCTGTCTATGCCGACTACGCTCTCTGCGGTGTCATCGGTAATTTTCTTTTTCCCGGCAATACGGCGCTTCCTGAGAACTGCCTCATGCTGGAGGCTTGGTACACCAAAATGCGTGCGGGCAACTTTCGCACCCAGCTCGACGATGCTCAATTGGGCGAGCTCGACACCAATAGCGCTGGTTCAAATATTCTCGCCGACATCACGGATGTTGAAAAAGCGATCGTGGAACTCAAGTTCCGCCCCGGCGCCTATGCGCTCAATGTCTCGCCCGGAAACGGCCACACAGCAATCTACCTCGCGGAAAAGGGATTCAATGTCACCGCCTCCGCCACCACGGCGGCGGAATTAGAGCCCACGGTCAAACTCGCGGCCGAGAAAAAGGTGACAATCCACTTTCAGGAACATCCGCCGGAACAGTTGCCTTATGCGGACAACGCCCTCGGGCTTGTCATCAGCCACATGGAGTCGCGCCATTTCTCCGCGCCAGAAAGTTTTGTCCGCGAATCCGCCCGCACGCTGAAGACTTACGGCTATCTCGTCATCATCGACAGCACCGTCCCGGACGACCATATCGAGGCCAATCATTGGATGAACGCCCTCGAGAAATTGCGCGATCCACGTCACAATCGTTATGTCACGCCCGCGCAATGGCGCGCCTGGTGCCAGCACTGTGGACTCACCGTCACCAAGTCCACGCTGGCAACGGTGAAGATGCCCGATCTGAACTGGTATTTCAACGTGGCCAATACACCGCCGGAGAATCGCAAGAAGGTTCTCGAAATGCTGGCCAAGGCGCCGACCCCTGTCCGCGAACTTTTCAAGATCGGACAGGAGGACGGCAAGATCGTCTGGTACTGGCGTCGACTGACGTTTATTGCCGGCAAGATTTAAAAGGTAGCCGTCGCACTCCGTGCGACGGACTTGGACAACTGACCCGCGCACGGAGTGCACGGGCTACCTCTCAATTCGTTTTCGCGGAAGTGACTAACTGCGTCTGCCCGCCCGACTCCTCCGTGACATAGGATCCATGGGTCAGGTTGGCCAGGCTTTTCAGCAAGACCTGGGCATCCGTGTTGGCGCGCGGAGAAATGCCAATGACCGTTATCGCCGGACCATGATCCGCCGGATTTAGGATGTCCCTGGCCTGGTTCGTTAAATCGGCCAGGTTGGTGTTTAAGTCCCCATCGCTGACCAAAAGCAGATTGCCTGCTCCCAATTGCATGGCGGAAGTCAGGCCCGCAGGCAGATTGGTACCGCCTCCGCAATCGATATCCTGGTGGATGAAACGGATCGCCGCTTCGCGGGTCGAGTTCGACGCTTCAACGAGAGGGCCGCTGTTCTTCGCCGTCAGAGAGTAAACGGTAATGGCAAAAGGTGTGCCGTCCTTCAGCGCACGGATACGCTGGCTGAGGACCTCTCGCGCTTGGGCCAGTCGGGTGGAACCGGAAGAGGCTTCGTACATACTTCCCGAGATATCGAGAATAAAGACAACGCCATCACGCCCGTTGAGCTTGGGGGCCGGGCTCGGGGAGAGCACCGCTTCTGGCGGTAACGCCCGGATGTTGGCGTTCGGGTTCACTTCCAAGGCCAGGGTGAGCGGAGGGGGCAGCGCTTTTGCCGTTGGGACTTTAACTTCGACTGGGGGAGGCGGAGTGGTAGGAACTGCAGGTGCCTTTTCGATAACAGCAACGGTGACCGGCTGCGCGGGTGCGGACTTCACCGGCACGGCCTGTGGCGTGTAAGTCGATTCCTCGGAACTAAGCAGCACCATGACGGGCGTTTCCTTCTCGGATGGCTCCTGAGTCGGCGCAGTCACGCTATGCAAATGACTCAAGGCAAAACCTCCCAGCACTCCTCCATGAAGAGTGATCGACGCCGTTAGCATCAGGGGAAGGTTAAGACGCACGCTGGCATCGTACCGACTTTTTAAGGAAAGTCAGATAAAAAATGTACGGCCCTGTACCCATAATGATTGGAGCAGAAGCTTTTATACGATTGGCGAGTGGCCAATCTCTTGGCAGCTTGGTGCGTGTTTGATCGCCTGAATTCCCATCGCTGGTGGTGGTGCGCGCTCTCCGGCCTGTTACTGGTCGCGAGCTTCGCTCCCTTTTCCAGTGCGACCTGCGGCTGGATCGCTCTCGTTCCCGCATGGTGGGTTCTCACTCATAGCGAAAAAGTGCGCCGACATCCGATGCGGCATGGTTATCTGGTGGGTCTGATCTATTTTGGTGGTGCGTTCTGGTGGATCAGCAATGTCACCGCTATCGGCACCTTCTTCCTCGTCCTCTATCTGGCGCTTTATCCCGCCATATGGTTTCTTCTCGTCGCCCGATTGGTCGTAGGTAGAAAGGGAATCCTCTCAGGGAATGCTTTCTTTCAGGCGGTAGCAACAGCCTCGCTTTGGGTTACTCTCGAGTGGTGGCGCAGTTGGTTCCTGACAGGATTCAATTGGAACGAGTTCGGCATCTCCCAGTCCCCCAGCATCATTTTCCGCCAGATTGCCGCTTACGGGGGCGTCCATCTCATCTCATTCGTCTTGGTGATGGTCAACATCCTCTGGGCGAAAGGCCTCCTTGAGATCATGCAGAACATCCGGGCGAAGCGGACGGCCTACACCTCCTTCTCATTCGGTAGCGCCCTTCTCATCGTCGCCTTCTGTTTCGCCCTAGGCTGGCACCACTTGCAGCGCCATCACGCCGATACCGTCAGTGCCCCGCTCAGCTTCGCCTGTATCCAGCCCAATATTCAGCAAATTCCCTACGATGGCGGAAAGTGGGCCAACTTTGAAGCCAAGGAGGAAGCCGCCCTCACCAAGACCAAGGACCTCACCATGAAGGCGATTGCGGCCCCGATCCAACCGCAACTCCTCATCTGGCCTGAAGCCACTATTGAGCAGGGCGTCTTCAACGACCGACCAATGAACGAAGCCGTCCGCGATATCTGCTATGCCTACGATGGCTATTTCCTCCTCGGCTCGCAGGATTACCTCGAGCACGAGCACAAGGTCTACAACAGCGCCTATTTTTTCACTCCGGGCGGCGATCAATTCACCGAATATCGCAAGAACAAGCTCGTGATCCTCGGCGAGTTTCTTCCCTTCGGCGACACCTTCCCCTGGATCCGTAAAGTCATCGGCATCGGCATGGATTTCACTCCAGGCCCCGGCCCCAAACTTTTCGTCATGGAGAAACCGAAGGTCACCTTGACTCCTCTCATCTGTTTCGAGGATACCCTGGCCTCGGTGGCGGACAAAGCCGCCCTGCTTAAGCCCGATATCTTTGTCACCATCACCAACGATGGTTGGTACTGGAGCTGGTACGCCGAGTGGGGCATCCGCCAGCACCTCAATCACTCCGTCTTCCGCTGCGTTGAGCACGACCGCCCCATGATCCGCTGCGCCAATAACGGCATCTCCAGCCTCATTGACCAGGACGGCCAGGTGGTCGATCGCTTCCGCACCGAGGCGGGCAACGAGATCGACGTCTCTGGCATCTTCGCGAAGAAGTTCCAGTACTACCCCGCGAGCCCGACTTTCTACGAAAGTTGGGGCGATTGGATCGTCTTGCTCTCAGGTCTCATCAGCGCCATACTCGGAATTCGGTTTTTTTGCCGGCCTAATGAATCCTGAACCTATTTTTTCCGTCGTCGTTCCCTTTTACAACGAGGCGGAAAATCTGCCCCGGCTCATTCGCGAGATCGATGACATGCTCCGCGCACTCGAGCGCCCTGCGGAAATCATCCTCGTCAACGATGGCAGTACCGATACCTTCGCCCAGCCGCCCGCCAGCCCCCATTTCGCCATCCGCTGGCTGCATCTCAGCCAGAATAGCGGGCAGAGCGCTGCCATGTACTACGGCATGCAGGCCGCCCGGGGCGAGTACATCATCCTCATGGATGCCGACTTGCAGAACGACCCGATGGATGCGCCCAAAATGTGGAACAAGCTCGTGAACGAGAACTTGGATATCGTCACCGGCATTCGAACCAAGCGGAACGATTCGTTCCAGCGCCGCCTATCCTCCAACGTCGCCAACGCCGTCCGTGCCACGCTTCTTCAAGATCACACCAGCGATACCGGCTGTACGCTCAAGGTCCTCCGCAGTGAGGCCGCCAAGCGCCTCCCCGCCTGGAATGGCATGCATCGGTTTATCCCGGCGCTCGTCCTTTCCGCAGGCTACAAGATCGGCGAAATACCGGTCGAACATCGCGCCCGCCATGCGGGGGTTAGCAAAGTCGCCGGTGGCAAGCGCGCTCTCCGCGCCACGATCGACCTCTTCGGCATGCTCTGGTTCTCCCGCCGCCAGTTCAAGGGTCGTCTCCTGAAGGAGGAGTAATGAATTTGGTCGTATGAATTCAACTCCCAATCTGGATTCCCTCGGCATCATCGCCGGTAACGGACGCTATCCAATTCTCCTGGCCGAAGCCGCCCGCGCTCGCGGTGTAAAACGTCTCGCCATCGTCGGCTTCTCCGGTGAGACCGCGCCGGAAGTCGAAAAACTCGCCGACGATTTCACGAAGCTTCGTGTGGGACAGTTGGGCGGTCTCTGCAAATATTTCCGCGATCAAAAAATCACCCAAGCCATCATGGCCGGCCAGATCGCCCCCGGTAATCTCTTCGACCTCTTGCCCGATTTAAAAGGCGCCCTTCTTCTGGCGCGACTCAAGGAACGCAATGCCGAATCGATCTTCGCCGCCATCGCCGAGGAACTCCTCAAGTCCGGCGTCACCCTTCTTCCCGCCACCACGTTCCTTGAGGACGCCTTGCCCGAGCCTGGCCCCATCGCCGGCCCCAAGCTCTCCAGCAGGCAACTCGAAGACGTGGCCTACGGCTTCAAGATCGCCAAGGAAACAAGCCGCATGGACATCGGCCAGAGTGTCGTGGTAAAAAAGGGGACGGTTCTCGCCGTCGAAGCCTTTGAAGGAACCGACGCCGCGATGGAACGGGGCGGACGTCTGGGGAAGGGGGATGTCGTGCTGGTCAAGGTCAGCAAACCAAACCAGGATTTCCGCTTCGACGTTCCCGTCATCGGCACGCGGACGCTGGACCGGGCGCGCGAGGCTGGTGTGTCGGTGATCGCCTGCGAGGCGCGCCGTACTTTGCTTCTGGATCGGAAACTGGTATTGGAACAGGCTGCGCGAGACGGCATCAGCCTCTATGCGGTGGATGAAACGACTTTAAATTTATGAGTAATGTACGAGTTGGTGTGGTTGGTGTTGGACATATTGGCCGGGAACACGCGCGAATTTATTCGCAACTGCCCGGTGTCGAATTTGTGGGCGTTTTCGACACGGATTCCCATGTCGCCGAGAAAGTCGCTCAACGCCATGACGTGAAGGCCTACCCAACTGCCCAGGCCCTCGCCGAGGTCGTCGATTGCGCCACCATCGCCACGCCGACCAACACCCATCACGAGATCGCCTCGCTCTTCCTCGAGATGGGCAAGCACGTCCTCGTTGAGAAACCGATCACCGACAACACCGAGCAGGCCCAGTCCCTCGTCAAGCTCGCCCAGGCTAAGAAGCTCGTCCTCCAGGTCGGCCACATCGAACGCTTCAATCCCGCCCTCAACGCCCTTGAGGAAAAGCTGACCAAGCCCCGCTTCATCGAGGCCCATCGGCTCTCGGCCTATCCGGGCCGCTCCACCGATATCGGCGTCGTGCTCGATCTCATGATCCACGATATCGAAGTTGTCCTGCACCTCGTTCGCTCCCCGATCCAATCGATCGACTCCGTCGGTACCGCCGTCTTGAGCAAGGGCGAGGACATCGCCAACGCCCGCATCCGCTTCGAGAACGGTTGCGTCGCCAACATCACGACCAGCCGCATTAGCTTCGAGAAAGTCCGCAAGATCCGCGTTTTCCAGGACGATGCCTACCTCTCGCTCGATTACTTCGACCAGAGCGGCGAAATCTATCGCAAGATCGATTCCCGCATCACCAAGGAAAAGATCAAGGTCGAGAAGGACGAACCACTCAAGCTCGAGCTCTCCGCCTTCATCGATTGCGCCCGCTCCAGCCAGGCCCCCCGCGTTGGCGGTGCCCAGGCCGCGCACGCTCTCGAGATCGCCATGCTCATCACCGAGCAAATCGCCCAGCAAAACGCGAAGACGAGTTAGGCTTATGAACTTCGGGGAAGTTATTAAGCAAGCTCAGCAAAAAGGCTACGGGCAGTTAAAAGACTGCCTGGACCGGCACCGAGCTGCGGGCGATGAGGTTTTTGCCGAGCCTGCATTGCGAAATGCCTCTGGTGAAATTGTGTCAGCGCCTGATGGACTAAAACTACCCTTGCGTTCCGATTTAGCGTTTTTTGATTCTACGGGGACAGTCAAAACGGAATATGCCGACACTTACTCGCTAAATTTCCGTGAGCCCGTATTCGCAAATTGGGAAAATAAACTTAAAATCGAAATTCACTCAGTATCTTGGGACTACATGGCGTTCCACCTTCCGCCGGTTAATATGCAAAATAGTTGGGAAGGACTTCGGCGTTGGTTTTTGCGTTGGTTTGATTTTGAAGATGAAAAAACTGCAGATTCCAATGGGTTGTATGGAGTTGTGCATTTTATTTCCGATCCAGAGGTTGAGGCTGAAGGTGTGAGCTTACGCGTTGATTTTGGTTCTGCACCTATCGATGCACTTGGGGAATTGTTTGATGAGCTAATCAAACTTGGAGTTACTTACTGTACTATCGGAACTCCTGCTGATCCTAAGACTTTCCAAGTGACGGCATAGACAATAAAAGTTCTTAATCTAATGCAACCTCCCGAGTCCTTCATTCCTGATCGCCCGCTGACGCTTCTCATGGTCGCGGGAGAAGCCAGTGGCGACTCGCATGGAGCAGAATTGATCCAGGCCATCAAGGAGCAGAATCCCAAGGTTCGCATCATCGGTGTCGGCGGTCCGCGCATGGCCGCCGCCGGTCAGCAACAGCTCTTCGATCTGACCGCCCACGCGGTCCTTGGCCTGACCGAAGTGCTAAAGCAAATTTTTAAGTTCCGTCGCTTCAAGAAAGAGATCATCGAGCTGGCCAAAAAGGAAAAGCCCGACGCCGTCATCCTCATCGATTGCTCCGGCTTCAATCTCCGCCTCACGCCGCGCCTGCGCAAAGAACTCCCCGGCTCCCGCATCATCTACTTTATCAGCCCGCAGGTCTGGGCCTCCCGTGCAGGCCGCGTTAAGGCCATGCAGCGCGACATCGATTTGCTCCTCAGCATCCTTCCGTTCGAGAAAGCCTGGTTCGCCAAGGCTGCACCCAAGTTCAATGTCCAGTGGGTTGGTCATCCACTGCTTGACCGCATCCGCAAGGTGGAAGACGTCGAGCCAAACCCCGATTGCATCGCGCTCCTGCCCGGCAGTCGCAAGACCGAGGTCGAAGCTCACCTCCCGGTGCTCTGGGAGTCGGCCCGAATCATGGCCCGCCAAAAGCCCGGCCTGAAATTCATCCTGCTTTCGCCCAACGAAACCATCCAGAAGTTCGCCCTCGATATGCTGGCCCGGTTTCCAGCTCCCAATTTCGCCTTTGAATACAACATTGGCTACGCCATCTCGCACCTCTCCCGCTGCGCCTTGGCTCTCGTCGCGTCGGGTACTGCGTCGCTCGAGTGCGGCCTCGTTGGTATACCGCAGATCGTCGTCTATAAAGTCCATCCGCTTACTTTCGCCGTGGGAAAAATGGTCGTGAAGGTCAAGCACCTCAGCCTGCTCAACGTCATGGCGGACGAGGCGATTATCCCCGAGTTTCTTCAGGATAACCTCAATCCCAACGCGGTTGCGCAGGAAGCGCTCGAACTTCTCAGCCATCCTCAGCGTCGCGAAATGATGAAAAAACGCGTCGCACAAGTCGTCGCCACCCTGGGCGGTCCCGGTGCCAGCAAACGCGCCGCCGAAGCTATCCTCCTCGAGTCCGCCTTCGCCACGGTCAGCTAAGCATCGTTTCTTCCCCCTCGTTCCCAAACTCCATTTGGAAACGCAATTGTGAGCACAGTTCCATTGCTGCCTTCCGTCATCCTGAGCTTGTCGAAGGATCAGCTCCCGTTGATTTGCGCTCAATCAGGAGACATTATCTAAAACGCGCCGTCATCCTGAGCGAAGGCGAGCCAGCGATATATTTAATCTCAAGATTTACCGAGCCGCAGTCGAAGGACCTAGCCTAATTACGCAGGGAACGTCGGTAGCCTGAATGCACATTGAATCGCAACGAAAGCCCGCGCTCGTTGCCTTCGCAAAATTCTCAGCCAGAAATTAGTTTGCCGCCCCGTCCCCGAATGCTAGTCACAGAAACCTCCATGCCCCGTTACGGCTTCAATTTTCTCTGGGGTTTCAGCAAGGGCAAGAAACCGCCCCGCCTCACGATGCAGCGCCCCAATCTGCGGCAACTCGACCTCCTCGTCGCCATGGGCCTCGACTTCGTCCGCATCCCGCTCGATTACCGCTTCTGGACCACCAATTTCGATTACCTCCATCCGGACGAAACGATCCTCGGCATGATCGATACGTATCTGGCGGCTTGTCGCGAGCGCGGGCTCCACATGTGCCTCAATCTCCATCGCGCCCCCGGTTATTGCATCAACGGCCTCCATCTCGAACGCGACCGCCTCTGGACCGATGCCATCGCGCAGGACGCCTTCATCTTTCTTTGGGAAAAATTCGCCCGAAAATATCGCGATGTCTCCAACGACTTCATCAGCTTCGACCTGGTCAACGAACCTTCCGAAACGCCCGAGGATCGCATCGGCCATGAAAAAATCATGCGCCGCACCGTCGCCGCGATCCGCCAGATCCATCCCGATCGCGAAATCGTCCTCGATGGCTGGAACGGTGGCCACATCGCCATGCCGGAACTCGCCGATCTCGGCGTCATCCAGAGCGGCCGCGGCTACTATCCCTTTCCCATCTCCCATTACAGGGCCAAATGGTGGAGCGGCCACAAAGGCCTGCCCAAGCCCATCTATCCCGGTACGCCTTTTGAGGGCAAAATATGGAACAAGAACACCCTGCGCGAATTCTACCAACCCTGGCGCGACCTCGAAGCCAAGGGCACCAAAGTCCACATCGGCGAATTCGGCTGCTTCAATAAGACTCCCCAGGACGTCGCCTTGCGCTGGTTCTCCGACGTGCTCAGCCTCTATCGCGAATTCGGCTGGGGCTACAGCCTCTGGAATTTCCGCGGCCCCTTTGGCATCATCAATCACGGCCGCCCCGGCACCGTCTACGAAAAGTGGCACGGCTACAAAGTCGACCGCGCCCTCCTCGATCTCTATTTAGAAAATCGCCTCCGGTAGTCTTAGTCTGTAGCGGCGGTCTATGACCGTCGTGCCTTCCTCGTTCCCAAACTCCATTTGGGAACGCAATTGTCCGCGCAATTCCATTGCTGCCTTCCGTCATCCTGAGCTTGTCGAAGGATCAGCTCCCGTTGATTTGCGCTTAATCAGGAGACATTATCTCAAACGCGCCGTCATCCTGAGCGAAGGCGAGCCAGCGACATGATTTAATCGCAGATTTCCCGAGCCGTAGTCGAAGGACCTAGCCGAATTTTGCGCGGGACTCTGGCAGCACAAAGGCAGTTGAAATCGCAAGGAAAGCCCGTGCCCTCTGCCCTTGAGAAAATTACTTCGCCGCGGGCGCCGACGCACCATCCGCCGGTTTCTGTCCCGGCAACGGAATTGCATCCAGCTGCTTCTGCTGGTCCGCATTCAGCAAGGCGCGGACCTTCGCCTTCGCATCCTCCATCGATTTCTGCATCGCTGCCCGGCGAGCTTCCATGTCCTTCTGCATCTGCGTAACCTGTTCCTGAATGATCGGCTTCACCTTGGCTTTTTGATCGTCGGTCAGGGTAAGTTTGGCGGTAAGTTGATTCAGCACCATATCCGTCATCTTCGCCGGATCGGGCATCTCGTTCGGTCCGCCGCCCATCATCCCGCCCATGCCCGGGCCGCCTCCTATTCCGCCATGCATGCGGCCCATCATTCCGGGACCGCCAAAATTATCCATGCCTGGGCCGTCGTCCATCGCCATGGGGCCAGGCCCTCCATCGGGGCCAGCTTTGTCAAAACCGCCGGGCATTCCGCCCCAGCCCTGACCTCGCATCATTCCCATGTCCATTCCGCCAAAGTGATGGAACCCGTGACCAAAACCACCCCGTCCGCCCATCATCGCGTAACATCCACCCCGTGGCCCAAAGTCGCCTCGGCCGTCAAAACCATGATGCTTATGATGATGGTGCATGATCGCCCCGACCAAAAAGGCCGCCAGGATCACCACGTTGAGTCCGATGCTGATATAGGTAAAAGTCCACAACCGACAAAGTTGCCGGGCATCGACCACGGTGGTTCTTTCAATAACGGAAGGTGTGACTGGAATGGGAGGTGTAGGCGTGTCGCTCATAAAATAGGAAGGTAGGAATTGGTTTCGGCGCCCAATGCGCCCTTACTAGAGTGATCCCGTGCAGCCCGGCACGGTTACAGATTTTATTAAGCCTCTTGCCTAAGGTTCCTTAGTTCGCGTTGACACGACGCACTTCACGGCCATAGCGTTGAATCCGCAGGGCAGTAAGATCGTGGCCGTGCTCGAATTGCCTCCCGTAATCTCTCCCCCAAGACTGCCGTGCAAGCCGCCATCATTGGTAATCTCAAAGAACAGGCGAGGAACTAAGCCGTGAAGGGCGTTACTCGATTTCTTTGGTTGATAGGGGGCGCTATTGCGACGGTCTTTATCATTTGGCTCGTACTCCACCTTTATGTGGTTTCGCAGTACAAATATCGGATGGGCGATTCTCAAAGTTCAAATTAGGACACTACCCCACTCCACCCAAGTTTGACATTTACCCCCTCTTTCGGGAGAATCGGCAGGTGACATCTTACCGCATTCTGGTCGCTGACGGCGTTTCACCCAAGGGCATTGCACTTCTCGCGGACAACCCGCAATTCGAAGTCGAAATCGGCAACGCCAAAGGCATTCCCGAAGACGAGTTGATCGCCAAGATCAACGACTTCGATGCCCTCGTCGTCCGCAGCCAGACCAAGATCAAGGCCAAGGTCCTCGAGGCCGCCACCCGCCTCAAGGTCATCGGCCGCGCGGGCGTTGGTGTCGACAACGTCGATGTCGAGGCCGCCACCGCCAAGGGCATCGTCGTGATGAACACTCCCGGCGGCAACACCATCTCCACCGCCGAGCACACTTTTTCCCTTCTTCTCTCGCTCGCCCGCAAAATTCCGCAGGCCCACGCCTCGATGGTCGCGGGTAAGTTCGACCGCAAATCCTTTGAAGGCACCGAGCTTTGCGGCAAGACCCTCGGCATCGTCGGCATGGGCCGCATCGGCGGTGAGGTCGCGCGCCGCGCCATCGCCTTCGGCATGAACGTCATCGCCTACGATCCCTACCTCGTGCAAAGCCGCGCCCGCAGCCTGCAGGTCGAGCTCGCGGACGATCTCCCCTATCTTCTCACCCGCGCCGATTTCATCACGGTCCACATGCCGCTGACGCCGGAGACGAAAAATATTCTCAACGCCAAGACCATCGCCCAGTGCAAGAAGGGCGTCCGCATCGTCAATTGCGCCCGCGGCGGATTGGTCGAGGAAGCCGCACTGCTCGAGGCTCTGCAAAGCGGCCAGGTCGGTGGGGCCGCGCTCGACGTCTACGAGAAAGAACCGCCGCCCGAGGACATGGTCTTCCGTTCGCTGCCCAACGTCGTCCTCACCCCGCACCTCGGTGCCTCCACCTCGGAAGCGCAGGAAAGCGTCGGCATCGAGATCGCCCAGGCCATCTCCGATTTCCTCGTCAACGGCATCATCGCGAACGCGGTCAACGTCCCCAACGTCGATCTCCGCACGCTCGCCATCATCCGTCCCTACCTCAACCTCGGGGAGAAATTAGGCAAACTTCTCGCGCAAATCGCCCCGCACGGACTCGAAACCCTCACCATCAGCTACGCCGGAAAAGTCAGCGAAACCGAAACCGTGCCGATCAGCCGTGCGGTGCTCAAGGGCCTCCTCTTCAAGGTTTCCGAAGTCGCCATCAACGAGGTCAACGCCCCCAGCGCGGCCAAGAATCTCGGCCTCAAAATCAACGAGACCAAGAGCGGGGAAGGCGGCGAGTACACCGATCTCCTCTCCGTCAGCGCCACCAAGGGCGACCAGAATTTCGAAGTCGGTGCGACCCTCTACGGCGTGCATCCCCGCATCGTTCGCATCAACGGTCACAGCCTCGAGGCCACGCCGCAGGGCATCCTCATGATCATCGAGAACAAGGATCGCCCCGGCATGATGGGCTGGATCGGCACGCTGCTGGCCAAGCATCAGATCAACATCGGCAGCATGTCGCTCAGCCGCGGCCAGGAAGACGGCACCGCCCTCAGCGTCTACAATCTCGACAGCTGCCCCACGCCCGAAACGCTTAAGGAAATCGAAGCTGGGTCCGGCATCCTCTCCGTCCAAATGGCGACGCTTTAAAATAGCGGTAGTGGCAGTTTGTAAATATGAGACCCGCATTAAAGCTGATCTTGGCTTTATTGCTCCTCGCACTCCTCACGCTTGCCTATTTCGCCAACAAGGAGCTTAACGACATCAACAAAGCCGTCGCGGCCAAAAAAATCCAACGCGAAGCCCAATTCGCCACGATGATTCGCGATGCCTGTCTCAACTACGCCGTGGAGTACAACCGTCTCCCGCCCGACTCCGATAACAAACGGCTCACCGCAGCTCTTAGAGGCGACAACGCCCGCCAAATCCCTTTCCTGTCGCTTTCGAAAAGCCAATTAAACGCCGACAACGAAATGATCGATCTCTGGGGCACTCCGCTAAAAATCACCTTCCAGGGCTCCTCCGGAATCCAGGTCACCTCCGCCGGCCCTGACAAAGTTTTCGGCACCGCTGACGACATCGTCTCCAACACCTCCGCCAAGCAATAAAGGCATTGGTCAAAGAAGACTTGAAACGAACTTCCTTCTTAAAGGCTGTCAGACCGGTAATTTTCTTTGTTCAGAAAATATCCCAGAGGCCCAGTCAAGAACCTCTAACTAATCTGCTTTCCGCTTCGTCTTCCCCTTCTTCACAGCCGCCTTCACCACCGGCTGCTGCGCAACGGCATCGATCACCGTCATCTGCGGATGTGTCTTATCGAGGTGCGCCTCCACCATGCCCTTGCCCAGGAACACGCGCACCGGTTGCCCCTCCTTCGTCTTGTCGGCCCGGACCACGGGATGTCCCTCCGAATCCACTACCAGCGCATACCCGCGATCCAGTGTCGCCTGCGGTCCCAGCGCGCGCAGCCGGGCGGCTAATTGATTGAGAATGCCCCGCCGCTGCTCCAGTTCCCGCGTCGGGTGGTG